>Ga0070765_100002300_pt1 | contig 11946 bp, 12 predicted proteins | sample HubBroMetageWFT5_FD_71516 | JGI IMG/M metagenome (GOLD analysis project Ga0070765, IMG submission 71516) | Warmed and freeze-thawed soil microbial communities from the Hubbard Brook experimental Forest, New Hampshire - Hubbard Brook CCASE Soil... | ecosystem: Environmental > Terrestrial > Soil... | reverse complement strand
GCCATCATCATCACCGCCTATCTCCCCATCTTCACTCTGCAAAGCGTCGAAGGCCGCCTCTTCAAGCCCATGGCCTGGACCGTATCCTTCGCCCTGCTCGGCGCTTTGATTTTCGCGATCCTGATCGCACCAGTCCTCGCGTTGCTAGTCTTTCGCCACGGCGTAAAAGAATGGCCCAACCCCGTAATGATTTTCCTGCGCGATAAATATCGCATCGCCGTCCGCTGGTCGATCGAGCATCGCCTTCTCACCGTCAGCGTCGGCGCCGCCGCCTTCGCCCTCGCCGTTTTCCTGATGCTCAGCGGCCTGATTGGCTCCGAATTCCTCCCCCATCTGGATGAAGGCGCCATATGGGTCCGCGGCACGCTTGCCCCCAGCACCGGCCCCACCGAAGGCGTCCGCGTTGCCAATCAAGCCCGCGACATTCTCGCCTCCTTTCCGGAAGTCACGATAGTAACCAGCCAGGTAGGCCGCCCCGATGACGGCACAGACACCACCGGCTTCTTCAACACCGAATATTTCGTGGACCTGAAACCCAAAGACCAATGGCGCCCCGTCTTCCGCAAAGATAAAGACGAGCTGATCTCCGCCATGGACACCCAGCTAAGCAAAATGCCGGGAGTTCTCTGGAATTTTTCGCAACCCATCGCGGACAACATGGAAGAAGCCGTCAGCGGCGTAAAAGGCGAGCTGGCCATCAAACTCTACGGCGACGATCTGCAAATCCTCGAAGATAAAGGCGACGAGGTCGTCAACATCATGCGCAGCATCGCCGGCGTGGAAGACCTCGGCCTCTTCCGCGTCCTCGGCCAACCCAATCTGAATATTTCGGTTGACCGCGAACAAGCCGCCCGCCACGGAATCAATGTCTCAGACGTGCAAGACGCAGTGGAAACCGCAGTCGGCGGCAAAGCCGTAAGCCAAGTCCTGCAAGGCGAACAGCGCTACGATCTCGTCGTCCGCTACCTGCCAAACTATCGCGACACCAAAGAAGCCATCGAAAATATTCGTCTGCTATCGCCAAGCGGCGAACGCGTCTCTCTCTCGCAACTAGCCACAGTAAACGTCCGCGACGGCGCCTCCGAAATCTACCGCGAAGAAAATTCCCGCTACGTCGCCATAAAATACAGCGTCCGCGGCCGCGATCTGGGCAGCGCCGTCGAAGAAGCGATGAAGGAAGTGAAAGCCCGGGTAAAACTCCCGGTCGGCTACCACATTGATTGGGCTGGTGAATACGAAAGCCAAAAACGCTCCCAAAAACGCCTCATGATCGTAGTCCCCATCACCCTCCTCGTAATTTTCATAATCCTCTACACCATGTTCAGCTCCGCAAAATGGGCTGGCCTAATCCTGGCTAACGTCGCGGTCGCACCACTAGGCGGCCTGCTAGCATTACTCTTAACCGGCACCCATCTCAGTGTCTCTTCCGGCATCGGTTTCCTCGCACTCTTCGGCGTCTCCGTAGAAACCGGCGTAATCATGCTCGAATACATCAACCAACTTCGTGCCCACGGCCACTCCATCGAAGACTCCGCCATCGAAGGCGCCGTCCTCCGCCTCCGCCCCATCATGATGACCATGCTAGTAGCCACCCTGGGACTCCTCCCAGCCGCCACCAGCCGCGCCATCGGCTCCGACTCCCAACGCCCCTTCGCCATAGTAATAGTAGGCGGCCTAATCACCGCCCTCATCATGGGCATATTTCTGCTTCCCGCGATGTACGTCTGGATAGCCCGCGAAAGCGACAAACTCCCCGACACTGAAGAATCTTTCGAAGTCTAGCGAGGCCCGCACAAAATGAAACGCGACGAAATTCACTCCCGCATCGTAGCCATCGGCATCATCCCCGCCGTCCGCCTCTCCTCCGCCGAAGACGCCCTCTTCGCCGCCGAAGCCGTCTCCCGCGGCGGCATCCCCATCGTCGAAATTGAAATGACCGTCCCCGGCGCCATCGCCGTAATCGCCCACCTCGTAAAGCACGCCCCCAACATGATCGTCGGTGCCGGCGACGTCTTCGATTCCGATATCGCTCGCCAGTGCGTTGACGCCGGCGCGCAATTCCTCACCAGCCCCGGCCTGGATCTAAAAATTATCGAATTCGCCCTAGGCGCCGACGTAGTCGCCATGCCCGGCGCCCTAACCCCCACCGAAGTCACCCGCGCCTGGAAATCCGGCGCCGATTTCGTAAAAGTATTCCCGTGTGCGCAAGTCGGCGGAGACACCTACATCCGCGCCCTGAAAGCCCCCTTCCCGAATTTGCCGCTGGTCGCGAGTGGCGGCGTAAATCAACACACCGCCGCAAATTTCATCCTCGCCGGCGCCGCAGCCCTCGGCATCGGCGGCGAGCTAATCCCCAAGGACGCCATCCGCCTCCGCCAATCCGAACGCATCTTCACCCTAGCCCACCGCTTCGCCAAGTTCGTAGCCAACGCCCGCGCCCTGCTCCACCCCTCCTCAGCGCCTGCAAAATAAACCACCGCAAATCAAAACAAGCCGCAGCACACGAGTGCGCTGAAAGCCTCAGTAGGACGGCCGCGAGTCGCAGCGCGGACTAGATGAATCAGCGCAAATGGGAATCGAGAGAAAGTCTTATCACTGCGAAAAGGTGGGGTTTTTGAAGTTACGTTTGATCTGCGTTAATTAGTGCTCGCTGCCAGCCTCCGACCGACGCACGAACCAATTTTCCGCCTTCTCCTTTCCATTTTCGCCTTCGCCTCTACGAACTAGTGCTGATTATGCCGCCAAGAATAATATTCCTTCTTCTCTGCATCATTCCGCTTCTTAAAATCCACATGCTCCCGATGCGTCTCATGTTCCCAATTGTTGTAGTAAACCACCTCGCCATGATTCCACGTATGGTAATCGCCGTAGCCAGCATCGTAGGTACGAACCTCTCCCTCGCACCCTGCGATCAATACCGGCCCAGCCAAAGCCACCGCCAGCAAGCCCACCGCAACATTCCGAAACGAAAAGCGCATCGTCAGTTCCTCCCGTCACAAATAATCCCGCAATGCCAGCCGAAAAGTAACCCGCACAAACCATGATTCCGCTACGGGAAATCCTGTACGTCGCGTCGCCGCCAAACCATGTACCAACTCATAATCAGAAACTCTCCCGTATAATCACTCCGATCATGCATCCCGTCGCCACGAACGCTCTACTCGCCCTGCAGACTTTCACAGTGCTATTCCTCGCCCTGCACGATTGGATTCCTCTCGGCACTCTCAACAACCTTGTTGGAGTCCGCGCCGCAGACCCCGGCGCCAAACTTTTCACCACGACGCTCATCAGCGCCGCCCCCTACGCATTTGGCCTCGCCGCCAGCATCATTTATTTCGACACGCCTTATCCGGATTGGCTCTTCTGGTGGCTCTGGATCAGCTATGCTCTGCTATTCCTCGGCCAGTTGCGCGCCTGGTGGATCCCATATCTAATCCGCCCCGATCCCGCACGCGCCGCCCGCTATCAACAAATGTTTCGCGGCACTCACGCCTTTCTGCCCGAACGTAACGGCATCCGCCCCAACACGCTCCACATTCTCCTGCACGCATCCACCGCAGCCCTATTGATCGTTCTAGCCGTACTAACCATCGCCCACTAGCTCGGACCGTCGAGCGGCCCCGAACTTCGACGCAAGGACACAATACGTGGAAATTCTCCGGCTCCCGAAGTTTGGCGCTCCCTCCAGCCTTTGCTAGAATGTTTCCTGCATCAACATCAACAGATGGGCGTGTAGCTCAGTTGGGAGAGCGCCTCGTTCGCAACGAGGAGGTCAGGGGTTCGAGCCCCCTCACGTCCACCAAATTCCTCAGCGATGTCGAATTTGCCTTCTCTTCGCGCCACTCAAGGCTTGCCCTCCCCTGGACGCTCTGGCAGATTATCTGGAAGAAGCACCGATAACGAGGAGACCTCCCAATGCCAAACGCCGCCTACGGACCCGAAACTAAGTTGGAAGTTCGGCGAATGTTCGTGGCGCCGCGCGAGGAAGTCTTCGCAGCGTGGACTCAACGGGAAAAGGCAGAGAAATGGATGTGCCGGTTCCCCAGGCACGAGACGCGGTTTACCGCGTCAGACGCGCAGCCGGGCGTCACCAATGTGATGGAGGTCAAAAATCCGCAAGGAGAAAGTTTTAAGCAGACCGTCACCTACCGCGACATCGAGCCTCCGAAAAAACTAGTCTTTACGTGGGACTGGCAGAAGTTCTCAGCGTCGGGGCAGCTGCTCGACGAGGCTCGCGACACGCTGGTCACGGTCGAATTTCGCCCGCGCGGAACCTTTACGGAAGTGATTTTGACGCACGAAGGACTCGCCACCGCCGATCAGCGCGAAGCGCACAGCAAGGGCTGGAACGGCTGCTTCGATCGCCTCGAGGAAGAGTTGAAAGCATAACCCCGCGGCGTATCCTTCCCCGCCACCCAATCAAGCGCTCAAAGGTCTTTAGCGCGCCCCATCCTTCGCGCCGGCCCTTCATGCCAAGGTCGGGGGTTTAGACTCCAACCATTCGCAATCCGTCTGGGCGCCACAGTCTGATTTGCGCCGTAGTCGTAGCGGCGGATTCATGTTTCCGGCTGCGCGACAAATCAGGAGTTGGCAAGCAGCCAAACGAGGACCGACAGCTTCTAATCAGTACGTTACTGCTCTAATAATAAAATCTGTAGCAGCTGGCGAGGTTTATCCAATGCATGACCGTCGTTTTCTCGCACTCCTCGCTTTGGTTTTCTCCTGGCCCACCACTGCGCGAGCGCAGATCATTACTCTCGAAAAGGTCGGAGACAAGACGGTCGCGTGCACCCACTCCGGCCTGTCGAGTGATTTCAAAGACTGCGGCGTTCGTGCTGACTGGTACACATACGTTTTTGTAGGTGTGATTTCCGGGGTCACTCCCGTCGAGAACGACGAAAAACAAATTGAATTGGTTCCTGAGGAAGTTTTCCTCGGCACGCCGGCGACTGCCCTAACGGTATTGACAGCGCAGGCCGACTGCATGCGTGAATTCAAGGTCGGGGACCGATGGCTCTTTTACCTTCGAAAGGTCGAAGGTGAGCCGCTAGTTCTCGACTACTATGCAAACGATAGCCTTCCCGTCGCCGACGCACAGAACCAAATCGCGACCCTCCGCCGCCTGGAGAAAATTGGCAATGTTGCCATCCTGCGAGGCCAGGTAGTACGCGGAGAGTTATTCAGCGGAGAGGTCGTCCCGAACGCACAGATTACAGCGACTCGCCAACCGGACGGCAGACAGTCCTTCTGTGTCACCGACCCCGATGGACGCTATGAATTTCCGCCGTTGCCTCCCGGTAAGTACAAAATCTCGGTGCAGCCAGTCGGGTCCTACCAGCCCGACGATTCCGAGGTCCACCTCACTAGTGGGACATGCCGCGACATAACGCTCTACAGGTCTCCCCACGCGAAGATCGGCGGGCGTGTGAAGCGCTCCGACGGCACACCTCTCGCAGACGTAGCAGTCGTTTTTATCCGTGCAGACAACTCGTCGTACCAGACTACCCAGACCGACCGGGACGGTTACTTCATGTTCGACTCCCAAGAACCGGGGGAATACGTGCTCGGATTGAATTCCCCGGCCAGCTCTGATTGGTTCGACGGGGGCGGTGCAGGTGTCGGTGTGCGAATTCCCCCTGCCTCTACGTTCTATCCCGGCGTAGCGAACCGATCCAGCGCGCTGGTTATTCGGTTGGCAACCGACGAGCAGCTCGAACGCCTCGACTTCATAGTCCATTGAGATACCCTCGGGCAAACGGTTCGCATCAGGATTCTGCCAGCGCCTGATCAACGTCCTACTCGGGCAAGTGAAGTGCTGCTTCACATCTCCGATAACGCGACTCACCACGCAAGCGGAATTACTTCCGGGTGGATCGTTATCCAACGGCGATGGGCGCCAAAGTAACATTGATTCTGCTATCTTGGCGTGTTCGGGGGTGCGCCATTGCAGGATCAACTTCCGGTAACAAGCCGCGAGCAGCTCGCCATTATCATGTTCGGAACTGTGTACCTGTTCATGGGACTGGCCGCCTGTGCCTTTGCGGCGGTTCGCCGGCGGGAAGAAGTGCGCCTGTTTTTATGGCTGGGGACGTGGAGTGCGATGTATGGGGGACGGCTCTTGGCAGAATCGCCGGCCGTGGTTGACGTTCTGCCGCAGTGGATTCAGTTCCGTGTTCCGTTCGTTTGGACAGTGATCGTCTACCTGGTCGTTCCGGTTGCCACACTTGTCTGGCTGGAACTAAGCATCGGCAGGGTGCGGGTATTCCTTCAGGCCGTGCTGTTTCTCAGTGCGTTTATCGGCGCCGCTGGAATCGTTATTTTTGTCATAACCGGCTCTCGTGACAAATTGCTCGCTTACAACAATCTTCTCGCTGCGGTTGCCCTGCTGGTGCTGGTGGTTGTGGTCTTGGTCCCGCAACTTTCCCGCAAGTCCCTGGTTCTTCCCAATCGCGCGGTAGTGGTAGCGGGTACACTCATCTTTGCCGTGCAAGGGATGTACTGCAATCTGGCGCGGGCGCTACACTACCGGATCACGCAGGTCCCAGTCTCGCTTGCGTTTGCCGCTCTCCTTTTCGCATTTGGGTATGTCGCCGTGCGAACTTTGCAGGCAAACGAAAGGCGTTTAACTTCCATTGAACACGAACTCGAAATTGCCCGTGAGATTCAAGCCTCGATTCTTCCAAATGGAAGCCCTGAACTGAAGAATCTTCGTGTTTGCACCGCGTATTATCCGATGACAGCCGTCGCTGGTGATTTCTACGAGTTCATAGCTGTCGATGAGAACAGGACCGGCATCCTGGTGGCAGACGTCTCCGGTCATGGAGTGCCGGCGGCACTTATCGCGGCGATGATTAAGGTGGCAATGCAATCGGTGATGGATTGCGCCCACGACCCCGGAGAGGTGTTGCGTGAATTAAACCGGATTCTGTCGCCGCAACTGCCTGCTCAGTTGGTATCAGCCGCATATCTGTGGCTCGACACAGAAAACCGCGTGGGGTCATACTCGGCTGCCGGACATCCGCCATTGTTGCACTGGCGCGAAGGGAAGCTTGAGCGCATTGAGAGTAACGGCGTACTGCTCGGAGTGCTGCCAGAGCCCGACTACCCCGTTTGTGATGTGGCTCTAAAACTTGGCGACCGCTTTCTGCTCTATACCGATGGCGTGACTGAGCCCGAAAATACACGCGGAGATCCCTTTGGCGACAGCAAGCTAGAACAAGTCATCCGCGTCAATCACTCACGTCCCGGGTCCGAGTTGCTGCAGCAAGTGCTTTCCGAGATTCGCCAATGGCAACCCACCACGGTAGACCAGAAAGATGACATCACACTAATCGTCGTTGATATCGTTTCGTGATGGTTCAGGCCGGGCCGCCCTCCCTCCGGGGGGCCGAACTGTCATTCAGGGGAATCTCATGAAAAGAGCAACGCTGGCCGACGTTGATCTGATCAAGAATATTTTGCTGGTGTCGTTTAAGAATGACCCACACGTGAACTTTCTTCTGGAAGAAAGCAAAAACGAGCGCAAGCTCGATATATTAATGGATTACGTTGTGGACCAGACCTTTCGCCAGAGTGAAATATATTTGAGTGACGATAATAATGGGGTTGCGTTGTGGGATTCTGAGAGAAATGAAAAGATGTCCCTCCATTACATTTGGCGGAACCTGGCTTTCCTTATCCGGATTGGCATAAAGTCCGTCATACGAATTGTGAAATCAGAAGCTCACGTTCACAAGAATTTCCGCAAATATCCGTGCTATTACCATTTGTATATGATTGGAGTCTTGCCCGAAGCACAGGGAAGGGGATTGGCAACCGCATTAATGAATCCGATCCTTCAAACGATGAAAGAGAAGTCGATTCCTGTTTTTCTTGAGACGGCAAACCTGCGTAATGTCGGCATATACCAAAAGAAAGGCTTCAAAATCTTTGAAACTCTGACTATCCGGGATCACAATGTCTTTCTGATGTCTACTGAATCATAGGTTGACGAGATAAGTTGACCGATCCCGCGTCTGCAAGGCTCTACCCACGGCGCTCTGCAAAACGCGCCTAATCTGTTCGAACCGCTGCCAGGGCTCAGCGCCCACACCGTCCACCCAACGCTCCCGCCCGCAGCGCCATACCGTCCCTCAGTCACAGGACAGAGGGTGTCCCAGCTTCGCCACGCGGCTCTGGGCAGTTCGGATGGGAAGCGATCTTGGAGAAAGACCTAGCTTCCGGACCGTCGCCGACAATTACTCCTGACCTCACGGTCCACATACCTGATTGATTCGGTGGGCGGGGCCGTCCTGGGTGACGGGCCGACATCGGGACTGTTTCAAAATATCAAATCTCCAACGGCAAATACGGCAAGGGCCAGCAGGATCCCGGCACCGACCGCGATCAGAAGCCACTTCCCAAAACGTGGTCGCGATCTCGGCAGCCCCAGCATGTACGCGGACAAGTCAGACTGAGGGAAGGAGTGCGATGGAAACGTGTGATCGGTCGTGCGCGGCACGAGGAAACATTAACAACAATCACGTACGCTATGACCGATGCTTTGACGGTTAGATATCCTAAAGGTAAACAGACGCCGGCTTCTTTGATCGACCGATTGCCCTTTCTCCGGTCAGGCGACCTGCCGGGAGTTCGCCTACGTGCTGTTTCGGTGCTAACCAGATTGGCGCATTCTCGTTTGCTGTTCTTGACTTCGTCAGCACACGCGTCACAATGAAATCCCCTTCAAAAATATTCCCATCTTTCACGGGTGGCCCCTTCCACCATTTGTCCGACGTCGTGACCGCGCAATCAGGTCGTCGCGGAGGAACCCAGTGCCGACAAATATTCTGCTAGTCGAAGACAACGAAGGTGACATCCGGCTGATGCGTGAGGTTTTGGGCGAAATCAATCCGACCGCGCATCTCCATGTCGTGGCCAACGGCCTCGAGGCAATGTTGTATCTGGGATACCAAGGAATCTATCTCGATGCGCCTCGCCCCAATGTCATCTTGCTAGACCTGAATCTCCCGAAGATGCATGGCCGTGAGGTTCTGGCGCGTGTGAAGGCCAACCCACACCTGCAAACCATTCCAGTAATTGTCTTGACCAGTTCCGAGTCCGAAGACGATGTCGTAAGGTGCTACCAACTGATGGCGAACTCCTACCTCAAGAAACCAACGGACTTGTCCGAGTTCTATGCGATGGTAAAAAGCCTCAACGATTTCTGGCTGAAAAGGGTCAAACTGCCCAGGTACCAACAGACCGCGAAGCCGCTTTGAACGGTGGCGACTTGCGGGCCTTTCGCTTCACGTACTCTCCTGCGTAAACGCTCCGAGTCAATGGACAGCCCGCGGCGCCGGCCATTTTGAGAATCGCAAAATGGGAAGCAGCGGACGGTGCGGAACTGTCACGCGACAGAGCCTGATATCTTGGTACACCCTTATGCTAAGTCCCCCAAACCAAAGCTCTTAAAATGAATCCTAAAGTATTTCCCGCAGCAACCGATGAAGATAACGGCAGCTTCCCTCTAGGACCTATGATGACCTCGTCTAGCAAGGCTATTGCCACGTGCGCGTTAATCATTCTGGCTTGCGTCGGCATGCTTTTGTTCTGGAACGAGGTCCGCAACGAAGAGGACCGTACGTGGGTCACTCATACCCTTTTGTGGCCGAGAAGCTGCAGGCGATTCGAATCGACATCACCCAGGCGGAGACCGGCCAACGAGGATTCGTATTTACAGGACAGGAACGAGATCTGGCACTGTACGAGGCTGGTGTCAGTCAGGTGATCCAAGACGTGAAAGACCTGTCGCATCTGACCGCCGATAACCCCACGCAGGGCGAAGCGATCGAACGGCTGAATCCACTCATCGCTGGCAGGCTCGCGGAACTCGAAGACTGAATCGGAGTTCGCAAGCGCAACGGGTCTCTGGCTGGAGTCGCGGTAATTTCGCGCGAAAACAAAGGTGAAGGGTGGATGGGGCTGATCGCAGTGCAGATAGGCACGATGCGGCAGACAGAAGAGCAGTTATTAAGCACGCGCCTGGAAAAAGCGGCGGCTAGTACGCGGAAGATGAAGATCGTCATTGTTTGCGGAAATGCTTTGGCCGTTCTCATCCTGCTGGCAGCGGGCTTTGTGATTAACCAGGAAACCAGCAGGCGCAATCTGGCGGAACAGAATCTGAAGCAGTCGAATGAACAGCTGGCTCGTCGCACGGCGGAGCTATCGGAGACAAACGTTGAGTTGGAAAGTTTCGCTTATTCCGTGGCTCACGACCTGCGTGCGCCTCTGCGCCACATCGCCGGATACTCCAACGTGCTGGTGCAAGATTATGGGCCGCGACTCGATACCGAGGGTCTGCGCTGCCTCGGGAAAATTGAGGAGGGCGCCAATAAAATGGGTCGCCTGGTGGATGACCTGCTGGCTCGGTCAAAAATCGGGCGGCAGAGACTCGCAATTCAGAACACGCCATTGGATTCGTTGTTAGCGCAGGTGCTGGCGGACCTGGCACCGGATTGCGTAGGCCGGGAAGTAGAGTGGCACATCGAAAAATTGTTCAGCGCGGAGTGCGATCCGGGATTGATGAAACAGGTTTTCGCAAATCTGCTCTCAAATGCCGTGAAATACAGCGGGAAACGTCTACACGCCGTGATTCGAGTGGGACAGACACAGCAGAAAGGCGAGCGCGTTTTCTTTGTCCGCGATAACGGAGTGGGTTTTGAGATGCAGTACGTCGGAAAGCTATTTGGAGTTTTTCAGCGGTTGCACAAGGCGCGCGATTTTGAGGGCAGCGGAGTAGGTCTGGCGATTGTGCAGCGCATCATTCGGAAACACGGTGGGCAGATTTGGGCTGAAGCAGCGCTCGATCAGGGAGCGACGTTTTTCTTCACCATCGGATCGCCCGAAAACCACGCAAGCAAGCGAGCGGAGCTTCCGCTGGCTATGGAGGAAATACATGTCCCATGAAATTGAGATTCTTTTGGTGGAGGATTCCGTGGAGGATGCGGAATTGACGATTCGCGCGTTGCGCCATAACAATATCGTCAACGAGATTCGAGTCGTGGAGGATGGCGCCGAGGCCCTGGACTTTCTCTTTTGCCGCGGTATGTACAAGGATCGCTCGTTTGCCCATCCTCCGAAACTTGTGCTGCTCGATTTGAAACTTCCCCGAGTCGGTGGCATGGACGTATTGCGGGCGATTCGGGCTGATGATCGAACGAGGGTAATTCCAGTTGTGGTTCTCACTTCGTCCAAAGAAGAAAAGGATCTGATTGACGGTTACATGTTAGGCGTGAACGCGTACGCTCAGAAGCCTGTGAACTTCGAGAATTTCAGCGAAACCGTCCGGCAGATCGGTATGTTCTGGATTCTGGTCAATCAGGCCCCTCCGCCGGGAGCGTTTGCGCCAAGCACAACGCCGGGAGCGTCAACCAATCTTGCGCGTGGCCCAGTCGTGATAAGTCGCGTCACCGGACGTATGCACAATGGGAACGAATAACCATGCGAAGCAGGGATACCTGGAAGTTCCAAACGGACCGACTCAAAAAGCTTGTTGGCGAGCGTGCGCCCAGGAAAGTGCTTACGTTCGATGAAATCCACCAGATTTATGTTCGGTTTCGCATCGTTGATTCGATGACCGGGACGGAGCTGGTTGGAGCAAGCGGTGGATGGCTGCCCGATGAACTTTCCGACATGTCCGAAGACAGCCTATGGAGATTGATTCAGCAGCTCTCGCACGACAAGCTGTGACAAGGACCGTGTGCGACACCACGATTAGGTCGGACTAGATTTGAAAGCCAAATTGATTGACGCATTAACCGTCCCAGTGGATTTCAAGTTTCCGGTTGCGCGTGCCAGCTCAACCGGTCGATGCAACACCATCCAGTGGGTTGACTCGACAATGCTTGCGCGGGAGAACCATCTGTTTGGCTGTACTCGGCCAGAACCCAGCCGGAGCAACGTTCC
>Ga0070765_100002299_pt1 | contig 11948 bp, 13 predicted proteins | sample HubBroMetageWFT5_FD_71516 | JGI IMG/M metagenome (GOLD analysis project Ga0070765, IMG submission 71516) | Warmed and freeze-thawed soil microbial communities from the Hubbard Brook experimental Forest, New Hampshire - Hubbard Brook CCASE Soil... | ecosystem: Environmental > Terrestrial > Soil... | reverse complement strand
CCCGCCGTTGCGACACTCGTGTTGTGGACCCCAGTCATGGGAGAGATCGAACGTGCAGTCGGCAATGGTGGTGCCCACCGTGTCCAGGTGGAAGGGCAGCAGACGCCCCGCGGGCGCAGCGGACATATTGGAGGGGTAGGCCTGCGAGAAGGATCCGAGGTCACCAGCCGGATGGTCGTCGAATCCCCGCACGCCGGGATAGGTGCCGTAGTAGTGGTCGAACGACCGGTTCTCCATCATCAGGAAGATCACATGCTCGACCGCACCCAGGTCAGAGCCAGCAGGCGCGATGGCCGCCGAGCTCGCCGCCGTGGAGGACGAGGGCCCCCCGCCGCAACCGGCCAGAACTCCGAGGCTCGACGCGGCTCCGGCCAGCAGCAGTTGCCGGCGTGAGATCTCCCACCGGCGGATGTCGTGGTGGTCCCCGCCTCTCATGACCCGGAGTCTTCGGACAGCCTACGAACGGAGGCTCAGGACGCGGCCACCGCGGCAGAGGTGAGCGGCACCGGTCGCGCCAGGCTCCAGCTGAAGGTCTTGGGAATATCGTCCATGGAGACCCGCGTCGTCAGGTCGGCCACGGTGGGCCCGACGCGGTCAGCCACTGCCTCGAGCTGGGTGAGGTCGAATCCGTAGATCCGTGCTGCGTTGAGGCCGAGCATGCGCCGGATGTCCTCCTCGGGCATCCCGCCGAACACCTGGCGCAGGATCAGCCGGTGGACGGGAGCCGCACCTTCCAGATGGGGGTAGTCGGCACCCCACATGAGGCGCTCGATACCGATCTCGTGGCGCATCTCGGCCTCCGCCCGCTTCATCAGCGACCCACCCAGAAACACGTGCCGCTCGAAGTAGTCCGCCGGTCGCAACTTCAGATAGGAGCGAACGGGTGCTCCGCCATGGGTGTCGAAGAAGGACTCCATGTCCCGGATCAGGGACGGCAGCCACTGAACACCGTTCTCGGTGACCACCACCTTGAGCTTCGGGTGACGATCGAATACCCCTCCCAGGATCATGAACCACAGGGGCCGTCGGGTGAACACGAACACCTCGAACAGTCCCAGGAAGCCGCCGTGCTTGGCGTCATAGAGTTGACGGGCATCCGTGGCGGTTCCCGAGGCGCCGGTGTGCAGGTTGATGACGACATCGTGATCCTCGCAAGCGCTCCAGAACGGCTCGTAGTAGTCGTCGGCGTAGCCCGGCAGACCCGACTTGAGCGACATGGCCGGGAGCATGACCCCCCCGAAGAGGCCGGCCCCCCGGGACCAGGCGATCTCCTCGACGGCCCGATCCATGTCGTGGAAGTCGATCGGGATGCATCCAGCCCTGCGTCCGGGGGCGGCGGCACAGAATTCCTCCAGCCACCGGTTGTAGGCATGGAGCGCCGGCCATACCGGCTCCAGCCCCTTGCTCGAGTTGGCACCCATATACATGGCCGGGGAGAGACCGCCGGCGAGCACCGGGCCCGGGAAGGCCACCTCGGCATGGATCCCCTGCTCCTCGAGCACGGCCAACCGCCGGCCGTCGCCGTCGGAGGGGAAGACCCACTCGGAGCTGTAGTTGGCCAGCCAATCAGCCGCGGCCTCGGTGTCGACGCCCATGCCTTCGAGGCGACGGATGGCCACGGCGCGAACGGCGTCCGACTCGTCGATCTCGCCGGGATCGACACCACCGAACATGGGAATGGCCACCGACGAGAGATCGCCGAACTCGGCCACCGCCTGGCGGTGGGTGGGATCGACGTAACTGAGGAACGCATTCAGGTCGTCCGGTGCCGCATGGGCATCGGCCGAGACCACCACATAGGGCCTTCCGGTTCGGAGCCCGTCACCATCCCGACCAGCCAATCCACTCGCCTCCCCGGCGTCGGTGGGTCAGAGCACCACCGTCGTTGAGCGCAGACTACTTCGGGCCACCCCGACCTGCTCAGCGGACGGTCGATCCCGGTCCATGGGCGCCGCCTGCCCGCTCACGGGTCTCCCTCCGCCTCGCGTCCGGACGACGCGGGTACGGTGAGCCTCATGGATTGGTCATCGTGGGCGGAAAGACTCGAAACGGCACTCGGACCTGAGGGCGACTTCCCCTCCTTCTTTGCCCCGGATGCGCTCTTCAGCGACCCGGTCAATGCGCCGACGACGGACATCGCCGCCATCGAGGAGATGACCAAGGCGTCCTTCCCCGACTGGCGTCAGGAGATCACTTGGGTGCACGGAGACGACGTGGGAGGTGTGTTCGAATGGATCGGGAAGGGAACGCTCGGCGGGACGATCCCGATCGAGATCCACGGGTGCACCGTCGTCGACGTGGACGACGTCGGACGGGTCACGCGTTGGCGTGACTACTTCGACCTCAAAGAGATCGACGACCAGATCGCCCCTCCATCGCCCGTCGCCGCCGACTGACGGAGATGCGGTAATCAACGAAGACCCCGGCCACGGCTCTCAGCTGGGCAGGTATTCAGAAATGGGTGATCAGGCGGACGAACGCCGTGGTTATGGCCGTGACCCGCGGGTCACCCTTTGGCGTAGTCGGCAAATCCCTGCCAGTCGATGACCACGCACGGTTCGTCACCGACAACCCACGCATCGTGGCCCGGTGCCATGCTGGCGAAGTCCCCCGGCTTGAAGTCCATCTCTTCGCCGTCGTCCATCACCACCTTCATCCGACCCGAGACGAAGTATCCGGTGTGGGCCGCCTGACAGCTGTCGGTCTTGGCGATGGGCTTCACGTGCTCCGACCACTTCCAGCCCGGAAGGAACGTGGCGCGACCGACGGCGCCTCCATCCGTATTCACCAGCTCGAGTCGGCCCTTACCTCCGTCAAACGGTCGGGTCTCGTCGGGTGAATCAAGGCTCTTGCGAATCAGGCTCGCCATTGTGACCTCCTCGTTTCGATCGTGCCCGTTTACACGATTGGCTGCAGGCTATGGGGGTGCCTCAACCATACCTATGCGCTTGCCACGGGTGTGGCTGGCATCCGCCCCCACTCCGCCCATGAACCGTCATAGACACGGACATGTCGGCGGCCCAACAGATAGGAGAGCACGAACCACGCCGTGCTGGCCCGACCGCCGATCGTGCAATAGGGAATGATCTCGCCGTCGCCCTCGGGGTCGATGGGTGCGAAGAGCTGGCGGAGCTCGGCCGGCGAACGGAAGGAGCCGGTCCGGTCGTGCACCGCTTCGATCGGAAGATGGACGGCAGAGGGAATATGGCCGGCCCGCCCACCCTCCTCGAGACCTCCGGACGGCCAGAAGCGCTCGCCTCGGTACTCGGAGCCCGAGCGCACGTCGACGATGATCGACGTCGAGCTGCCGATGGCATCCTCCACGACGGGTTGGCCCGCACGAATCCGCTCATCCGGTTCGGGCAGGGGGTACCGGGTCGGTGCTGGCGTCTCGACGTCCCTGGTCCATGGCCGGCCTCCGTCGTGCCACCCGCTCCTGGCGCAGTCGAGGATCCGCACATCGGCGTGACCGTAGAGCTTCAGGAGCCAGAAGCCCATGGCTGGGGCATACCCGTAGACGACCACCACCGAGCCTGGGGAGATCCCGCAGCGGGCGAAGAGCCGCTCCGTCGCCGCCTTGTCGATGAGTCGGTATTCGGAGTCCTTGAGGTCCCGGTAGACATTCCAGAGAACTGCGCCTTCGATGTGGCCCTCGTCGTAGGCCGTCGCACTGGCATCGACTTCCACCACTCGGAGGTCCGGATCGTGGAGGTGCCGTTCGAGCCAATCCGGTCCGACGAGAACCTCGCCCCTACCCAGCTCCTCGTGTCTCGTTGCCGCTGCTGTTGTCGCCATCTCGGACCTCCCTGGTAGTCGCTACTCGACCTGGATCCAGCCGAGCAGGTCCTCCTGTCCGACGGTCTCCAGGAGGGCGGGGTGGTCGGTGCTCATGTGGCCGCGGATGGTGTCGATGACCTCGCCATCGGTGTCTCCCCGGGCCACGAAGCCGCACTCACATCGGATGATCCTGGCCATCTCGTCCTCCTCCACGGTTATACGCCCACGGTACTGGCACAATGTTGGCGTGACCTTGGCGTCGACGCCACTGGCGAGGATCCAACTCTGCGGGCCGACCGTCATCGAGACGGGCGCTCACCGACTCGACGGCCTCCTACCGGGCCGCCAGGGACGACTCCTCTTTGCCTACCTGGTCCTCAACCGCCACCGGCTCACCACCCGCAACGAGATGATCGAGGCGCTGTGGCCCCGACAGCTCCCCTCGGCCAGTGAGGCCGGGCTCAACGCCTTGATCTCCAAGTTGAGAAAGACGCTCGGAGCTGGAGTCCTCGAGGGACGGTCGAGCGTCCGCCTGAAGTTGAGCAAGGATGCCAGGGTCGACGTCGAGGTGGCAGAAGAGGCGGTGCATCGGGCGGAGTCTCAACTCGCCCTCGGGGAGTGGAGGCGGGCCTGGGGCCCGTCGCTGGTGGCGCTGTTCATCGCCGAGCGCGAGTTCCTGCCCGGAGAGGACGCTCCTTGGATCGACGAGCAGCGCCGACAACTGGCAGAGGTCCGAGTGCGAGCACTCGAGGCCTATGCGGGCGCCGCGTTCGGCACGGGCGGGACCGAGTTGCCGGCAGCAGTGCGGGCCAGTCGTGAGCTCGTGCGTCTGGTCCCCCTACGAGAGAGCGGGTACCTGCTGCTGATGCGATCACTTGCCTGCCAGGGCAACGTCGCCGAGGCGCTCCGCGTCTACTCCAATCTCTGTGAGGTCCTTCGCTCGGAGCTTGGGGTCTCCCCCAGCTCGGCGACCCAGGCGGTCTACGACCACCTGCTTCAGGCCTGACGGCCACCCGGCGCCACCAGTTCGATGGCGATACCGTCGGGATCCCGCAATTGGAGGGACGGGTTGCCGTTCTCCAGTACGACCCCGGCGTGGACGATGCCGATGGCGGTGAGATGATCGCCCCAGGCGCGCAGACCGTCCCCGTCGGGCGCGGCGAAGGCCAGGTGATCAAGGCTGCCGACTCCCACATCCATTGCTTCGGCTGCATCGGGAGATTCACCTCCCCCTGACGGTCGGGAGTCTGATCGGGCGGTGAGAACGACCACGAACTTGGCACCCCGGTGGCGAAGGGCCACGTATCCGGTATCGAGATCCTCGACATAGGGCTCGAGCCCGAGGACCGCTGCGTACCATGCCGCGCTGGCGCCGACATCCGTCACCCGTAGCTGCACGTGCGACAGTCCCGTCGTGGGGGCACCCGCTGCCGGTGTGCGGTGATCGCTCACAGTTGCGAACGCTAGCCAACTCGGACTGCGTTCGGGCGTCCTCCAGCCCCGGGCAGCGCTGCCTGGTGCGGTTTCACTGGCGTCCGATGCCGGTCAGCCTGCACGGCTCCCATTCACAGTGCGGGTCCAGTCGGTCCTGCGGGGACCGCCAGACCGGCCGACCAGGGTCAGAGCGTCACCACATCGGTGACGCTCTGACAGAGGAGGAACCAATGAACACCACCAACCCTAACGACGAACCGGGCCGGCGCCGACCTCGCAAAGGACTGGCCGTGGCGCTGCTGCTCAGTGGCCTCGCCGGCGGAGGCATTCTCGGGGCCAGCCTCTCCGCCAACGCGGCAACGCCTTCGACCTCAGCAACCGGAGCCTCGTCAGCCACGACCGGAACGTCGTCTGCCGCCTCGACGGGAACGTCGTCGAGTACCGCGCCCGCTCCCGGCACCGGCACCGGCATGGGAACTCCCCCTGGACTACCCCTGAGCGGGACCGTGACCGCCGTCGGTGCGTCCACCGTCACCATCGGCACCACGTCCTACCCCGTGACCAGCACGAGTGACATCGACAAGAACGGCGAAGCCACCCTGAGCTCCCTGGCCGTGGGCGACTCGGTGACCTTCAGCACGGTGACGTCGGGGGGCGTGACGTCCATCGACAAGCTGCACGCCGGCAGCGAGACGCTGGACCGACCCGCCGCGGGCAGCGCGCCGCCAACCAATAGTGGCAGCGGCACCTCGGGCTCCACGGGCACGGGCGCGGCGGCCTGACCTTGTGCGCCCTCGACCGGCGCCACGTGCCCATCCCACCTGGTGCCAGTCGAGGCGGCCCTCGGAACAGGATGATCCGGGCGGGCCACCGGGCACGCGATTCAGTCGACGAGATCTTTGAACACGGACGTGCTGGTCGGGGTCCCCGCGGCGATCGGAAAGTGGAACCCGCAGGTCGGGCACGGCTCGGCGAGGACCTTCTGCTCGTATTCCAGCTCGTAGGACTTGTCCTCGAACTTCCCACACGTCGGGCAGATGCGGAGGAGCCGGGTCCCGACCAGCTCGAAGTTGTTGATGATGTCCTCCATGATGGCCCCGTTCGACGCCCACTCCTTGGCGTGCTTGTGATATGTGTCCATATGCCAGTCGTTGAGGGCTTCCTTGCTGGCCCACATGCTGACTTCGTTGTACCAGCCGGGCTCGTCCGGGTGCTCCCACCATGTGAGGTGGAGGAATCCCGGTTTCGTCATCAGGTGGTGGCGCACATCGTTGAAGACGGTGCGGAACTTTTCGTAGGCATCGGGACTCGAGAACCGGACTCGCTGCATGCTCAGGTAGACGGCCATGATCGTGCTCTGCTTTCTCTCGCTCGGACTCACTTGCTTCCCGGGATCGGACTTGCTGACACACGACTCCCGCGATGGCCGCCGTCAGACCGTGATGCCCTCGACCACCATCTCCCCGCCGACACGGCGCCGGACGTCGCGTGCCACGTCACCTTCGATCAGCTGCCTCCAGCGGGGCGCCTCGCGGGTGACCACGAGCACGCTGCTCACCCCTCGGGCCCGGGCCGCCCGCGCGATGGTCTTGGCATAGCGCCGGGTGGTGGCCACCTGGCCCCAGGCTTCGGCGCCTGATCGCTCGAGGCGGCCGATGGCCTTGTTCACCAGGGCAAGTTGCTCCTCCATCTCCGTTCGGGTGGGCAGGAGCCCCGGGTTGGGCAACCCGAAGGACGATCCGTAGATCCGGGCGATGGATACGACCGCCACCGGACGGCCCCCACCCAGCTCGACCGCACGGCGGATCACGTTCGTTGGGATGGACTCACCCACCGTGGCGATGAGAACTGCCGAGGACTGCGATGGTTGCCTGTCCCACTTGCCCTTACCGAACCGCGACCTGGCCGGTCTCGAGGTCGGCTCCTCGACCGCGCTCTCCGTTCGGGTGCCCATCTCTACGTCAGCCTGCGTCGGGGGCGGCGCCCGGGGCCTGGCCGATGCCGGCCGCCTCCATGTCGACGGCATCCATGTGCTCGGGATTCAACAGGTGGGGCTCCTTCATGTCGTCGAGGTCGATACCGCCCGGCGAACCCACCACGATGGGCAACGAGCCCAAGGGCTCGAGGCCGTCACGCCGGTCGGTCATCCTGCGCCAGAGGTGCAGCGGCACGTAAGCGGCCACGATCACGAAGCCGAGCAGATAAAGCGTGTGCCCCTCACCCGCACCGACGACGATGTTCGGCGAATTCCAGCCACCGGCGAAGTAGACGTAGGTGAGGCCAAGCCCCATAGCCAGGGCGATCCACCGGAAGAAGCCGGGCAAACGGAACGGGCTGACCTGGTCCTTGCGGAACTGACGGACGAAGAAATAGCCGCAGAGCGCAGCGATGATGGCGATGAGGTACCCGACGTTGGAGAAGATGTAGATCCGCACCGGTGACCCGAACAGGCCCACGATCATGGCCGCGATCAGATTGAAGAACATGGCCCGATCGGGAGCGTGGTGCTTGTTCTTGTGGGCGAAGAACTTGGGGATCAGCCGGTCTTCCGATGCCTGGAAGAGCGACCGGGCCACGCCCATGATGGCGTTCAGCACCGAGAGCAGCAAGGCGAAGATGAGTGGGATGCCGATGACGTACTTGACCCAACCCGAGTTGCCGAAGATGTGGTCGGCGAAGCTGGTGTACAGGGTCAACGGATCCGAGGTCTTGAGGGACGCCCCCAGCACGGCCACGAACACGATGGCAGTGGCCGCGTAGATGAACAGCCCGTAGAGGCCCTCGGCGGTCAGGGCGAGCTTGGCATCCCGGCTCGGGTTGCGGCACTCGGCCACGTAGCAGGCGGCCGCCTCCACGCCGATGCCGTTCCATGAGATGACGAACAGCCAGGCCAGGAAGAAGCTGATGCTGGCCGTCTTCGGATCGGCGTAGTGGAAGCCGGCGACGTTGGACCAGTGGAAGGTGCTGGGCTTGAACACCGGCAGGATGACCAGCAGGGTCAGTGGCACCATGGAGACCACGCCGAGGAGGGTGGCGAAACCGGCGCCCAGGCGAATCCCGAGGTAGCAGGGGATGAACAGGGCCACCAGGCCGATCATGGTGATGATCAGCACCCCGATCCCCTCCGGCGTTCCCAGGCTCCCGAGCGGGTCGACGGTCTTGCCCAGCGGAACGTGGAACAGGACGGCGATGTAACTGGCGGCCAGGATCATGTTGATCGGCGCCACGGGAAACCATCCCAGCCAGTAACTCCACCCGGACACGCCCCCGATGTGCCGTGCCGTGGATTCGCCGAGGGGCCTGAAGCTTTCATAGGCGTACGAAGGCGTGCCTCCGGTTCGGTGTGGCCACAGGGCGGCCAACTCTCCCATGCAGAGGCACACGGCCAATCCGATCACCGAGACGATGACGATGGCAGGGATGGCCGCCGCCCCCATGGCCTGCACCGCAAAGGGCACGATGCCGGTCACCAGGATGATCCCGGCCAGGCCGATGACGAAGGCACCCCACCAGTTCGTGCCCCGATGGAGTGAGGTGGCCACCTCGGCGGGTGGGCCTCCGGTCATTTGGGTGTCGGTGCTCATGGCTTCATCTCCTGTTGGACGGTCGGGAGCGTTGGGCGGGCGTTGGTAGGCGGCAAGGGTGGGTGGGTGGTGAGTGCGGTCGTGCGAGTGGGGGCCCGGGCATGCCGGTCACACCGCGCTCAGATAGTGGTCGAGCTCCCAGGGTGTGACCTGAGCATGGGCGGCCCGGGACTCCGTCCGTTTGGTGACCACGAAGTAGTCGACGTAGTCCCCCTCGGAGGTCTTGCCGAGGCCCGCCCGGAGCACGGGATCGGCCTCGAGGTGGTCGAGGGCGTGCCACAGGGTCGGGGGCATGGCCGTCAGCCCGCGGGATGCCGCCTCGGCCTCGGTGAGACGGAGCAGGTCCACTTCCGAGGGATCGCCGGGATCGAGCGACCGATCGATGCCGTCCATGCCCGCGGCGATCTGGGCTGCGATGGCGAGGTACGGATTGGCCGAGCCGTCGACGCAGCGGTTCTCCACCCGTCCGGCATCGGGGATCCGCAGCATGTGGGTGCGGTCGTTCCCGCCGTAGGTGGCGTAGGCCGGGGACCATGCCGCTCCCGAGTCCGGCGCCGAGCTGGCCAGGCGCTTGTAGGAATTCACGGTGGGACAGCTGATGGCGGTCAATGCCGGGGCATGGTCGAGCAGTCCGGCGATGAACTGGTACGCCGTGGTGGACAGCCCGAGGCCGCGGCTGTCGGCCAGGTCTTCGAACAGCGGCTGCTCGTCCCGATCCCACAGGCTGAGGTGCATGTGCAGGCCGTTCCCGGTGAGGTTCGTGAAGGGCTTGGGCATGAAGGTGGCGAGCATCCCTGCCTGGCCGGCCAGTGAGTGGACCATGTAGCGGAAGACGATGACCCGATCGGCGGTGGCCATGGCGTCCGAATACCGGAAGTTCTGTTCGAACTGACCGTTGGCGTCCTCGTGATCGTTGGCGTAGTTCGACCATCCGAGCGAGTTCACGCTTCGGGACACTGACGTCAGGTGGTCGTACATGCGGCTGAGGGCGCGGGCGTCATAGCAGGGCATGGCGGCCACGTCGAGGGGATCGGCCACCGCGATCGATCCGTCGGCCTGCCGGCGAACCAGGAAGTACTCGACCTCGGCCCCCACCTTCATCGAAAAGCCGGCGTTGCCCAGGCGCTCGAGTTGCTGACGAAGGATGATCCTCGGCGCATAGGGCCATGGCTCTCCCTCGCACGTGGGATCGCACTGGAGGATGGCCAGTCCCGGTTGCCAGGGTGCGGCCATGTACGAGGTCAGGTCCGGCCGGGCGATGATGTCGGGGGACGACGGCCGTTGGCCCATGGCGCCGGCTGCATACCCGGCGAAGCCGGCCCCGTCGGTCATCAGTTGGTCAATGGCGGAAGCCGGCACCAGCTTGGCGCAGGGCTTTCCGTGCAGGTCGACGAACATGGCGAAGATGAACTCGATGCCATCGCGCCGGAGGGTCTCGACGAGCTCACTGAAGGAGGTGGGAGGTTGACCGTTCGTGGTTTCGGGGTCGATCGGCCTGCCTGTCACTGAGCCTGCGCCCATGCACGCCTCCTTGTGCCGATGCGATCGATCCGTGCCCGCTTCCCGACTCCACACTTGCGAACACTCTTGGAAACAAGGTTGCACTCTGCGAAACTCGAATGGGTTACGTCAACGTTACGAAGTGTTGCGTGCGGGTTAACTCAGATTGGCCATCGACCGTCACCCGGGCAGTTGGGCGCCCACTCCCCCGTAACATGCTGGAAACCCAATCTGTTTCATCTTGTGCAACACTGTTTCTAATGCATCACCACCTTCTCACGGGCCGCAGCCGGCAGGGTCGAGGCGCGAGCAGGCGATGACCCTCCCGACATCAGAGCGGACCACGCTGCACCGTTATGCCCACCGGGCGGCCTACGACCGCCAGACCATCGACGCCATCCTCGACGAGGGCCTGGTGTGCCATGTGGGCGTGCTGACCGATCAGGGGTTCCCGGTGGTCATTCCCCTGGCCTACGGCCGGTGGCGCGACGATGTCTATCTCCACGGTTCGGCCGCGAGCCGGTTCTTTCGAACCGCCCGTACCGACACCCTCGAGGTGTGCATGACGGTGACCCTGGTTGACGGGCTCGTCGTCGCCCGCTCCACCTACAACACGGACGTCAACTACCGGTCGGTGATCATCGTCGGGGACGCCACCGAGGTGAAGGACCTCGATGAGAAGCGACACGGTCTCGAGCTCCTGGTCGAGCACATCATCCCGGGACGGAGCGCCGATGCCCGGCCACCCACCGACAAGGAGCTGCGCAGCACCATGTTGCTCCGCCTTCCCATCAGCGAGGCCTCGGCCAAGGTCCGTAGCGGGTGGCCGCTTGACGACGACCAGGATTACGAGCTCCCGGTATGGGCCGGCGTGATTCCCCTGCGATCGTGGTGGGAGCGGCCACGCACCGATCCGAAGTTGCGATTCGACCTCACCGCTCCCGACTACCTGGCCGACTACTGCCGCGGAGGACACGCGTGACACCCCCGGCCTCGATGATGCGGAGAGGAGCGGCCCCGTGTGCGGCATCAGTGGACTGTTGATCAGGGACCCTGATCTCGAAGTCGAGCTCGGTCGGATGTTGGTGCCGATGATCTCCGCCCTCGCCGACCGTGGTCCGGACTCCTCAGGGATCGCCCTCTACTCCCGCCCCGTGATGGGCGAGGGGTCCGCAGGGGAGGAGACTCCGTCGATACTGCGGGTGTCGCTCGGGAGCGACGAGGCGGTCCCGTGGGACGATGTGACCGATTGGGCGTCCTCCCGGTTCTCCGAATCCGCCATCGAGGTCTTCCGCTCGGGAATTCGGATCGATCTGGTCGAGGCCCGGGCCGACGCCCTGGTGTCCTCGGTCCGTGAGGCGTGGCCGGGGGTGCACGTGTTGGGGACCGGGCGGATGCTCACCGTGGTCAAGGACATCGGGTGGCCGGCCGACTCCTGTCGCCGTCACGTGGTCGACTCGTGGACCGGCCACATGGCCGTGGCCCACACACGCATGGCCACCGAGTCCGCGGTCACCGCCCTCCACTCCCACCCGTTCGTGCCCGGGCCCGATCTCAGCGTGGTGCACAACGGCTCGTTCTCCAACCACGCCAGTGTCAGACGTCGGCTGGAGGCAGAGGGCGTGCGGTTCGATTGCGACAACGACTCCGAGG
>Ga0070765_100002298_pt1 | contig 11949 bp, 13 predicted proteins | sample HubBroMetageWFT5_FD_71516 | JGI IMG/M metagenome (GOLD analysis project Ga0070765, IMG submission 71516) | Warmed and freeze-thawed soil microbial communities from the Hubbard Brook experimental Forest, New Hampshire - Hubbard Brook CCASE Soil... | ecosystem: Environmental > Terrestrial > Soil... | reverse complement strand
AAGATGGCTACACCTGCGGTTAAACCAGCGGCTACACCCAGCATACCAGCGGGACTCAGAGGCAAATTGACCAAGGAGAACTTCGGGCCTTCCATGCCTTCCTACGCGCCGACCTACCCCACCATGGGCCCAGAAGGTTGGGACTGGCTCGACATAGACATGGTCATGATCGATTACATGACGAATGCGGAGACTGCTGCCGAGTGGCTGCCGGCTCAGTGCGAACTCATCGAAATACCGTTGGCGCCGGGCCAGGCGGCGGTGAAAATGATCTTCGCGAACTATCGCGCCGGCACGCTCCCCCCCTACAGGGAAGCCATTCAGACGATTCCATGCCTGTACAAGGGGCAGATCAATCTCTACGTAGCACAGATCTGGGTCACCACCGACTCCGCTATGACTTCCGGCCGTGAGGCGGGCGGGTACCCAAAGAAACTCGCCGACATCGGCGTCGACTGGCACGGTGAAGTGGGAACCGGTTACCTCGAGCGCTCTCATCAGCGCCCAATTGGAAGCGGAAATCGGGTCGCATCTTACACATTCCGGAAAACCGGCAAGATGGTCTCGATGCCTCTGCCGGCAAACAGGAAGCCGACTTTCCCCTTCCCCTACAACTTGACGCTCCCACTCCCCGAACCCACTGGCCAAGTGAGCGGATTGCCGTTTGGGACGATCTGCACGCGTTTCATACCATTCACACCTGGTTTGAAGGACAAGTGGGCGTTATCTCAATTAACCGGTATGACTTGGTCCCTTGAGAAAGGCGAAATCTGGGCTGGTGACGCGACCTTGGAGTTTCGCCCGTCGGGGGATGATCCGCTTCATAAGTTGCCAGTGAACCAGATCCTGGACGCGATGGTCTACTTCGGTGACATGAATGCGAAGTTAGACTTCATCGTGGATTTCTAAGGAAATTGAAAGCCCGTTGGTCTCTTTGCGGCGCTCTCCGAAAACAGTGAGGGCCGCGCCGCCATCTTCAGAGGAATCCATCATGAGTAAGAGGAAAATTCGAGGGATTATCGACTTTCACGTACGGCCCCCGCTTGTTCCCTTCAAGATCCTGTTCGACCTCATAGCGAGGCGGCTAACGTGGGAAAACAAATTCAACATCGGACTGCCTGATAACGTGGCCCCGTCCGCGTACAAGGCAACAATTAAAGCAGGTCCAAGCGGCTTAAAACAATTGGTCCTGCCGGCCGAGCCTCGCAAGCCGCTATCAATTTCGGTTTTGATTTTGACTTCAGGCGATAGGACTTATCGCAGGAAGGCAGATGCAGTACCGGACAGAGACAAATGCTAAAAGGAGAAAAATCATGCCAGTAAAGAACCCAAAGGAACTTTTTGTCACGCTACTGAGTGACGTGCGCCAGAGCACCGAACGGTCGGCCAAGATCTATCAGGAGATCAGCCAGGCGGCCCAGGATCCAGATGTAAAAGAAGCACTGGAATCCCGGGCGTGGATCGCGGAAAAGGACTTAAGTGCGATCGACCGATGTTTCGAACTGATCGGCGAGCAGCCTGTTAAGCTTAGCGGCCGTCTCCAAGAAGTGTTTCTGGAGGACTTCCGTAGAGAACTCGGGGAAATACAGAACCCCATAGCAAAACACATCTTCGTCCTGGCCAAGGCGAACCACCTCACCCATCTTCGAATTGCCGAGTACACAGCGCTGGTAGCAGCGGCCGACTTGACCGGACACTATGGCGTGGGTGTTCTGCTGGAGAGCTGCCTGGCGGATAAGCTCGCCTTCGTTGAACGGACGCGACGTCTCATCAGGAATGTTGTCGAAACCAAGATAGCGGCAAGGGTCGCAACAGCATAGTCCCGCCTTACCGGCACGTGAAAAAGTGTATGAAGGCTCGCTGAAACCGCAGCACGACGGGCCGCGGTAAGAAACAGGCTCAGCGGGTCGCTCCATGTTTAATCGGCTCTCCCCCGGAACCGGGGAGAGCCGATTAAACATGGAGCGACCCGCAAATAGCGGAGCAGGCGTGGAAACAGGTCTAGCTCGTCAGTCCGAAGTTAGGAGCACGCAATCTGCTGCGGCACTGGATCTGACCGATGTCGCAATTAGCCCGAGCTAAGCAAGGGAGAGATGCATGTCATCCAAACAAGCTGCGGTAGCCATGTCGGCTCAAACGCAAGGCCCCACCGTAGCAAGCTTGCTTATGGGGAAAGACAGACGGCTTGAGGTTATGTCCGCGGTCCCTCTAGTGCTTTCAACCCCGGTCGGTTTACTCGCCGAACAAATCATCACGGACAAGAAGTACCTGTTCGTTCGAAATATCCAGGACTTGGCCAGGGGGATGACTCTCGAACCCCTGCCGTTAGAAGGCTGGGAGACTGAACTGGTCGGACTGATCAATCCTTTTCGAGTGGTCATTCGCGCCGAAGAGTTATCCGGGATGGACCAGGTTGAATACGAGATGATCCTTCAGTGCTCGGGAAATGGCCGGTCACAATTCCGAAATATCCCGGGGACACCCTGGGATCAGGGCGGAGTGGGCAACGTCCGCTTCGCGGGCGTCCCGCTGAATGCAATTCTCGAAAAGTACAAGGTCAGTGTCGATTCCCAGGTCAAATTCGTGACTGCCGAGGGACACGACTTGCCCTTGGGACTTGAGAAGCCGGACTTCGAGCACAGTTTGCCGGTTGCACCCGTCCTGGAGAAAAGTATTTTTGCCCTGAAGCTCAACGGCGAGCCTTTGCCGGGGATACACGGTGGGCCTGTCCGTCTGGTAACACCGGGATTGTTCGGCACCATGCAGGTGAAATGGCTCCGTCGACTACGATTCGAGACGGCCGAGTCCCCGAACTTCTACCATGCAACCGAATATCGGGTTCCGTTGTCCCTCCTCAAGGAGGGAGAAAAGTTCAGATTCACGATGGAGAACAGCAGGCCCACCTGGGACATTCGCTTGATGAGTTACATCCTAAAGCCGGAGGCGGGCGCCAAATTGAAAGCGGGGAACGTCACGATCAATGGTGTCGCTTACAACGACGGTTCAGTGCGCTTGGAGTCGGTACTGGTGTCGTTCGACCGTGGGCAAAACTGGCAGCCGGCGAAGTTCGAAGTACCCGAAAGTCCCTACGCCTGGTATCGGTGGACAACCCAGGCGAATCTCAAGCCCGGCATCCATGAAATTTGGTCGAGAGCCATCGACGCTCTTGGGCGCACCCAGCCTCTCGATGGCTCGATCTTTTGGAATCCGAACGGCTACGAGTGGACCGGCGTGTTCAAAGTTGAGGTGAAAGTGTAGTAGTGGAGCAAGATTTGCCTGTTTGGTGCATCGTTTTTTGGTTAGACAGCCCCGCGGAAAATCCAGAACAGTAACGCCACGTCCTGACAAGCTCACGAATGCACCATTCTTGGGAGGTCGCATGTGTGTGTGCCGCTGTCAATAGTGACAGTACGCAGGCAGCGTCCCTCCGTTGACTATATGAGAATGGTTCCCTCCCGTCCGCGCATAAGGCCATAACGACCATGACGACACCCGCCCGTCCTTATGTGTTGGAGTTCGGTGAGTACTCCCGAGGTTGGGCTCTGCTTCCTTTTTGGAACGAAGGGTCCACGAAGCAACGCGTCCTAAATTTTGTCCGTCGTGTGATCACGGCTGGCTGCCCTCAATTCGTTCAACCCACGGAGCGAATCGCAGGATTCGATGATGACGGGACCCCGTGGAGCAAACATCTGATTTGTTTCCAGCTTGCGTTCGTTCTTGATCGCCTGAAGGCGATGGCCCCGCAGCATACCGATCATAAAGACACTCAACTGGCCGCAGGGGTTCTGAGGGCGACATGAAATCTCTCGCCGCCCAACGCGAACGCGGAGCGCTCGAACTCGCAACGAATAGCCATTCCTCAGCACTGCACGATTTCAAGTAGGGGGTAGATAGAAATGAAGGAACAACATATTTTTGGCTTAGGCCCCGTTTCGATTCTTCTCTTATTTGCGGCATTGGACCTAGTGGGTTGCGGTAATTACAAATATGTCTATGGGACCAGCACGGCTAGTGCAGTGCAGCCGCTAAGCATTCAGAACATCAACAGTTCGACGATGCCAATAAGTCCAGTCGGCTTCCCGATCGCGATCAACGGCAGCAGCTTTCAGTCTACGCCGGGCAAAGTCAATTTTGCGCAGGGGGCCGTCTCGGTGGACGTCGTGCCGGAATCTTCCTCTTGGTCGGATGCAGGTGTCGTGGCCGTGGTTCCGAACACGGCGGGCTTCACCGTCCCGGGAACTGTATCGGTCACGGTGGTGACAAGCATGGGAACGAGCAACACGGTGGCGCTGGGCCTAGTTTCGATCGCCGGCTTCTCACCCGATACAATGCACTGGGGAACGACCATGGCACTACCCACGGCGATGACTGGGTTGCGGGCCGTGGCTGTCCCGGGTTCCACAACTGGCACTGCTTTTGCCGTCGTTACCGGCGGTTTTAACGGCTCTGCCAATACGACCACAGTCTGGTCGAACAACCTTAATGCGGATGGCACAGTGGGCAATAAGACCAACACCTCCTGGACCACTATTGCAACCAGTCCGTTACCGGATACGCGGGCGCACCACGCTATGGCCGAGGCCGATCCCACGAACTCGCTGGTGCCTATAGGCAAAGCATATGTCTATGTCATCGGCGGGCAAAAGATGAATACCGATACTCCGGGCGGGACCAACACGGTTTACATGGCCGGAGTGGATCCTATGACAGGAGCAGTCGGTACCGGAAATATGAATACCCCGTTCCCCAATGCCTGGACAGCGCTTCCCAACACGCTGCCGCAGGCCCTGTTGGGTGCTTCTGCAACCGTCTACGGTGGATACCTGTTTGTTGCCGGCGGCTTGACCGCAGGCGGCCTTCCTTCGAACGCTGTTTACTCCGCGCCGGTCAACAGCGACGGAACCATCGGTATGTGGACCACTTCCCCAAACCCGCTTCCGCCGACCGTGGCCGCATCCTTTGCGGAAATGTTCTCGTTCGGAGGAAGGATCTACTTCATTGACGGCGACACGGCCAACTCCACGAACCCAAATACGCAAGCTGTTGGCACGAAGAACGTGTATTACGCCAGCGTTCTGAGTGGCATAGTCGGAATGTGGACGGTGAACCCCACCTTGACGATTCAGAACCGGTCCAAGGGAATCGTGTATACGGCCTTCGGACAGGTCATCTCCGCAGAAGGCATTTACAACGGCAACGCTACGGCGGGTGAGTTCGAATTCAGCGCGATTCAATCCGACGGTACGCTGGGCGCCTTCACCACGCTGGCCTGCGACAACATCCCCTCTGCCCTCGTCTACAACGCCGGGGCGTTTACCAGCCCCTTGGTTTCTTTAACCGGTGGGCCACGCTTCCTGATTTTCGGAGGGCAGGCGTTTACCGCAACCAGCGGTCCCGGCGGAGCGCTCAGCAACGTGGTGCATTACAACACCGCGCCGTAAGGCGGCGTAACATAAGCGCACGGATGACACGGGTTACACTTCGATTTCGCCATACGACACCGTCAACCGCCCAGGGTCATCTGACCGTCCTGCTTCAAATCCATTACAGTAGTTTCAGCCTATGAAAAAGTGAATCAAGAAGAAAATATCTCCAATAGGAAGCGGCTAGCCTTCTTTCGTGGACAATTGGAGGTGTATTCTCTGCCTTGCCTCATCGTCGCTTGGCAGACTAACTAAATGCGGATGAGTGAGGTTTTATCAGAAAGTTGCGCAAAATCCCGGTGAGCCCGGCGGCTTCAAGGGGTCGTTGCATCACGTGCTCACAGGCTGGTCCACTCGTGGGGCAAACGTTCTGCTCTTCCCTAATAAGACCGCCAGGCCCGACATGGCCATTTTCAAAGCGTCATTCGCATTATCGTACTGAAATTGCTGCACTCGAAGGCACTCCGGAATACTGTCGGTGGCGTACCTGAAACTCCACCCTTGCATGGCGAAGCTCCCGATAGGAACTGTCCGGCAGGGCAAAGGAAAAAAATGCTTCCCACACGCCATCCGGTGCGTCGCCCGGGATTTGAACAGACACGGCATACTCTTTCTGGTTTGCAATCGTGTTTGTGTAGGAAGCTCTGGAGTATTGTTTTCCGTTTTCAGTGGCTACATCGGGTAAGTTTGGGTCAATCGGACAAACCAGAACATACACTTGCCCGCCTGAAAATTGGGGGATTTGATCCAGCCCCACGTTGAAAGTGATCGAATCTCCGGCGGTAACAGTCTTTAAATCCTTCTCGGATTTTGATTGCGCGTTCAATTGAATAAAGCAAGAAGCGAGAACAAGAGCTACAACAATCTGCGGCTGTCTCATTTGCATTCCTCCCCTGTCGCTGCGGCGCCTCGTGCGCTAGACAGCACCACTGCTCCTTCCTTGGAAGGTATACAAATCTTCTTGTCCCGCTAACTGTCAAAACTGTCAGAGAAAGAATTTTTAGCTTCACCAGTCTTCGGCTTCGCATGGCGACTTTCCTCTTCGACGGTTGGATCTGCCCATCGACATACCGACGATCGATGCTGCGATCCAGCAATCCTCCGAACTTCCATTCGGTCACTTTCGTTCCCCGCGAATCAGTTCCAACTTTTTGCGAGCGCCCGCGCATGAGCTCCACTGATTATTTTCGTTGCAAGCCCGTGGCCCCGCCGCTTGAATTGAATGCGGAATGATTTCGCGCCAATCCGACTGTCATTTTTGCCAGTTATCTCAAGTCGAGCTGAACGGTATCTACGATGCTATTGGGAGGTAATCTAAATGAAATTCAGTGTTCGAATTGTCGAGCAAGTATTGTGCTGCGCAATCTGCCTGGTTTTTCTAGGGAGCCTGGGCTATGCCGCCATGCCGAATCCGGCACAAATCGCCGCCGGGCAGAAAACCAAGTTGAAGGGCACGATTTCGTCCCGCAGCGGAGACCTCATCAACGTCAAGGACGCAAAAACAGGAAACCGCGTTGTCATCGTCATCACCGATGACACCAAAATCGAGCGCAAGCAAGGCGCGTTCAAGTTCCGCCGTACCGACATGGACGTCACTGCCATGCTGCCGGGGCTTGGAATTGAAGCGGAAGGGGTCGGAAATCCAAAGGGGCAAGTGGACGCCACCAAGATCACGTTCAGCCCCGACGATTTCGCAATTCAAGTAGCAGAGGAGCAGCAGATTATGGCCAATCAGGCAGCCGCCAAGAATGCTTTAGTTACAGCCAATCGAGGCGTGTCGGATGCCCAGGCAGCGCAGGCATCAGCCAACGCCGCTCAAGCTTCCGCGAATCAGGCCGGCGCAACTGCCACAGCAGCTGGGGCTCTGGGAGTCATGGATGCAACAGCCGTCGCGCAAGTGAACAAGCGCGTGTCGGATCTCGGCGACTACACCGTCGTGGCTGAAGCTGGAATCTATTACGCCACCGATAAATCTACACTAGACGATGCGGCCAAAGCGGATCTTAACAAGCTTATCCAACTTGCTAAGTCAACCAATGGATACATGATCGAAGTCGCTGGCTACGCCTCCAATACTGGCAGCAAACAGTTGAACCAAAAGCTCACTGATGCCCGGGCAGAGACCGTCGCGGACTACCTGCGGGAAGTGGGAAACATACCGATGCGGCGGATCCTCGCTCCAGCTGGCTACGGCGCAACGCACCGAGCATCGACCGTCTCCGATCCGCAAGGTCGAGCGCTGAACCGGCGAGTAGACGTCAAGATTCTGGTGAACAAGGGGCTGAACGACCAGAGCTAGGTAGGGCGATTTCATTCTCTGTTCCAAAACGGGTTCACCTGGCCCAGTAGCCGCGTGCGCGGATCGAATGGGGGTCCTTCCAGTGAGGGCGAGACCACACTGTGCGGACCCAGCGCTACTTAAATTCTTATCAGAAGCAGAGCGACGAACAGAAAGACGGCCGCAAAGCCTTCTGACCTTTGGTCGAAAGATAAGTTGGGGCAAGCAGTCGGTAGAACGATTGAGGAAACCATGTCTGGAGTATCCGGCATTACTAAAAGTCGAAATGAAATCTCAAGTGGCGAGATCTATCCCTCTTCGGCGAGCAAAGTTCAGGATGCAGCGAACCACCGCGTTCGCAATTTGATCATTATTGCCCTCGTGATGGAGGTCGCCTTTCTGGCAACTTTAGCGACGTATGAGTTGTCCAGCATCTTCCGGTTCCAGAATTGACCTTCGGGCAAGGTTTGGTAGCGCTCGAGCATCGGCCAGAGAAAGCCCGCGAGTCTCTGACCTGGAAATGGGCATGGCGGTCATTTTTGCCAGAGGGTAAGGGGGTTCTCAAACCCGGGTCAGTACATCCAGCATTGATCTGAAGGTAGGAGAGGCACATGACGACTGAAAAAGGCCATAAATGCGCGCACCCCGTTTGTTCATGCGTGATTACGTCGGGCAAGTATTGCAGCGCCGAGTGCGCGGCGATGGAAAAGACGCCGGACATCGATTGTCCGTGTTCGCACTCCGGTTGCAAGGGCAAAACATCGAAATAATCGATGTACACCTCTATAGAAGCGCACCTCTGAGATGAATCCTTGATGGCTGCTTGTGCTTCAGGTGCCCCCTCGGAGGTCTTTCAGAGTCATTTCCCGCAAGAGTTCGGTGCTCGAAGGGCCCGAACGACAAGGGCTGTTTAGTTCGCGCCATGATGACCCAAGAAGGGAAAACACCCCTAGCCATCTCAATCCGAATTGGCAGGATGAAGGCAGGTTGGGTATTTCGATGTTCAATTCTGATCTGGACTTTGGAGATTCTGTAACTTTTACCGTTTTTATCTTGCTGGCGACATGCGCGGTGATCGCCATTCTTATTCTCGGACTGAAACTATTCTATTCCTGGGAGGGAGAATGGTTGATGCGATGCTCTTCACAGCCCTTTTCCTCTTCGTTAACCGGCCTTTTTGGCTGAATCTTCTCAAATACTTTCTAATCCTCCACCCAGGCTAGCGGGGCGAAGGGTGCGTGACGTTTTCGAGAACCATACTTGTCTTGGATCGCTGGTCGGGGCTCAACGAAAGTTGCTTCGACTTCGCGAGGTCCCGCAACTCTGTATAAGTTGCCGGCCCAGCGCTAAATCCAACCCTGGTTGAGAGTTCAAGAATCCTCGCTCCGGGCCATTCCCACTGCTCCAACGTGAGTTTATTAAAGTGCGGCAAGGTTTTGGTTTGCCAAGTGGTTGCTCTTATTTCCACCATTCGCTCCACGCGGCCCCAATCAATCGTGGCCCTGGATTCTTTCAATAAATTCTTTTGCGTGGAACTAAGCAGACGAGAGATGTCGTACCCAGTCTGAGGGATCGAGTTCCCACCGTATTTGCTTTTGACTGAGTAAGCCGGATTTGGTCCATCTCCAATAAAATCGACTTCACATTTGAAGGTTTCCTGGTCGTTGGGCGAAGCGGAGAACTTCTCACCGTCGGAGGGCCGCAGTTTGACGGTGAGATCGCTATCAACGCCTTGCCGCAAGCGCACGATTACGCCCTGCGACAGCAGATCAAGGGCGCTCGTATCGAAGAAATAGACGATACCTGTCGTCCCTTGCTTGAGGTTGAGCGCGGTGACTGCCGCTTGTTCCTGGGATGGGGAGAGCAGAAGCTTGACTTCAACATCGCATTTTTCTTGTGCCTGCAAGACGGAACAAAGAAACAACGCAGCACATATGGAAAGCAAACTCAAGGAGTTGCTACGGGTCCGGATTTGTTTGGCGGATTCCATATTTCGAGTTTATGGAGGCCACTGAAGTCCGCGTTTGCCCAGCGGGGATTGCGTTGAAGAGTATGGCCTCAGGTGATTGACGCGCGGATCCTCTGCCGACGACCTGAACGAAGAAGCCGCAATACATTCCCAGAAACGAGTGTGGCTCGGAGCCGATTGCCCGCGAAACTTTGTTTCACGGGCGACTGTCAGCCTTCGCCGCGCACAATCGTACTGACAGTTCTTACAGGATTGGATATCGAACAGGTTCATTCGGAATGCCAATCCTGCTTCATTCCTAGCGGCGAAGGTGAACAATCCTGAACGATGGTTCCATCTCGATTTTGTTCAAGACGCTGACTAGTACTTCTGACAATGGCGGGCTCGCGGATTCAGAACTAGCATTTCAGCGAAAGAGTGACTCGACAGCATTCGGAGTGATCTCGAGCCATTTCCAGGAGGGCGAATGTCACGCTCCCTTATTGTGATGCCTGACGATTCGGCAAAGCCGATTCTGGACGCCATCAACGGCGCGACGAAGTCGCTGCGCATCAAGATGTTCCTTTTCTCGGACCCATCTATTCTCAAGGCAGTGATTGAGGCCCATCGTCGTGGCATTGACGTGCGGATCATGCTGAACCCGGCTCGCCGTGATGGTGAATCAGAAAATAAGGACACTCACAAAAAGCTCGCTGCCGCTGGCATCAAGGTCATTGATAGCAGCCCTGAGTATGACGTCACCCACGAGAAGTCGATGGTGGTGGATGATGCAACGGCCTTTGTAAATTCCCTGAACTTGGACACCAAGAATCTGACCGAAACACGCGACTACGCGATCGTCACCACGCATGCTCACGAAGTCGCCGAAATTATTGAATGCTTCGAAGCGGATTGGCACCGAAAACCCTTCAAAGGGGACGAGCAATCCCATCTGATCTGGTGCTGCGGCAACGGCCGAGAGCGCATCGCCCAATTTATCGACGGCGCGAAGGATTCCATCTTCCTGCAGAATGAGCGCTACCAGGATCCAGTCATAATTGAGCGGTTGGTCCGGGCGGCTCGCCGTGGGGTGAAGGTACACATCATGGCCCGGCCTCCTCATAAGCTGAAAAAGGGAAAGCTGGTGGAAGAGGTTGGAGGGATGCGCACGATGGAGGATGTCGGGATCAAGATTCACAAACTAAAGCACCTTAAACTACACGCCAAAATGCTGCTTGCTGATCATGCCCGGGCCATCGTGGGCTCGATCAATCTGGCGCCCGGAAGCTTTGACAGCCGCAGAGAACTGGCCATCGAAGTGGACGACGAACATGTGATCAAGCGCCTGGTGAAGATTGCGCACCACGACTGGGAACACTCGCACCCGATGGATTTGACCGACGAAGGCCTTCTCGAAGAGTTCAAGAAACACAAGATGGAGGAGGCGGAAGATCTGGCGCTCGGGACGATGACGAAAAGCGCCAAAGGATAGTACGGGATTAGAAGAACGGCATCATCAATACCTATTTTCGTCAAAACCACTCGGGCATTGTCGTCTTAAGGGCAGCAGAGTTTTTAGTCCCAAATTATTTGCACGTGAAGGATGCCGGAATGTCCAAAGTCAGACCAACGATCGGAACGGACGGGCTCCCGCTCCCCATCCTGCCGCCAGAACGCGACGCCAGGGTTTGGGCGCGACTTGTACGCGTGATGTTCTATACCCCCGGCTTCATGGGTCTGCTGCTCATCAAGACGGGCGAACCAGCGAGCTTCGGAATCACCGTGGAACTGCTGATGCTTTCCAGCGCGGCAGCTATCGTTGGGGGCCTGTTCGTCGGGTCGGAGTCAACGGGCGCGGGCGCCGATCCTTCCTCCCAGATCGGGACGTGGAGCGGGTCGCTGGTGATCGAGTTGCTTGGCGTGGTGCCCTTCCTTTGTTCGGTGCCTGCTCTATTCCATGAATTGGCGCACAGTGCCCTGCTGCACAACCGGGCGCCCGGGGCGGGAGTTGACATCACACTCGGCGCTTCTGAATTGTTGCCCGCAGTTGCGATCCTGCCCTTCATGATCTACCAGCTTGCCGGCTTCGGCACCATGCACTTCGTCATGCCGAAGGCCCTGAATTGGGCCATCAACATCGTCATTCTCTGCTTGATCATCGCCACCTATGTCGCTTACCGCGAGGCCGACTACACCCTGGAAAAAAGGTTTGCCGGACTTCTGGTTGTGATGATGGCGATTACGGTGCTCTTCGGTGTGCTCAGATTAAGGCAGATGCAGGCGGTTTATGACGCTCACTG
>Ga0070765_100002297_pt1 | contig 11949 bp, 11 predicted proteins | sample HubBroMetageWFT5_FD_71516 | JGI IMG/M metagenome (GOLD analysis project Ga0070765, IMG submission 71516) | Warmed and freeze-thawed soil microbial communities from the Hubbard Brook experimental Forest, New Hampshire - Hubbard Brook CCASE Soil... | ecosystem: Environmental > Terrestrial > Soil... | reverse complement strand
GAGAAACAAGAGAAGGAGTAACCGCTGTGCGTCATAAAGCCTCGTTCTGATCTGCAGAGTTGTGTCATTGTACTGCCATAAGCGTTGCGTCCAGATGGTAAGTACCGGTTGACGGGGTGTTTGCACTAAGCGTTATTGAAGAACTCGCAACCGAATGAATGTACTGACAGCCAGTCGCTGTGCTCCCGTTGGAGACTGCCAGTGTGAAGAGCGGCGAAGTCTGAGCGGTGCCGTTGTTATATCCTATTGTGAAAGTTACTGTGGCGCCCAGCAGGCCGAGGGGCACCCAAGCGGTTGCACAGGCCTGATACGTCCCGGCGCTACCCGGTTTGGTGCCAGAACCGGTCGTGTAAAGCGTGGTGGAAAGGTGGCTGGCGGTAACTGCTAGATTTGCAACGACGGTCGTGTTTGCGAAAGGACCGAGGCCAGCACCAACGGTCGGCAAGCCGGCATAGGTACTAACAAGGCCGTTAGCGGGGACCGTGAACTGACCCGAGACGTCAAAGGTCGCGGTTGGGCTGCTGGAATCGCCTACCCGGAACCGTGAGTTCATGGAATCGAAGGTGAAGAACGGCGTCCCGGCGGCCTTCTGGCCCTGAATTGCAGTGATGCTATCGGATGGCGGCTTTATGGCGACGCTGGAACTCGTCGGGGCGGAGTAGAATGTATAGCTACACCCGACGGACGCATCGGTACTACACTCAGAAGCGTTCGACCCTCCTAGGCCTGCGACATTTCCCCAGTTGTACCATCCAACTGTCGTGCCAATGGGCGTGCGGCATGCTCCTCCATTTTTGGCATCATTCCAAACGGCGCACCCTGATCCGGCGATTCCTGGGGCGCCACCGGGTTGAAGCAGGGAGCTTGTAACGTCGTGCGCCCATGTGCCGAGGTGGAGAGCTGCCTTGCCTCTGCGTGTGGCCTGGCTGCTGATCAGGATGTTGTAGACGAATGCCGAGGCGTTCTCAATGTGTACGCACCAGAAGACATCCTCGCACCCAATGTTGCCAATAGTGATGGTGGGCGTCTGCGTCGCGAACGGCGTCGCGAGGTGGCAGATTCCGCAGATGGAGGCCCAGGGTGTCAGCTGCATCGGCCCGTTTGCCGACGCATCTACCTCGGCTCGGTATGCGCTGGTATTTTCGATCAACTCTTGCATGGTGTAATCTGCATTGGCGCCAGCGCAGTGCACTTTCTCGATCCCCGAGTTCTGGACGCTATTTCCCAGCGCAAAGAAGCAGCCCTGGCCGGCATCTAGGATCTCCACTTCTCCCTGCGACCCTATCCCTCCGCCTTCCTGGGTCAGTTGCGTAAATATGCCCGTTCCGTAGGGTTCAATTACGTTGATGGAACTGCCCATCTCAATCGCCATTGCGTCGATCCGCGAACCGTAGCCGCTCGGTGCTCCTCCATTAGAAAATGGATTGCCAGTCTGTGTCTGGAACGGAAAGGCCCCCCCAAGTGCAAACGCCACTTCGCTGACGTTGTGAGACGGCGCGGGCGGCTGTACGGCCAAGGGCGTAACCAGCGTAAGGATCGCAGCCGTCCCGCACAGCGCACCGTGGCCGAGGTTAGGTACATAGTCCCCCGGCGTATTTGCTCCGCAAACCACGTTGAGCCCGTCCGCAGCTTGCACTGACTCTATGCCCGTGCATGGATTTCCAAGAGTCTGGGCATCGTTGCAGACGCCAACTGTCCACCCGACTGCATTTGGGGGGCGGGGTGGAGGCGGGAAGGGTTACTTTGACGAACTGCGAAGCGGCGGTGAGGGATCCGATGCCCTCACCCATTCCTGGTGCGCAGCCTGTAGGGGAACACCATAGCACGACGACCCGGTAATTGCTGGACACCAAATTACCATTGCACAGGCCCGAGACGACGTTGCGCGCACAGAGTCCGGAAGGAATCGTGGCGAAGGTCACCGAGGGAGCCGGCGGCGAGGACCCTCCCCCTGTCGCTGAGAAGGCTGTTGTATGCAACAGGGCGTTCGCTTCGCGCTCGATTCGAGAGCACATCCCTTCCCTCTTGGGACGGATGGCGACGCATCCGCTTCGACATCATTCGGAACAACACGCGAGTACCGGAACGTCAGGCGACGTTCGTTGTGCCGACGGACTTGGACGACGAAGGCTATCGGGCCTGCCGGAAAGAACTGTGGCGGCGCGTCGAAAGCGGAGAGAGCCTCGATGACATCTCCACCTGACGGAGGTGGTTCTCCGCGCGTTCTCTCAACTAAGAAGCGGGAAGTTCGATTCGTCCAGGCTCCGCGAGGCCAAGAGGTCAGTGAAGGAGTTGATACTTTAGTGCTGTGACCGATGTCACCTTGAAGGACTTCCAGAGCTGGAGTAGGTTAGGGTTGTTCCCCAGGACTCGTCGTCTAACGGAAAAGGCACTGAGGTTCCTAGTTGTGATCTCGCTCCCCACCAGCCCTGGTTGACGAGCGAAACCCGCAACGCCTCGGAGATGAGGTCCAACTCCTCCGGGTCCCCGGGAAGCACTTCACCTTATGTTCGTTATGTGAAGTCCCATTACACCAAGTGTACACTCGCGGAGCAAATTACCAAGGTACTGCCCGGGTGGGCGCGTGGGCGCAACTGAGATCGAATCACGGATTGGTAAGGCGCTACTAGACCAATCACTTACAGAGTTAAATCCCCTAAACTGTGTTTCTGGTTTTCCGTCTACAGCGCTGTAGTCGATTTTGTAGACGATGAGATCCTCAGGATTCAACAGGCAGAAATACTCCGCTCTAGACGCACGGCCGATTCTCCAATCTGGCCGACCCGATTATCGGGGAGTGTGGTTTAACTGAAGTCGTTTACTTCAGCGATTTCTTGTGTCGTTTCAGTTCGGCTCGTAACAAACTGATAGCGTCCTTGACCGACTTGGCACCTAGCAGCCGCGCGTGCAACTCATGCTTTGCCTTTGCACTATCAACGACCGCAGCTCCCATCTCTGAAGTTTGATCACGGCACCGGACGAGGGACGCGATATCGTCAATCGCACTGTAAATCGCGTCTGACAGCGCGTTGAAACTACTCCTGATGCGCCTGAGGCGATGAGCCTCGAACGGACGCCAGAAGGGTGTTCTCGATATGGCCTCCTGTAGCGTCACATCTGTGACTTTCTTCTCATCCAATGTGCGTTCAAGTTGTGCAAGAGCCAGATCAGCCTCATCGATACGCTGGAGAGCGGTGACACGGACTTCCTCGATGAGCATCTCGATATCGAGGTTGATATCTTTCTTACGATAGTTTTTGATTGTTTGCACGCAAGTATCGGTGAGACTGATACCAGCGGCGGCGGCCATCAGCGCATCGTCTATTCCAAAGGCCATCTGAGATCACCTTCGCGTTTGAAGTGTCCGGATGAGCATACGTGGTTGGGGCCACGATTTTCCAGTTGAGCCTCCTGTGTTTCTTGAAGGCACCGGCTACGCGAATTAAATCACATCGGAAACCGTCGAGACAACGCCACCGATAACTGCTCCAGTAGGCCCTTGCGGACATTCTTGAACCACTCGACTTCGCAGCATTTCGTCGAGGCTTTGGAATTCAGGCGCGGACGACCAATCTTTTCAAGTAGATGAACAGCACTTCTGGTCTTCGGTCTACAGTGATGATGTCGATTTAGTAGATGGTCAGATCCTCAGGGTTCAACAAACAGCTATGACTGACGGCCGATCAGTCGTCTATCCCCCAATCAACCGATTGATCCCGACTTTGCGGCCCCCGCACTGTGCGAGAAGTGTGCCTTCCGGGTGAGGCGAAGGGTTACCAGGAAATGCACGTCCCACTACTGGCGATTCTAGATCGAAGTCTATTGTTCCATGCGCGCGACCCAAAGCTATCGAACAACATCTTCCAAGGATTGGGACGTCCAGGCTCCGATTATTTGACGGTAGGCGTCGATTGCTTGGGGCTCTGTCATTCCGGCGATTAGGTCGACCACTGACCTTGTTTTCGCGCTGGCCGAAATCGAGCCTCGCAGTTCCTCCCTATAATATGGAGGGAAAATACTCCACTTTTTCTCCGTGAGGGCAGCGTCAGAATACACTTCAAATAAGCGCTTTACCACGCTCCGTTGGCCTTCTCGCTGCAATCCTTGGCCGGGCGCCTCTATGACGTAGGTCCACGTCAATTCCTTTAGGATCGCGACCTCTTTTTCATATTCGGGGTTTATGTCGACGGTCTTCTTCTTTTTATCAATTAGAACCCCGTTTACATACCTGTCTATCAGCTGTGAAGTGAAGTAACGAAGTCGGGACCGGCGTTCTCGGGTTCCAGAGTACGGCTCGTAAATTCTCCAGAAAATGGCGAGAATGTTAGCGAAAGCTTCTTCCATCACTGCTCTCTTCGCGAAACTCTTGTCCCCTACACGGCGGCGGTAAACGTCATCAAAGAACCGTTGCCGTTCGAGGTTCTCACTAGCTCGCGCGAGAAGGTGCACAGGGATCCGACCTGCTCGAAAGAAATCCTCCAGGTCGTGAACGGAGTATGTGACATCATCGGCCCAATCCATCAGCTCCGCTTCGGGACTTCTAGCGAGCTTTTGTGGCGGGCCCACCCTTCGCGCAAATTCGAAATCCTTCGACTCCGAGCCGTAGGCACCCCATTTGTGTGGCTTCTTCTTATTTTGTCCGTTGAGCCAAGGATATTTCAGAATTGCGGCGAGAGTGGCTGCGGTCAAGTCAAGGCCAGCGTGTTTGGTAGATTTGAATGCTAGTTTGGTCACGATTCTAAATGACTGGGCGTTACCCTCAAATCCTCCAGCTTTTGACCCCACGAGAGTATTCAGCAATTCCTCAGCGGTGTGACCAAATAGAGGATGACCAAGGTCGTGGGCCAGACACGCCGCTTCGACGGTGTCAGGATCGATGCCACCGATTGCGTCGCAAGCCTCCGGGTCTGCTCGCAGATGCTCTGCCAAAGAGCGGCCGACCTGGGCCACTTGAAGAGAATGTGTCAGGCGATTGTGGAAAACATGGGCATCGCTTGGGGATGCCACTTGTGTGACCTCAGCCAGACGTCGAAATGCTGACGTATAGATGATTCGATCCTTGTCTTTTTGGGCAGGGTTTCGGCTGTCGCCTTCCTGAACAGAGGGCTTGGTGTAGCGGCGAAGATTACGTGGAATTTCTGCGTCGCTGTAATCGATCATCTAGCTGCGCTGACAGGCTCGCGCAACCTGATATGGCGATCGGGAGAAAGCTCGATTATCCTTGCGTTGATGAGCTCAGCTAGTTCATCCTTCAATGCCGACTCCGTGACTTCAGCAGACTGAAGTTGCTGAAGCAATTCGATTGGGCGATAAGCCCGTTCGTTGAGTGCCCGCAGAATGAGATTCCGAAGTTCGGCTGCTCGCTTGATCACCATTGTTGCCATTTGATTCGCGATCTCCCAGGTAGGCTGCCTACGTTTGCATCTTCTATCAGACTGTGGCCTGTGTCAATGAGATCCTTGAGGTTTAGCTGCTCAGTCATTACTCTCGAGAAGGGGGTTCTTCTGGTCTTCTCCGGCATCAACATAGCGAACATGAGCGTTACGGTCCTGGCAATCGACTTGCACTGAATCGGATTGAGAACGGCTCACGAGCTAACGCCCCGCGGCTCGGTGCGAGAACGTGCGAACTCGCTGGCGCGCATCGTACAGTTTCATCGCACCAGTAATCTTGATGCGATATTCTACGAGCTGTGTAGTCACATCAAATTCGTCTGATAGTTCTACGGTCGACATCCCAGCATTCAAACGGGGGAAGAATAAAGACCAGGGCATAAGGACTGCGGCACCCACACCAAATGCCTGTTTCTCTAGAGCGTCATTAAAATCCCGGATGAGGAGGCCGTCTTCACGCACGACAAGTTTTGTTGGTTGGTGATTGAAATAACGGTGACAAATTTCTTCCATTAAGGTAATTCTATTACGCCTCGGCGGATCATCAGGATTCAGCATGCAAAGGCGCGAGCCATCTGGCAATGGTTCTGGGTACACTCCGCCAGACCAATGGGAACGACCCAGAGCACGAAGATGCCTCAGTTCATCAGCAGTAAGGTTCTGAAAATGCACCGGCACAACAGTCAAGCCAACCTCAGGTGCCAACTCCGCGGGATCGAACCTTGTTTGTCGTGAGCTGCCCCGTGCCATCCCACGCAGTTTAAGGGCGTGAGGCTCCCATTCCTTGGCGCGCTTGCTGAACGGCAGGAACAAGCATCATCCTTTCGACATCTTTTCCGCCAATTCCTCGTACGCGGCACGAAACATCTTTGCAAGGACAGCTGCGGTTTGAGGATTTAGATTTTTGTCTGCTCTGAGGTGCAATTCGATAGCATCAGGCGTGGACTGTTTTTTTGACAGCGTTTTCGCTCCTCCACTAAAGAGTTCAAAACTGACTCGCATCCATCGCGTCAAAACAATAAGAGTGTTGCTTTCGATTTCCGTCGCCTCGCCGCGCTCGATCCTAGACAGAGTAGGAACACTAACAGCCGTTTGTTCGAACACCTGTTGCAGCGTGAGTTGCCTTTTAAGCCGCGTTTTTTTTAGACGCTCGCCAAATGCCACCAAATCAAGAGTGTCAGCCATTTCGCTCCTAAGAAGAGAATAAGCTTCCGAATTCTTGCAAACAAGAAAATTCTTGAGGCTGATCGTTTCCGCGTTGTGCTATGATAGGGTAAATTTCTCATATACGAGAAAGCAAGAGATCCTAGAGAAGCAGAGATGGCCAAAAATCACTACAGTGTCGGACTCGATCAACGGTGCCGCGATAACGACGGTGAAATCCGTCAGAAACGCGGCGATACGCTCGTCAAGACTCTGCGGAAAACCTATGGACCTGACTTTGCACCGGGAGTTCGCAGTGACACTCGGTTGGACACGCTACTTGTCCAAGCTCGTGCGTGACGCAAAGCTTAGCGGAGGTGGACGATGAGCACGATTGGGGCGCGGACACTGGATGGCCCGTTGGCCGCTGCACAGATCACACGTGCCGACATCGCAGATTTGCCGCGGAGTCAGTCAACGCCCAAAGGAGCTAACATCTCGTAACGGCAGTTTCGAGAAACGCTTGACCCGTCTTGTCACAGTGAGCCCTCAAGCGTTCGGCTATGGGCTTGAGTTGAGTGTTTCATGGCCATCGCGCGAGGCGAGCGGGTCATCGCGTGGCGGGTTCCGAACCAGACCGAGTTATTCGCGACAAGCGCTATTGTCGCGGGGAGGCTCTGACGAACATGAAAGCGCGCACTTTCCACCGTACAGTCCGTTTATTCGTGGCTATTATGCTGCTGGCAGCTATCGCTACATTTCTGGCCCGTTCCCTTGTTGCGAGTGGCCACGAGGGCACCACACGCGCCGCTCCAACCTCAAACGACGGCGAAGCCGATTTCGCGAACGCCTACTGCAAAACGAACTTGAATACCGCTATACCGTCTGGGAGCGAGGCAGAGGCTCGCAAATACTACCAGGATCTCTCTTCGAGGATCGGCTTCCAGGTGGAGGATCCCCCCTCCGGACAGGCCGGACCTACGACGACGCTTGTGGATGTGGCGGCTTATTTGGGTTACGTAGCGAAGCCTCCCACACCACCGCTCACAGCCAAAGAGGACCTTCAGGACGCGTCCCCTGCGGCACTGATGGATCCCGCCGCGCTGGGCAAACGCCTGGGTGGCGTTCCACTATCCACCGGCGACGTGTTGGTCGCTCGATTCTTCGCTCCGAAAATTTCCGATGTTAGCCAACCCTCGGTTACACAGGCCGGCTGGCGCAAACTTGTACGATTGCGCGCACAGCCCAGCTCTGCGGCGGCTGCACATGGGATCGAGTACGGGATAATCTTGTTCAATTTCTTTGCCCCAATTGATCAACCTGACCCGTTCACCGGCAGCGACTCGGTGAACACGCAAACAATCCTTGTGGGGAGTGACTCCCGCAAATCGCTCTACTGGATCGATTTCGGAAAGACGAGCGAAGGGGCCAAGCTCAGTCATGAACTCGACGCATTTTTCGATGCGGGACACATCCCGGCCGCTCTGACAGCGCAAAATGGCGGAAAGGCTCCGTACTTCGTACCTTGTTCCTGCATCTCGTGCCATGGAGGACTGCGGCTGGACTTTACGATTACGCCGCCCGCGCCCGACAATCACTTTAGTGCGCCCCTCCTGGATTACCTCGACACAGATTATTGGCAAGACCGCACCGCAAAAGGAGACGACTTCGAAGGACTGAAGGCTCCCGTACTCTTCGATCCAGGTACATTCGGCGTCATTCTGCTAGTTAACCAGGAAATCCAACGCCAGAATGTGGCAGCGCAGCCAGACAGCGTGTTACGAAGGGCCGCGGAGCACTGGCTTACGTGGCATCTTCAGCAAGGCACACAACCCGAGGCCTTGTTCGACCGAGCCCTACAGGTGTCTGCGAACTCGCACCGCTGGAATCCAAGCGATCCGACTGACGCTGAACTCCTTCCGAAGCTTAATCGGTTGTGCTTCCGGTGCCATGGCTCTGTGAAGTTCGACGTGCTGGACAAGGAGATGGTGCTTGCGCTGACGTCAAAATTAAACGCGGCATTGTATCCGAAGGATCAGATTTCCGATCCGCGGTCCGCTATGCCCCCAGATAGGAACCTTTCCCCTGATGATCTCAAGAAGTTGCGCGATCTGATCCTCAGGTTGAAGCAGTCGAATAAGGAGAGCAACTGATGCCATCCATTTTCAGAATTCATCCGGCGTTTGGCGTGGCTCGCGTGGGCGATGCTGACGCACCGGGATTCATCGGACCGGAACAGCCTGACGTGCCTGCCAACTGGAACCTCGGGACTGAAGCATTTGACAATTTTAAGGTTGCTGGTCGCATCAAGCGACAAGGAGTTCGCTTTCGCGTCTTCGAATTCGCTCCTGACGGGTCCCTGATTGGGGAGGTTCTACCCGGTCAACGTGATGTCGTAGCCGTCGAATGGACAGTCCACGTCGCGAACCGCAAAGCATCGTTCTTCCAGTTCGACGGCCCTAAGGGAGAGAACGGCGATTTCAGCAAGAACGGCGCACGTAACGCTAACGTCATCGGAAATGATGCCCGATCACAACTCGAAATCGATCCGGGCCCCAAGCCGATTTCCGGGCTATCGGCGGGCCCTGTCATCTTGGCGAATCCGAATCCCACTACTAACCAAATCATCAAGGACTTGGGCGACATCAGCACTGATGATGCTGGACGCCTTATCTTCTTCGGCGGGCACGGCAAGACTCTCCAACTCCCCAACGCACCCGACATTCAGGATTACGTCAACAATGATGGATGGTTTGATGACGTGAGCGACGGGCCGATCTCCGCAGTCCTAGTGTTGAAGGACGGTAGCCGTGTGGAGACGGTTGGAGCTTGGGTTTCAGTCGCTCCACCGGACTTCGCGCCTGCGGTTGGAAACGTTGTGTCGCTATACGAAACCATCTGGGACGTGGTGGTGCGGAATCCAACGATCCCAATCCCGGGCCTAGCGATGTACCGGGCTGGAGGCGCGCTGGCTCGACTCCAGCAACAGCGAGATGACTGGGATCCCGCGACCAACCGATTCAAAACGTATAAGCCTTCCTATATCAGTGACATCGCAGATGTGCTTCAGCGCGCCTTTGGTGCAACGTGCGTGCACGACCCACCCGACCTGAAGGCCGCTTTCCATAACACGATCGCGCCTCAGGTCTACGCTGACCTTGGAGATCCGGATGCGGCCAAGGATATCCTCCGGAAAGAGGTGTTCAAGCGCTTAAGGGATCCGAACTCGACTGAGGCGGCCGACTCCCGACAAATGCCGCGCGGTCTCGGTGACGAGTACTGCGACGAGAACGAGCATCCAGCGGATTCTGCCGAGCGGGCGAACTCAAAGCGATTCTTTTCTTTGACGCGCACTCAGTATGCGATGTTCGCACAGTGGGCGGCTGGCAATTTCGTGCCGGACGGCAATTCACCGCCGTCCATCCCAACGACACCGACCGCAAGCACTCCAGAAGACCTCGATCGCGCCGCACTGGAGGATTGTGTCGGAGGCCCGTTCTTCCCGGGCATTGAAGTTAGTTGGGTCATTCGAAATCCGACCATCTACACAGAGCCTTTCCGTTTTCAACTAGGTAAGAAAATCGCCTCTGGAGACTTGGCTGTCGGAATTCCAGATGTAACCGTGGGGCCAGGCTTCCTCACACAGCAAATGGCCCTTCCATGGCAGGCGGACTTTCGCGACTGCAAAAGAGAACCTCTTACCAATACCGCTACGGGTGCACCTACCTTTGCGATGTGGTGGACAGGCCAACGACCAGACGACGTCTTCCCAGAGGCGACTCCAGACCAACAAGTCGCATGGACGCGAGATCCTGACTTTAAGGCGTCGGATGATGACCCACAGCGCTACAAAGAGATGGTGGCCAGTTGGTCCAAGCTGGGATTCGTGGCTCGACAAGGTGCGGGCAAGCGGTGGCTGGAGACGGAGCGGTCTTGAGTAAGTCAAAGCCGACTGTGGCGGTAGTCGGAGCAGGGCCAGCTGGCGCTATGGCCGCCCTGCATCTCGCTCGGGCGGGACTTAGTGTCCAAATCATCGGCCGCCCATTCAAGGAGCGTACGCGTATTGCGGAGACGCTATCTCCCGAGGGGCGGAGCGAACTCGCTGTTGCTCGTCTCTGGGATCGCCTCCCCATGGGTGTGGTGGTCCCTTGCCCAGTCGTAGTTAGCGCATGGCAGCGGGCCGAGCCAACATGGACATCCTTCATCGCCAATCCGTATGGTTGCGCCTGGCATATTGATCGCGGACGACTTGACACCTGGCTAGTGTCACAAGCGGAAGCAGCCGGCGCCTCTTTGGTGACCGGCATCGTAACCCGTATTCGGCGTGCCGATTGTTATTGGGCTTTAGATATCCGGCCCGTAGAGGGCGAATCCTGGGCTGCGAAGACGGATTTCCTTGTTCTCGCCTCTGGGCTCTGCGGTTCCGCTGCAAAGCTGGGCGGCCGTGAGCGTATAGATGCCCTTTGTTTGATCGGCGGCCTCTCGGAACCCATGGCGAATGCCGACGACTTGCTTCTTGTCGAAGCAGTATCGAACGGATGGTGGTATTCCGCCCCCGCAATGGACGGTCGCATGTTCGCCGCGTGGATGACGGATACGACTCTCATAACCGGCAAGCGCTGGCGCGAGATGATGTCGACTGCGTTGCAGCACGCGCCTCTCACTCGGGCGAGGATGGCGGACCCACCGGAGGCGTTTTGCGTCGGGGTGGTCAGTTCGGCCCTGACACCATGCGCCGGTAAGGGTTGGGTCGCAGTTGGTGACGCCATGCTCGCGCGTGATCCCATTTCAGGAGAGGGGTTGGCCTGTGCGCTTCGCTCGGCACGTGACGGTGCAGCAACTATCCTCAATGTGCTGCAGGGAGATTCATCTGCTTGGGACGCGGCATCGATCCGTGGGATCGCGAGTATTGCTCGATATCGCAAACAGAGGGCCGCTGCATACAAAGCGGCCCAACATCGTTGGCCAGCCGAACGGTTCTGGGCTCGTAGGCTGAACTAGATAAACTCGCGCCGTTTGGGGAAACAGATTGCGGTGGCAGGGGGGCTCATTCGGAAGGAATGCTGAAAATTAACCTTTTTTACGGAAAACTGCACTCTCGCCCGCCCGCACCGTCCACTATGCAACATTCACTCCCTTCGACCTCCACTGAAAAGAAGCCCGCCAGAAACGGGGTCGGCAACGACGTTGTATTTGTCCTCGGCGCGGGTGTAGACAGAGTGCTCCACTTACGAAGACGCTAGAACTTCTGATAGGTTTAGTTGATGAGCGGCGAATTCACGATCAGGCTGCACTGGTATGGCTGCGGCAATGACGACAATCCGCATTGGAGCTACAGCAGAGCACTGTATGCGTATCTCGCCCCTGTGAAGGCGGAAATCTATTACCTAGGCAAATGCTACGGAACGACGGT
>Ga0070765_100002295_pt1 | contig 11950 bp, 8 predicted proteins | sample HubBroMetageWFT5_FD_71516 | JGI IMG/M metagenome (GOLD analysis project Ga0070765, IMG submission 71516) | Warmed and freeze-thawed soil microbial communities from the Hubbard Brook experimental Forest, New Hampshire - Hubbard Brook CCASE Soil... | ecosystem: Environmental > Terrestrial > Soil... | reverse complement strand
TGGCCAATCTGGGTCGCTATCAGGAAGGCGCCGAGTACGGCCGCCAAGCCTTGGCCGCGGCGCGCGAAACCTTGCCGGCGGATAACCCGGCCGTGCTCAACATCGAAACCTCGTATGCCAACGCCCTCACCACCCTGCATCGGACTGCAGAGGCCGAGTCGCTGCTTCGCCACGTCGTGGCCGCACAGACGAAAGTGCTCGGGCCCGATCACAAGCACACGTTGCTCAGCAGACTTGCGCTGGTCGCGAACCTCGCGGATCAACATCGGGACGAGGAGGCGGCCGCCATGGGATTGCCGGTAGCGCGCTCCTTCGAAGCGCTGCTGGGCGCCGATAATCTCTATGCCATGAGCGCGTGGAACTTTTATGGCGGCGCCGCCTGCGGCAGTCATCAAGAGGATCAGGGTCTCGCCGCCCTCAAACGCGTGGCGGCCGCGCGGCAGCGGCTGTATCCGCCCGGAACCTGGGTCATCTCCAGTTCGCAACTGTCGATTGGCGTATGCCAGTTCCACATGCGCCGCTACGGCGAATCCGAAGCCACCCTGCTGGCTGCCGTTGCGGGACTCGAAGCCGCGCGTGGACCCGGTTTCAATCGGACTCAGGACGGCTATCGCGCGCTGTACGATCTGTACTCCGCGATGGGCAAGCCGGACGACGCCGCCCGCTGGAACGCCAAGCTTTCGCACTGACTGCTCTCTGCCGCGATTGTTTCGCGCGCCTGATACGAAATCTCCTCTCAATACGCCTCTCTCCCTAGGGACCGTATTCGCGGCTCCGCAACGTCAAGGCTAGGGAGATATCAATGAAACGCATCTTGGGGCCGCAAGGCACAATCCGATCGCACGCTGGCAAGGCGCTTCTCGCCTTGTTGGTTGGTGCACTGGCGAACGGCATGAGCAGCAACGTGCTGGCGGCCGCAGATCCCACACCCTCAGCGGCGCAGCGTGCCAGCATCGCCGGGCTACCGCTCAACTTCGAGCAGAATCTGGGCCAAGCCCCGCAACAGGTCCAGTATCTGGCGCACGGGCCTGCCTACACGATTGCCATCACGGAGCAAGGCGCCGCGCTGACCGTGGGAAACGAGGCTCGCAACGCGGCGTCGCCGCAGGTCATTCGCTTGCGCGTGCGCGGCGCCAATCACGCTTCGATTCCGACGGCCGAGGATCCTCTGCCGGGACGAGTCAATTATTTTATCGGCAATGATCCTTCCCGGTGGCACACGAATATCGCCACCTACGATAAGGTCCGCTATGCCGGCGTGTACCCAGGAATCGATCTCATCTACTACGGCACGCAGGGGAAACTCGAATACGACTTCGCCGTGGCTCCCGGAGCCGCGCCGAAGACGATTGGCCTCAGCTTCGAGGGTGCCCGAGGCCTTCGCCTGGATGATCAAGGCGATCTTAGGATCCGCACGCGAGATCGTGAGATTGCCTTCCAGCGACCGGTTGCCTACCAGATGAATGAGCAAGGGGAACGCGCTCCGGTGACGGCAAGCTACCGTCTGCATGGCAACGAAGTGCGATTCGAGATCGGCGGGTACGATCATTCCAAGCAACTGATCATCGATCCCGTGCTGTCCTACTTCAGTTATTTGGGCGGCAGCGGTTACGACATCGCGGGTGTCGCGACTCCTACCGGCGCCCCCTTTAATACCTCGGGGCAGGCCGCGGCGATCGATACTGCCGGAGATCTGTACGTCACGGGTTACACCGAGTCTGCGAATTTCCCCGTCAAGGCTGCCTATGAAACGGCGCCGACCAAAGTCCCGGCCGGCACACCGCCATCAGCGTTCGTCACCAAGTTTGCCCCCGACGGCAAGTCTGTGATCTTCTCGACCTACCTCGGCGGCACGGTAGGATCGGATCAGGCATCGAGTATTGCCGTGGACTCGAGCGGCAATGCCATCGTGGTGGGCACCACGGGCTCGAATGATTTTCCGGTCACCTCCGGTGCCTATCAAACCGTCTGCAACCCGAAGTTCACGGCAGGCCCCAATGTGGAAGTGCCGAACTGTCCGGGCGGCAGCGGCATCGCCGCGTTCGTGAGCAAATTCAGTCCGAGCGGCGCACTGCTTTATTCCACCTTTTTGAGCGGTTCCAACACCAACACGACTGCGTACGCGGTTGCCGTGGACACAACCGGGCGGGCATACGTGGCGGGAGTGACTTTTCCCGGTGCGATCGTGCCCGCCGGTATCGGCGCAAACCAGCAGATTCCCTTTCCGACCACGCCCGGCGCGGTATTGACCACGCCGCCTTATTCGACCGGCGGGGGTGGGTATCAAAACGTTTTGAGTGCGCAGCAAGATGCCTTCATCAGTGTGTTTGATCCTACGTTGAGCACGTTGATGTACTCATCACTGTTCGGCGAACCCCAAGTTTCAAACGCCGGCTTAGGCTTCGAGGGCGCCAGTTTCACGATAGGTCAGGCGGTGACCGTCGATGCCGCCGGCAACTTCTACCTGGCCGGGACCTCGGAGGACGCCTCGCTCGAGACCACCGCCGGCGCGTATGAGGCCAGCGCCTCGAGCTGCGGCACGGTGACCAACAACACATTGCTCAACTGTGCTTTCGTGGCTAAGTTTTCTCCTGTGAGCAGTGGCACGCCGAGCCTGATCTACGGCACCTACCTCGGCCACACGGTGGGCGGCGGCTACGGCGACTTGATGACCGGCATCGCAGCCGATGCGGCAGGAGACGCCTACGTGAACGGCTTTACCAACCAAGCCACGTTTCCCACCACCACGGGTGCTTATCAGACCACCTGCGATCAATACGGGGTCAACGGCAACACCGATACTGAGTGTGGGTCTGCGTTCATCGCCAAGTTGAACCCGAGCGGCACCGCGCTTCTGGCGAGCACATATTTCGGCGGCTATTACGCAGGAGCGAATGGTATCCCCGATAACGTCACTTCGATGGGCCCGATCGTGCTGGATGCCTCCGGCAATGTGTACATCGACGGTGTCGCCGCGAACGGGCTGCCGCAAGTCAATTCGCTGGGCACCAATGACGGTACCGGCGGAGCGCAGTCACCCTTCGTCGCAGAGCTGAATCCGACCTTGACGACGCTGATCTTCTCGACGCTGTTCAGCACTGGCGGCCAGTCGCAGCTCGGGGTCGACGGTCTCGCGCTCGACACGAGCGGCAATATCTATATCGCCGGCAGTGTCGGCTCGCCGCCGACCTCTGCCGCAACATCCGGGGCATTTCAATCGGCCTACGGCGGCGGCACTTCGGATGCCTTCGTAGCCAAGATCATGGTGCACACGCCAACCACGACCACCTTGAGCGCCGCGCCCACCTCTGCAGCCGCCGGGACAGCAATTAACCTGACCGCCACGGTGGCGGAAGTGGGCGGCAGCAGCGTACCCACCGGCACGGTGACCTTCAAGGATGGCGCCACGACGCTCGGGTCCATGACCTTGAATGGGACGGGCATTGCGGTCTACACGACGAGCACCCTCGCCGTCGGGGCGCATTCGATCACCGCCGCTTACGGCGGAGACGCCGCCAATGGCACGTCCACCTCGACTTCGGCAAGCGTGACCATCACGGCGGCTGCCGCGCCGACCGTCACGATTGGCGTAGCGCCCACCAGCATCGTGCTCGGCCAGAGCGCGACGCTGACCTGGTCCTCAACGAATGCCACGGCGTGCACGGCCTCCAATGCTTGGACGGGAACCGAAGCAGTCAGCGGTACGCAAGCGGTCACGCCGACCGCTGCGGGTACTTTGAGTTATGTGCTGACCTGCACTGGCGCGGGCGGCAGTGCCAATGGCACGGCCGTGTTGACGGTTACCAATCCATTACCCACCGTCACCATCGCGGTTGCACCGATCTCCATCACGGTCGGCCAAACCGCCAAGCTCACCTGGTCCTCAACCAACACCACTGCTTGCACCGCCTCCAATGCTTGGACTGGATCGCAAGCGGTCAGCGGCACGCAGTCCGTGACACCGACCGCGACGGGTTCTTTGAGCTATGTGCTCACCTGCACCGGTGCCGGCGGCAGTGCCAATGCGACCGCCGTCCTGACCGTGACGGCCGCGACACCGACCGTCACCATCGCTGTGGCACCCACTTCCATCACCGTGGGTCAGAGCGCGACGCTCACCTGGTCGTCCACTAACGCCACGTCCTGTACCGCGAGTGGTTCTTGGAGCGGCACGCAGGCGACCAGTGGCACAACCAGTGTTTCGCCCGCAACCGCTGGAGTCGCGAGCTATGCCTTGGCCTGTACGGGCGCCGGCTCCACGGCGAACGGCACGGCCACGCTGACAGTGAACGCAGTGCCCGGCAAGAGCGGTGGCGGCGGCGGATCGATCGGAATGGTTGAACTGCTCGGCCTCGCACTCTTGGGTCTTGGCGCCGCTCGGCGCCGAGCCATGGCGGCATTGATACGCGGATAATATTGGCCACGCGACCGCGCCGGATAGGCGCGGTCGCGCTTTTCGATGGAGGGGTGGCGGCCACGACCCTCGTTATTTCTGCGACTCCCCCGCGATCGGCAACAGCACCGTGACGCAAAGACCGCCGCCGTCCCGATTGCTGAGCGTCAGGCGCCCCGCATGCGCATCGACGATTTCCCGGGCCACGGCCAAACCCAATCCGGTTCCGGTGCGTTTCGTTGAATAGAACGGCAGGAACGCATTGGCGAGTACGGCCTCGTTCATCCCGCTGCCCCGATCTCGTACATCGATATTGAATGCGGTGGCCGTCGCGCGAATCTCCAGCTCTACGGACTCCGGTTCACCACCGGACTCGGTCGCATTTTTGATCAGGTTGATCAGTACCTGTTCGATCTGCCCAGGATCGAAATATCCTCGGACCGATGGCAGGGTGCCCACCCGCTTGACGCGCTCGAGCAAAGCCAAGCCTTCCACGAAGGGCGCCCACTCCACATACTCTTTCCGCGGCGTGGGGAGTCTCGCAAACGAGGCGTACCCCTGCACAAACCGTTGCAGGTGCTCGGTCCGATCGCGAATGCCGGCGAATATTTCTGCCATTCGCTCCACTGCGCCCGCGCGCGCGAGTTCCGCGCCGGTGAATGTCAGGGAGGAGATCGGCGCCAATGTGTTGTTCAGCTCGTGCGTCACCACGCGAATGACTTTCTTCCACGTCGCCACTTCGGTTCGCGCCATTTCGCGCGTCACGGGCCTGATGACATGCAGCTTGTGGGCAACTCCCTGCAGCAAGAAGTCTCTCTTGAGCAGCAGCAACGTTTCTTCCGACCCGGCGATGTCCATCGTAAAAATCCCATCCTCGCCGGAGGTAAACGCCTGCCGCATCGCCGGCGGCAGGCGTTGCATGAGAACCCCAAAATCCTCACCCTCGAGCGTGCGCCCGTCACCGATCAGTTGGCGAGCCGTGCCATTTGCATAGGCCACGCGAGAGTGGTTGTCGATCAGCACCAGAGAAACCGGTGAGTTCTCGACGATGGTTTCAAGCATGAGTTCGCGCTGTACCAAATTGCTGCGTTCGGCGCGCAATACCCGGCCGAGTTCATTGTGGACTTGGAGTAGGGGGCGCAGCTCTTCCGGGCCGTCAACAATGAGGGAGTGCCCAAAATTGCCGTCGCTGTAGTTGGCGACCGAGGCCTGCAGCGCGCGAATCGTCCTTTCAATGGGATCGCGCCTCCGAAAGGTAAGCCACAGGCTTACCGGCAAGCCCAACAAACACGCCAGCGCAATACCCGCGGCTTGATGATGAATGAGCGCGGCCAGGGCAGCGCCGGCAACGACACCGCCGACCCACACCACCGAGAGTTGGGTGCACCACCTCGCCGAGAGTGTCCGCCACCTCATGGGCGCATGCCCAGCCGATCCATCCGCCGATAAAGAGCTTGACGGGACAACCCCAGCGCCTGTGCGGCGTACAAGATCATGCCGCCGGATGACTCGAGCGCCGCTTCGATCGCTTCCTTGGAGATATCGTCCCCGGCTCGTGTCCTGCGTATGGGGGCCGGCAGCCCGAGATCCTCCGCGGTGACGACGGCCTCCCGGCAGAGCAATTTCGCGCGCTCCAAGACGTTGCGCAACTCTCGGACATTGCCCGGCCAGGGGTAATTTTCCAGCGCCGCTCGGGCGCCTTCGCTTAATTTCATTCCCGGCCCCAACAGCGATTCGGCGATCGGCAAGATATCCGCGCGGCGCTCGGCGAGGCGGGGGATCGCAATTTCAACCACGTTGATGCGATAGTAGAGATCTTCCCGAAATGATCCTTCTCGTATCATGGAGGGTAGGTCTGCATTCGTGGCGCTGATGATGCGCACCTTGGCAGCGCGCGTCGCATTGGACCCCACGCGCTCGAACTTGCCGCTCTCGATCACCCGCAACAGCTTCATTTGCCCGGCGAGCGGCAAATTGCCGATCTCGTCGAGAAATATCGTGCCGCCGTTGGCGGCCTCGAACCGGCCCACGCGCGTCCGATGCGCGCCGGTAAAAGCGCCGGCCTCGACGCCAAACAGCTCCGCTTCAATCAGTTCCGCCGGCAGCGCGCCGCAATTCACCGCGACCCAGGGCCCGTTTTTGACGTCTGAGTTGGCATGCAGGATTTCAGCGATTCGCTCCTTGCCGCAGCCGTTGGGGCCGGTAATCAGAACCGGCGCCTCGGCGCGCGACACGCGACAGGCCAATTCGACCACACGCTGCATCATGTCGGAGACAAAAATCAAGCCACCGAGGGCATATCGTTCAGTGAGTTCTTTGCGGCGGCGCAGGTCCTCTCGTTGTCGCTCAGCCTGGGCGGCCGCCATCTCGGCCAGCTCAAGTAAATTCTCGACACTCGCAAGCAGTTTTGCGTCGTCCCACGGTTTGGTCACGTAGTCGGCGGCGCCGGCCTTGACCAGGCTCACCGCGGACTCGAAATCGCCCCAGCCGGTCAGAAGGATGATGGGTAGATCCGGGTATCGGTCGCGGATCGCCCGAAACAGAACCACCCCTTCCGCGCCCGAGGTGGTATCGGCGGTGAAATTCATATCGGCGATCACCAAATCGACTGCGCTCACCGCCAGCGAGTCAAGGCCGGCCTGCGGGCTGTTGGCGCCGAGCGTTTGAATGTCCCGGAGTTCGAATAGCAGACGCAGTGCCGACACGATGGCGGCATCATCGTCAATTACCAGCACCGTGCGCATGTACACGCCCCTTAACGCGATGGGAAAGCGGGCCTAAGGTTATCAGAGAGCGCGCGTCGCCCTGGCCGGCGGAATGGACGCCGCGCGTCGCGCCGGCCACAGAACGGCAAGTTGTCCCAGAATGAGCACAATGGCCGCGCCGGCAATGGCGTACTGCACGCCCATCCTCGGCAGGGCCATCTTCTGCACCATCCAGAGATTGGTGGCCGCCGCAAGTGCAAGGCCGACAGCGGCGCCGCATCCGACAATCAACCCATTCTCGATCTGAAAGTAGCGCACGATGTCGATGCGACGCGCACCCAGAGCGCGCCGGATTCCAATCGGAGAGCGGCGCAGCCCCACCCAATAACTGGCGAGACCGACTATTCCCAGTCCCGTAACCAAGAGCAGCAGCGCGCAAACCAACGACAGCAATGATGCCAATGAGCGGTCCGTCTTGTAGCTCTCGGCACGAATGGCGGGGAAGGTGTGAACCAGATCGATCCCGCGGGCGCGATCGCGTTGCGCCAACAGCCGTTGACTCGCGAGCAGCGCTGCGTCTCGCTGGCCAGGCTGGGCTCGAATCACATACAGGTAGCTGTCTTCGACCAATAGTCCCGGAACGAGGATGGAGTTTTCAAAAAAGCTGTCCATGACCGGAGCCGGGACTCCGTAGAGCAACGGCGTCACCAAACGCTCGACGATTCCTATTATCGTGCTTGGGTTCTTGCCGACATAGATCGAGCTACCCAGCGCGTGACCGGCGGGAAAGAGTTTCGTCGCCAAGGCTCGAGTAATGATCACAATCGACGGCCCGTCTCCCATCGAGTCATTTGTCTCCGCGATGTCGCCGGGCGCAAACCATCGGCCCTCCGTGAGCCGAATGCCGAGCGTCTTCATCGCGTGATCATCGACGATGTATTCGGCGGCATACGCGGAAGCCGTGTCTTGATTCGGCTTCGTACCCACCCCGCCGGCGCCGCCTCCTACGTAGAGTGGCGCGCCGTTTGTTGCATACGCATCCGCCACACCAGGAGCCGACCGCAATACTGCGAGATCACCCTGAATCCGCGCTTTCAGGTCACCGTGTGGGGCTAACCACTCGTTGCGAAACATCGCAAAATCGGCCTCGTCGATGCCCGTAGGCCGATCGATTCTCACCAAGCGGTCATGGACGACGAACAACGCATTGCTCACGATGCACAGTGTCAGCGCCACTTGCAGAGCAATGAGCGCGCTCGTCGCCTTGTGTCGTCTCAAACCGGTCACGATCGATAACAGTTCCATCAGACGTCGTTTCCTATCTGCGCATGTGGGTCTTAAGTTTTGGATTGCACGGCGGGCTCCACGATGCTGCCGCGCCACGAGGGGTAGAGGCCGGCACAGACGGTGGCAAAGACCGCCAGCCCGAAGGTCATTCCGATCACCGCTGGACTGAGCGCGGTGACTCGAGCCATTTCTTGGGGCAACATGCTCTTCTCAATGGCGAGACCGACAGCGGTCAGACCCAGTCCCAAAAGGCCGGCGAGCGCGCCGATGACGCCGGCCTCGACCAGAAACTGCGAAAAAACGTCCCGGCGCGTGGCACCCAAGGCGCGCCGAATGGCCGTCTCCCGATTTCGGCTCAAGAACTTCGCCATCATCAGAACCACGCCGTTGACCAGACACACCGTCAAAAACCCGAATGCGAGAATCAACGACAGACGTGTCTCGGTCGGCACAATATTCTTCTCCTCCAGCCAATCGCGCGCATTGGACAGACTGGCTGAGGGGAGCCACGAGAAGCGGCCGAGCCGCTGTTGCTCCAGCGAGTAATTAGCGAGGAAATCGCGGTAATGCTGCGCATCGCTCGGCGTAGTAGCCTCGACCCAGAAGAGAATCCACGTGCAAACCGCGCCGAGTCGTTCACTCCATGCATTCGAGCAGCTGGTAAACCCGCGAGGGGCGATTTTATGCTCGACCGCGGTGTTGAACGGAATAAAGAAGTCTTCCGAGTCTCCATAAGGAGAATTCAACAAGTTATAAAGTCGCGGCTGCGGATTCCAGTCCTGGATGACGCCGACGACACGATAGTGGGTTCCGTCCAGGTTCAACGACTGACCTACCGCATCCTTTCCTGCGAACAACCGGTCATTGAGCCGCTTGCCGATCACCACGACATCGCTGCGGTCATCACCGCTCTCCACTGTCCACGGCGATCCATAGCGAAACGGTACGTCGAAAAGGTGAAAAAAATCCCGGTCCACCGCGACTCCGACCACATGCAGCGGCAGAAGATTGATGTCCTCCGGGATGAGGTGCAGCGCGAGGGTATAAAGGGGCGTTTGCCGCGCTACGATTTTCGCGCGCCGCAATGCCATGACATCTTGATACGACAACAAATCCGGGACGCCGTCTCGGCGCTTATCGGGCGGCCGCGTATCGATGCGTGGCACAAATAGTTGCGCGGATTTCCAGGGAATGGGATCCCCCGACATGGTGCGAAAAACGCTGAACACGGTCATGGAAGCACCAATGCCGAATGCGATCGCCACGATGATGAGTGCCGTCAAGATTCGATTGCGGAACAGGCTTTTGGTCGCCGATCGCAGGTAGTAAGTGATCATGCCGGGCTACGCCAACGCGACAATCTGGCCGTCAACGATGTGGATCTGGCGCTGCGCGCGCGCAGCGATTTGCGGATCGTGCGTCACCAAGACAATGGTGCCACCCTGCCGGTGTAAATCTTCAATCAACCCCATGACCCCGCGCGCGGTCTGAGAATCCAGATTTCCCGTGGGCTCGTCAGCCAGCAGAATGCGGGGATGTCCGGCGAGAGCTCGCGCAATCGCGACGCGTTGCTGTTGTCCCCCGGAAAGCTCTCCCGGGTAGTGTTTGGCACGTGCTGACAGACCCACCCGGCGCAAGGCATCGGTCACCCGCGCCTTGCGCTCCGCGGCCGAGATGCGCCGGTAGTGCAGCGGCAGCTCCACATTGGCGAAGACACTCAGGTCAAGAATCAGGTTGAATGCCTGGAAGATGAACCCAATTTTCTCGTTGCGCAGCCGTGAGCGCTCATCGTCGCTCATAGTGTGCACATTGACGCCGTCCAGCAGATACTCGCCGCTGCTGAACTGTTCGAGAATGCCGGCGACGTTGAGAAAGGTTGTCTTCCCAGAGCCGGACGGCCCGGTGATCGCGACGAACTCTCCTTCTTTGACGTGGATCGAGAAATCCCTGAGCGCGAAGGTTTCCAAGAACTCCGTTCGAAACACCTTCGATAGACCGGACATTACCAACATAGACGTACCGCAGCGTTGCGCGAAGTTCTGTTCATGGTGAGAGCCGAAATACAAGTCTCGTGCCAAGCCTCACACCAGCTCAACTCCTTGATTCCCAAGACTCCCATTAATCTGCAGGACCATTCTCGTGTCCGCGGACACATTTTGGACACGAGTTGGACACGAAATCCCCAACAGGCGACGGACGTCCACACCTATTTCCCGACTCCTGTTTCCCTAAGGCAAACTTCCTGTTGTCCTACCCGCAAGCGCGGATTCTTGGCTATGCGAAACGAGCCCCGAAACGCGCATTTTGACGTTTCAGCATTGGAAGTCCTACGGAGATCCGTATGAAGCAAGTCGCAGCCTTGATTTTACTGGTTCCCTTCGCCGCATTTTCCGCGGAGATCCCCGACGCAAAGTTTTATCGCGACGCGGCGGAAGGCGGCATGGCCGAAGTGGCCATGGGTAACTTGGCGCAGCAAAAGGCCCAAAGCCCGAGCGTCAAGGATTACGGCGCGCAAATGGTCAGGGACCATGCCGCGGCCAACGAAAAACTGAAAGCGCTCGCGCAGTCAAAGAACATTACCTTGCCCGCCAACCCGAGCGTTGCCGAGATCGAGGCGAAGTCCAAGCTCGAAGCGCTTTCCGGCCAATCGTTCGACAAGTCCTACATCAAGGGAATGATCCAAGATCATGAAGAGGATATCGCCGAATTCAAGAAGGAGGCGGCATCCGGCCACGACCCCGACGCGAGAGCATTCGCTAGCGCGACGTTACCGACACTGGAAGCCCACTTGAAGAAGATTCAAGCGATCGCCGCCAGCGCGGGAGTCAGTCCCGGCGGATAGGCTTGGCGCCAGCCGGCATCGATTTTCTCTATAGAGGAGTGCATTATGAATGCGACCAGATCTACGCTTGCCATCATCGCGCTGAGCGCGATCGCGGCGGCTTGTGCACAACACACGCCGAGCTCGCCCACATCGCCGTCGATGCCCAATTCGTCGCCGGAAGTGCCCCCACCGTCATCGAATCCAACGCCGCCGAATACGCCGGACAGCAATCCGAACGTGCCGCCGGCATCTCCGACACAACCGAGTCCGCCGCCGCCGAAAGACTAGGTCGCCGCTCTGAATCCTGGATGAGAGAAGGGTGGCGCGCGGGACCGTAGCCCCGCGCGCCACAGCTTGGGGCCGCCGTTAAGCTTGGTCCCGCCGCTAAGCGTTCGCGGCTGCCGCCTTGCGCCGCGTTTCGCGGCTCAAGATCCAGAGTGCACCCGGGAGCGCGGTGAAGTCGGCAATCAATGCCAGCACGAAGGCGGAGGCGGACACCACGCCGAACTGGCGCATCGGCGGCAGATCCGAGAGCGTGAGCGCCAAAAAGCCGCTGGTGTTGATGAGCGTCGCGAAAATAATCGGCCGCCCGGCGGTGAGCATCGCATGCTTGAGCGCGCCGGTCGTGGTGCCGCTCGCGCGGCCTTCCTGAAGGTGATAGAAAAAGTGCACCTGATCATTCTCGGTTGCGCCCAGCACGGTCGAGCCGATGAGAATGGTGGCGATGTTGAGCGGAATGCC
>Ga0070765_100002293_pt1 | contig 11956 bp, 10 predicted proteins | sample HubBroMetageWFT5_FD_71516 | JGI IMG/M metagenome (GOLD analysis project Ga0070765, IMG submission 71516) | Warmed and freeze-thawed soil microbial communities from the Hubbard Brook experimental Forest, New Hampshire - Hubbard Brook CCASE Soil... | ecosystem: Environmental > Terrestrial > Soil... | reverse complement strand
GCCGTGTATTCGGGATGGCCCCCCAGGCAGTGATAGCACTCAAGATTGTTCTCCACACAAAGCTTCCAGTTTGCGCGTATTCGGTAGGTGCGCTCGGCAACGACCTTGCAGCTGTGAAGCTCATAACGGCTCCAGTAAGGTTCGACGTGCTGTAGCAATTGTGACGGGTCGGGAGCCTCTGCTGGCTTGAGGCAGATGAGAATGAACCCTTGGAACGTCGTCACTGCGCATCGAAGCAGCGAGTAGTTACCTTTCTCGGCTTCCTCGGGCATGTGACGCCATGCGGCCAGTTCGCCGTTGAGTTTGTAGCTCCAGCCGTGGTAGCGGCAGGTAATCAGTGTCGCTCGTCCACTTGGTACGTCACATAGACGTGCGCCCCGATGTCGACAGACATTGTGGAAGGCGTTAATCCCACCGCTGCGGTCGCGCGCCACGATCACGGAAGCGCCCAAGGCGTTAACCACGAAATAGTCGCCCGCCGAGGACAGTTGCGACGTGTGCCCAACCAGCATCCAATGAGTGCCTAGGAATCGCTCGACTTCGAGTTCGAAAATGTCGCCGCTTAGATAAAAGGGTCCGGGGAGGCCTTCCCCCGGCCGATGGCTGCGAACAAGTTCTTGCAACTCTGCTGCTGTGCTCATGGCGACACTCACCCGGCGTTCGCTGAACCTGAAGAGACGCCGTCTTTCTACCCCCAAGTCGTGACTCTAACTGTGTGCATGCTCAGCCCGCTAATGCGAACGTAAGACAATGATTAAATCGTCCTCGCTCAGGAATCGCCCCGCGCGAACCAAAGCAGAGATGGACGTGCAAACACCTATGCGAGAGCTGATAATCCGGTCACTGCGACCAGCAATAGACCGTGCATTCCGGACTCGTGCGCAACAGAATTCTCATTAGCTCCGATGATGCGGACCTTTGGGACAAGCTCGAAGCAATCCAGAGGATTGATCCATCCATTAGTGGCGGAATCGAGGGCGTGGTCTACGGCCGCCAACCCATAAAGCGAGATCAACCCATCAACGGGTTCGTGGGTTCCGGATATGAAGAAGTCCATGAGGCGGAGCCGGGATTTTGTGTCCATATCACGGACGCGCTGGTCATGAAGGACTGGCGTCTGACAGCGAGGAGCCTTGAGCACGTTCTGCGACTGCGCGTCGTATTCTCCGGCGAAGCGGATTACAGCGCGCGAGCGATGGGCGTACACGACGAAGGAGCCCAGTGCTCATTTATCATTCTTCCGCCGGGTGAGCCACTCACTGCCACATTTCGAGGTGGCACCGCGTACCGCTATTGCTCTCTGAGTCTTTCGAGAGAATACCTGCTCAAGACTCTGGCACTCGACGAAAGCGATGTTCCACCGGTCCTCACATCGCTCTGGTCGCGTCACGAGACTGGGATGGGTCACTTCTCCGCCTCAAAGGCTTCGCTCAACCAGGCCAGTCGCTTGTTCAATATCCGACTCAGCAGAGCTTGGCATGACCTGACTGTACGGACCCTCGCGCTAGACCTATTGCGGATGCTCTTTCAGGACTGGCGCAGCACGCGTACGCAGATGCTAACTTCAATTCGTCTTACTACGTCGGAGCGAGCCAAGCTACAAAAGATTCGAGATCAAATAGATGCCGATCCCGCGGCGCGAGTCACGCTCGCGGGTCTCAGCGGCCGCCACAAGCTGAATCGAAATAAGCTTCACTCCGGCTTCAAACAGAGCTTTGGCATTTCGATTCACGAGTACCAGACCGAAAGGCGTATGCAAGCCGCATTGCACCTAATCAAGACGACGGACATCCCCATCAGTGATATTGGAGTACAGGTGGGGTACGAAGAGCCGACGAACTTCACGGCATCGTTTAAGAAGCACTTCGCCGCCCTGCCGCGGGACGTCCGTAATCGTAGAGACGGGAGTCAAATCAATGAAGAAACCCTATGAACTTACGGAGTACCTGACAACGGGCGCAGACATCGATGCTCCGCTGATCACGGTGTGGCCTCTCTATCTGGATATGAACCGCTGGTACACCGACTACCATTGGAATTCGGTATCCGGCCCGCCCTACGCCGGTATCGGGCTGCAGGAAGGACAAATTCTGAAGGCTACACCTCTATATGGGACAGGTCTTAGTGACCCCACATTGTTCTATTACCAAGAGCAACTCAAGGTCACTAAGGAATCCGAGATCGTGGTCAAGCTCACCGCTGACAAGCCCCAGTCGATGTCCGGAGACTACGGCGTGGATGTGCATGACGTGGTCGCGTTCTATCACTGGGACTTTTCGGACAACCGCGGTCGGACGAGAATCGGTATTCGCTCGTATTCGAATATTCGAATGACCGAGAAACCCAGTGCGCGGGTCATCGCAGATCTTACGCACCTGTTTTATCGGTCTTGGGGCAACGCCCTCAACAATCTTGCCCTACTAGCAGCGTCTACTGCAGCACATGACAGCTGACCGGATCCGGTGAGTACAGCGTCCTCTACGTCGGGTGCGCCTCGAGCGGCTGACCGCCTTTTCCACAAGGTCCTGGTTCACGTAGACATGTAGAAAGCTGGGAAAGAAAAAGATCCTGGTCACCGTGGATACGTCCGCTCCCGAATAGCGGGCCATCAGGCCGACCCGGAAGTAAAGCTCCATAAAGGCCTCGACGAGAACGCTGGGGTTACCGATGACATGCCGTTTCTCCTAACTGGTCGTTCTCTCTCAGGCTGCGAAATACGCGGGTCGATCGAGATCGGTGATGAGTCCGGGCTGATTCGGGCGCCATCCCAACTTTGCCTGCGTTTGCTCACTGGAGGCCACGACGTTAAGCGCTGCAAAGTGCGCAAACCAAGTGAAATGGGCAGCCGCTTCTTCGGGAGTCTTGCTCACGACGGGAACGTTCAAACGTCGGCCGATCACCTCGGCAATTTCCCGGTACGCCATACCTTCTTCAGCAACGGCGTGATAGCAGGCACCATGTGCCGCTTCATCCACGGCGAGCTTGAAAACACGCGCGGCATCGAGTCGGTGGACGGCAGGCCATCGATTTGCGCCTGTGCCGATGAAGGCAGAAGTCTTCTTATCGCGCGCTATCTTGATGAGTATTGGCACGAAGCCCTGGTCACCGTCACCGTGAACCGATGGCGGGAGACGAACGATCGACACACGCACCCCACGCTCTATGAGTGCGCGAGCTGCCTCCTCTGACGCCGCACGCGGGTTTGGGCTGGGCGACAGCGGCCGCGTGTCCTCGGTCACCCTCGCGCCGCCGGGCAGCACGCCAATTGCCGATGTGATGACTAATGGCCGGCCGGCCGTGCCGAGCGCCAACCCAAGAGTCTCGATCACCTTTCTATCGAGCTCGCAGTTTTCCTTGAATTTCGAGAAATCGTGGTTGAAACCAGTATGAATCACGCCATCCGAATCGCCCGCGGCGTTGCGCACGGTATCCAAGTCCTCAAGTTCGCCACGGTAGGCTTTGGCGCCTGCGGCGAGCAGCGACTGCGCCGCACCGTCCGAGCGAACGAGTCCGAAAACCTCGTGGCCCGCTTGCAGGAGCTCGCGCACGACCGCGGAGCCGACGAAACCGGTGGCACCCGTTACAAAGATTTTCATACTACATCCTCTTAGCTGGATGCCGCTTTTTAGGCAGCATTGAGTGTCTTGAAGAGCTCGTCTCTTTCCTGCCGCGAAGCGTTGGCGGCCTTCGTGGAGTATCCATATGTAATCTCTACAGTTCCCTTGCGCAGTTCGTCCATGACGGCATCCGCGAAGGTGTCCACCGGGATGCCTGCCTTATTGACCCCGGGAGCGCCCAGGTCAGTGTCAACATGCGGCGGACAGAGTTCGATGACCTCAATCTCCCGCGACTTAAAGAGGTGTCGCAACGTGAGTGCGTATGAGTGAAGCGCCGCCTTGGTGGCGCAATAGACGGGGGCGCCCGCGCGCGGAATATGGGCGAGTCCCGAGGTTGTTACGAAGACAACCGGCGCGGATTGTCGCGACAGATGCTCTGCGAAGAGTTGCGTGAGGTGGATAATCGCGCCTAGGTTCGTCTCGATCTGTTGTCGCGCTTCTGGCCAAGACTCCGCCCGATCGAGTCGGGTCGGAACCCACATTCCTGCGTTATTCAGCAGCACATTGAGCTTGGGGAAATCACGAGTGACCGTCTCGAAGAGATCTCGGCGAGCAGATTCCTGCGAGAGATCGCACTGGTAGACATGCAATTTGGGATATTGCCGCCCGGCCTCGTTCAGCCTCTCGAGCCTCCGCCCGCAGATAATGACGTCATTGCTCTGCTGCAGGAATCGCGCCGCTAGCGCCAATCCAATCCCTGTGCCGCCGCCGGTGATCAAAATGGTATTGCCGCTAGCCTTCATGATTGCGCTCCTTTTAGTGTCAACTTACTAATATCGTAACTTGTAAGTTACACAGCGTCAATATTGTAAGTGAAGCTTGCGCTTGCCTATACTGCTGCCATGCCGAAAACACGACTCACCGCTAATGAGATCCGCGACAAGGCGATCGACGTAACGGTCGAGCACATGCGCCGCCATGGCTTCGACCGGGTGCGACTAGTGGAAATCGCGAAGGATTTGGGGGTGAGCCATGCAGCTCTCTACACCCACTTCGCCGATCGGGAAGCCCTTCTCGATGCTGTTTCGGAGCGCTGGGTGAATGCGCTTGAGGTCTCGCTAGCGGCGATATGTCGCAAGGACAAGGATCCGGTCGCGAAAATACATGAATGGTTCCAGAAGCTGTACAGCGCCAAGCGCGAGAAAGTGTTGGGTGATCCGGAGTTGTACAAATCGTTCAAGGCCGCGGCCGAACAACGCAAAGACTTCTATACGAGCCATTTGACTCACGCGAGTAACCAGCTCACGCGTTTGGTCGAGGAGGCTGCGGGCGAAAAGAAGCTCACGAAGTACCCCGTCGCTAGGACTGTCGTCCTCCTGTTGGAGGCGACGGCTAGCTTTCACAATCCGAACCTCTTGGCACAGCGCGTTCACGAGAAGCGCGAGCAATTGCTCAAACAGCTGCTCGACGTCGTCATCAATGGGTTATGAGCTGGGCTTGCTTCGTCGCGATCATGGCTGGTGCCCCCGTATCACGGGCGACCCGTAGGTGCTTCGCTTGTAATTAACCCCGTTTTTAACGGTCATGTAGATGTCGCGGATGTTGCGGATGTCGCTCAGCGGGTCCTTGTCGAGAATTACAAAGTCCGCCATCTTCCCAACCTCGATTGAACCTATGTCCTTTTCGCGTCCTATGGTCCGTGCGCCGTTGACCGTTCCCGCACGAACGGCATCCGCAGGCGTCAAGCCGGCTCCATCGACCAGGAGTACCAGCTCCTCTATCAATGCGCTGTAGGCGCCCTTGCTGTCGCCGGGCTCGTCATCTGTGCCTGCCGATATGGGGATTCCAGCGCGATAAGCTTCGCCGGCTAGTTTTGCGGTCAGCCTATACGTGCAGTCCACCCCCGAGTCATCGGAAAAGTAGACGTACAACGTGGCGTCCAGGATCGTGCCGCCCTTCTTCATGTCCATCAGCAGCGCGTCGAACTGCGCATTCGGTAGTTCGAGTTTCTGATCATCAACAGGTACCGGAGGGTGCGCCGCTGCCTGGGGAAACGGGTCTGATAGCTCGTAGCCAAGCATACAGGCGTGACTCATCACATCGACTCCGGCATTCGCGACTTCACTTGGGCGAGCCGGGAACACGGCCGCGTGAGCCCACACCAGCATGTTCTGCCGATGCGCTTCCGCGGTAATAGCGTTCAGCAGCAGCGCGGAAACGTCGGCATAGACCTTTATGCCGGTTGCACCGGTTCCGTGAGCCTGCGCAATTGCGATGGGAATATTAGTCTCAGAGGTTACCGCCTGCATCCATGGCACTTCACCTGCAACGCGCCCACGGGCGGCTTGGTGCGTGCGCGGATCCACGAAGAATTCTGGTCCCGCCATCACAGCTGCATAGTAAATGTCAGGCGATGGAATCTCATCGAACTCTGCCTCACGCTTGAGCTCCGCGAGCAATCGCACGTCACCGGCCATATCTCTGACGGCAATCACGCCGCTGTAAAGTTCGCGACGAAGGTACGTCTTCGCAGCAGACGGTCTAGCCGCGGTCGCGAGGTGAACGTGGCTATTGATCAGGCCAGGAATAATAAATTTTCCCCGCAGAGAAATGACTTGAGTCCTCTTCTCGGCGCGATAGCTTGCGGCCGGAAGTATGGCCGCGACGCGGCCCGCCCTAGTGATGATGACCATGTCAGGGCGACCCAAACTACCATTACCGTCAAAGACGGTTGCGCCGAGATAAGCCGTGTCGATACGGTCAGTCTGTGGAAGCGCAACGGCTTCGGAGCAACCCAGCGCTGTTGCAAGTACCAGAATGACTATGCGCCGGAGATTCATTGAACACGCTCCCTCGAGAGCTCTGACCAGAGGCGAGTCCGACGAGATATTGCATTACCCACGATCTTCCGGGGAGAAGCCCTGGTTGTAGCGACGCTGTCGGGGGGCAACTCAGTGGGTAAGGGCGGCCCCGCAAACTCCAAGGCGATGATTTACCGGAAGAAACTCGTCGTCTTTGGGCCCTCTCCCGGGCATAAAATCATTATTCTTCAATTTGATATAGCTCTTAGTTCGAGTAATTTCCAGTTCACTCAGGATTCGAACTTTGAAGGCGAATTATAGAGGATTCACGCGCGAGTAAGCAGAGAACTGGCGTTCGAAGAGTGGGTTGCGGCCCCCGCTGCGAATTCAAGTGCGAGACGGTGAATCGGCTCATGTGTCAGATGTTCTGCCGCCATGGGCTCTTAGTTCTGCGGCGTCGTTTTCACCAGCCGATCCGGGCTCTGCGTGTGGCTCCTTATCTAACGCACAGTAAACTTCGGCTCACGGTTGTCCTGACCGCACGAGCCGACAATTCGCGGCTCACCATCAACTTGGCCGTCAGCCCGAACACCACGCAGGTCGTGTATCCACTGACTGAAAGCCCCCTTCGCTGCGGGTTGTCCCACTACTGAACGCGCGAAGAACCTTCAACGAGTTAGGCTTTTCTACCGGGCATCGTGTTTTCTCCTCGCCTGTCATGCGAACCCGGGCAGCGCTCACCGATCATTCAGATCGCAGGTACTCCATTTGATGTCAGCAGCGCCGTAAGCGTGTCGGCCCCCATGTGCCTCTCGATAAAATCAGCTAGGCCTTCAAAAGTGTCGTCCAGGGTCGGCACCTCCTGCCCGAACAGTGCGCGCACGACCGCTGGGTTCTCAAAAAGTCCGTGCGTATACAGAGCAAGGATCTCTCCGCTTTGCCATCCACAACCGTCTGGCAGTACCGGGCGTAGCAAATCATCACAGATGGCCGGCTCAGTATGTCCATGCCGAATCTGGTACGCGTCAAAGGAAACACGACCGAGAGGCGCCCAGAAGCCCTCGAGAGCTCCGAATGCGTAGCGTCGGTGTTCATACCGCTTAGATGCTTGGAACTCAGTCGAAAGAGCAAGCACACCTAGGCCGTTTGCCTCACCTTCTACGCCGTGCGGATCCGAGAGATGCCGGCCGAGGATCTGCAAACCACCACATATAGCAAGCGTAGGTTTCCCCGATTTCACGTGATCCATGATTGCCCCGTCGAGACCGGTCTGTCGTAGCCACGCCAGGTCCTCCGCCACATGCTTGGATCCGGGAAGAATCAGAAGCTCCGCGCTGGCCACGGTTTGGGTCTCACGCGCCCAACCCAGAGAAACTCCCGGCATATGTCGCAGCGGGGTAAATTCGTCGAGGTTACTGATGCGTGGGTAAGCGACCACGACGATTGATAGTCCGCGAGCAGACGGTTTCGCGTCGAATACGCCGTCCTCTTCCGGTAACCCATGTTCTCGCCACATCGGTAGGACACCGAGTGTGGGTACACCGGTGAGCGACTCGAGCATCTGTGGACCCGGTGAAAGCAGGCGTCGATCGCCTCTGAACTTGTTGAGGACGAAACCGCGAATCAGACCTCGCGCGGACTCCGGAAGTAGCTGGTGCGTGCCGTAAAGATGGGCGAACGCGCCTCCGCGATCAATATCACAGATCAGGATGGTCGCCGCCTGTACCGCCTCTGCTACACGCATATTGACGATGTCGGTGTGCTGCAGGTTGATCTCTGCGGGAGACCCTGCACCTTCTATTACAACTACATCGTGACTCGCCATGAGCTCAGCGAGGCAGCGCTGGACGATGGGCCATAGATACTCTGATCGTTCGCGCCACTCCATGGTGGAGAGCCGCCCGTCGCGCCGACCGAGCACGATCACTTGACTCTGCGTGTCCTTCTCCGGTTTGACGAGCACGGGATTCATGCGTACGTCCGGCACGCATCGGGCAGCCAGCGCCTGAAAGTACTGCGCACTACCCATTTCTCCATCCGCGACGACCCGGGCGTTGTTGCTCATGTTCTGCGCCTTGAACGGCGCGACGCGCAAGCCCTGGCGCGCGTACCAGCGCGCCAAGGCCGTGACAAGAAAGGTCTTACCGGCGCTGCTGGTGGTTCCGCACACCATCACTGCCGCGGCTTTCTTGGTCACGGCGACCCTGATCGGCTGGTGTCACCGTGAGCCTTTAGCAGGCCGGAAATGGCGGAAGGGCTGGATGCGAAGTAGGCGTGGAAGTAAGAGCCGGTGATGGATCCCTCCCGGTAGATGACCTCGCCCGCGCCCTGTCTGGGATGTGTCGCCGTCCGCGCAATGCCGGTCAAGGGCGTATCAAACGTCGAATAGTGAAAGGTGTGTCCCCTGAGGACACCCGCTCCAGTGTCCCACGCTTGAAGACCCAGACCCGCCAGCCGGGACTGCATCCGCGTCGTACCGCGCAGGAGCCCGGCCATGGGCCAGGAGCGCCCTTCGAGATCCACAAGAGCATCGGTCAGCACCATCATTCCGCCGCATTCGGCGAGGATCGGGGTGCGGCGGGCGTGCGCGGCGCGCAGGGATTCGTGGAAGCGCCTCGCACAGCTCAGGACTTGCCCGTGAAGCTCCGGGTACCCTCCCGGGAGGAAGACGGCGTTGGCTCCTTGGGGGACCTCGTCATCCGCAAGCGGCGAAAACCACTGAACGGAGCTGCCCAGTCGCTGCAGACACTCGATGTTGGCCGGGTAGATGAAGGCGAAAGCCTCATCCCGCGCGATCGCGACGACGCGACCGGCGAGCGATGCCGCGTGAGTGTCCGCGGCGGTAACTTCATGAGCGGAAATCGGCACACAGGAGATATGCCCCCAGGCGTCATCATTCAGTATCAGCGAATCCGCCAGTCGGTCCAGCCGGTGTTCCAGGTCACGCACCTCCGCCGGTAGCACGAGCCCGAGGTGTCGCTCCGGGAGGGGCGAGTCTTGCCGCGGCAAAGTGCCCAGTAGCGGGATGTCGCGTAAAGCTGCCGCCACCATCTCGCCATGCCGAGCACTGGCGATGCCGTTCGCGATCACCCCCACAATCCGCGCCGGACCGAAATCTCGCAAGCCCATCGCCACGGCGCCCGCCGTCTGCGCCATCGCGCTGACGTCGAGGACGGCAAGGACCGGGATACCCAACGCTCGCGCCAGATCCGCCGCGGACGGGTCACCGTCGTAGAGACCCATCGCGCCCTCGACCAGAATCGTGTCTGCATCCTGGAATGCCTGCGACAGGAGCTCGCGGCATGCAACCTGCCCCACCATCCAAAGATCGAGTACGTGGACCGGACGCCCGCAGGCGCGCTCCAGGATCAGAGGATCGATGAAGTCCGCGCCGGCTTTAAACACCTGGACACGTTGCCCCGCGCGAGTCAGCTTTCTGGCAAGCGCGGCGGTAACCGTGGTCTTGCCCTGTCCGGAGGCAATCGCCGATACGAGCATCGCCCGGGCGCTCATGCATTGCACCGGAAAGGCTGAGTTGCGGTCAGGAGTTCAGTAACATCGCCCGGTGCGCGGCTGACGAGCCGAATCCAGTTGGGACGCCCGAAAGAGCGGGCATCGCGCACCTTGATGCCCGCCTCGCGCAAGCGCGCGTGCCACCCCGGCATCTCCGATGGGCGAACCGGCGGTCGCCAGAGACCGTAGTGCAGCGGACTCGCCTCCGGCCGCCACCCTCCGTCCTGCAGGCGTCGGTCTTGGTCTGCCTTCCAGTTGCGCAAGACAGGAGCTGTATCGCGAAGGAATTGGGCCGCTTGGGAGGTTAAATGGGCTTGCAGAAGGGCGACGCCGTCCACGCCGAGTACCCAACTGGGCGCGGAGTCGGTCAGGACATCTGCATTGACGCGTGGATCGGCGCTCGTAGGCAGCACTAAATAGGCGCCGCGGACGCCGGTCATGCCGTAGAGCTTGTTGGGCGACCACAGTTGAGTGACCCGATCCGCCCACGCTGCGGTCAGCAGCGTCGCAGGCTGGGTTACGTCCGAAAGCAGCACTCGAAACGGCCAATACGCCAGATCTGCTACGACGCAATCGCCTCGGATCTGAAGTGCCGCCTCCACTTGGTCATCGCGGTGAGCTCCGCTCGGGTTGTCCGGATTGCAATACCAGTGAAGTACGGGGTTGGTCGCGGGCCACGCTGAGCGCGCCGCCGCGATCGGGACACCAAGAACGCGCGCCGCGCGCAGATACTCACCGAAGGTTCGCTCATCGGTAAGGACCGCAGTGCTGCCCGAGGCGCTCCAGCATCGGGTCAGGCGCCAAATGAGCTCGCTCGCGCTCGCTCCCACCACGATGCGCTCCGTAGCCACGCCGTGACCAGCGGCGAGTTCTGCGCGCAGGCTCGTGTAGTGAGGATCCGGATAACGGCTTCGGTCCGCGCGCTCCACGGCCTCCCGCACAAAGGGGTTCGCGCCAAAAGGGTGCGCATTGGTCGAGAAGTCGATGCGGATCGCGGGACCTGCATCGGTTCCGCCATGCACCGCCGCCCGCAGTCCTGAACTGCCAGTCATAACCAGCGCGCAACCATGAGGGTCAGCCCGATCATCAGCACGGCCGTAAGCCATGCCGCGCGCTCACAGGTGCGCAACCCAGCCTTAAGATGATGCGCCTGCACCGGATCACCTGAAGCATTCAGAACATAAACCCCCGGCTTACTAAGGCGAACGTTGAGCGCAAGCGCGAGCATTCCCATGGGCCAGCCACCATTGGGTGACGGGGTGACCTGCGCAATCTGGCGAAGACGAGACGGCCATTGCCAGGCAGACAGTGCGAGTAAACCGGCTGCGACTCGCGCGGGAACGTACGACAACAAATCATCGGCACGGGCTGCGCATTTTCCTGCCCACTCCCAGCGGCCGTGATAGCCCCACATAGCGTCCGCCGTGTTCGCGAAGCGGTACAGGGCCGCGGCGGGCAACCCGCCAATTGCGAACCAAAAAAGCGGCGCGACGAGAGAGTCATTGAGATTCTCCGCCAGACTCTCGAGCGCACTCTCCCGGACCTCGGTGGCACTGAGTCGACTTGTATCGCGGCTCACCAGGCGACGCAGCCGAGTCCGCCCCGCGTCGACGCTGCACTCGAGCGCGCGCTCAACGGAGCTGACTTCGTCGCGAAGCATGCGCCACGCCAGCAGCGGCTTTAAGAGGAGTCCCACGAGCGCGGCCCGCGCGAGCATGCCAGCAACGGAGGCGGTTCCGATGGCAAGCCCGATGCCCGCAACCGCAAGCCACGCAACACCGGCCGAGAGCACCGCCCCGATTAGCCACGCGAGGGCCCCTAAGGTGAAGGCCATCGTGGGCCCGACCTTCTGCCACGGCGCGCCCGTCAAGGTAAGCGCGTTGCCGGTCCACACCACCGGATGAAGACGGGCGGGCGGTTCCCCAAGAAAGTGGTCGACGAAAAGTGCGCACACCATGGCGAGCGGGCCGATCACCCCCGAGACGGGCATAGGCACGGTTAGTGCTCAATGCCTTGCTGGGCCGGGATGCCGGCCGAGAAGGCATGTTTGACGGCGTTCATCTCGGTCACGGTGTCCGCGATCGC
>Ga0070765_100002292_pt1 | contig 11960 bp, 11 predicted proteins | sample HubBroMetageWFT5_FD_71516 | JGI IMG/M metagenome (GOLD analysis project Ga0070765, IMG submission 71516) | Warmed and freeze-thawed soil microbial communities from the Hubbard Brook experimental Forest, New Hampshire - Hubbard Brook CCASE Soil... | ecosystem: Environmental > Terrestrial > Soil... | reverse complement strand
AGGGCGACTACGTCATCGCGTTCACGCTGCCCTAAGAGTGTTGCAGAAACAGAAATAAATCGGACGATTCCATATTTACAAGGAGAACTGCAATGGAATGGGAGAAACCGGAATTTGTGGAAGTATCGCTGGCGTGCGAGATCAGCAGCTATGCGAACGCGGAATTGGCCGAATCACCGGCACAGCCAGGTGCCCAGCCGGAAAACGAATGATTGCTGTTATCGAGAGCGCTTGGCGACGACGCATATGACAGATACTTCCCTTCAAGCTCCGATGGCTGAGTCAAAAAACGCATCTTTCTTAGCGAACGGTATGCTGATCGTTGTCGCTATTGCGCTGGGGAAATTCGCACTTCATTGCTATTTCAACAACAGGTATGGCTATTTCCGAGATGAATTTAACTACATGGATTGCGGCGATCACCTAGCTTGGGGATACGTCGATCAGCCGCCGCTTATTCCCTTTCTGGTTCACATCTGCCGCGCCGTCTTCGGAGACTCGCTGCGCAGCATTCGCTTTATTCCCGCACTGGCTTCTTCCCTTCTGGTGGTGCAAACCGCGGTGCTGGCTCGTGAATTCGGTGGACGGCGCTTTGCGTTGCTGCTGAGCGCCATCACTGTTCTTATTGCCCCACAATATCTCTCGAACGGAAGCCTGCTCACCACAAACTGCCTCGAACCTAATTTGTGGATGGGCTGCGCGTACTTCGCCATTCTCGCCATCAAGCGAAATGATCCGCGTTATTGGCTCTGGTTCGGTGTCCTCGCGGGAATCGGCTTGCAGGAAAAATATTCGATCGCTCTGTTTGGTTTCGGCATGGTCATCGGGCTTTTGTTGACTGCGGAGCGCCGTGTGTTTCTTAGTCCGTGGATGTGGCTCGGAGGGCTTGCGGCCTTCCTCATTTTTCTGCCAAACCTTCTTTGGAACATTCACAATCACTGGCCCTTCGTCGAGTTGATGCACAACATCCGCGCCGATGGTCGTGATGTCGTCCTTCCTTTGCCGCAATATTTCTTCCAGCAGATGCTGCTGGTTAACCCTTTCACTGCTCCGATCTGGATCAGGGGCTTGATCTTTTTCTTCGTTTCACCGAGATTGAAACCATACCGCGCGCTCGGCTGGTGCTATCTGGTTTGCTTCACGGTTTTCTTTGTTCTCCATGGAAAGAACTACTACCTCGCGCCTGTGTATCCCATGTTGCTGGCGGCGGGCGCAGTCGTGATCGAGTCCGCCATCGACGGGAGAAAAATTGAGGGCGCAGAGACTACGAGTCTCAAGACGAGCCGCAACCGCCTCGCCTGGCTGAAGCCTGCTATCGTTATTGTTCTCCTTGCCAGCGGCGCCCACGTCGCTCCCTTGGTTGTGCCGGTATTTACCCCTGACAGCTTCATTGCTTACATGAAATATCTGCCGATGAAGCCGCCGGTGACGGAGCACAGCCTTGAACGGGCGGTTCTGCCGCAGTGGTACGCCGATCAATTTGGGTGGCGCGAGATCGTGGATGAGACGGCGAAGGCGTATAACCAACTTTCGCCAGCAGAACGTCGGGGCTGTGGGATATTTGCGCAAGACTATGGACAAGCCGGCGCCATCGACTTCCTAGGACGGAAGTACGGATTGCCTCCGGCTTTAAGCGGGCACCAGACTTACTATCTTTGGGGCCCGCGGGGTTATTCGGGGAATTGTCTAATCGTACTGGACGACAGGCGGGAGCGTCTTGACGAGTTGTTCGAGCACGTCGAATACGTTGGGACCTCCGCGGACAATCCGTATGCACTGGAGCGCGAGATTCCGGTTTTTATTTGCAGAGGAGCCAAGTTCGGGACGCTGGAAAAAGTTTGGCCACAGTTGAAGAAGTGGCGATAGTCAGAATTTCTCACCACGCACCGGGCCTTGCAAGAAACTTAACGGGAGGTGCTCTTATGAAAAATTGGCGCAAACTGATGACGGTTACTCTGTTGTTTGCCGCCTTCGTGCCCACAGGCACGCAGGTGCAAGAAGCGTTCAGAGCGAAAGAATTGTTGCAGAAGGACTTAAATGCTTACGCCGGCGGGGACTTGGTCCTCTCCGTTGGAGAGGTCACGATCGCGCCAGGGGCGAGCGGTTCCAGGCACCGCCATCCAGGCCCAACGTTCGTGTATGTTCTTGAAGGCGTTGTTGAAATTGAACTTGAGGGAGCGCCGGCAAAAGTGTATCGGGCGGGGGAGACCTTTTATGAAGACCCGCACCAGCTTCACATTTCGACCAAAAATATAAGCAAAACAGAGCCTGCGCGAATCCTCGTATACCACCTCAGCCACAAAGGCGAGCCGCTGACCCAACCGGAGCGATAGCTGTAACCGATCACTTTCGCAGAGTTTCCACCATAATTTATTGACTTCGAAAGACGCCCTGCCTAAGATTGCCCGCACAGTTACGTACCCCCGAGGTTCCCTCTGGGACTAAACCCAAACACCGGAACGGTTGAGTTCTTGAAGGATGCGCGGCTGAGTGAGTGCGAGGGAGGAGCACATCATGGACTGGATCAAAGCGATGCAGTTTGGGCAACTGGTGAACGCCGCCTACGATGTATTCGCCAATGAGCCTGCGGTCACCCCAGGGTTCGATGTGCTGGCTACGATTGTTGCAAATGACTTGGCGACGGACATGAACCCATTGCGAGGCAAACAACGAGTGTCCATCGGATTGATCTTCCAGGAACTAGGCAGTGGCAATGCCGTTGTAGCCATTCGTGGGACGGAAGGAATCAAGGAGTGGGTGCAAGACGCCAACTTCGGCTCCATGCCTTTCCGGAGGGTCGCTGGGGCTGGATGTACGGAGGACGGGTTTACGGTCATGTATGAATCGATGACCGTGGAACTATCAACAGGAGTATTGCCCGTTGTGGATGCGCTAGCCAAAATCCCGTGGAAGAAGCCAGGCGTGAATTCTCTAACGATTTGCGGGCACAGCCTGGGAGGATCGCTGGCAACCCTATTCGCCTTGGACGTTGCCGCAAACGCGGCGGTGCCCTTCAACACGCCGACGGTCTATACGTACGCAAGCCCACGAACGGGAGACCACGACTTCGCCGTGAAATATCACCAGACGATCACGACCACGTATCGCCTGGTAGACAACGTCGACCTTGTGCCACAACTGCCTGGTATTTTCCCTTATAGGCACGTCACGGACTCCATTGGGATGGATTCCTTGACGCTGGTTCCGCCAAGGGTGATGCTTCAGCCGAATCCGCTGTGCTGGCACATCATGTCGAGCTATATGTATTTGATGTCGCTCTCCGGTGGAGGAACAATCGTGAATCCGGAGGGGGAATGCGCTCAAAACACAACAATCATGGCCATTCTGGGAAAAATCGAGGCGGAGCTGAGTGACCTGCAGAGTATCAAGGACAAGTTCACTGCGTCGCCACGCAGGAATATGGGCGGAAATTCCCAGGCCGTTCCGGGAGCTTACTGAGCTATGCGTTGCGCTGGAGCGCTCGGCCCAGATAAACTTCGCGCATGATGAACCGCTCACTCACGTTTTTCGTTTCGCTCGCCGCAATTTTGTTCAGCGCTCCATTGGGGCTTGCACAACAACCCAAGTCTCTTTTCTACATGACACGCGAGGCGAAGTCTGTTCGATCGTTTCTGGCGCATGCGGACAAGATCGACCTTCTGGTTCCGGCGTGGTATAGCGTGGACGCCGACGGGCTTCTCTCGGGCGGGCCGAATCCGCTGGTGCTCGAGACTGCGAAGCAGCATCACGTTTCGGTCATGCCGATTGTGGCGAACGGAGATTTTGCGCAGGAAGATTTTCACAAGTTGTTGAAGAATGCAGCGGCGAAGGAGAGCATGATCGGCGCGCTCATTCGCGCTTGCAAAGGAAATGGTTACACGGGATTTCAATTTGATTTTGAGAACGTGCATTGGACGGACCGCGATGCGCTTTCGGACCTAGTGCGGGAAGCCGCGGCCGCGTTTCATCGCGACGGGTTGCAGCTTACGATCGCGACCGTTCCGAACGCTCCGGGCGCGCCCGGCGAAGGCGGTTTCTCGGCGTGGATTTATGAAAATTGGCGCGGAGCTTATGACCTGAAGGCGCTCGCGCAATCTGTCGACTTGATTTGCCTAATGACTTACGACCAGCACACGCGTTGGACGGCACCCGGGCCGGTGGCAGGATGGGCTTGGACGACCGGCAATTTGGATTACGCGCTGAAATTCGTGCCGGCGCAAAAACTGTCGCTGGGCATTCCGCTTTACGGCTATCACTGGTTCGCGGGCACCCCCGTCAAATCGGAGGAGAAATCTGGCGATAAGCCTAATCCTTCGGCGGAGTATATCGGCACGGACGACGCGATAGATATGGCGAAAGCCTACGGCGGGCATATTGAATGGGACTCGGCGGATCGCGCGGCGTGGTTTTATTTTTATCGCGCGGATATGCGCGAGTGGATTTTTTTCACAGACGCGCGCACGTTCCGCGAGCGCTACGCCCTTGTGAAGGAGCGCGGGCTTCAGGGATTTTGTTCCTGGGTGCTGGGCACGGAAGACCCAGCAATATGGGATTTGTTGCCCGCGCACAAATGATGTTCGCTGCCTGCCACAGGCGTCTTGACCAGGCCTGTAGAATCAACTGGAGATCTAGCGCTTAAATGCCTAAGAGCAAGTCACACTCTCGCGGCTTGATGCTGATCGCGGCCTTCAAACTTTTGAAGGGGTTTGCGCTGCTCGCTGTCGCTATCGGCGCGCTGAGATTGCTGCACCAGGACGTGGCCGCCATCGCAGATCATTGGATCAACGCGTTTAAGGTGGATCCTCACAATCGATACATTCTTTGGCTCCTTGCGAAACTGCCGTTGGTCAACGACAGGAAGTTGACGGAATTGAGCGTGGGCACGTTTATCTATTCCGCCGTTTTTCTAACTGAGGGCATTGGGCTGGCGCTAAGTAAGCGCTGGGCGGAATATTTTACGATCATCACGACGGCTTCGTTCCTTCCGCTGGAAGTGTACGAAATCATTCATCATGCGACGGTGGCGAAGGGCGTTGCGCTGGTTATCAATATTCTGGTGGTGGCCTATTTGGTGAGAGAGCTTCGGCGATATCCGAAGGCGTGAATGCCCGATGTGGCTGTGCTGGCGGACTCATCGTTTAGGTGAAATTAGAAAGCGCGTCCCGCGGCGGCGCCGGAGGCCCAGGCCCATTGGAAATTGAAACCTCCGAGGTGGCCGGTGACGTCGACGACTTCGCCAATGAAAAACAGCCCGCGCACTTTGCGGCTTTCCATCGTTTTGCTTGAGAGCTCATCGGTGTCGACGCCACCGGCGGTGACTTCGGCCTTTTCGTAGCCTTCGGTGTCGGCGGGGACAAGAATCCACTCGTGCAAATCGCGTTCGAGCCATTCTAAGTCCTGGTTGGTCCACGATTGTGGCGCATGCAGTTCGAGCCAGCGCTCGGCGAAGCGCTTTGGTAGCACGCCAAGAAAAGCGGTGCGGGCGGCAGTCAGATTTCTCGTCTTGGCGTCACGGATGGAAGAGATGACTTGGCGACCGGGAGCGAGATCAACACGAAGAGGCCTGCCTTTTTCCCAATAAGAAGAGATTTGCAGGATGGCTGGGCCGCTCAGGCCGCGGTGCGTGAAAAGCATTTGTTCGCGAAACGACTGATGATCCGTGGAGACAACGACGCTAACGGAGACACCCGCCAAATCGCAATAGACGCTTTGCTCTTTTCTTGCCAGCACAAGAGGAACAAGAGCAGGTCTTGTCTTCACAATCTTCAGACCAAATTGGCGCGCGAGATCGTATCCTTGCGCGGTTGCGCCGATTTTGGGAATGGAGAGACCACCCGTTGCGATGACCAACACTGGAGCCCGAAACTCTGTGGAGTCGGTGCGCACAACGAATTCGGTGGTGTGCTGGACTTCCTGGATTTTAATGTTCAGAAAGATTTGGGCGCCGGCTTCGCGGCACTCCGCTTCGAGCATATTGATGATGTCTTGCGCGGAGCGGTCGCAGAAAAGCTGGCCGAGTGTTTTCTCGTGGTACGAAATGTGATGCTTTTCGACTAGGGCGATGAAGTCCGACGGTGTGTAACGGGCGAGGGCGGATTTCGCGAAGTGTTCGTTTGCGCTGATGAAATTCTCCGGGCGGCAATGGAGGTTCGTGAAATTGCAGCGCCCGCCGCCGGAGATAAGTATTTTTTTGCCGATGCGATCGGCGCGCTCGAGGACCGCAACGCGGCGTCCGCGTTTGCCGGCCTCGACTGCACAGAGGAGCCCAGCGGCACCTGCGCCGAGAATGATTGCGTCAAATTTGTGTGTCAAAGCAGCCAAGCTTTACGCCAGCCTCCCGGATGCAAACTGTCGCCGCGTTCGTTCCTCAGGTTAAACTAAGAGAAGGAGAAGACCGAGAAATTTGCCTCCGATCATTAGCGCCCAGGGACTATCGAAACGATACGGGGTCGCTCCACTATTTAAGAATATCTCGTTCACCGTGTCCGAAGGGGACCGGATCGGCGTGATTGGCCCGAATGGATCGGGTAAATCGACGCTGCTAGAGATTCTATGCGGGAAGACGAAGCCGGATAGCGGCGACGTGGCAATCCGTAAAGGCACGCGGCTGAGCTACGTCAAGCAGATCTCGGAATTTGCGCCGGGCACAACCATTCAAACCGTGATCGAGAGCGCGCTTGAGCGAGCGTCCGTCCCGCAATCGGAAAGAGCGGCGCGCTCGGCGGAGACGCTGGGCCGCGCGGGATTTGTGGACCTGGAGATCCCTGCGGATACACTGTCGGGAGGATGGCGAAAACGGCTGGCCATTGCCGAGGCGCTGGTGCAGAAGCCGGACATTCTCTTGCTCGATGAGCCGACCAATCATTTGGATCTTGCTGGAATTGAATGGCTCGAAAAACTTCTTCAGAGGGCGGCTTTCGCGAGCGTGGTGGTGAGCCACGACCGTTATTTTCTGGAGAATGTTACCAACGAAATGGTCGAGATCGACGGGGCGTATGAGGATGGGGCGCTGCGCGTCGAAGGAAACTACAGCACGTTTCTCTTGGCCAAAGAAGAACATTTGCACGCACAGAGGAACCGACAAGAGGCTCTTGAAAACCGTGTGCACACGGAGATCGAATGGTTACGGCGCGGTCCCAAAGCACGCGCGACAAAGGCCAAGGCTCGCATCGACAAAGCTCACAAGATGATTGGGGAACTTGCTGAGATGAAGGCTCGGAGCAACGTGAGCACCTCGCAAATCGACTTTTCCGCGACGAACCGGCAGACCAAGCAGCTGATTGAGCTCAGTGGAGTGACGGGTGAAATCGGCGACCGCGTGCTGTTTGAAAATCTGGACTTCACGGTGACCTCGGGGATGCGCGTCGGGCTCGTAGGGCCAAACGGTAGCGGAAAAACTACACTGCTCCGTTTGCTTCGGGGCGACCTCCAGCCTGGAGCGGGCAAGATTCGCAAAGCGGAACCGTTGCGCATGGTTTATTTCGATCAGAACCGCGAGCTGGATTCGGACTTGCTGCTGCGGCGGGCGCTGGCACCGGATAGCGATGCGGTGATTTATCAGGGCAACGTGATTCATGTGGCCTCGTGGGCGGCTAGATTTCTTTTCACGGGAGAAGACTTGAACCGACGTGTGGGACAGCTTTCCGGCGGTGAGCGCGCCCGAGTGCTCATCGCTCAACTCATGTTGCAACCGGCAGACGTTTTGCTGCTGGATGAGCCGACCAACGATCTGGATATTCCCACGCTGGAGATTCTCGAGGAGAGCTTGTTGGAATTTCGCGGAGCGCTGGTTTTGGTGACGCACGATCGCTACATGCTGGACCGCATTTCAACCATCGTCCTGGGTTTCGATGGGTTGGGCGGCATCGAGCGATTTGCTGATTATTCGCAATGGGACGCCTGGCAGGAATCGCAGCAGGAGGATCGGGACAAGGCCGGACTTCCTGAGCCAACGGCGCGTTTACGAGTGGCTGCCGAGGCTACTCCACCCTCGGCAGCGAAAAAGAAACTCTCTTATAACGAACTGCGCGAACTCGAGAGCATGGAGGAGCGCATCGCCGAGGCGGAACACGCACTTCATGAGAGACAAGCGGCGCTGCAGGATACTGCCATCATGAGCGATGGTCCCCGGCTTCACAGCGCTTCCCTGCAACTCGACGAGGCGCGGAAAGCAGTTGATCATCTCTATGCCCGATGGGCGGAACTGGAACACAAAAAGGGCTGAAGCTTCGGGATTGGCAATTATGAAATCGCTTCAGCCGAGGCGACTTACGCCGCGTGTATTCCCGTTAAAATGGGAATGTGCAAAGAAAGATTTTTTGGCTCACCTTCGGCGGATTCGGCTTGGTGGCGGACTTGGCGCTGCCCTTTTGGTGGGCGGTGTTCGCTACCATTCCCATCGCGTACGCGAGTTGGTGGGTGGCCTATCGCAGCGATTGGTTCTAATGGCCGCGTAGCCACCCGCTTGCTGTCTGACCTGCATGATTCCGGTTTCTCGAAAAAAGAAATGGAATGCTACGGAATGAGGAGTCGTTGCCCTTCCGGGACCGCGGTGGCTTGCTCCTGGCCGCGGGAGCTGTAAATAACGATTAAGACCTTATCCGCGCCAATGGCGGGATCTCCGCCGAAATTCTCGTTGTTCACCCGCACGGCCAGCACTCCATCGCGAACCATGGTACGCAGTTGTTCGGTGACGTTGACGGTTCTTCCCTGTACGCCGTAGAAACCTCGGATGATCACTAGATCGCGTGCCTCACCACGGTCACGGTCTCGGTCACGGTCGTCACGAGGACGGTCGCCGCGATCACGGTCTTCACGGGGACGGTCGTCGCGGGCTGGAGCGCGATCATCTCGATCCTCGCCTCGAACGACAAAGAAACGCGCATCGACGAAGCCGCCCTCGTTGACGTCGAATTCGCGCTCTTCGTTTCGGCGGTTTCTCGCGAAAATACGCAAAGACTTGTCTCTGCCAACAGCGGGATCACCACCCATGGTTTGATTGTTTATGGCAACGCGGCCGTTTACGCCGCCCCGCGAAACCAAGTCGCGCAGTATATCGGTGACATCGGTACGCTGGGATTTGAATCCATAGTCGGCTCGCATAATCCGCCAGCCTTCATCCTGGGCGCCCACACGCGCAGTGAAGAGCGTGACGCCGGTGGAGAAAAGAAGCATCAAGATTAGAAATTTCAGAGAAGGTTTTGTTGCATTCATGAAAATTGCCTCCGTTGCGGCGGTTTGCCGCGATTAAAGCAACTTTACTTCGATCTGGGGATTCGGAATGGTTTCGATTTCGGAGGTTTGACCAAAGCGTCCACACGCCGGGGGCCAGTTCGCATGTCTTACGAGAGCTGAAGAACGTGATTTTCCGCTCAGTGCAAACGCAAAATGCCCAAGAAACGTGGCGTTGGCTATGAACGAAGCGGCGCAATTGTTCCAAACGGTACAGCTCCATTACGCACGGCATTTGATCCGGAAGTCAGTAGTATTACGAAACATCGCTGGATTAATGTATTAATACGCGGAGCCGGCGGCTATACTTGTGGTCCCCGTAGTTCCCAACTGTGCCATTTCCCTTCCTGGTGCACGGAGACCAATATGAAGAAAGCTAAATTCGACAGGCGTCTGTCTCGTCGCCTCAATTTCAAGACTCCGTTGCGGGTACGCGTCTGGAAATCCACAGCGCCCGAACAGAGAGCTGAATCGCTCAATCTCTCCCGGAACGGCGTATTTTTCGCAACGGACTTACCTATCCAGGAAGGTGAAGCGTTGGAGATCCTTCTGAAGATGCCTGAGGAAATCACTGCCGAGCCGACAACGGAATGGCGTTGTACAGGTCACGTGGTACGTGTCGAGCCGGTCGATTCGTCGCGCGGGAAACTAGGGGTGGGCGTGCAGTTTGACTGCTATGAAGTCTCCCGTGCGGTGATACCACAACAGGAGAGCGCTCCGTACGCAGCCGGCTAAGGAAAACAGTCTTCGCAGGCAAACGTTCCAAGACAGGGCCAACTCCCTGGAAGAACGAGGAGGGTGAGATGCAAAGACGAGCTCTTGTCGTGGACGATGAACCGGCCACGTGCGAGCTGATCCAAAAGGTTTTGTACGCCGCTGGCGTGGACGCTTTAACGCTGACGAGAAGCGGGCAGGCCGCGAGTTTTCTTGAAGAGGGCAAGTTCGACATGGTCTTTTTTGACCTGCACATGGGCTCTCCCGATGGAATCGAACTCTCCCGCGAAATGCGCCGAGCGGGGTCTAACCGGACAACGCCGATCATCCTGCTCAGCGACGACCAACGGCCGAGCGCTATGTCACAGGGATTTGCAGCCGGCGCAAGTTTTTTTCTCTACAAGCCAGTCGATAGAGAGCGACTTCTAAAGCTGATCCGGGCCACGCAAGGACGAATGGACCATGAAAGACGTCAGACGCGCCGCGTCCCATTCCAGTCCAAGGTTCGGCTGCGGTTTGGTTTCGAGGAGATGTTGTGCGAAACGATCGACGTGAGTCTGGACGGGATGCTCGTTAAAGCTCCCCGGACCATTCCGGCGGGTTCGGCCGTGCATGTGAGCGTGGAACTAACGCGAAGGATGAAGCCGGTGGTCGGCGCAGGTTCGATCGTTCGGATTCTTGGCGGGAATCAGATGGGCATTCATCTTGACCGGCTGCCAGTCGGCGAGAGCGAGCGATTGCAGGAATTTCTCTTGCCGATGATTCCGCGCGATTAGTTGAGCATGGCACGTCCGTCTGGCCTCCGTCCCTATACGCTCGCTGTCTAATCGAGATAACAATGGCTTCGGGCGCCGAGCCGCGTCGCTCCGATTTGCAAATCCTCCTCGCTTCGCTCATCATTACTGGTTTGCTTGGGCAGCGGCTACGCACCTGCTGCCGACCGCGTTTGCTTACAAATCTTTTCGAACGAGGAGTTGCATGGAAAAGCCTGCGAAAATCGCGCCGCCGAAGGGAAAACTTGGGGTACTGACTCCAGGCATGGGCGCCGTCAGCACGACTTTTATGGCTGGTGTGGAACTGGTCCGCAAGGGCAAGTCGCAGCCGATCGGCTCGCTGACCCAGCTTGGAACTATTCGCCTCGGCAAGCGCACGGAGGGCCGCTCGCCCCTCATCAAGAAATTTGTGCCGCTTGGCGATCTGGATGACATTGTTTTCGGAGGCTGGGACATTTTTCGCGACAACGCCTACGAATCCGCCGTGAACGCCGGAGTCCTGAACCCGCAGGACCTCGAAAAAGTGAAGACGTTTCTGTCCGGCATCGAGCCGATGAAGGCTGCGTTCGACACGGAATATGTGAAAAAGCTCGACGGCCCGAATGTCAAAAAGGCCAAAAACAAATACGAGCTGGCGCTCAAGATCAAGGAAGACATGGAGAATTTCCGCAAAGCCAAGCGTGTTTCGCGCATGGTCACTTGCTGGTGTGGATCGACGGAGGTGTTCGTTACGCCGGAGGACGTGCACTCAACGCCGGAGAAATTTGTCGAGGGCATGAAGTCCAATCATCCGGCTATCGCTCCCTCGATGCTCTACGCATGGGCTTCGGTCACCAGCGGCGTTCCATTCGCCAATGGCGCGCCGAATCTTACCGTGGATATTCCCGCTATACAGCAGCTTGCGCTGGAGCATGGCGTTCCCATCTGCGGCAAGGATTTCAAGACCGGCCAGACGCTGATGAAGACTATTCTCGCCCCCGGATTCAAGGCGCGTATGCTGGGGCTCGACGGCTGGTTTTCCACGAATATTCTCGGCAACCGCGACGGCGAAGTTCTGGAAGATCCCGGGTCCTTCAAGACTAAGGAAGAGTCGAAGCTCAGCGTTCTTGAGTACATACTACAGCCGCAGCTTTATCCGATGCTCTACGGCAAGATGCACCACAAGGTGCGCATCAACTACTACCCGCCGCGCGGTGACAACAAAGAAGGCTGGGACAACATCGATATCTTCGGCTGGCTCGG
>Ga0070765_100002291_pt1 | contig 11966 bp, 12 predicted proteins | sample HubBroMetageWFT5_FD_71516 | JGI IMG/M metagenome (GOLD analysis project Ga0070765, IMG submission 71516) | Warmed and freeze-thawed soil microbial communities from the Hubbard Brook experimental Forest, New Hampshire - Hubbard Brook CCASE Soil... | ecosystem: Environmental > Terrestrial > Soil... | reverse complement strand
GCATGGGCGTTCTTACCTAAGGCAAGAGCCGGATGCGGGAAACCCGCTCGTCCGGATCCGTGGAGGGGGTTATGAGCAATCATGCTCCCTACTCCGACTTAGATTTAATTTACGCCAGATCGAAAAGTAAAACTTCCGAGGGTTTCGTCGCATTCACACGCACTTCTGCTTCTTCCGAAATAGCCGCGCCGTCTCCGGCCTTCAATTCCACTCCGTTCACGTCCACGGTCCCGCGTGAAACTTGCACCCACGCATGGCGCCCCTTCTTCAACGGATGCTTGGTCTGCTCACCTTCATTCAGCCGCGTGATGTAAAGGTTCGCGTCCTGATGAATATTTACCGGCGCCTGCGGTCCGGCCACTAGATGGAACTGGCCTCGCAAGTCCTTATCCGGAAAAGTGAGCTGCTCGTATTCCGGCTTCAGGTTCTTTCTGTCCGGTACTATCCAGATTTGCAATAGATGCGTGGGATCTTTCGGCGACGGGTTGAATTCGCTATGCATGATTCCCGATCCCGCGGTCATATGTTGCAACTCTCCGGGACGTATCACTGCCCCGGTGCCCATGCTGTCGCGGTGCTCGAGCGATCCGTCCAGTATCCATGTCAGGATTTCCATGTCGCGGTGAGGATGCATTCCAAAACCTTTTCCTGGCGCCACAATATCCTCATTCAGCACGCGCAAGGACCGGAATTGAACATGTTCCGGATCGTAATACTGGTCAAACGAAAACGTGAATCGTGTATCCAGCCACGAGAGCTTGTTGTGTCCTCGTTCTTCACTGGGTCGAACTTGTATCATTTTCTTTCTCCTTCGTTTTTCTTTCTGAATTGCCGTGATCGTTTTCCAAATCCACTTCCCCGCCGCGGCCCAGCTTGCGGCACAGGCGGCGCAGTTCTTCCTGTTCGCTCGCTGTTAAACGGCTCATTTCTTTCACCACATCTTTCGCATGCAATGGAAGCACGCGCGAAATCAGCTTGTGCCCTGCGGGAGTCAGGTGAATCATGATCATCCGGCGATCTTCCTTCTGCCGCACCCGCTGGACCAATCCGTGCTTCTCAAGATTGTCGATCACCATCGTGATATTCCCGCCGCTGCACAGCAGCTTGTCCCTAAGTGCCCTCTGGCACATCGGACCTAGATGAAAAAGAGCCTCGAGAATCCCAAGCTGGCTGGTGGTTATACCGTGCCGGTCCAAGCCCGCGCTCAGCCTCGTCTGCACGGAATTGGATGCCCGCGAAAGATTAATGAAGGCATTCAGCGCCCGCTTCGTCCCGCTATCGCCCTTAAAATGTGTCGGCACTATAGTTTAACCATCAATCGTTTAACATCTAACTATCCATAAGATGCCCATACCCCGGATTGGATTCAGGCGGGTACCAGGCCGCATAATCCCAGAAACAAAGGCCTTAGCAGCCAGGAGAGAACCTATATGGTAATCGTGGGGGGCAATCTGCTGGACGAACCTAGCGTCCTATTTTCTTGCTTGAGGTTTAAGTGTAGCGCCGAGCTTCAGCCCGCCTGCCGCCAGGCCCGGCATCCTTGGGTCTCTTGCAATAACCTGGAAGCCTTGACTCCAATTTCGGTTCGTTAGGGCTTCTGCGCAGGACGAAGCAGAACTTCGCTGATAAAGCTTTGCGGAGCCTGGGTCACGATGCTTTCCACCACCTGCGCTATGTCCTCAGGCTGCAGCATCTTGCTGCTATCTTTTCCCGCGTGCGGCGAGAAGCCGGTTGCCACCGTCCCGGGACAGATCGCGCTAACCCGGATCCCGTGAGCTCGCAAATCTTCTGCCATGCATTCCGTCATCCCCAAGAGTCCCCATTTTGACGCACAGTAAATCGCTCCGCCTGCAAAAGCATTCTTGCCCGCCAGCGACGCGATATTGATAATGTGCCCGCCCCGCCGCTCGATCATTCCCTTGGCCACCGCTTTACTCAGCAGGAACACGGATTTCAAATTGGTGTCTAATACTGAATCCCAATCGGACGCGTTCGCCTCATAAAAAGGCCCAAAATATCCAATGCCCGCATTGTTCACCAAAATATCAATCGTTCCGAACGCTTGCTTGGTTTCCTCCACCAGCGACAGAATGTCGTCACCACTGGTTACGTCAGCCGCCACGGTAATCACCTCAGCGCCCCCACTCTTCAGCTCATCGGCCACATTTTGCAGTTTATCGGCGCTTCGCGCGCACAGACTAAGCCTCGCTCCCAACCCTCCCAGCTTGCGAGCAATAGCCAGGCCGATTCCGCGACTCGCGCCCGTAACCACAGCAATCTTGCCTTCCAGAGCTTTTTCTTTGGCCATAAGCGATCTCCAACGAGGCGACTATTTGTCGAGATTTAACATCATAGCATTCGGGCGTTGTCGTTCACGGAACCATGAAATTGGTTACCAAAGTGGGATTCACCTTGCACGCGTGATTGGCTTTCCCTATAATCCCGTGGATTCATTTCCCCGCTTCTCTTCGCGGGTCGCAGGCCTAGTTTGACTCTTTCCGAGTGAATCTGGTTCAGGAGGCGGTTGATATTATGCGAAAGTTTCTCGGCATCATAGCAGCGCTCGCAGTTCTTACGGCGCTAAGTCTCTCTGCGCAGCCGGCCGCTGCCCAGGATCAGGCTGCGGGTCAGAATCAGGCCCCGGCTTATACCATGCCCGAATACAACGGCTTCCAGGCCTGCCACGCGGAAACCAACGCGCAAATGCGGGTCAAGTGCCTTGACGATTTTGTCTCCAAATTCCCAAATTCCACCCTGATGCCCTACGTCCTCCAGCTCTACGTTCAGAGTTACAACGAGCTGAAAAATTATCCGAAGACGATTGAGTATGCAGATAAGCTGGTCGCGCTCGGCGATAAAGTGGATGCCGGCACGAAGTTGCAGGCGCTTTATACGCGCTCGCTCGCGTTCAACTACGCTTTTAGCGACAAAGCTCCTGACCCGGATTCGTTGAACAAGGCTCGCGCCGCAGCTCTGGAAGGCCTGAAGATTCTCAGCACTATTCCCAAGCCTGCGAATCTCACTGACGATCAGTTCGCTGAACAGAAAAAAGGTCCCACGGTTCTGTTCAACTACACGGCTGGCTCCGCCTCTCTCATGCTGAAGGACTACCCTGGCACAATTCAATATTTCAAGGCGGCGCTTGCGGTAAATCCGACCGACGCGATAACAAACTACCGTCTGGGTCTCGCCTACTTGCAATCGACTCCGCCTCAGCCGCTGGACGGTTTCTGGTATCTGGCTCGCGCAATCAATCAGAAAATTCCCGACGATGCGAAAGTGAAGGATTACCTCCGCAAGCAAATCCTGGCTTACGAACAGCCCGGTTGCGATTCGCTGGTGGATGCGCAGTTGGACGAATTAATGCAGCTATCGGCGACTGCTCCCGACCGTCCGGCGACTTACACCATCCCCAGCGCTGATGATCTAAAGAAAATTCAAACTTCCAGCAATATCCTGACCGTGCTAACGGATCTCCAAGCGGGCGGAGACAAAGCCAAAATGACCTGGCTGGCCATCTGTGGCGCCGAATTTCCGGAAGTCGTCGGCAAAGTCATCGACGTCGTTCCGGGAACTGACTCGGTGGAATTGAAGTTGGCCACCGGCGCCACTCCGGAAGAAATCGAAAAGGCCAGCGTGGCTAACCTGGACGTAAAAGTCGTTGGCCAGCCCGAAGCGGCACGCTTGCAAAAAGACGACGGCGTGCGCTTCAGCGGCACTCTCGCGAGTTACGATCCGCCGCCGTCTTTCCTGCTTCACTGGGATAAAGCCAAAGTCAATCCAGAGGACATCCCAGCCGAAAAAGGCAAGCACACGCCGCACAAGGTGGCTCCGAAGCCTGGAAAGTAAACTCTAGCTGCAGCTTAAAATCAGAAAGGGCCGGCCCGTAACTGAGCCGGCCTTTTTTTTGGCAGAACCGGCCTGTTTAGGTGAATCAACGAAGTTGGTTTCTTAGAATGGAAGCGTAGCGCCGGCTGATTCGTCGAATACCTCCTTGCCGTTCTGCTCCACGTAAGGATGTTCCCAGACGGCGCAGCTTGAAAATTTACCGCCAACACCAACGTGATCGACACGGCTCCTAAGGGCGCAAGCTTTCGCATAATTCCTCCGGCTGCGAGAATGCCTGCCGTTCTCTTCAGAGCAAAGAGATTTTGGACGCGCGGTAGTTAGGATCGACGAGCGGCGGGTAAAAGCGTTACCGGTTTCATGGCAGGCCAGAACGTCCTGCTTCGGCGGGGTGATGGGAAAAAACTGCCTGCGTTAGGCTCCGCGGCGTCTGCTGTGGTCCAGCTTGTATTCGTCCACTTTGCGGCTAAGGGTGTTGCGATGGATTCCCAGCGCTTTGGCGGCGCGCGATTGGTTTCCGTTCAGGCGTTCCAGCACGCGCTTGATAAATTTCTTCTCGAATTCTGTGACCGCTTCTTCAAGCAAAATCCCGCGCTCGACCATCATTCCCACCAGCGATTCCAATTGATCTTTCACGGTGCCGGCTCCGAGCTTGAATAGCTGCTTCCCGGGCTTGTCAGCTTAATAGATGGCCGGTAATGCGCTGATATGCATCTCGATACTTCTGCGTTGTTCCGGAGACCACATCGGGCGGCAGAGCCGGCGCGGGGGGGCGCTTGTCCCAGCCGATTTTCTCCAGATAGTCACGAACGTATTGTTTGTCAAAAGACGGTTGTACTTTTCCGGGAGAGTATTGGTCCGCGGGCCAGAAGCGCGAAGAATCCGGAGTAAGAGCTTCGTCGATCCATATCATCTCGTCGTCCATCATGCCGAACTCAAACTTCGTGTCGGCGATAATGATCCCGCGCTCTGCAGCGTATTCAGACGCCAGGCGGTAAATCTTCAAGCTGGTGTCACGCAAACGTTCGGCCTGCGTCTGGCCGATGCGGGCGGCGGTCTCGTCGAACGAAATATTTTCGTCGTGCCCGGTAGTCGCTTTGGTCGAAGGCGTAAAGATCGCCTCAGGCAGCTTGTCGGATTCGCGCAGCCCGGATGGCAGGGAAATCCCGCAGATGGCGCCGGTTTTCTGATAGTCCTTCCAGCCTGAGCCGGAGATATATCCGCGCACCACGCATTCGATCGGAACAGGCTCGGTTTTCTTGACGAGCATCGCGCGGCCTGCAAGAGAGCCTTTGTAAGGAGCTAGCTCGCCGTCAAAGTTCTCCGCGGTGAGCACGTGGTTCGGCACCACGTTGGCCAGCTTGTCGAACCAGAAGAGCGAGAGCTGCGTCAGCACCCGGCCCTTATCCGGTATAGGCGTGGGCAATACCACGTCAAACGCCGAAAGCCGGTCGGTCGCGACGATCAGCAGGCGGTCGCCAAGGTCGTAAATATCGCGAACCTTGCCCCGGCCTCGAAGTTTAAGTCCTGGGAAATCTGTTTGTGAAATGATGGCGCTCATTTGTGCAGAAGACACGGAATGTTTTTCCTCACTGGAGGCGGGTATTCTAGCGCAGGAAGTACGGATGTCAACGCCAAAGAAATGTTTTGCGGAGATTACCTAGGCTCCGGACTCAGCGCTTAGATGGTCGTACAATGTTTCGAATACTTCACATGGCTTTAGGCCAATAGGATGCTTTGATGTCAACTTCCTCGATTCTTGTAGCAACCTGGCAGAACGGGCTATTCAGCGTCACCGGGAAAACAGTCCGCCAAGAACTTGCCAATCAATCGGTTCGCAGTCCGGTGTCCGACAAACGTGGAGGAGTGCTAGCCATTATCGGCGGGCATTCGCTCTATCGACGATCTTCTGATGGCGAATGGACGGTGATAGCAAAAAGCGAATTCCCGCTTTCATGTTGCGTACCATTTGGAGACATAGTCTTTGTTGGAACCGACGACGCACATATCCTGCGCGTTGAACCCGGCGGAGCGCAGCAGCGCTTGACGGGTTTTGACTTCGTGGCCGGCCGCGACAAATGGTTCGCGGGATCGGCGATCATCGACGGCAAGCGAGTGGGGCCGCCGCTTGGAATTCGTTCCATTGCGGCAACAGGCGATGGTGCGGTGGTTCTGGCGAACGTCCACGTTGGCGGAATTCCGCGATCGACCGACGCCGGCGTAACTTGGCGGCCCACTATCGACATCGGCACCGACGTTCATCAGGTGTGTGCGCATCCGGCCCGGCCGGACCTCGTGATAGCGGCAGCGGCGGTGGGTCTTTGCATTAGTCGCGATGCTGGATTGACATGGACTATCGAACAGCGAGGACTTCACGCCCATCATTGCTCCGCCGTTGCTTTTGGGAGAAACGACATTTTCGTATCAGCATCAGTCGACCCTTTTGCATTGCAAGGCGCTGTATATCGGCGACCAATTGACAGCGACGATCCGCTACAGCGTTTGGGTGGGGGCATGCCGGAATGGATCAACGGCAAAGCCGATACCAACTGCATTGCGACCCGAGATTCAATGATCGCTTTGGTCGATTGGTCCGGACACCTTTACGTGTCGCATGACGATGGTACTTCCTGGTCCTGTGTCTGTGATGGTCTCGCTGGTCCATGCGGAGTTTACATCTGTTGATACCTCGGGTCACCGCAAGCAGCTTAATGGGACAAATCGCAGACCCCGGCGTGCATACTGCCACCAACCGGCCAGTTCCAAATCGAGAAGATCCTCTTTCAAGAACTCGTGTTGACGAAGGTTGACAGAGAATCGCCGTTACAGAACCTTTTCGAGGATGCCATTCCCTTTTTTCAACTAGTTCCGTCGATTGTGCATGGAACGCCAATCATGATTCAGAAACCCCGGGAGCGGGCGCCTAGGGGCTATGGGGGCGATCCGGTAAACCTCGTTAAGCCAGGACAAGCCGAAATGCTTTTCATTGCCTACTTCATTGGCTTCAAATGGACTACATCGGCCTCCGGTATTGCCGCGTCAAAATAGCGAGTTTCGATACTCACTGTGAACTCGTTGGCCGTGACGCTCCAATCGAGCGCCAACACGGCGAAATCGACCCCCTGAACGAGTGAGTGTTCGCAGGTCTGACAAAATGTGTCGCCGTTTTTGTGAACAAAGCGCGCGACGAGGTGGCTAACAGATCGCGGCGCAGAATTTACGCGGCGTTGCTTGCAGCCTTGGGCGCGGCGGCAGCCTCGGTTTCTTCCCACTTGACAGAAACCAATTTCGAGACGCCCGGCTCCTGCATCGTGACGCCATAGAGCACGGAGCCCATCTCCATGGTCTTGCGATTGTGCGTGACGACGATGAATTGCGTTTGCGCGCACATCTCTGCGAGCATTTTGTTGAAGCGCCCAACGTTAGCTTCGTCCAGCGGTGCGTCCACTTCGTCCAGAATACAGAACGGGCTGGGCTGGTAACGGAACACCGCGATAAGCAGCGCCAGCGCAGTGAGAGCTTTTTCGCCGCCGGACAGCAAAAGAATATTTTGCAGCCGTTTTCCCGGAGGTTGCGCGGCGATGTCAATTCCAGCTTCGCCTGAACTGTCCGGCTCGCTCAACCGCATCTCGCCGTGCCCGCCGCCGAATAGGGACTGGAACGCAATGGCGAAGTGCGCGTTGATAAAGTTGAAAGCCTCTTCGAATTTTTGTTTCGAGACTTGATCGAGTTCTGTAATCGTAAGCCGGGTGTTCTCGATGGCGGCGACCAAGTCGTCACGCTCGCGCCGCAGGAATCCTTCGCGCTGTTCGCATTCCTGGAATTCTTCGAGCGCCATCATGTTCACCGGACCCATGGCTTCCACGCGCGCCTTCATCTCGTTGTAATTTGTTTCGGCGCTCACCAGATCTTCGCCGATCAGCAATTGCGTTTCCTGGGCCATCAAATCTTCTGGCTGTGCGTTCAGTTCAGCGATGCAAGTCTGGCGGAGATAATCGCGGTCTGCGTCATTGCGCGCTTTTTCAATTTGCCGCTGGCTGCGCTCGGCACGGAGTTCGTCCAGAGATTGCCGCTTGCCGCGGACCGATTCCTCGAGTTGCGCAGCACGAGTGCGGGCCTCTTCCCATTCTTTTTCCTGCGCGGCCTTCTGTTCCTCCAGCCGCAATTTGTCTTTGCGCAGATCGTCCGCTTGAATGGAAAGCTGGCCGCAGGAGGATTCCAGTTCGGACTTTTCCTGGTACATCGCCTTCTGTTGCTGGCGCAGCGATAGTAAACGCTCATCGGCGATGGCGATTTCTTCGGTTACTTTTTGCCCGGCAGCTTCCGCACTCATGAGCCGCTCGGTCATGGTGGCCAGCTCTTCGCGGTTTGCGCCCAGCCGTTCCTGCAAAGCCTGAAAATCCTGACGCATGCGCTGAAGCTTTTCCGCAGCTTCGATACTTTCCGTTTCTGCTGCGGCTCTGGAATGCGTCGCCTCTGCGTGTTGCTGACGCGATTGCTCGGCTCGCGCACGCGCCCCTTGCGCTTCCGTCTTCAATCGATTAATTTCCTGCCGCTCGGTTCCGAGTTGCGCGTCGATTCGGTGCAGTTCCGAACGCGCCTGGTCCAGGAGATGCGTCGCGCCCACCAGTGATTTTTCCGCTTCTACGTGCTGTGAAATCGCCATGGCCACGGCGGATTCGCCCTCGCGAATTTGTCCCGCGAGCCGCGCGAGTTCCTCTTGCTGCTCCTGCGAGATTTTCTCCAGGCGGGCCGCCTCGGTTTCATGCTGGCGAAGTTCGCGCTTCAGTGCGAGCGGCCCAGCTTCGCCGGCACGTCCTCCTGAAACAATGCGGCCGTGGTAACAGCTGCCATCGAGCGTCAAATAATAGCTGTGCGGATTTTCATTCGCGAGTTGCTCGGCCACCGCCGAAGTTTCCACCAAATAGGCCGTGCGCAACTTCGTCAGGAAGTTTTTCGCGGCCGACCCGATGGGCGCGCGGAAATCCACCAGCCGGTCAAGCCGGGCCACCACGCCAAGCGGCAAGGGAAGGGAACCATCGGCTTCGAGCGTCGGTGCGTCCACATTGTGCAGTGAGTCCACAAAGAAAGTTGCGCGGCCGCCCATTTCGTTGCGCAACAGCGCGATGCCAGCGCGAGCGCGGTCGAACGATTCGACAACGATGTATTCTAATTCTTCTCGCAGAAACTGTTCGATAGCGCCTTCATAACGCTCTTGCACTTCGGCATAATCGGCCAGCAATCCTGCCGCACGGAAACCGTTGCCAGAGGACTCCGCCTCTTCATTGAGCTTCACCGCAAATAATTTTTGGACCGCGTCCGCGGTATAAGCACGGTCGCTTAGGATTTGCTCGATCGAAGCGCGCCGAGCCTTCTCTGCCGAGAGGCTTTCGCGAATCACTTCTAGCCGCTGGCTGGCTTGGTTCTGGCTGTTGCGAAATTCTGCGAGCGACTCTTGCGAATCGCGAACTGCCTTGCCCAGGTCGCGAGCTTCCGTCTCCGCTTGCTGGAACGTTTTCTCCGCCGTCACCACTTTTTCGCTGAGCGCCGAATATTCGGACTCGATCGCGAGCAATGCCGCGCTGCGCTGTTCCTCAGCCGCGGTGTACCGCGCGGCAGTTTCTTCCGCTTGTAGACACTCGGCCTGTTCGCGTGCCGATTCTTCCACCATGCGTGCGGCGAGCTGGCGAAGCTCCGCGATGTGAATTTCCAGATGCTCCTGTTCGCCCGTGCTCGATGTAGCTTGCTCCGTCGTCTGACGTAGCGCCGCTTCTAGAATCGCAGTTTGCTCACGGAGCGAACTTGCCGCTTCGCGTTGAGCTAACATCCGCGCGCCTAGCTCGGTCGCCTGGCGTTCAGCCTGTTCTAACTCAACTACCAGGCGCATAGCGCGAGTGTCGATTTGCGCTACCTGTTCGCTATTGAAGGTGATTCGATTTTCCGCGCGATCCAGATCGAGTGCAGTTTGACCCAGCTGATTATGAATTTGACGCATCTCGCCGTCGAGTTCGTAGCTTCGCGCGCTCAACCGTTCTTGCTCGGACTCCAGCTCGTGCACCGTGCGCGCGTCGCGCTCTTCGGCCGATTCCATTTCGCGCAACAGGTTTTCCAGCCGCGCAGCTTCGATATCCAGATGCTCCGCTTTACTCGCGAGAACGCTGCGAAGCAGACCGCGCATTTGTTCGCGCAATTCTGCGTAACGCCGCGCTTTCGATGCCTGCCGTTTCAACGAAGCCAGCTGCTTTTCCACTTCAACGAGAATGTCGTTTACTCGCGACAGGTTGATCTTTGAAGCTTCCAGCTTAGCTTCCGCCAGGCGGCGCTTCGTTTTGTACATCGTCACGCCGGCGGCTTCTTCGATGATCGCGCGGCGGTCCATCGGCTTTGAATTCAGGATTTGCCCGATGCGGCCCTGCTCGATAATTGCGTAGCTATCCGGGCCCAGTCCCATACCCATGAAGAGTTCTTGCACATCGCGCAAACGCGCCACGCGCCCGTTGATTAAATATTCGCTCTGGCCCGAACGATACAGCCGCCGTCCTACTACGACTTCGCCGGGTTTCAAAGCGATCGCAGGCTTATCAGCCAGGCGTTTTTTCCACGGCTTCTTTTTGTCTGCCTCAGCTGCGGCCTCAGCTTCCGCATCGGCCAATACGATGGCCTCCGGACCGCTTGCGGTTTCCTTGCCCACGATTTCGACAAATCCATCGTCACTTGTCGCGGCGGCAGGCGTAGAGCACTCAACAAGCGCGATCCCGCTCTCCGCAGGCGTTTCTTCCGGAGCGCCGAGAACTTTGGCCACCGCTTCCGACAATTCCGGGTCCACCAGAGTCAGAGTCACTTCCGCAAGTCCCAACGGAGGCCGCTTGGCCGTGCCGTTGAAAATGCAATCGGACATACGCTCGGCGCGCAGCTGCTTGTGGCTCTGTTCTCCGAGCACCCAGGAGATCGCGTCCACCACATTTGACTTGCCGCAGCCATTCGGCCCCACGATGCACGTGATTCCGCTGCCGCTGAATGTGATCGGCGTTTTCTCGAAGAACGATTTGAATCCCAGCAACTCCACTTTACGCAGCTTTAGCACCAGTTTCCTCGCACAGTTCGCTTCCTGAGCCTCGTGGGCAGAAGCGGATTCGATTTATATTTCTTAGGAGGTCTTCCGAGACAAAAATTGCAGGAGGGTCGACGGTTCAATGGCCCTGCCGCCTGGCGCTATCGGATCGGCGGTACGGGAAAAGAAATTAGCATGGTGTGCATGCAGTGTAAAGAGCGCTTTTCCAATTTGTTCCAGCGCTATTGGGTCTTCGAAAAGCGGCGCCGTTTGCTTTCGCGCGCCTTTGGTTTAGAGTACTGGAATCATAATTGGAGAAGGGGTGTTTATGGCCGACCACTACCTGTTAAAGACTGAGCCCTCGGAATATTCATTCGCCGACCTGCAAAAGGACAAGAAGACGGTCTGGGATGGCGTCTCGAATCCCGTTGCTCTGCGCAACTTGCGCGAAATGAAGCCCGGCGCGCATCTGATCATCTACCATACGGGAGACGAAAAGAGCGCGGTCGGCACCGCGACTATAGTTTCAGTCGACACTTCAAACCCCAAGAGCCCCAAAGTTGAGATCCAAGCCGGTAAGCCGCTTCCCAAGCCTGTGAGCTTGGCTGAAATCAAGGCCAGCAAGATCTTCGCCGATTCTCCCTTGGTACGCCAGGGAAGGCTCTCGGTGGTGCCCCTGACGCCTGCCCAATACAGCGCCTTGACGTCCCGCTAAGCCGCTTCCGGCGGGGCTGCCACTCCCTGAAGGTCCTCTGAAGTGAACGCACTAAAAATGTGATCGTGCTGCACAAATATGCACATAAGCTGAAAGCGGATCGACGGCCGGTCGAGTTCTTTTTGCTCTAGGTAAAATAAGTATCCTATTTTCAGTATTTTATATGCGCCCAAGATGGCGACTAAGTTGCAATGTCTACTAACTTGATAGACTTACTATGATTGTCCATCTAACTTTCGTGTCTAAGAGGCCCTAGGTGCCAAACCCGAAGACTCCCAAGGTCAGTATTTCCAGTTCTAAGAAAAACCGAACCGTTGTGGACGTTGCCGTGGTTGGTGGCGGGTTCAGCGGCAC
>Ga0070765_100002290_pt1 | contig 11967 bp, 5 predicted proteins | sample HubBroMetageWFT5_FD_71516 | JGI IMG/M metagenome (GOLD analysis project Ga0070765, IMG submission 71516) | Warmed and freeze-thawed soil microbial communities from the Hubbard Brook experimental Forest, New Hampshire - Hubbard Brook CCASE Soil... | ecosystem: Environmental > Terrestrial > Soil... | reverse complement strand
ACCTTTTGCAGGATCACCTGCTTGGCGGTCTGCGCCGCAATGCGTCCCAGCACGTCCGTCGGCTTGTTGGTCTGAATCTCGGTACCAACCTCGGCGTTCGGGTTTTTCTTCTTCGCGTCCGCCACGCTGATCTCGCGCTTCGGGTCCGCCACTTCTTCCACCACGGTGAGCACCGAAAACACGTCCACCTGGCCGCTCTCCGCATTGAACTTCCCGCGCAAATCCTCGTCCGTCTTGTAATACTTGCGCGCCGCCACCACCATGGCGTCTTCGATGGCGGAAATCACCACCTCCGGCTCAATGTGCTTCTCCCGGCTGAGCATTTCGATTTGTTGATAGAGCAGATTCGCCATTTCTCGTTCCCTGGAAGTCCGTTCCTATTCTAAAATTCCACCACTAAATTGGCTTTTCGAACCGCGTCCAAAGGAATCTCCACGATTCGCGCCTCTTTTCCCTTCAACTCCATGCGGATTTTTCCATCCGCAAATCCCTGCAAACGCCCTTCAAAAAACTTCGAATCCCCGATTGGTTCGGCCGTCGAGACCTTCGCCAACCGCCCGCGAAAGCGCTCAAAATCCGCGGCCTTCTTCAGTTCCCGATCCATTCCCGGTGAGCTGATTTCCAGCAAGTAGCTAGGCCCAGGCACCAACTCTTCCACATCCAGCAGCACGCTCAGCTGTTGGCTGACCTTTTCGCAATCGGCGTGGCTAACCTTCGCAAAAGGACTGGGCGCTGCTTCTTCGCTGCTCGCATCGGCCGGTCTAGCCGGAGGTACTCGGTCGATGTACACCCGCAGGAAGCGCTGTTTCCCAACCTTCCATTCGACGTCCACGACTTCCAGACCCTCCGAGCGCGCTACCCTCTCGGCGGCCTCGCGGATCTTCTCCAAATTCACGCGAAGACTCCCCGGCCCAGGCCGGTACGATGCTGACTGCCACCGGCGGCAACAAAAAAGTGGGCTTGCGCCCACTTCATGGTGCGACCCGTTTCAGAGCGAAAACTGAGTATATTCCGGGCGTAAGACAATTGCAAGGTACTAGGGTCGGCACCGCTCAGTCCTTGAAGTGCGGCAGCTCAGCTGTCGCTTTTCCCAGGCCGTTGCATACCTCCACAATCGAGCAAACCCCGCCATCCGTAAATCGTTAAACTTCTTACGCTTAGCAAAAACCCTCCTTTCTCAGGAGACAATCTTTTGACTTACCTTTCCCTTGACCACGCTTCCCTCCATGCGTACTCTCTTCGCAAGCCCTCTGCGGGCCAGGTCAAGAAAGTAAGCAATGCGCAGCTCTCCGCATTACCTCGGGCCTCGCCTCCCATCGGCGCTTGGGCTTTTGTTAGCCCTCTCTTTGACGCCTTGCGCATCCTTCGCCCAAACGCCTTCAGCTGGCCCAGGGACCCGCTCTGCAGTTGGCCCCAGCCTTCAACCGGTCACCGTCGTCATCAGTGTACGCGACAAGAACGGCGGTCCCGTGGACAATCCAGCGATTGTCCGCTTCTTTTCTAATTTTTCCAGCTTCAATGTCACGACGACAACCCGCGAAGGGGCTTCGGTAACCTTCCCCAATATCCTGGAGGGCGAATACGAAGTCGAGGTGAAGTGCGCTGGCTACAAGGAGGCAGTGGAGCACATTAGCGTTGTCGGAGTTGGTTCCGTACAGCCCGTCTACCTCTATATGACTCCGGAATCGGAAACAGCACCAAGCGTGGTCGTCGGCGGACCTCCGCGCATGACTCCCAAACTCCAGGCTGAAATCGATAAGGGCATAGAGTTGATGCGCAAAAATGATTTCGAAGGCGCGTACAAACACTTCAGCAAAGCGGCGGAGCTTGTTCCGAGCAATCCGGACGTCCTCTACTATCTTGCTACTGCCCAGATTGCCCTCAATGAAAAGGACCAGGCAAAGAAGACTCTCGAGAAAGCCGTTTCTCTCGCACCCACACATGAAAAAGCTCTTTTAGCCCTCGGTCGCCTGCAACTTGAAGCTTCGAACGCCGCTGCCGCGGTAAAAACTCTTGAGCAGGCCTATGCCGCTAATGGCGCAAATTGGAAAACACACCTCCTCCTCGCCAGCGCGTACCAGCAGGATGGACAGAACGCCGAAGCGGAATCCCATGCTGCTCGCGCCGCGCAACTCGCCGGAAATAAAGCCGCGCCGGCCCTGCTGTTTCTCGGCGAAATTCAATATGCCGAGGGCAAATATCAAGATGCACGGAGCACCTGGGAACGAGTTATCACAACTTTCTCCACAGACCCATCGGCTGCGGAAGCGAAACACAGACTTGCCGCCGCTGCCCGTGCGCGCATCACGACCGGAGTGGAGTACGCCGTTACACTTCCTCCTCCTCAGCCCCCAAATGTGGAGTTAGCTCCCGTCACAGAACGGGTTTGGGCTCCTTCGGATGTCGATAGCAAGGAGTACGCGATCGCCAGCAACGCTGCCTGCCAAACCGAGGATGTTCTCAACCGTGCGCTGCAACATATGCAAAAGCAGTTGCTGAATTTTGAGAAGTTCACCGCCACGGAGCACATTGAACATCAGGACGTGGACCGCTTCGGGATCGCCGGCCCACCCAGGGCCAAAGACTTCTCCTACATCGTCTTTGTTCATCCGTTTAACGGCGATTCCATGTATCTCGAGGAAGAGCGGGATGGAGGCGAAAACCTGGGCGCCTTTCCAACCGCCATGGCAACCACCGGGCTTAACAGCCTCGGCATCTCTCTCCTTCAGCCTGCTTACCGCGAAAGCTTCAACTATTCCTGCGAAGGGCTCACCAGCGTCCGGGGCCAGGCTGCCTGGCAAATTCATTTTTCTCAAAAACCGGGCAATGTCCACTCCATTCGGACCTGGAAACGCAATGGTGTGCTCTACGAAATTCCTCTGAAAGGCAGAGTGTGGATTTCCTCCGCGACCTATGATCTGCTTCGCATCGAAACCGATCTACGCGAGCCTTCCTCGGAACTCCAACTCGTTCGCGATCATCTCCTCGTCGATTACGGCCCGGTAAATTTTCAGGGCGGCAGCGAGCGTCTGTGGCTCCCCTGGAGCGCGGAAATGTATCTCGAGGTACGCGGCCGACGCTATCACCACAAACACTATCTGAGCGACTACATGCTATTCGCCGTGGATACCTCCAACAAAATTCACAAGCCCAAGAATCAGCCTCCGGCGGAATCTTCCGAGCCCCAAAAGGAACCTCCGGCGCAAATGTAACTCGCGCTGCTCGCTCCTTATCGAACCCACCAAACCACTGTCGTCCTGAGACCATCCGACAACGATGGGCGAAGGATCTCAACCTCAGCACGTCACCAACTCTCGCCTCCGCTCGCGCACTCATCCCCTCACAAAAAAGGAAAGGCCCCGGCCTTAAACCGGGGCCCATCCATGCAATCGAAATGTAAACCGCTTACTGCTGCGGCTTCGTGGCGGGTGGCTGCGCCGCAGGCTTCGGAGTCGTCGCCGGCCTTGCCGCCGGAGCCGCTCCGGCCTTCACCGGATAGGACTGGTCGTACAACTTGATAATATCCTGCGTCATGTCAATGTTGCTGGAAGCGTAGAGAATCGGCGAGTTCTGCGAGGAAGAGTCCAGAACCGCTACATATCCGTTCTCTCGCGCGTAGCGGTCCAGTACGTCCATCATTTTCCGCCCGATCTTGTCGATCACATCTCCCTGCGCCGCGTTTACGTCCTCCTGCAATTCATTGTTCTTGCGCTCCAGTTGCGCCGCCAAGCGCTGTCCCTGAACCGTTGCCCGCTGTTTTTGCTCGTCGCTCCAGGTCGTCTGGTTGGCAGCCAACTGCTGGCGCACGTCGTTCACCTGTTTGTTCAGGCTTTCAAGTTCATTCTGCCTCGCCGCAAATTGCGTTTGCAGTTCCGCGGAAGCCTGCTTTCCTTCGGCCGTCGCCACAATCGCTTGCCGAACATTTATGACTCCGACCTTTGCGCCGGTTGCGGAACCGGCGGCAGCCGTGCCCTGCGCGCGGACTGCTGCTGTGCCCAGCAGGCATGCAAAGCCCAGGGCGGTAACGCGAATGATATTTCTGGAATTCACTTTTTTCTCCTTGTTCATTTCTGGCACGCTTTCCCCTGCCGGCTGTCCGCCGTGAGGTTTCGCACGCCTGTTAATTTCTGACCGAAGACCGTTTAAAAACTCTGTCGTTCCAGACAAGCGTTTCGCAAGAAACACAAAAAACTTCAACAAACCTATTGTTGCCAGGCCCGGAAGGTTCTCAACTCGCGTGGCAACCCCCGGACGGGTTTCGCCACCACTTCCCAAAGCTGTCAGTATAGCTAGTCTCGAATACCCTCGCAATGACTCCCTACCCCGACAGCAACACCGAACACCATCCGAGAACGTCCTATTTCGTGCCTCCCCTTACTTCGCCATCGGTATCATCAGCATACGATTGTTGTTCTGATCCACCATCACCACCGTGTTGGTAAAATTTTCCATCGCTGCGGCGAACTGCGATTGGCTGCTGATTCCCAGCGTCGCCCTGGTTTTTACCGTTTGCATGTCCACAATCGATGAACTGCCGGCATTCTGCGTAAGAACCGTTCCGTCCACTGGCGGCGTCGTGCCCGCGTTGATGGTGAACAGTGTGCCGGTCTGAAAATTGTAGGCGAGCGAGGACGGATTGATTCCCACCGCCGTCGAAGTCGTGCTGCTGGTGTCCGGATTAAAACTGTAAATGACGTTCAATTGGCTGGACGTCACGTAGAACACCACTGGATTGGCGGCCGGGTCAACTGTAATGCCCGAAGTCAATGCGGTTACACCGGCGAGCGACGCAGTCGAGTTTCGCGTGGGAGGCCAGACGTTCAAATTAATCACGTCCAATCCCGCAGAAGCTGCCGTTGTGCCGGAGTTCTGTAAGTTGGTCACCACCGCTTCCGCGCGATTCGGGTCCACGGAAATCGCTGTTGGAGCTCCTCCCGAAGCGACCGTCGCTGCTACGGGTGTTGTCGGCGTCGGTGCGAACAGAACCGTCAGGTCAATCACCGACACCGTGTTTGACCCGTTATTCGCAATCAGCGCGAACGCGTGATCCTGATCGATCGCGACTCCCGCTGGTGAAAGCCCCGTGTTCACGTCCGGTGTCACCGCCAGCTTGGGACTTAGCGGGTTGCTGATGTCGATAATGGACGCCGTCCCAGGAGGTCCGGCCAGCGCATTCGATGTGACCGCGTAGCCGAGCCGGGGGATAACATCGACCGCGATGGGGCCGTTACCGACCGCGAGCGTGCTGAGAACAGATCCATATGCCATGCCTGGATACAACGTTCCCGTTTGGTCCAAGTTAATGATGGAAATGTTGTTGCATCCATAGTTGGTGACCACTGCGATCAATCGCTGTTCGTCGATCGCCACCGCCTCAGGCGAGGGCGGCGCGGTGGCGCACGCGCTAGTCAAATCCAGCACTCCGATAACGAATAGGTCGGTTGTGTTTGACGGAACCCCGCCAGCGGTCACGTCCAACGCAAAATCGTGCGGAGCGGTCAGTCGCAATGCGGCAATCGCTATGTCCACTTCGGAGTCGCTCACAACGCTCGTCACGGTTACGCCTGTGGGATCTCCGTCAAGCCGCGCGACCAGCGTACCGGTGCTGAACCCTTTCCCGAAAACTCGCACCGCCGCCGGCTGGCCCATCGTCACCGCTTGCGGCAAGCACGTTGAATACGCGCCCTTCGGATTGGTCGGATCGCAAACCGCCTTGGGCGGCGTTGGAGTCGTTGACGTCGCCAGCGGCGGTTGCGCGTTAGCAATTCCACCGGCAGTCACCGTAATCCCGGAGACTTGCGGCACGCGGAAATTTCCGCTCGGATTAATGTTGAAGTAGCTCAGCGTCCCGCTGCCCGCGTTTGCCGCGATCACCAGCTTCGTGTTCGGGTTGTACGCCAAGCCGCCGAAAACGGAGACTGGTGCTGTCGCGCCCGCTGGTGTGTATGTTCCCGTTCCCACTTGTCCCGTGGGTATCGCCGGCGAAATGCGGTACGGAGACACGGTTGCTCCCGCCGTCGGGCCTCCCGGATTCACGAACGAAATTTCATCATGAGGGTCCTTTGGATTGAACGTGACGGCCACATTTGTGTACGGATCAAACGCCACCCACCGGAAGCCAGTCTCGGGAGCAGTCGGATTCGTCGTTGGGCATGTGTAGCAGGTATTCACCTGTAATGTCGCTGACAGAACGCTCTGGTCCAGCGTTTGTATGAAATTCAGCTGCGAGATGGACGCATTCGGATCGGCATACGCAAACGTCCGCGTCACCGGGTTGATTGCTCCTCCCACTGCCGTAGATGTGGTGTTGAAGAAGTAGTACGCGCTCCCGTACTGTACCGACCCGCCACCCCCCGTTTCGTTAGCCAGAGTTTGTCCCTGTGGCGCAGCCTGTGTGTAAGAGAATGTGTATGGATCCGTAACGCTTAGGGGATTTACCAAGTACGTTCCGTTCATATCGCTCTGCCCGGATGTGCCGCCTGTCGTCGTGATGCCCGTAATCAGCACGGTTCCGCCCGTCGCCGGATTTATCCCGTGTGGTGCAACCGTCACGATCGTAACCACGTTGCTTGTACGCACCGCGCCTATCGGTCCCGCGGCGATCGTGGACGAATTGTTTTTCGACAGCAGGTTCACCACCGTCGTATTTCCGGATCCTCCCGGCGTTACATACGCTAGCGGAACGTTCGGCTGCATGATCACCTGCGGCGTGGGCCCGGTGGTCAGCGAAACGGAAGAGATCACGCAGGGAGCGACCTGCGCGGTGTTGAAACAAGCTGTCGGCTGCGGATTCGCGGAGTTGTAGCTGCGCAAATCCATAATGAAGCCAACATTCGAATTGCTGTACGCCACCATTGCCAGGTTCGTCGATGGGTCGACGCCAACCGCGAACGGCGTCGGAATCGTTCCGCCCGGAACCGCCGTCAACAATCCGCTCATATCGATCTTGGAGATAAACGTGGCGCTCGGCACAGCCACCAGTGAGATGCTCTGGTCCGTGCTGTTCACCACCACCGCCGTTTCTTGTCCCGCCACCAACTGCAGATTGTCCGTGTACGCCACGCTGGTTGGGTTGCAGTTAACCGGCGCTCCAGCCGGCCCGCAAGGCAGCAACAAAGAATTGGTAAACACCGGTGTGCCGCTGGAAATGTCAGCGACACGCAGGTATCCCGTTCCTTGCTCCGTAATGAGCGCATAGCTTTTTACCGGATTGATCACAATGCTGCTCGGCAGCGAATTGGCCCCACCGGGCATTGGCACCACTGGCGGTACAAACGTGGCCGGAATATCGGCGAAATACGGCTGCACTGCCACGTTCGACGTCACCGTTGGAAATTGTGGCGCTGTAAACGGCGGCGTTCCGTTCGGTGGCGCGGTGCTGTTGATCGAAAAGGGATATAGTCCGGGGTTCGTAATGTCTTCCGACCCGACTAGATTTCCGGTCACCTGCCGCGCCGACGGTGTCAAACTGATCTTCGGATTCCCATTAAACTGCAGTTGCACGATCGGCCGATTGGCTCCGCCATAGTAGCCGCCGTCCGCAAGGATCGATGAATTCGTCCCCTGCGGGAAGCTATCCGGCACTGCTGCAACCAGCGTCGGGCTTGCATACACCAGGTCGAGTTCCTTCGAAACCGTGATCGTCTGCCCCGAGTTGTTCGGGTCCGGAATTCCGGTAACCTGGATCTGTGCGGCTCCCGGAATCGCCAGCTGTGCCGCATTTAATCGAATTCGCGTCATGATCGACGCGTCGCAAGTCACGGTAGTCGAACTTGTGCAATATGCCGCGGTAATCGGTATCGTGAACACCTGGTTGGTAGCGGAGGTGAGATTGGTTACGTTTCCCACAGGGTCGATGAAGTTGATCACCGTGGTATTCAGCAGGTTTTTGGCATTTAAGAAAATATCCGCCACCACTCCGCCTGCCGCTACCTTCGTCGGGAAGATACTGTCAAAAGTCACCGCGTTCGTGGTCGTCACGTTTACAAGGGTGATCTGCGTCGAGTTCGAATAGTGATTGGGATCGCGCAGCGACCAGGCCACCACATAAAGCACATTCACCGCGGTCGACACGCTTCCCGCCGGCACCGTAGCCGTCGGATACGTTGCGGGCGCTGTGTATACACCGGTGGAATCAATCGTGCCGCAAGTCGGACTGCATGGATCCGATAGCGGATTTGGCGTCGTATCGTTGACGTTCGTGGACGAACTGTTTGGCTGGACCAGACGATACTGAACATCCGTCGGTGCCGCGTTCAACAGCGTTACGATGAACCGTTCCGTCACCGGAGGTGTCACCCCGACCGGAATATTTACGGTCGTCGGCGTAACCGATACGCGAATTCCAGAGTCCAGGGTGATCGTCGCCGTCCCGGTTTTGCCCTTATCCGCGTCTGCAGATGCCGTTAGCGTGATTGTCGGCAGCTGTGTCGGAAAGCTAGCGAGAGGCGGGGCCGTAAACGTGACCACCGTCGTATCGGTTGAAACGGTAAATGACCCCTGCGCTGCAGTGCACGGCGCTGCCGGAGACGTCGTCGTCGTTCCGTTCGTAGCCGTTGTGGTCGTGGTAAACGTGCATGTCCACGTCATCGTCAACGTCGTGGATCCAGAGACGGTACCCGTGAATGCCTCCTGCTGCCCGGCGATCAGCGTGGCAACATTCGGCGATACTGCTACCGTCACCACGTTCGCACCCGAGCCGCCGCATCCGCCCAGCCAAATTCCCGCCGCGATCGTCAACACCAACGCGGCCAGTTTCATAGTTCGGACCTTCATCACTTACGTCTCCCCCACGGATGCACCGGACTTTGCCCGTACATCCTGCCTTTTTCTTTCTCGATGCGAATCTCGTCTATCCCCGTTGCCTCACTCGCCAAAGTCTAGAACGAGCGGCTCACCGTGAACCGGAACGTCGTCTTCGGTTCGAAATAATTCAACCGTCCAGGGTTCTGCAATACCGTTTGCAAGGGAGCCAGAATCAACGGACTGCACTGATCCGGATGCAGCGGATCCAGCAGCCCCAGCGATTTGCAGGTCTGGAACAAATTCTGCATGTTGACGATCTCGTTCGGCGCCACAATCGTTTCGTGCAAACGCAGCGGGTTGTACGCGTAATAAATTCGGAACGGTGCCTGCACAATCGGCAGGTTCACGATGAACTCAACGCCTGTGGACATACGCAGCTTGAAATTCGTCCCGGATGCGATCTGTAATTGCTGGTTTTGGTTGACCAGCGGGAATTGCTGATTGATGTTGGCAACGCCGGTCGGATCCAGTTTCAGTGCGCCCGTGTTGGCGATTCCGTCCGTCCCCGTGTCCATGAACAGCGACATCGCCACCGGCCCCGCGATCGGTATGCGATATTCCACGCTTCCCACGCCTTGTATATCCGCTCCCGGGAACGTGATGGTGTACGCCAGCGTTTGCAGCGGCACGTTCACCGTTGTTCGCAAGGGTGTATTTATCACCAGCGGAATGGTCTGCGTTACGACGCTCGGAATATACGTAACCGGAGAAATCGCGCGGATGTCGAATCCTCGCAAGTCCGTCTCGCCGCCCATATAGAACCGGCTGTACGGCGGTACTTCCTTGCCGCCATATCCTGTCGTGTAGGCTCCCAGGAACCGTACCCCGATTGCATTGCGGCCATGCTTGTTGACCGGATGAAAATACTTGAATTCGCCCGTATTCGTAATCGTATTCACGTTGCCGCCCAGCGGGCCGCCGGTGAACGACAGCGAATAGAAAAAGCTCTTCCCTTTCGTCGCGTTCAATTGACTGTTTACTGTGCTGCGGCTCAGCGACGCACTGATGGTGCTGGCTAGGATTCCGTCCAACGCACTGGGGCCTGCAATCGACCGGTATTGCAGTTGCGTGAACAGCAATTCCGACGCATTGTTGAATGCCGAAATGTTCGTGCGCGTCAGTCCGTACGTTAATCCCAGGCGCGTAAAGGAAAATTTCTTCAACTGATACTGCGCGAACGTCGTGAACCCGGTGCTGTTCTGGTTGTAGTTCTGGATATATTGCGGGTTGATGCTGACAGCCTGTCCGTACAGCACCGCGGCTTGTTGCGCCTGGTTATATTTGTACAGCGAAGAAAACACCGTAAAGCCCGTGCTGATCGGCCGATCGAACAAATATGGTTCCGTGAACCCGAATCGGAGATCCCGCTGGTATTCCCCAACCTGCGCGGAAAGCGTTAGCGTTTCTCCCAGGCCCAGGAAATTGTTCGTCTGATATGTCAATCCAATAAAACCGCCCGCCAGGCCGCTCACGCCACCCTGTAACCCGATGGACTGCTTGCCCTTTTCCTTCAGCTTCAGGAGCAGATCCACCGTTCCATCCTTTGTGTTCCGTTTGATTTCCGCGGCCTTGTCCGCGTCCAGTTTGTCGAAGTAATCCAGTTGGTTCAGCCGCAAGATACTGACTTCCCAGGCGTGCTTGTTAAACAGCTGCCCTTCGTCGATCAGCAATTCACGCCGGATAACTTTGTCGCGCGTCGTGGTATTTCCGCTGAACTCGATTCGTCGCACGTAATACTGCTTGCCTTCGTCGAATTTCAGCGTGACGTCGATAACTTTAGTCGCATTATTAATGTCAAATCCGGGTTCCGGCGTGAAATCGATGAATCCATACGTGCCATAGATGCTCGTGTAACTCTCCATGGCTTTTCTGATTTTCCCCGCCGAAAAAACATCTCCCTTGTGCAGCGGAAATGCGCCCTTCAGCGCGTCTACCTTCAGCGAAAGCGCCTTGTCCGGGTCCGCGCTGACGATTTTCAGCGTCCCCATGTTGTACTTCTCGCCTTCCTCAATGGGGATCGTAATGTTCACTGCCTTACCCTTCGTCCGCCCCGCAACAAGAGGAATGCCCCATCTCCAGTCGTCCGTGTCCACATTCTCCAGCACCGGATCCAACACCACTACGCGGAAATATCCATTGTCCTGGTACAGCCCCTTGATTCCGACTTCGATGTCCTCGATCAGCTTGTCGTGATCGTACGTCTTGGACATCACATTAATTTCCGTGATGTACAGGGGAATCGCATACGGCCGGTCGTGCCTCATCGCACGGATCAACTTCCGATTGCTGAACGCGTGATTCCCGGTGAATAAAATCTTCCCTACTTTGACCTTCGGACCCTCGTTGATTTTGAAAACGAGAATTACCGCGTTACTCGAAGCGATCTTTTCGAATTGCGGCGTCACCGTCGCGAACTGGTGGCCGTGTTCGCCCAGCAATTCCTTCAGCACCACTTCGGCTTTCTTGATGCGCGTCGGGTCGAACTGGCTCTCTACCGTCAACCCGACTTTCTTTTCCTTGAAGCGGTCCAGAATGTCCGATTCCGAAACCGAGTGAATCCCGTCGTAGCGAATGCGCCGGATAACTGGCCGCTCTTTCACCTCGAACACGACCGTCTTGTATCCCGGGCCCTTGGGCGAATCTTCCACATGCAACTTCACGTCTTCGAAAAATTGCGTGTTCCACAACGCCTGAAAATCGCGCCGTAGTGTCTCTTCGTTATAGGGATCGCCTTCGCGGCTGAAAATACGCGCTTTCAAAGTGTCGGTGCGAATTCTCCGATTCCCAATGAAATCGATCCGGTCGATGATCTCTCGCCCTTGTGGATTGCTATCCCTCGTTTGCTGCTGTTCCGCCATGAAGTCTTCGAACTTTTCTTCTTCAACATTATTCGCATCGAGGGAGGCGTGAAGCAGGTAGGGATGCTTTTGTGGCGAATGGTTGGAATTTTCTTCGGGAGTAGCTGAAGTTGTATGTAACGGCGACGCGGGGGTAGTGAATCCAATCACAGAGAGCACTAAGGCACAGAAAAAAGAGACACTCCATCGCGACGCCTGCGATGCGTCCCCACTCTGCCGGAAACAGACTATCCTTTTAGCGGCCTTTAAGTGTTTCAAGGCCGCGCCCCCAAACCCAATTTGCTATTCTCCCGCCGCACCCGAT
>Ga0070765_100002288_pt1 | contig 11968 bp, 8 predicted proteins | sample HubBroMetageWFT5_FD_71516 | JGI IMG/M metagenome (GOLD analysis project Ga0070765, IMG submission 71516) | Warmed and freeze-thawed soil microbial communities from the Hubbard Brook experimental Forest, New Hampshire - Hubbard Brook CCASE Soil... | ecosystem: Environmental > Terrestrial > Soil... | reverse complement strand
TAGATGACCGTGGCCACGGCGTTGGCGGTGTCGTGGAATCCGTTGACGAACTCGAAACCTAGAGCGACCAGCAGCGCTACACCCAGAAGCACGAAGGGCAGAATGGATTCGTTGTGGATGGTGGAGAGATCGTGAAGCAAGCTGGCGCCGGCATAGCCGACGCCTATGACCAGCACGACACCGAAGACAAGTATCCCGAGTTTGCCGGGCGAGCGGGAGAGTTTTCGGTCGAGTAGAGTCTGCGATGCGGTGGCCATGGGTGCTCCTCGGTTGCTGGATGATTGAAAGTGCTTCCAGTGCTAGAGGTCGCAACTATACGGAAGGATTGTTACGGGAGTATGAATAAGTGAATTCGGTGCTGTCTGAAAAGTGCGTTTTTCAGACAGCACCGTGAATTCGGGAGTGTCTGAAATCAGACACCACCTTGAGTTCGGCAGGGATAGCCGATGACGTTTGGAGTTTGGAGGAATTGGTGGGACTATTGGAACAGAAAGCGCAGGGAGCGGCAGCATGATCTCGCAAGCGCGATTTTTCGCTTTGGGTGTCGCGTGGGTCGGAGGATCGGGATTCCTATTTCTTACCAATCCTCAATTAATTTGCCGACTGGGTAGGGTCAAAAACCCGACATCCAGGAGACTGAGAGCAATCAAAATCACTGGCGCCGTCGAACTGGCAATCGTTTTCGCAGGTTGCATCCTGACTGCCGTGTTCGGATTATCTTCACACTGAGAATTCAGAATCGCTCAACCCTGTTTTAGGCACCCGCACATTTCGGACGCTAACTTGAGTTCGGGAGTCGCTCAGTTTGGCTCGGGGCGGCAGTGTACGAACGGGAGATCCCTCGCCCGGCTGAAGTGCGTCGGGACTTCGGGATGACGTCGCGGTGACGCAATGGTCAGGATTTCGGATTGGACACTACCCCTCCCCTCGCCGCGAGGTCGAGCTTCGCTCGACGGACAGCCGAGGACGGCTGTCCCCACATAAGCCCATCTCCAGATAAGGGTCTCTCTCCGCATAAGCACGAACCCACACAGGCCTCGCGGGGAGTGGGGGCATTGTTTACAATAGCAGATTCGTCCACATTGGTGCAGAATCGCTGTGGGACGAAGCAATACCTTTGGAACAGTCAAACCACTTGGAGCCTTCAAACCATAAGCCTCGTGTGCCGTCGGTTGCTTCCCCTACCGTGTACTGGCGGGTGGAAGGGAGCCTGCTTGACCTGACGGTGGTGCAGCCGGTGGCGTTTTTTACGTGGAACGCGCAGACGTTTGCGGAGCGGTTCCGGCGACGGGGGCTAATCTTTCTGATGGCGGCGCTGCGTCCGTTTCTGTATTCGACGAACCGGAAGTTTGCGACCCGAGCAGTGCATACAACGCTGCGGGGGGTGACGCGGGACCGGCTCGATCTGCTGGGTGAAGAATATTTCCAATACAAATTGAAGCCTGAGCTGAAGACGCACGGAGCGGAGCGGGTGCGGGAACTGGTGCGCTCGGGGGCGGATGTGGTGCTGGTGAGTCAGGCGCTGGAGCACGTGATGAAGCCACTGGCGCAGCATCTGGGAGTGAAGCGGGTAGTGGCGAACCGGTTGGAATTTCGCGATGGCGTGGCCACGGGAAGACTACTGGAGCCGGTGATCCGGCCGCGGGGAGCGTTGGCGCGGATCCGGGAGCAGAGTCCGGATGGGAGGCGGGCGCCGAAGACGCTGGCGCGGCAACTGGATATTACGGTGGAGGAACTGCGGGCGGCGACGATTAGTTCGGGGCGGGAGACGGTGGCACGGGAGCATCCGATTGTGCATTTCGAGGGACAGAAGCAGGCTACGGAATTTTCGGTGCGGCGGGCGCTGGCCGGCAAGCATGTGATGCTGATCGGAGTGACGGGATTTATTGGAAAGGTCTGGCTGGCAAACACGCTGATGGAACTGCCGAAGATCGGGCGGATTTATTTGTTGATCCGGCGGCAGAAGTCGAATCCGGCGCAGCAGCGGTTTGAAAAGATTGTGGAAGAGTCGCCGGTGTTCGATCCGCTGTTTGAGAAGTATGGAGCGGGGGTTGCGGAGTATCTGCGCGACAAGGTCGAGGTGGTTGAGGGCGACGTGACGCGGCCGGGGTTGGGGCTGGATGCGGAAGTTGGGCAGCGGCTGCAGAGGAACCTTGACCTGATTGTGAATAGTTCAGGATTGACGGACTTCAATCCGGACTTGCGGGATGCGCTGGTGACGAACACAGACGCGGCGATGAACATCCTGGAATTTGTGCGCGGGACGCAGCACGCGGGGCTTTTGCATCTTTCGACGTGTTATGTAGCCGGGGAGCGTGACGGGCGCGTGGCGGAGAAGCTGATTCCGAATTACACGCCGCGGCGCGTACCAGATTTTGATGCGGAGCAAGAATTGCGATCTCTGCATGAACTGATCGCGAAGGCTGAGGCAGAGGCTGAGGGCGCGGAAGTGACGGCGGGATTGAAATCGCAGTCGCTGGCGAAGGAGCATGCGGCAAAAGGGCTGCAGGGCACCGCTTTGGAGAACCAGATCCGGAAGAACCGGATCCGGTGGCTGAGGACTTACTTAACCGAGGCGGGGACGCGTCGCGCGAAGGAACTGGGCTGGCCGAATACTTACACGCTGACCAAGAGCCTGGCGGAATCACTGATCGTGAAGCACGGAGCGGGGCTGCCGATCGCGGTGGTGCGTCCGGCAATTGTGGAGACGTCGGTGGCGAAGCCTTTCCTGGGGTGGAATGAAGGAATCAATACTTCGGCGTCGCTGTCTTACTTGTTGGGGACGTATTTCCGGCAATTGCCGTCGAATGAGAGCAAGCGGCTGGACATTATTCCAGTGGACGCAGTGTGCGCGGGAATGACTTTGATTGCGGCGGCGATTGTGGAGCGGCGGCATGATTCGCTTTATCAGTTGGCGACGTCGGTTACGAATCCATGCGACATGGGACGGTCGATTGAATTGACGTCGCTGGCGCACCGCAAGCACTACCGGGCGCAAGAAGGGCTGGAATCGTGGCTGCGGCTGCGCTTTGATGCGATTCCGGTATCGAAGGAGCGGTATCAGCGGATGTCGGCGCCGGCGCAGAAAGCGATTGTGAAGTCGATTCAGAGGATCATGTCGCCGCTGCCGCTGAAGAAAACTCCATTGGTGAAGGCGGAGAGGAATCTGGAGCGGGTGGAGAAATTGATTGAGTTGTTCGAGCCTTTTATTTTGTTTAACGAGCATGACTTCGCGGCCGATAACGTGGAGAAACTCTCGCATGCGCTGGTGGAAGACGAGCGGGAGGAGTTTGGATATAAGGCGCGGTTGCTGGATTGGTGGGATTACTGGATCAATGTACATATTCCGGCGCTGCGCAAGTGGACTTATCCGTTGATCGAGGGCCGCCCGCTGGAGGCGCGTCCGGCGCGGAGTTTGCAGAATGGAGAGACGGTGAAGACGGGCACGTGAGTGAGTGCCGTCCCTGAAGGGAGTTGCTCTCTCCCGCTGCAGCCTTCCCCGCACTTATGTGCGGGGCTAATGAATGCCGTCGCTTCGCGACTGAAGCGCGGGCGATGTGTGGACGCTTTTCGCGGAGCAAGGTAAGAATCACGGAATTATTCATGGCGATATTTCTAACGGGATCGACGGGTTACATTGGGGCGCACGTGGCGGCGAACCTACTGCGGGATCATGGGGCGGCGCTCAATGTGCTGGTGCGGGCGCGGGATGCTGAAGAGGCGCAGGGTCGGTTGTGGCAGGCGCTGCAACTGCATCTGGAGTTTCCGGCATTTTATGAATTCATGCAAACGCGGGTGCGGGTGTTTCGCGGCGACTTGACTGCGCCGGGTTTCGGACTTTCGCGCGATGAATACGACCGGCTGGTGCACACAACGGATTCGGTGATTCACTGCGCGGCGTCGCTGAACCGGAAGTCGGAGAAGAGCTGCCTGAATGTGAATTTGCGGGGCACTCTTGAAGTGCTGACGCTGGCGCGGAGTGCTGAGCACTATCACGGGTTGAGGCGTTTCAGCCAGGTGAGTACCGTGGCGGTGGCGGGGAAGCGCAAGAATGAAGTGGTGACGGAGGACCGGTCGATTGATTGGGAACGGTCGGATTACGATCCGTATGCGCGGACCAAGAAGTTTTGCGAGCACATGATGCGGGTGCTGCTGCCGGAGACTCCGAAGACGGTTTTCCGTCCGAGCATCGTGTTGGGAGATAGCCGTTATGCGGCGACTACACAATTCGACATGGTGAAGGCGTTTGTGTTTCTGGCCGGGCTGCGGGTGCTGCCATTTCGTCCGAAGGACAAGATCGACATTGTGAACGTGGATTTCGTGGCGGAGGCGATTGCCACTCTGCATCAGAAGGAGCGTCCGGAGCACGATACTTATCATCTGTCGTCGGGAGTGGGGTCGCAGACGTTTCGGGAAATCACTACGGCGCTGGCTGCGGCACAGAATAAGAGAGCGCCGGTGTTTGTGCCCGTGGTTGAACGTCCGTTTGCCGGGTCAGTGAATTTTCTGGCGAACCGCGGGGGCGCGATTGGAAAAGGTGCGTCGCTGATGAAAGTGTTTATGCCGTATCTGGTGTGGAATACGGTGTTCGATAACGCGCGGGTGACGAGAGAACTGAGAAAGAAACCGGTGGCGTTTTCGGAGTATTGCTATCCGCTGCTGAAATTCAGCCGTGAGAATAATTTCGCGTATAAATACCGACCGTGGCCGGCGGCGGCGGGAGGGACTGCGGCATGATGGACCTGATTTTGGAAGCCTGGGTGAGCGGGTCGATCGAGCGCGCGAAAGCGGGATGGATGCTGGGCGAAGGCGAGCGCTGGAAGCCGGGCGAGAAGCTGAAGCTGTTGTTTGCGGGCTACAACGGCACGCGGAATATGGGGTCGGATGTGCGGGTGGAAGAGATGCTGCGGCAGGTCCGGCATATTCTGGGCGCGGAGCGGGTGGATTTCAGTGTGATGAGCCAGAACTTCGATTTCTCCCGCGGATACTTTGAGGGCACAAAGCAGGTTCATCTGCCGGATATTTTTCCTCCATTTCTGGCGAATGAAGTTCCGAAGCACGATGGAGTGGTGGCGTGCGAAGGGTCGATGTTCAAGAGCAAGTTCGCCAATGCGCTGACGACGATGATGATCGGGTCGCTGGGGATTGCGGCGGTGCAGAACAAGCTTTCGGTGGGATACGGGGCGGAAGCCGGGCATATGGATCCGCTGCTGGCGAAGATGTGCGGACGGTATTGCAGGAATTCGTTTGTGATCACGCGGAATGAAGAGTCGCGGACGGTGCTGCGGGAGTTGGGCGTGCCGACGGAGTTGGGCACCGATACGGCGTGGACGTTTGAGCCGCGTCCGGCGGAATACGGGCGGAGCGTGCTGCGGAAAGTTGGTTGGGATGGGCGGACGCCGGTGCTGGTGGTGTGTCCGATTAATCCGTTTGAGTGGCCGGTGAGGGCTTCGGTGGCCAAGTATGCGGCGCATAGTTTGACGGGGGCTTATAAGGACAGTCATTACCGCACGGTGTATTTTCACAATTCGGGGCCGGCGGCGGAGCAGGCATATCAAAAATATTGGATGGCGATTGCGAATGCGGTGGATGCGTTCCGCAAGAAGAAGAATGTGTTCGTGATCCTGGCGGCTACGGAGCGGCTGGATGCGCGTCCGGCGAACCGGATTGCGGAGAAGTTGGGCGGCGTGCCGGTGCTGAGTTCTGACGAATACAACATGTACGAACTGGTGAGCATTCTGCGGGCGTGCCACATGATGGCTTCGTCGAGGTATCACGGGATTGTGACCTCGATGCCGGGGCTGGTGCCTTCGGCGGGGATCACGATGGATGAACGCATCCGGAATCTGATGCGGGAGCGCGGGCATCAGGATTTGTTGATGACGGTGGATGATCCCGAGCTGGAAGGGAAGCTGCTTGTGGCTCTGGAGAAGCTGAGTTGTGAAGGTGAGGCGATTGCGAGTGGCATTGCGCAGACAGTGGTGAAGAATTTGAAGGTGATGGCGCACATGGGCGTTTATTTTGAAGAGGAAGTGCAGAGAAAGTATCCAGAGTTTGAAACGCGCCGGGGAGAGTGGAGTTGGGAGGATTATTTACCGCCGATGAGTCGAGGACTGGGGGAGCTGGTGGCGGCTTATAACTAGAGTCGGGTTCTTCGTTGGTTTCGTGCAATCCATATCTTGAGCACATCCAATTCATTTATCGGGGAGATACTTTCACAACTGCAGACCGCTGCGGACACGCGGATTCTTGCCGAGATTCGCGAGGGCGAAGTTACTGGCGTGACCGGTAGTGAGTTGTTGGAGTTGGTCCGGAAGGCTAGAACGTTTATTGCTTCCAAGGGGCTGAAGAAGGGTGAGCGCTGCGGGTTGCTGGCGGTGAACAGCATTCGCTGGGTGGCGATGGACTTGGCGCTCATGGCCGAAGGGCTGCTTGTCGTGCCGTTATATTCGCGGCAGGCTGCTGGGGAGTTGGTGGCGATGATGAAAGACTGCACTCCGGCGATGGTGGTCTGCGGAGACGCAACATTGCGAGATGGGATTGCTCAAGCATGGACGGAAGCTCCGCCGCAGTTTTTGTTTGACGAAGTTTTTGCTGGAGTGGATGGAGTGCAGTTGGAGCCGCCGCAGGTGGAGGAAGACAGTCCGGTAGCCATCATCTATACCTCCGGGACTTCGGGGGAAGCCAAAGGGGTGGTTCTGACGGCGGCGAATGTGGGCTTCATGCTGGATCGGACCGCCGAGCGATTAGAACAGTTGATGTCCGGGTCGGCTTCTGGTTCTGGGAGACACGATCGGATCTTTCATTACTTGCCGTTTACGTTTGCGGCGTCGTGGATTGCGTTGCTGACTTTTCTGAAGCGGCGGAGCCTGGTCACGATCAATATGGATCTGACGAAGATCGCAAATGACATGCGCGCGGTGGCTCCGGATTATTTTCTGAATGTGCCGCAGTTGCTGGAGCGGATGCGGCGAGCGGTGGATGAGCAACTGTGGCAGACCGGAGGAGTGGCACAGGCAATTTATTCGCGGGCGAAAGGCGGGTGGGCGCGGCGGCAGGATAGGCAAGCGAAAGCAGGGGACGCCTTGTGGTTGGGGCTGGCCAATGCGCTGGTGTTTCCGGCGATCCGGAAGAAGATGATCGGAAGGAATCTGAAAGCGCTGATTTGCGGGTCGGCGCCGTTGAGCGCGGAAACGCAGCTCTATTTCATGATGCTGGGAATTCGCGTGCTGCAGGTGTACGGGCTGACGGAGACGACTGCGATTTGCACGATGGATGATCCGAACCGGGTCGAGGTGGGGCGCGTCGGGCCGGCGATTCCGGGCATGGAGATGAAGTTGGGAGAGCATGATGAGATCCTGGTGCGCGGGCCTAATGTTTTTTCGGGCTATTGGAAACGGCCGGAGCAGACGGCTGAGGCGCTGCGGGAAGGTTGGTTCCATACGGGCGATCAGGGCGAGGTGAACGCCGCCGGGAACTGGCGGATCGCGGGGCGGATTAAGAATCTGATCGTGTTGGGGTCAGGGCACAAGATTTCGCCGGAGCCGATCGAGAGTGCGATTGCGAAGAGTTTGCCGGAGGCGCAGCAGGTGGTTGTGGTGGGGAATGGTCGCGGATATTTGTCGGCGATCGTGACTGGAAATGTGAAGGCCGAGAACGTGCAAGCTGTGCTGGACGTGGTAAATCCTGAGATGCCGCATTACAAGCAGGTGCGGGCTTTTTTTGTGCGCGGGGAAGCGTTCTCGATTGAGAGCGGAATGTTGACGGTGAACGGGAAGTTGAAGCGCGATGTGATTGCGGCGCGGATGAAAGACGAGATTGAGGAAATGTACGGGGTGAGGCAGGCTGTTTAGTGTGGGGAGCGATGCCGGGAGTTACGAAGGACATTCAGGTGACCGACGGGAAGGCTGAATCAAAAGCGCTGAGCCATGGCCGTGGGAGCGGCTTGTCGTGGTCGCTTGCCGATGGCGTTATCGAACTGGCGCTGCATCGGGAGCCTTGCAATGAACTGGGGTCGGCGTCACTGGAGGAACTTGAGAAATTTGCAACTGCTTTGGAAGGTATGCAGGCGAAGGCGCATGCGCTCGTTATTCATAGCGCGATGAAGCCGGGATTCTGCGCTGGGGCGGATTTGCGCGAACTTTATCAGCGGTCACAGGCGATGGAAAAAGCTGAAGCCGTGAAGGGTGTGCGAGAGTTTCTGGAACGGATTCACCGGGTATTGAATCTGATTGATGCGGCGCCTTTGACTACGATTGCGGCGGTGCATGGAGTGACGTTCGGGGGAGGGTTCGAGCTGGCGCTGGCTTGCGATTTGATTATCGCCGATAAGATGGCGCGGTTTTGCTTTCCCGAGCTGAGGCTGGGTCTGATTCCGGGGTTCGGCGGGATTCCGCGGCTGAAGCGGGATTTGGGTAATGCGGTGGTGAGAGATCTGTTGCTGACCGGGCGCAGCATTAATGCCACTAAAGCACAGCAGATCGGGTTGGTGAGCCAGGTGGTGGGCGAGGGTGAGGCGCTGCGAGCCGCGCGAGCCACCGCGGCGCAGCTTGGGAAGTTTGACCGGGCGACGGCTGCCGCGGCGAAGAAGTTCATTAAGCCGATTCCGCAGGAGGAGTTGCGGCGGGAGATCGATATTTTCTGTGAGCTGTTTGCGCGGCCCGCGGTGCAGGCGGGATTGCGGAAGTTTGTGGAGAGTACGGATGCGCAGCCGTACTTGCCTTAGCGTTGCGAATGCAGAACGGCGGGAGCTGAGGAGATGGAGATCCTTCGCTCAGGATGCCAACCCTGCCCAGGATGACGAAACTCATTTATGAACACTGCTGAACAGACGCTTGATGAAATATTGGGGCTTGCGGCGGCGCACTTCAGGGTGCCGCGGGAGAAACTTCGTCCCGACGACGATTTTTTCAAGACTCTGGGGATTGACAGCTTACAGACGCTGGATCTGCTGACCAAGCTGGAGAATCATTTTCGGGTGGAACTGCCGGATTATGAGCTGCAGGGGGTTTCCGATTTTCGCACGCTGGCGGGGAAGATTCAGGCGAGACTCTAGAAAGACCTTCACGACGGAGACACTGAGTCACGGAGAAAAACTATTCAGTCTTTAATATCCCCTAGCTGCGCTTCGGCTATCAACTTGTGCGGGTAGCTAACTCATTAACAAGGTTTTCTCCGTGGCTCTGTGCCTCTGTGGTGAAATGATTCCTTAATGCTCGACCTCCAAAAATATAGCTGTCTGGGCGCGGCGTTGCGCGATGCCATGGAGCGCTTTGGGGGCGAGACCTGCCTGATTGAGGCTGACCGCGAGCGGGAAAAGACGCGGTTGACCTATTCCGATTTTAAGGAAATCAGCATGCCTCTAGCGCGGGCGCTGGAGGATGCTGATTTCGATGCCGGGGATCGCGCGGCGATCCTGATGACGAATCAGTCGAAGTGGCTGCTTTCGGCCTATGCGATTTTCTATTGCGGCGGAGTGCTTGTTCCTCTGGATTACAAGCTGACGGCGGGCGAGCAGTTGCAACTCCTAGAGCATTCAAAGGCGAAAGTGCTGGTGGTGGAGTACTACCTTTGGCGGGCGATCATGCAATCGCCGGAATTTCATAACATTAAGATGAAGCTGGTGCTGGTGACGGAGGCGCCGCTGGGAGCTGACCTGGCAGGGGGATTTCGCTGGGAGGACTTCAAACGCAAGGGCGCGCCGGATTTCATTATGCGGCAGCGGGAAGACGAGGCGTGCATTGTGTATTCGTCGGGCACTGGCGGACGGCCCAAGGGCTGCGTGCTGACGCATGAGAATTATCTGGAGCAGTGCCGGGCGTTGACGGCGTGGTATCCATTCTGGCCGGGGGTGCGGTATTTGAGCATTCTGCCGACCAATCACGCGATTGATTTCATGGTGGGATTTATTGGGCCGTTTGTGTGCGGGGCGTGCGTGGTGCATTTGCGGACGCTGCGTCCGGAATTTGTGCGGGATGCGTTTGTGCGCTACCGCATTACTTATGTGGCGCTGGTGCCGATGATCATGAAGAATCTGGAGCGCGGGCTGCGCGCGAAGATCGAGGAACTGCCAGCGTGGAAGCGGGCAATTCTGAATCGAATGATTGGGCTCAACAAGATTCTGACGCGGAGCAAAGCGCGCGTGAAGTTGAGCCGGACGCTGCTGCCGGGAGTGCATCGCGCATTCGGCGGGGATGTGCTGGCAGTGTTCACTGGCGGGGCTTTTATGGAGCCCTCGACTATGCAATTTTTCTATGACCTGGGAATTCCGGTGGTGAACGGGTATGGATTGACAGAGGCCGGAACTGCGCTGACCTTGAACGATCTGAAGCCCTTTCGCGCGGACACGGTGGGCAAACCGCTGCCGGGCGTGGAACTGCGAGTGCTGAGTCCGAATGAGGAGGGGATAGGAGAAATTGCGGCGCGTAGCAAGACCGTGATGTCGCATTATCTGGACGATGCGGAGCTGACGCTGGAAACGATTGTGGATGGGTGGCTTCTGACGGGCGATTTGGGGCGCTTTGACAAGAGCGGGCATCTGCAGCTTTTTGGGCGAAAGAAGAACATGATTGTCACCGAGGGCGGAAAGAATATTTATCCCGAGGATATTGAGAAGGTTTTCGATGGGCTGCAGGTGAAGGAGTACTGCGTGTTCGCGGCGAACTATGTTTGGCCGCAAAAGACTCTGGGTCGGGAGATGCTGGTGCTGGCGCTACGGCTGGAACAGAATCAGCGCTTTGACAGCGCGCTGCTGGAAGAAATCGTGGCCCGAAATCGACGGCTGCCTGACTTCAAACGGGTGGGCGGTTACTTGATCTGCGAGAAGGATTTTCCGCGGACGGCGTCGATGAAGATCAAGCGGCAGGCGCTGGCGGAAGAACTGGGAAAGACAGTGAATCGGGCAGCGGTGGTGGGGCTGTGAATGAGCGGGAATCTTATCTGGCGATTGTCAATCCTGCAGCGGGGGGCGGGCGAAGCCGGAAGATGCTGGGTGCGGCACTGGAGCGACTGCGGGCGGGCGGGGTTGTGGTGGACGTGGTGGAGACGCAGAACGCCGGCGCTGCTACGGGGATCGCACGTGAGGCTTACGGACGCGGGCGGCGGCGGTTTATTGCGGTCGGTGGCGATGGGACTTCTTATGAGGTGGTAAACGGGCTTTTCCCGGAGGCGGGCGAGGGCAATGGTTCCCACGCTGGCAAGGCGGGCGGGGGCGGCCGCCCCACACTGGGGTTCTTGCCGCTGGGAACGGGGAATTCTTTCTTGCGGGATTTCAGTGACCGCGGCGTGGAGCATGCGATCGAGTCGTTGATTGCCGGGCGAACTCAGACTTGTGATGTGCTGCGGTTGCAGCATCGCGGCGGAGTGATCCACTACATCAATCTTTTGAGTGTGGGGTTTCCGGCGGACGTTGCGACGTTGCGGGCACGGCGTTTCAGCCGTCAGGGGGAATTGGGATATTTCATTTCGATTTTTCTGGGGCTGGCGCGGTTGCGGAGGCGGCCGTTTCCGGTGCGGGTGGATGGGGAAAGGGAGTTTGACCGGCGCCGCTGTTTGTTTCTCACTTTCAACAACAGCAAGTTTACCGGCGGGACGATGATGATCGCGCCCAAGGCTGAGGTGAATAGCGGGCTGATTGAATATGTGCGATGGGGTGCAATTGGGAGGTTGGGGCTGATCCGGAATTTACCTGGGCTTTATGACGGCACTCACATTGAACATCGATTGGCTGAGCGAAAAGCGGTGAAGCAGGTGGAATTTGATTTAAATGCGCCGGTCGATGTGATGGTGGATGGAGAAGTACTGACGCTGCATTGCGAGGAGTTGGGTGTGCTGCCGGGAGCGCTGAACGTGGTGGCTTGAGCTAGTGGTATAAGAAACTAAAATCATTTTGGAAGGGAACCATGTCTGAAGAGCGGCGAAAGCGGCACCAGGAGCGGGAAGGCACGCCGGAAGCGAATCCGCAGTCGCG
>Ga0070765_100002287_pt1 | contig 11972 bp, 8 predicted proteins | sample HubBroMetageWFT5_FD_71516 | JGI IMG/M metagenome (GOLD analysis project Ga0070765, IMG submission 71516) | Warmed and freeze-thawed soil microbial communities from the Hubbard Brook experimental Forest, New Hampshire - Hubbard Brook CCASE Soil... | ecosystem: Environmental > Terrestrial > Soil... | reverse complement strand
TGAACCCATGGAATTAATCCGCAGCGCTGGTACTCTCTTCGCGCAGCATTCGTTCGATCACTGCGGATAGCTCTCCCGCGGTCGAGGAATCGAAAACGGTGCGGAGAGGAAGTTCGACTCCGAAGGAATCGCGTGCACGTGCAATCAATTGTGTGCCCAGAAGCGAGTGTCCCCCGAGGTAAAAGAAGTTGTCATCGAGGCTGACCTGCTGCACGCCCAACAACTCCGAGAGGATTGCCACCACCCGCTTCTCGACTGGAGTGCGGGGCGGAATGCGCATCTGATCTCCGACGATATTCTCGGGATTGGGCGCGGGCAGAGCCATGCGATCGATTTTGCCGCTCGCGGTCATAGGCAGGGATGCGACCCGTACAAACACGGCGGGCACCATGTAGTCCGGCAGATACTTTTTCAGAAAGTCTTGTACCCCACTCTGGGTTAACTCAACATCCGGTGCGGTAACCATGTACGCGATTAAGCGCTTGTCGCCATTGTCTTCGCGCGCCATCACCACGCTCGACTTGACTCCGGAATACTGATCGAGCACGGCGGCGATTTCATCGGGCTCAATGCGGTAGCCACGGATCTTGATTTGTTCGTCGACGCGTCCGACAAAGCCGATCTGACCATCCGGCAAAAACCGCGCCAAATCCCCGGTACGATAGAGCCGTTCGCCAGACACCGAACTGAAGGGATTCGCTATAAACCTTTGACCATCCAACTCAGGTCGGTTCAGATAGCCACGCGCCAATCCTGCGCCTCCGATGTGCAGTTCTCCCACCGTGCCAACCGGGACCTGCTGCAAATGCTCATCCAGAATATAGACCCGTAAATTGTCAATGGGATGGCCAATGGGAGGCAGCGAGTCGAACTGCTCCTTGGGCAAAATCGTCGCAGAAGTGGTCACGACTGTGCATTCCGTCGGGCCATAGTTATTGACCAAAGCGAAAGGAAGATGCGATGGCGGGTAGTGGTGTAAGGTATCGGCACCCGTCAGGACAAAACGCAGAGCGGCGTTTGCCGGCCATTCCAATGCGATAAGAGCTTCCGCCAATGGAGTGGGAACGAAGCTGACTGTGATCTCTTCCCGCACCAGCCAATCTCGCAAAAGCTCGGCAACCACGCGGGTCGATTCATCGGGAAAATGTATGCTGCTTCCGGCCGTGAGGTTTGGCCACAATTCCCAGACCGCAGCGTCGAAGCCCACGCTGCTCAACTGACTAGCACGATCTGCTGGAGAAATGGAAAATGCGCGCTGGTGCCAGAAGATCAAATTGAGCAAGCTGTCATGGGTAATCTGCACCCCTTTGGGACGCCCAGTTGAACCGGAAGTGTAAATGACATAGGCCAGGTTTTGCGCGCAGGCAGTCGGTGCAGGCGCTGTCTCTGGATGCCTTGCAATCAAGCTGCGATCGCCCTGCATGTCCACTGTCTGCCAGCGACCGTCTCCAATGAACTGGCTGATCTCGCGTCTGGTAATCAGCACGGGCACTCGAGCATCGTCCAACATGAATCGCAACCGCTCCACAGGGTAGTCAGGATCCAGCGGCACGTACGCCCCACCCGCCTTCAACACTGCCAACGCTGCGACCACCATCTCCGGCGAGCGTTGCAGGCAAATCCCGACCAGGGTCTCCAGGCCTACGCCGAGCGATTGCAGGTGATGCGCGAACTGATTAGATAGCCGATCGAGTTGCTCATAGGTAAAACTCTGGGTGCCGGATGCCAGCGCGAGCCGGTTTGGAGTCTTGCTCGCCTGAGCGGCAAATAACTGATCCACCAGCTTGTCCTGGGGATATCGGTGAGACACGTTATTCTGCATGGGGGATGGCATCTGAGTAGAACTCACTTCCGGAAACTTCGAATTGATATTTTCCAGCTTCAACCGTCACACTTCGAATCGCCAACGAAACGTCAATTAGTCCGACGCTGAGAAACCGCCTAAGAAGCAAATCAATCCGAATTGGTAAAAACCGGAAGCGCCGCGCCCTCCGCATGGGGTGAACGCTGCGGTTGAGAATGCAAAATATCGCCTGTAGCCGTCGCGGAGCGATGGATCTTCACGCCGACGGGAAACGGGTAAGCCTTGCTCAGCGGCCAACGGAACCGATTTTCTTTTTCGTTATACGAAAAACCCGAAGACATCCAGAAGCTAAAACAAGGTTTGTTTTTGGCGGTTGGGATGTAGTTGGCGCGCAGCTCCCCAAGTCCGGCGGCCGTGCAATACTCCGCGGCAAAGGCCACCATCGCGTCCTCGACTTTGCGCCCGAAGACGCGGCAACTCAGCACGAAATCGATAATGCAGGCCATGCCAGACTTCATCTCCAGACTTAGAATGCCGGTTAGGCCTGAGTCTCCAAACTTGTCCTTCACCCGGAAAGCCCAGAGCTTTCGGCTGTCCTGCCCCAACCAGCGCTGCAGTTCGTGTTCCGATACACGCCGGGTGGTGAGATTCATCTGGTTGGTTTTATTCAGGAGCTGAACCACACGGACACGGTTGGCATCGCTAAGTTCTTCGACAGTACATTCGGTGTCCAGCGAGAGCAGCCATTCTTCGGCGGAATTAACTGTTTTGCGAGAGCGCGCGCGCTGCCTCTCATCGGCATACAACTGGTTCCGCGCAGCATCCTCGGCGGTTGGATAGGGGGAATCGAAGCAGTCCAGTTCCAGAAATCGGCTGGCAAACAGCGTCTTATCTTCAGGCCAGTCCGGTACGTGGACCTCGGGCAAAGCTTCCCGCACTCGGGCGCGCTCGACCGGATTGTCATCAATGAACACTGCAGATTGCAGGCCGAGGTTTAATTCCGCCGCCAACTCAACAATGTTGGCTGCCTTGTCATTCCAATTGATCCGCCAGGCAGCGAAGTCCTCCGGGCGCAGCACCATTTCTGGATGCTTGGATAGGGCCTCCAAGGCTACGCTCTCCTCGTTCTTACTGGCGATCGCCAATAGGACTCCGCGATTGCGCAAACTCTTGAGCGCTTTCTGGAAGTCGACGAAGGCTTCGCCCAAGTAATCGTGCCCTCCGAGTTTTAGATTCTGCCAACCGAGATCGCCAACGACGCCGCCCCATAGGGTGTTATCCAAGTCGACGATGACCAGCTTCCTGGAGCCTTCCAGCACCGCGGAAATTGCCGCTTCTACCTCACGGGCCGCCCGCCTGAATACGTCTGCGTGAAAACGAGCCTTGGTCATGTACCACAGCTTCGGACTGTAAGAGTTCTTGCCCACTGCTTCCAGCCAGCGCTGCGCATCGAGCAGATAAATGCTTTCACAATCTTCAAGCTCTTCGGCCAGCTTAAGATTCATCTTGAGCAGGAGCTTACGCGACCCCTGTCCTTTCAGACTGAGTATGCCGTTTCCGCGACGATAGTAGGGCAAGGTCCAGGACATAACGAAAATAGCCCGAAAATGTTTCTGCGCCTTGCGCAAGCATTCGGCGAATTCGTGAACTTCCGAGAGAAGCCGGTCCTCATCGATCGCGGCGTGATTGAGAGACTCGGCGAAGCTGGGAACAATGATCTCCGGGGACGTCCACACTACGGCGAAATCCGCCAGTGGAGAATCGCTGGTTTGCAGCAATGCCGGAAAAACCTGTCCGAATGGCGCGGAACTCACAGACATCTGCAGCGACGAGTTGCCGTTGACGAAATAATTCCCCATCGTTTCCAGGTTGAAATCGGAAATAAGATAAAGCTTCAAAGCTTTTCTCTCTGTGTTGGAAGCGGTCATTTCGACTACGCCAGTTCCCTTCCCGGCCGGTTTTCCGCTAGTTCACAGATGTAAGTCGCCAGAGACTGGACAGTCCTGAAATGGCCGGTGGTGGGCGAAAACGGGTCGTTTTCGGTCAGGTCAATGCGCACCCCCAGAAACTCTTCCAGTTTTTGTTCGGTGATCACGATGAAGTTGACCAGCCCCAGCGAATCCAGCTTGCCACCATCGCCCAAAAGAATGGTATCCGGAGATTTCCCCATTCGTTGGTTCTCGGGCAGTTGCAGATTCACTTCGGCGATGCTGTCGTACATCACCCGAAGAATTCCGTCGAACAAACTCGTGCCATTGGTTGACGGCTCTTTCACAGACGAACCCAAGAAGTTAGTTCCGTCCATGTTCATTTCGTATCCTCCAGAGCTCGAAAAGGGCCCCATTTGTCAATTTAGAAAAGTGATTGCGCTGAGAAATCGCAGCGAAGACCGACTCCAGCCGGTCCCACTGGCCGAGCTCATCGATCTCCCAGCTATGCAGATACAGATGGGCGATGCCGCCTTGCCGGTCAACGTGCTCAAATCCGTGGAAAAAATGCTGTTGCCAGTCCGTTGCGGCGTTGTACGTTCGTACGAAATCGAACAAGCCCCGGAAATTCCCTTCCAAGGCCGCATGCCGTAATTGAATTGCCTTGCTATGGGAATAAGCATGGGTACTTACTCCCCACAGAAACGGGTCGCGGGGAAATGTATGCAAGTTGTACAGGCAAGTCCGGGCACCCAAAAACCCTGCTTTTTTTACCAACGCTGGTGTCGATCCGTTGAACTTCCCGCGCGGATAGCAGAAGGAAAGCGTGGGCTTTCCGATCGTGTCCTCCAGCCATTGCTTGCCCTCCGAGATTTCCATCCAGGCTTGAGAATCCGGCAAGGACTTTAAAGGAGCGTGATTCATCGTATGAGCACCGATCTCGAAGGTGCAGGCCAGCTCGCGAACCTGGCTCGTCGTCATTACCGGACGTTCCGGATTTCGCGCCGGAATGTAGAACGTCGCCTGCAGCCCGTAGCGGGTCAACAGTTCAGCCGTTCTGAAATCGGTCTCATGTCCATCGTCAACGCTGATGGTTACAAATCGATCGGGCATGGAATGTCTCTTATTCGAATTCTGATATTCGCTTCAGGACGGGCGCGACTGCTCTGGCAGGGGGACGGCAAGCGCCAGCGGTAAATCCGCTACCGTGCGATTATCGATGACCTGCTGGTAAATGTCGAGTAGATGTTGGCAGTTTGCGTCGGCCGTATACCTGTTTTGGTACTCGATACGAGCGCGCTCACCCAGCAGACGCATGTATTCGGGCCGCTCCCATGCGCCTGCCACGGTACGAGCCATATCTTCAGCATCCCCGGGCTGAAAGAAAAGCCCCGTGCCGCCGTCTTGGACAATTTCCTGCATGGCGCCCAGCCTGGAAGCCAGCACCGGAACTCCGCAGGCGAATGCCTCGATAATCGTCAGCGGCAAGTTCTCATACAGTTCGCTGGGGAAGATCACGAACTTCGCCCCCTTCATGGCCTCGACGACGCGCTCCCGAGGCTGCTGACCAAGGAACGTAACGTTGGAAAGACCATCGGCGGCGGCCTCTGACTCGAGCTGAGCGCGAGCCGGACCTTCTCCGATAACTTGTAGAACGTACGATCGAGGTAACTGGCGCCAGGCTTTGAGCAGCGCCGGCACACCCTTCTCCTGCGAAACGCGTCCCACACACAAAGCGTACGATCCCTCACCCGTGCGCTGACCGGGATCCGGGTCTACACAGTTCGCTTTCACCACGATCTTTTCCGCGGGAAGTCCTGCTTTGACGAAACGGCTACGCGCGAAATCGGTTAGGGCGATGTAGCGGTCCACCATTTCCGCCCAGGTCTTGCGCCCATGATGCAGCATCAGCATCAGAGCCACAGGAGCAGTCTCCAGACGCGAGTTGCGATAGCAGCCATGACTTACGCCTCGCCAAAACTTGCCGTCGATGCAATCCTCGCATACTCTGCCGTCGCGGTAGAAGTTGGCTCCTGCACAGAACAAGCGGTAATTGTGGAGGGTCTGCACAATCGGAACTTGATGATCGCGACAGGCCCAGTAAATCGAGGGCGAAATAAGTGGAAACGTGTTGTGCACATGAACAATATCGGGCTTCCGGTCACGAAGCAAGGCGGCGAATTCGCGATGCGAGTCGGGAGCCCAAACCGTGCGGCCGATCAGCGTAAGACGGCGAGCGGTTGAGTATTGCTTGATCTCGCTGTTGTGCCGGACATACTCCAACACCTCGTGCCCGGCATTTTTCAGCAATTGCCGTTCTTGCGGGAAGACTACATCCTCCCCTCCCTGATCCTGATAGGTGTTGTGGACAAGCAGAATTTTCATAACCCGGAGTCTCTTTCCTGCCAGCGCGGGCCGTTGGTCTCCGGAATCAACCGCGGGAGGTTCGCAGGTCCCCGGGCCAACGATGCTTGCATTTGCGACATCACGCCTTCTGCGCTGGGCTCATCCGTCCCGGCAACCACGAGGCTCAAATATTTCGCGTTCAGCCTGCGTACCGCATCGGCGACCACGAACAGCGCCAGGAAAAACATGTAAGGCGCCATCGGCCTTCCGCCAAAAGTCGCTCCGAACATACCTTCGATGAACAGGTTCACGTAGATCGTCAGCAATCCGATGGGCAACACGTAAGCCTGCAGGGCACGCTTATCCCTGGGATAGCGATCTCGCAGCACGCTGCCCGCGCGGAGAGAAATGAAGATGTTGCGCAGGATCGCGCCGTGAATGACGATCATGAGCAAGAGCCCGATCAACCCGTTGTTGTACGCCACTTCGACAAAACCGTTGTGCAGGTGCACGTAGCCTTCAGGCAAATCGCTGGTGCTCTTCCACGAGAAGTAGCTCGCCAGATAACCGTGTCCCAGTAGCATGTGCTGGCGCATGGCCGGAATCGCCGCAGCCCAAATGCTGGTGCGCCCCGTAAACGTGGCGCCGCCTTTGTAGCTCTGGACATATCCGGCGAGCGGGGTTACCGAGATGATTAGGGTAGCGAGCGCGGCGAAACCCAGCAGCAAGCCGAGGCTGCGCACAATTTTCTTTTGCAGCAAGAGGAAGATGAGAGCACCAAGGAGGCCTGATATAACGCCCGCTTTCCCGAAAGCCAGAATCATGACCGCAAGGCCGACAAAGCCCACAACGAAGAACGCCTTTTTCTTTTCGATCGTATACAACGTCATTGCCAGCAATAAGAGCGATGCAGCCAGCGGTGACAGCAAGTCCGGTGTGGCATTCAGACGTCCTTCGAAGAAAGCCGTAGCAGGATTAGAGAATGCCGTCAGCACCGGCACAATGGTCAGGAACACGAACGCCCAAAGCGTCGCTTTCAGAAATGCGACCACGTCATCGTGACTCTGCATCAGGCTTCCGCACAGCTGCAGCAGCAGGACAACCAGGACAAGCTTGAATCCCCACCCTGCCGAATAGAACTTTCCGGGGGCGTACGCAACTGAAGCCAGGCAGACCAGAGTGAACAAGGAAATCCACTTGGAAGAGCCTGAGAACAGCTGACGGAAGTACGACGGCTGTTGGGCGGAGAAGAACAGCAAAACCACAAATGCGAGGACCCACATGGCGGCCTCCCCATACACTTCCGAGGAGAACTTTCCCTGGTACATCTGGTAGCTTTCGTTGGAGTGATCGAAGATCACATCGCATACCAAGAGAAACCACCAGATCAACAGGCCCATGCGGAAAACCACCGGCTTGGTCCCAGTCTGCCGGGCGATGGCGGTGCCCAAGCCGAAGCAAAGCAGAACCACAAAAAAAGCGGCGATCGCAACGACGCCGATGGAATCCTGCGAAACACTTTCGGGCACAAACAGAAATGCCAACGTAGCGAAGCCCGATATCAAGGCGATCAAAATCACAGACCGGCTGCGGGGAGCCAGCAGCAGTGACGGCCGTCGGAGAATGTTATCGTGCGGCATTTTTTGAATTGCTCTGAGTGCGTTGCGAAATTAGCGATCGAGTCTTGAAGGAGCCCCGACGCTTTCAAGCACGGGGCGCATGCCGGGCTCGGTCGCTTTCGCTTCCTCCGCAACCAAGGGGTAACCCAAACGCCGCAGGACGCTTTCCGTATACTGCTCGATGAACTGCAGTTGCGACGGTGTTAGCTTGGAACGCCATCCTTCAACCAGACCATTACGCACGAAGCGGTCTTTCACCGAAGCCCGCACCGGTTCCCGTTGCTCCTTTTCCTTCATCTTGCTGAGCGAGTTGTTCGCAATGGCGCGCTGGATGCGCGCTGTATCCGCTTTGACTCCCAGGAAGTCGGCCATGCGGGTAAACCCTTCCAGCGGATTCTTGCGCAACTCTTCGTAGCGCATAAACAACATGTTGGGAGTGCCGGCAATCGGTGAATCCAGCCACGAGGTGACGTGGCGTTGCCACGGACCGAACGGACTAATCTTCTTGCACAGAAATGTCGTCAGAAATTTGTCCATGTCTCCGTGGAAAAATTCAATGGCGGTCGTGTAAGCAAACTCGGAGAGGGCTACGTCCCGGACGTCACGCACCAGGTAGATTGCCCGCTTATACTCTTTGCGGTAGCGCTCATGCGTATTAATCATGCGGCCGTTTTCGGGAAGAGCGGCAAGGCCAGTCTTGTGCCCTCCCACTCCGTGCATGGCGGCATTCACCGCAACGAATCCAGATTCCTGCCCGGTCATGATTTCAAACAAAGTAAAACGCGACCAGGTGCTGCCTGACCTGGGGTAGGAGCCAAAGAAAACATCAGATGGGTTCAAGCCCTGGTGGCGGTACCAGAGGAGGGGGGCCCTCAGCTTGGTCTTAGCCAGTTTTCGGCGGAGTTTGCGATAAGCCGAAGTTGGCTTTTTTCGCTTTCCTCCCCCATTATTTTTGTTTTCATGAGACTGTTCCGTCATTTTCTTCTGCCCTCCCTCAAGAAAGTCTGCGTAGTTTCTAAAACGGACGGTGCATGGTTGCTACTCTGCTGCAGCGCCTTCTGGAACTGTGTCCGCTCTCGGCCCGTTGCGCAGGCTGATGCTGACTCGATCGTCGGCACGGCTGGCTATTTTGCGGCGAAGAACCAGCAGCACGATTACCAGCGACAGCACATCGGCTAAGTTGCTGCCCCAGATGGCTCCGCTCAGGCCGTAGCGCCAGGCGGCAGGAATGCCTACCAGCAGGGACAATCCAGTGGCCAGCGAAAATGCAACAAAAACCGAAGCCGGCGATTCCATGGCTCGCAATGCAATGGCGGGTCCGTAGGCGGCGCTCCAGACGATGGATCCGAAAGCCACGATCGGCAAGAGGTGTGCCACTTCCATGTAACGGCCGGAGTACATCAGTTGAAAAACGGGCCGGTTAAACGGAAGAATAACTACCCAGTAGGCGATTGCTCCGCCCAGCGAAACCAGCGTCATTCGTTTTGCCAGGCTGCTGGCGCTCGATCGTCCCTCGCGATCGTGCACTCCGGCGGCATAAGGGAGAAGCAGCATGGCCAGCGCCGCTTTGGTCTGTTCCATGGGCTGCGTCAGATTCATCAAGGCCTTGAGCTGACCCGAGTGCACGATATTGCCGAACCCGGTAAGCACGGGATAGTAAATGTACGCGGGAATCCAGCCTGCGATCGAACCGGCCAGCGCCCACCGACCGTAGTGCCAGTGCCGCTTCCAGGTTTCGCGGACTGACGGAGCGGATTCAGATGGACGTAGTTCTTTGCGCAGACGCAAGAACAGATACAGCGTGGTGGCGAATGCCGCCAACCCCATGAGCAAGAACGCAGTGAATGCGGACAACAGCCCGCGGTGATAAAGAAAATAGAGCCCACTGACGCTGAACGACGAATAAACAAATGCGCCCAGAGCCGCCTTCGCCGGCGAAAGCTCAAGATAGAAGCCCCGGCGCGCCATTCCAAACGCCAGCGCAAAGGGCGAAGCGATGGTCATACCGGCGAGGGCCCCAGCCAATCCTTCCGAATGCGCCATCCCTTTGGCTGTGATCGCCGCTGTACCCAGGGCGATGCAAATGGCCAGCGAAAGAACGGCGTGCACCCAGAGCAGCGAACCCAGGTAGCCACGCAAGTTATTTCTGTAAGAAGACCCGCCGTAGACAGACATGGGCTCAAGCACCAGCGCCTGGTAAACCACGGTGAGCAACACCTGGATACCAAACGCGATGGCGTAAGCACCATACTGGCCGGGAGCCAGCCAGCGAGCCAGCAGCACGCTGACTAGAAAATTGGAACCGGAAACCAGTCCCTGATCGAGGATGGCCAACCCACCCTTGCTCACCCAGGGAGTCAGTTTCTTCAAAGTAATGTTGCGATCGATCCCAAGAAACCGCTGCAGCAGCCGAGTGGGCAGGCTTTCGGGTGACTTCTCCGCAACCTTTACTTGAGTTTCTTGAATCTTAAGATCCAAAACGCGTAATCTCCAGTTCCGTGTGGCTAAGTTAAATGGTGATGCTTATCAATGCCGGACAATAAAGGCCGGACTATGAAGCCTTGACGCTCGCTTGAGGCTGCTCGCATTCCAGGCGGGCCTTGTTGATGCAAGCCTTGAGGCAATCAGCAAGGCGGTCGACCTGGGGCGCGAGAAGCATGTCGAAGTGATCACCGCGCATCTCGTGGACTTCAAGACCTCCGACTAATCGCGGCCATGCAGCATGAGGATCGTCGGAACTGCGCAGCGATTTCTCCGAAGCGCGTATTAGAGTTACCGCGCCCGCGTACGGCCGTAGCACATACAAATCGGCAGCACTCACGTTCGAGTTGCGGACATCGCGAAGAGTTTGCGGGACGCGCCAGTTTTTCAGGCTCCGATTAATTCTTTTGCGGGCCTTCTTGGGTAAGTCATGAGCCCAATGCTGCCACGATGGCTGTAGCAGCAACCTCATGAAAGACGCCGCCGTCACTGGCTTCATGTTTCCGGGATCGGTATCGAAGAATACCAGCAAGCCAACCTTTTCTCCGCGGGCGAGGAGTTGCTGCGCCATCTCATACGCGACTAACCCGCCGAAAGAGAAGCCGGCAAGAAAGTACGGGCCTTTGGGTTGCACGCTGCGAATTTCATCGAGGTAATGCGCCGCCATATCGCCGATGCGAGTGTGGCAGGGATGCTTCCCGTCCAAGCCTTGCGACTGCAATCCGTAGAACGGGTAATCCGGGCTCATGCGGCGCGCCAGTTCATAAAACCCAAGCACGTTGCCGCCGACCCCGTGAACGCAAAATAGCGGAGGCTGCGTGCCAGCAGGCTGAATCGGCACCAGCGAAGACCAGTAATGCCCCCAATCCTGGCGCAGAGAAGAGGCAAGCTGTTCGATGGTCGGCGCTTCGAACAGCATAGCCAAAGGCAAAGTCTTGCCGAGCATCTGTCCGATGCGGTGAATTAATCTGGCCGCGAGCAATGAGTGCCCGCCTAGCTCGAAAAAACTGTCGCGAATGCCGATGGGCTTCTTGCCCAGGACATCTTCCCAGATTTTGACCAGTTGCGACTGCAGAGCGTCAGTGGCAGCGATAATCTCTTCCGAAGCTTCATGTTCTGGGGCCGGAAGGCCTCGCCGGTCGATCTTGCCATTGGGAGTCAAAGGCATTGCCGGCAAAGCAACGAATGTGGAGGGCACCATGTATTCGGGCATCTGCTGCTGCAAGTGGCGGCGAAGCTCGGCTGGAGTAGCCTCGGCGCCCGGCGTGACTACGTAGTACGCAACCAAACGCTTGTCGCCTGGAACATCTTCTCGCGCCACTACGGCTATTTCGCGAACGCCCGGATGCTTGGCCAGCGCAGATTCGATCTCTCCCAGTTCGACCCGAAAACCGCGAATCTTGACTTGGTCATCCCCACGCCCTAGAAACTCAATTTCACCCGATGGCAAATAACGGGCCAGATCCCCGGTCCTGTACAGGCGGGTACCGGGTTCAGTGGAAAAAATGTCGGGGATGAATTTTTCCGCCGTCAGTTCAGGACGATTGAGATAGCCTTGGGCCACACCCACACCGCCAATGAACAGTTCGCCTGCAACTCCAATCGGAACCGGATTCAGATGACCATCCAAGAGATAAATGCGAGCGTTGGCGACTGGGCGGCCGATCGGAATGTTCTCCGGTATCGCGTCCACGGAGGCGAAATTCGGTTCAAACGCGGAAGCGGCAATGCTGGCCTCGGTGGGGCCATAGGTATTGATCCACCGCACCTGATGACCAGCAGAGTTGAACCAGG
>Ga0070765_100002283_pt1 | contig 11974 bp, 6 predicted proteins | sample HubBroMetageWFT5_FD_71516 | JGI IMG/M metagenome (GOLD analysis project Ga0070765, IMG submission 71516) | Warmed and freeze-thawed soil microbial communities from the Hubbard Brook experimental Forest, New Hampshire - Hubbard Brook CCASE Soil... | ecosystem: Environmental > Terrestrial > Soil... | reverse complement strand
TCTTTGCCATCGCCGCGCCAGCGGGGCTGCTCGCCTCCACCGGAGGAGATTTGCCATCTGCCGTGCGCATCCGGGAATGAGGTCACGTAAATTTCCCACTTCCCGGATTCATTGGATGCGTAAGCAACCCATTTTCCGTCCGGTGAAAATTGGCCGTTTCTGATGACGGACACAGCCTTTAGAAACAGAGTGCTCTTCAGATCTGCGAGAGAGACGTCCCACAGGCCCGCGATTTGGGTGTAGAGAATATATTTTCCGTCCCTGGACCAGTCGCTGGGATATTTGTTGAGCGAATCGCACGCGATGCACTTTTCTTCCTGGGAACCATCGGCATTCTTAACATAAAGATCCTGGCCGGCTCCGCGATTCGAACCAAACAGCAAGCGCGAACCATCAGGGTTCCAGATAGGCAAGGCGTCAATGGCGGGGTCGAAGGTAAGCCGCTTCGAACCATCGCGCTGGAGTTCATAGGTCCAGACGTCCATATTCATGCTTTCCATGTCGGTCTTATCGACAGCCACCGATTTTCCATTCGGAGAGAGGGAGATATTGCCGAAGACAGCGGGAGCGCCAACTGCCCCTTCTTCTTTACCTTTTCGGTCGAACCAGGTTGGTTGTGAGAGCACGGCCTGGGCGCCACCCTGAACCAACAGTGAACCGTTGCCAGAGACTGCGAAGATTGCCCTTTTTACCTGTGGCAGATACTGGATGTCCGTCAGGATGGTGGCAGGTTCTCCCGTGAGTGCAATGTTCTTGAGATCGAACGCCTGACTGAGCAAAGTTTTGTTGCGGTAATAGAGCAAGTAGCCAGGGGGGCCGATACCCGCGTTGGCGTCGGCTTGGACTATCATTCGCTTTTCATTGGAATTCAGCGAGCCCACGAAGAGGGCACTCACGTCGTCACGTCCTGAGAAATTCGCCGCCAGGTAAATAAAATGCGTTCCGTCGGGAAGAAACATGGGCCAGCGATGGCCTTGTTCTCCACGACCCGTGTCCGGCGTGCTGACCTGTTTGGAAGTTCCGCCCGAGGACGAGATTTCGCGGAGGCCCGTGGTGACATCAGGCGCGAAAACGATCACGCCGTCTTTGTTCCACGTGCCGCCACGGCCTGCGGGCGCGTCGGTGATGGTCTGAACGGGGCCGCCGGAGAGGTCGAGCTTCTTCAATCGCCCGTCGGCGAAGAATGCGAGTGAACGTCCATCAGGCGACCAGAACGGATACGAGCCGCCCTCGGTGCCGGGGAGGTTTTTCGCGCCGGGCGAACCCAATTCATAAATCCAGATGGCGTTCCTGCGAGCGGATTCCAAATAGGCGACCACGGCGACAGTGTGGCCATTCGATGCGAAAGCGATGTCGCGCGCGGGAAACGGCAGCGGAGCATAAAACTGCATGGACTGATCTGGCGGCTTGGGGCTTCGCCACCAGAACGCGGCGCATGCCAGAGCAACGATTGCAGCGAGAGCGATGAACCAGGCAAGTCTTTCTCTGGTTTTGATGGTCGATGCCGACGGCCCGGCAGCGCCCGCTTGAGCGCCACCCTCGGAGACCCATTTGAGCTCGGTGGAAAGATCGCTGGCGCTTTGCCAGCGCTCGTCGACTGATTTTGCGAGGCATTTTTTTACGACGTGCTCGAGCGCGAGTGGCGCCAGCGGAATCACCGAGCTAATTGGGGCGGGATCTTTTTCAAGGATCGCAGAAGCCACGCTGAGCTGGCTTTTGCCTTCAAAGGCGTGCTTGCCGGTCAACATTTCGTAGAGCACTGCGCCCAAGGAGAAAATGTCGCTGCGGGCGTCCACCTCTTTCCCTTCGACTTGCTCGGGCGACATGTACTGAAAAGTTCCGACGATCATGCCTTCCTGCGTTACGGGACCGGTCGGGGCCGTCGCAGTCATCGTCATCACACCGGCCAGCGCTGCCGCGGGCTTCGCCAAACCGAAATCCAACAGCTTCGCTCCCGTTGCGGTCAGCATGATGTTGCCCGGCTTCAAATCGCGGTGAACGATACCTGCTCGATGCGCCTTGCCAAGTGCTTCTGCGATCTGCGCGCCGTATTTCAAAACTTGATCGAGCGGCAGAGGACCCTTCTCAAGCCGTTTGGACAGCGTCTCGCCCTCGACGCATTCCAACACCAAGTAGTCCATCCCGCTCTGACTACCGACATCGTACAGAGTACAAATGTTGGGGTGATTCAAGCCGGAGATTGATTTGGCTTCGCGGTCAAAGCGCTGCTTACGCGCGGGATCTGCAGACAACTCGTGCGGCAGAACTTTGATCGCGACGTCGCGCCCGAGGCGCGTGTCCTTTGCGCGATACACCTCTCCCATTCCACCGGAACCGAGAGGTGATTGAATTACATAGGGGCCGAGCTTGGTGCCGGAAGCCAGTGGCATAAGTGGCGGGATTATAACCTCAGGAGGCGCTTTTAAGGTGAGAACGGTTTCGAGCGCATAATGAACGCGTTGACGCGAGAGGTTGGGTACCCTCATAGAAACCTTGAGGTGAACCGACTCGTTCACACAGCGCGCGACACGACTGCCTCTCGTCTCGCTGGGAGAAGCGCCAACAAGACGGCTCCGATCACAATGAAAAAAACGACATCGGAAAATTCCCTGTGGACTCCGTGAAGCCGCGCTTCCACGGTTTGAATGGCCATGACCGTGCCGTGAGAGATGTTCCACCAAGCCGCCAGGGCAATCATCGAGCGATGCTCAGATGGTCTCCTTGCGGCCATGATTAGAAAGATTCCGACGGGAATAAAGAAGCTGAGAAACATCGGTTCGCATTCGTTCTGCTGCACCAAAAGCCAGCTGGAATGCCGGAGATCCGAATATAGAAAATAAATTATGGACACGTTGAGGAGGCCCACGATCACCAGGACGATTTGCGTCAGGCGTTCTTTTTTCACTTTGACCTCATTTGAGTGAATTTTGTTGCGAGCGCAGCAGCGGTTCGCGCAAAGGATTCGCAAATCAGCGCACGGGAAAGCAAAAAAAATCTGCAATGCTGCTGCTGATCCATCGCGTGCAGATACTCATACCACAGTCAACCGTGTGAACAGGCGTTCTAGCGAGTAACCCGGCATGGGCAGCGTGGAAAGCGCTGTGAAGCCGGCTCGTCGAAGCCGGGCAATTTCACTTTCCACGCCCACGCTCGTCTTCCACGTCGCGTTTAAGTTGCCTATCCTATCCGTGCTATACGAATGGGGCCTGAAAAAAGACTCATCCCTTAATTTGCTAGCGCCTGATTAACGCTGGAGGCTCAGGCGGTCATGACTGCCAGGGCTGACCTGCCGAGGTAACGCATGGGAGAGAATGGGTGTATTACTGCGCGACTTCATTGCGAAGGTTCGCGACTGTCTGCAGGGCGAGAAATCTGGGTGATGCTGCGCGGATCGAGAAAGCTGCGCGTGAATTCCGCGAGGGTGATGCCGAGCTGGTTCCAGAGGCGACGTTTCAAGCCGCGATAGTCCTGTGAGCCGCTGAAAATGTCGCGAATGAGATCGCGGAAAGCAGGGGAATATTTCAGGAGCTGGACCATGCGCGTGGTGATCGCGCTGCCGAGGAAATTGCCACGAAAAACTCTGCGCGCGATGCTTGCGGCGAATTCGAGGTCGGCGGAGAACGCGGCGCGCAAGCGTTCGGGATAAGCGTGAGGCTGGCCTTCGACGAGCGCCTGCGCGAGCAGATCGCCGGAGCGGAGCGCGTAAAAAAGACCTTCGCCGGTGATGGGGTCAACACAGGCAGCCGCGTCCCCGGCCATGGCCCAATTTTTCCCGGCAATCCGGCGGCCGCGAATGGTTTGCGCTTGCGGCGAAGGAAGGACATGGCTGTAAAGCTGCGCGCCCTCCATGGGGATTTTCTCCTGGGCGACGAATTCGTCGAGATGACGGCGCAATTGATGGCTGGAGGATTGCCCGAGCTTCGCGCAGATGCCGACGGAAAGATGGTCCGCACGGGGAAATGACCAGAGATAGCCTTCGAACTGCTTGAGGAATTTCACTTTCAGGACGTCTTCTTCGGTGGGAACGAAATAGCCGAGCGTCATTTCCAAATCAGATGAGCCGAGCGCGGTGGTTCCGGGGAGAAGCTGGTTTCGCGCACCGGCGGCGAGGACGACGAAATCGGTGGAGACTTCGTTTCCGGCAGCCGTCAGGCGAACTTTATCGGCGCTGGTATCAACATTCGTGACTCGCGAATTCACGATCGAGCAGCCGGACGCGATAGCGCGGTCGAGGAGCAGGCCGTTCAAGACTTTGCGAGCATAGATGACGATGGGGCGGTTCATTTCAAAGCGGGCGCGGTGGCCGCGGCTGGAAATCAGCTCCGCGGTACGAACGATTCTTTTTGGCTGAGGCGAATCGAGCAGGAAAGGATAGGTCTCGATGGCTTTGTAGGTGAGGCCGCCGCCGCAAGGCTTCTCCCACGCCATGCGCTCGTCAAAAATAGTGACCTGAAAGCCGGCGGTGGCGAGGCGTTCGCCACAGAGCGATCCGGCGGGTCCACCTCCGACAATGGCGACGTGTTTCATTCGCGGATCAGGTGAGTGGAAGAACCGCTGCAATAAACCACGAAGCGAGTATAGCACCAAAAAGTGCCGCGGCTTCCGGGGAGCCGGTGCGGAGGCGGAAGGCATCGGTGGCGAGGCGGAGGAGAATTGAGGTGATGGCGAAGAAAGCGACAAGAAGGAGAATCAACATCTGGCCGCTGCCAAGTTCGTAGTAAGCGAGCAGGCAGACGAGCCAAATTTCGAGCCGTAGGCCTAGAAACACAGCGAATCGGGATGCGCGGGCCTTGCCTTGCAGGACGGGACCGAGCACGACCTCTTCGGCGAAGTAGAAAACGTAAGTGGCGGGAAGAATTTCCGCAAATCGAAGCCAGCGCGGGGCGTTCAGCCACGCGTCGTAGAACTGCCAATCGAGCCATGCGCTGAGGGCGAGAAATGTGGCAAAGCCGAGAAAGGCAGCGGGGATGAGCTGGCGCATGCGCGGCGACCATGATGATTTTGTGGCGCGCCAATTCAGGGCCAGCAACAACACGCCGACGATAAAGAGAAGCGATGCGAGATAGTCTCCCGTATAGATGTGCAGGAATTTCAAAGGAACGAAGAGCTTGAGCAGGAAGACTGCGGCGAGGGAGCAGGCGGCGCCTTCCGCGAGAAGGAGGGGGCGCGACGGGCGAAGAGGAGATTCTGATTCTTCGCGCGGCGGTGCGGCAATTCGTCCGGCGATGGCGACGCAGGGGAGGAAGAGAACCAGAATGCCCAGGAGCCCGCTGGCCGAACCCGTGAGGCAGCCTGCAAAACTGTGGAAACCGTGCATGAGAGAAAACATCGTGGGGGCGGGGGTGCTGTCTCGCTGAAGGCTGCTGCCGAGCGTCTGGCTGATCCATTCGAGGGATTCGCTTAGGACGACGGGATCGAAGAGCATGCTTGTGTGCGAGGCATGGGCGACAGATTCAAGACGAAAAGCGCGGTTCTGCGCGAAATCTTCCGGGGAGTCGCGATTGATTCCCGCGGCGTTGGAGATGGCTTCGGCTTCGCGGCGGACAATTCCGATGTCAAATTGACCACGGAGGACGAGAAGGTTCGCAGGAATGCGCTGGGGAGAGACGAGGGGAGCAGGGGAAATGGCGATTGTGGCTGCGACAGGAATATGGTCAGCAAGGCGAATGGCGATGGCAGCGCCCATGGAATGGCCTACGATGACGGTCGTTTTGGGGTCAATCTGGCCGCTGCGAATGAGCGAGGCGACGGCAGCCTCCGCGCAATCGGCCGCGCGCGCGAATGAAAACGGATCCGTGTTGTCACCATGGCCGGGGAGGTCAGGAAGATAAACGCGAACACCTGAGTTGGTGAGATTTTGGGCGAGGTAGAGCATGATACGGCGGTTGGCGGAGAGACCGTGGAAGACGATCGCCGTGCCAATGGGTTGGCCGGCTGGTGGATCGAGGACTGTCGTCGGCATGTGGCAACCCGCAGCTTCGAGCGCAATTGTGCGCCGGGGCAGAGCGTCGCGATGGATGGCATAAGCGCCTTGAATCAGCCAAACCACGCCGAGAATGGGAAGGACAATCCGGGCGAGCAGCCACCAAGGCTTTTCGGGGCTCTTCGTTTGGCTTACGCGTCGCATGATAGACTCACTTGTTTCGCGCCAAGCGCCGCGGTGGGCAAGGGAGAAAACGATTGGGGAGTATGGTCTCGCAAGAGGAGTTGATTCTCCAACGGCAGGAGTGGAAACGCAACGGAAAGCGCACTGTATTTGCGTGCGGCGCGTTCGATCTGCTTCATCCGGGGCATATCCGGTTGCTGGAGCAGGCTCGCACGCTGGGGGATATTCTGGTTGTCGGAGTTGAGAGCTCGAAAGGCGGGCGCGAGCTGGTGACGCCGGGACTTGAGCGCGCCGAGATTCTGGCGGGGCTAGCTGCGGTTGATTTCGTTGTGGAATTTGACGGTACGAGTCCGCGTCATTTGCTGGAAGGCCTTGCGCCTGAAGTGGTGGTGAAAGGCGGGAGCGAAGGATCGGACGCATCGGCATTTCGCGAGGACGCCGAAGCTGAAGCTATCGGGATCAAAGTTGTGCGCATTCCGCTTGAACCGGGATATTCCACCGAACGGCTCCTCGATCGCATCAAACAAATTCACGCATGATTCTTTCTCTGGTATCCGAGCTTCTGGCGCGGGTGGGACGACGGCCCGTGGTCGAGGAAGCGCTTGAGACGCTGCGCCGGCATGGCGGGGAAGTGCGCCTTGCGGGGCTGACTGATCCGGCGAAGGCGCTGATCGCGCCGCTGGCGTTCGCGCGGCTGGGCCGGCCGGTGATCCTGCTGGTGGAATCGAACCAGCATGCGGAGGCGCTGCTCGAGCCCGTTCGCTGGTTTTACCGGGCGGTGACGGGAAAGCCGGGGCACCGCGTAGCGCATTTGCCGGGGCATGAGGTGCTGCCCTACGAAAACCGTTCGCCGCATGCGGAAATTTCCGAGGATCGCGCCGTGGCGCTGTGGCGATTCGCCAGCGGCGAGGCGGATGTGCTGATCGCTCCGGTGCAGGCGGCGCTCTGGCGCATGCACGAGCCGGAATTTTACCGTCAACTTGCACGCACGATCGCGCGGGACCAATCCATTCCACACGAAGAATTTCTGAGCTTCCTCGTGGGCGCAGGATACGAGCGGCAGACTACCTGCGAGATGCCGGGGCAGTTTGCCGTGCGCGGCGGAATCATTGATGTGTTTTCGCCGGAAGCAGCGCAGCCGGTCCGGGTCGAGCTACTCGGCGACACGATTGAATCCATTCGCGCATTCGATCCGAACACACAGCGGTCAACGAATCCGGTTGAGCGGGCGACGCTGCTGCCGTTGACGGAATTTGTCCGGCGCGCGGAAGTGCTGGAGCGGTTGCGGGTGCCGGCCGCGTCTGGGCGAGAAGACGACTCGGCGCCCGTGGGATTTTTTCCTGGGTGGGAATTCCGGGAAATTTTATTTGGGGAGCGGAAGTCGGTGCTATTCGATCTGGCGGGCGATCCTTTGGTGATTGAGGATGAGCCATCGCTACTGGCGACTGCGACGGAAGAATATCGTGAGCAACTGGCTACGTCCTTTGACGAGGCGGAGGATCCACTGGCGGAGCCGCCTTCGGCATACATTTTCAACGAGGAGGAATGGTCGCTGGCGCGGCAATTGTTTCCGCGGCTGGGAGTTGAACGCCTGGGATTGGAGGGCGAGCGGGAAAGCACGCCGGCGGGACCAGACGCAGACACAGGCGCAGCCACGGCGAGCCAGGCAGCACCTACTGTCCGCACACTTCAGACGGCGCCGACGACTCGCTACCACGGGAATGTGGCTGCGTTTATGGCGGAGGTGCGCGGGCGACTGACGGCGGGCGAAAATGTGATGGTCTCGGCGGCGAGCACAGGCGAGCTCGAACGGCTTGCGGATATTTGCCATGAGTACGAAGTGCCATACAGGATGGGAGAGCTGGAAGAAAACGTGACGGTGGCGCGGCTGGCGGAAGAGTCAGTGGGAAACAATGCGCCAGGGATGGTGTTGATCAAGGCTCCGCTTGCAGAGGGAGTTGTAATCGCCGAAGCGAAGATCGCCCTGTACGGCAACGCGGACCTTTTCGAAACGCAGGCTGCCGTGCAACGCCCACGGACGCGACCGAAGACGGCAAGTTTCTTCAGCGACTTTTCGGACTTGAAGCCGGGCGATTTCGTGGTGCACGTGGACCATGGGATCGGCGAGTTCGAAGGATTGCGGCAGGTGGCGGTAGAAGGCGCGTATGGCGAATTCATGCTGCTGAAATATTTTGGCGACGCGAAGCTCTACGTGCCGCTCGCGCGGCTTGACTTGATTCAGAAATATCAATCGCTTGGCGGCGTGACCCCGACGCTCGACCGACTGGGAACGACGGTTTGGGAGGCGCGCAAGTCGCGCGTGCGGAAGTCGGTTCACGACATGGCGGATGAGCTGCTGGAGCTTTACGCCGCGCGAAAAACTACACCGGGCCATTCTTTTCCGATGGACACGAACTTTCAGCGGGAATTTGAGGATGCATTTGAATTTCAGGAGACGCCGGACCAGGCACGCGCGATCGACGATGTGAAGCGCGACATGGAATCCACGTTGCCGATGGATCGGTTGCTGTGCGGCGACGTGGGCTACGGCAAGACGGAGGTGGCGATGCGCGCGGCGTTTAAGGCGCTGGGCGATTCGAAGCAGGTGGCTGTGCTCGCGCCGACTACCGTGCTGGCGTTTCAGCATTACGAAACATTCCGGCGGAGGTTCGCGGCGTTTCCCGTGACGATTGACATGCTGAGCCGGTTCCGAACGGACAAGGAACAGAAGAAGACGCTGGAAGCGGTGGAAGCGGGGAAAGTAGATGTGGTGATCGGGACGCATCGATTGCTTTCGAAAGACGTGAAATTTCAGGACCTGGGTTTGCTGGTGGTTGATGAAGAGCAACGATTTGGCGTGGCGCACAAAGAACGGCTCAAGGAGATGCGCAAAAATGTGGACGTGCTGACGATGTCAGCGACGCCAATTCCGCGGACGCTGCATATGTCGCTGGTGGGGCTGCGCGATATGAGCCTGATTGAGACGCCGCCGAAGGACAGACTGGCGATTCAGACGACGGTAGCGCCGTTCAGCGAGACGCTGGTGCAGCGAGTGATTGAAGAGGAGATGGCGCGCGAGGGGCAGGTGTTTTTTGTGCACAACCGCGTGGAGTCTATTGTGTCGCTTGCGGCGATGATCAGCCGACTGGTGCCGAAGGCGCGCGTGGTGGTGGGGCACGGGCAGATGCGCGAAGCGGAGCTCGAGAAAGTGATGATGAAATTTATTCGCAACGAGGCGGACGTCCTTGTCTCGACGACAATTATCGAGAACGGGCTCGACATCCCGCGCGCGAATTCGATCATCATAAATCGCGCGGACCGAATGGGCCTGGCGGAGTTGTACCAGCTTCGCGGGCGTGTGGGGCGGTCGAATCAGCGAGCTTATGCATACCTGCTGGTGCCGCCAAACGTGACGCTGACTTCGATTGCAAGGCAGCGCCTGGCGGCGCTGAAGGAGTTCAGCGACCTGGGCGCGGGTTTCCGGATTGCGGCGCTCGATCTGGAGCTGCGCGGCGCGGGAAATTTGCTTGGGCGCGAGCAGCATGGCCACATCGAAGCGGTCGGGTTCGACATGTACTGCCAGATGATGGAGCGCGCGGTGGCCGAGCGAAAGGGCGAGGCACTGGCGCCGGAGCGGCGCGCGACGCTGAACCTTGGACAGGAAATTCGCATTCCACCGGAGTACATTGAAAGCGAAAATCTTCGGCTGCGGATTTATAAGCGGATTGCCAGCGTCACATCAGATGCGGAGCGGGACGAAGTAAAGCGCGAGCTGGACGACCGGTTTGGGCCGCCTCCTCCGGCAGTCGAGAACCTGCTCGACTACGCGGTGCTGAAAGCGATTGCGGAAAAGCTGTTGGTGGCGACGGTGGACAGGCGCGGCGACCATGTGGCCATCAAATTTCACGACGACACGCCGCTGGGGCCGGAGCGGCTGGTGAAATTGATCAAGAAACGGCGCGGGACGCGTCTCGATCCGACCGGCGTGCTTTGGCTGGACTGGAAGGGCGAAAAGGGCGGGGCGATGGCGGCTGTGAGAAACGTATTGCTACAACTACAATCGTAGAGATAAAATTTCAAACGAGTGATAACCATGAAAAATCAAAGCAGGCTGTGGATGGGAAGTGTGGCGGCGATTGGCGTTGCGGTAGTTTTTCTGACTCCATGTCTTCTACCGGCGCAGGAGAAGGGCGCAGTGGTGGAGGAAATCGTCGCGCGAGTGAACAACGAGATCATCACGCTTTCCGACTACAAGCAGGCAGAGCAGCTGCTGGAAGGCGAAGTGACGCACGATTGCCAGGGGTGCCCGCCGGACAAAATTCAGACGGAGTTCAATGACCAGAAAAAAGACGTCCTGCGCGGGCTGATCGATAACGCGCTACTGCTGGAGCACGCGAAGGATTTGGGAATCAGCGTCGAGGTGGAAGTGATCAAGCAACTCGACAGCGTGCGCAAGGACAACAACCTGGGCTCAATGGAAGAGCTGCAGAAGGCTGTGGAGTCACAAGGCATCGCCTGGGAGGACTATAAGACGCAGATCCGCAATAGGCTGATGACGCAGGAAGTGATCAGCCGCGAAGTAGGCGGCCGAATGAACTTCGGCAACGATGAGATCAAGGCATATTACGACGCGCACAAAGAGGAGTTCAATTTACCCGAGGAAGTTCTACTGTCTGACCTTTTCCTGAGCACGGACGGGAAAACCCCCGAGGAGGCTGCGGCGGTCCGCCAGAAGGCGGAGGATCTGCACGGCCGCCTGGTCAAGGGCGATGATTTCGCGCAGCTTGCCACGCGGTACTCGGAAGATAATGCTGCAAGCCAGGGCGGAAATCTGGGCCCGTTCAAGCGCGGGGAACTCTCAAAGCAGATCGAAGACGTGGTGTTCGCACTTGCCAAGGGCGACGTGACGGACGTGATTCAAGTGAAAACCGGGTTCGAAATTTTCAAGGTAACGAACCACTTTGAGGCGGGGGTTCAGCCGCTGGAGAAGGTAAGCGAACCGATTCAGAACAAGCTTTACGAGCAGAAAATGGAACCTGCTATGCGGAGTTATCTGGCGGAGCTTCGTGAAGAGAGCTACGTGATGGTGAAGCCGGGCTACACGGATACCGCAGCCATCACGGGCGCGGGAGTGATTCAAGAAGTGGCGCCCACGCCGGACACGCCGGGGAAGAAAAAAGAAAAGAAAAAGATGACGCTGCCCAAAGTAAACAGCTGATGAAGGCGCAATTCGTTTCCGGGCTTCAGGAAGGGCAGGTGGTGAATTCGCTTTTCCTGGTGCGCGACAAAGAAATTCGCACCTCGGCGCGAACCGGAAAAAGCTGGCTCGAACTGGATCTGGGGGACCGCAGCGGAACGATTGCCGCAAAAATGTGGGATAACTTCGCGGAGTTGGCGACCACATTTGAGCGCGACGACGTGGTACAGATCCGCGGGCGAGTGAAGGTTTACAACGGGCAGAAGGAATTATCGCTCGAGCAGATTATCCCCGCAGCAGAACGCGATTATGACCTGGGCGACTTCCTGCCGCATACCAAATACGATGTTGAGAAGCTGTATGCGGATTTGCACGCGGCAATTGGCGCGATGCAGAACCCCTGGTTGAAAAGACTGCTTTCGAGCATGGTAGATGACCCAGCTATTATGCCGAAGCTCAAGCGCGCCCCCGCGGCGATGACGATGCACCATGCGTATCTGGGCGGACTTCTTGAGCACATGGTGAGTTTGATTGGACTTTCCCGTAGCGTTGCCGCGCATTATTCCGAGCTGGATGCGGACCTGCTGCTGACCGGCGTCGTGCTGCACGATGTGGGGAAAATTGACGAGCTTCGCTACGGGCGCGGAATCGACTATTCGACGCAAGGGCGG
>Ga0070765_100002280_pt1 | contig 11984 bp, 6 predicted proteins | sample HubBroMetageWFT5_FD_71516 | JGI IMG/M metagenome (GOLD analysis project Ga0070765, IMG submission 71516) | Warmed and freeze-thawed soil microbial communities from the Hubbard Brook experimental Forest, New Hampshire - Hubbard Brook CCASE Soil... | ecosystem: Environmental > Terrestrial > Soil... | reverse complement strand
TATGCGACGCGAGATTCAGCAGTTTCTGACGTCCCCCATCCGGCTACTTTCGGCTTCTGTCCTGGGTTCGCTAGCCATCTGCATCGCCGCAATTGGACTAGTCGCCCCTGAAGCGCTGAGTGCGCAGAGCGCGGCAACTTCAGCCCCAGGTAGGGGAGCGATCGTAAAAATGGATCGTACGACTTTGCATCAATTCCTGCGGAGCGCCGGATACCGAACCCGCGGCGCCGGCAAAATTAGCAGGAGCCAGGCGGAGAGCAGCGCCCCCAACATTCGAGCTTTCCCCCATTTTTCTTCCTCGTTTACGGTGAACGGGGTGACCTATCCCTATACCATGCTGGGCAATCCACCGAAATCGGGACGCAGAGCTAAGTTCCGCTCCGTCATCATCCCCTTAAGGATGAATTTTCTTGGTTTTGGGCCGAACGGAGACATTAATGTCACCTTCGATCCCGCAGCCGCCGTCACCAACATGGTTCACTCTCCAATGTATCGTGACGCGAGCTTCGTGAACGGAGACGGGCAGTTCGGAGAGATGATGCAACGGGCAGCGTTTTGGAACAAGATGGATGAAGACAGGGAGTGGGGCGTCAGGATGGCGCCGCCGCGCATCTTGCGGACGATTGACGTTGAAGTTTTCACCGACAATGCCGACCCGAATTTCCCTTTGGTCCAGATCGGCAACGACCTCATTGGCAACGTTTTGATCGACTTCCTCGATTCCCTGGCGCAGGCCATCATTCAGGCTGAGGGTATCCAGGCCGATGAGGTTCCGGTCTTCGTCACGGGGAACGCCATCGCCCAGGCGCTTGGGTACCACGCCGCCGCTACCTTTAACAACCCCGACAATAGCGTGAGCCTGCAGACATACATCTATACCAGCTGGCTCGACCCGGCGTTGGTTCCCTCAATTCTTGCGGATGTCAGCACCTTCAACCACGAGAACCTGGAATGGATGAATGATCCTTTTCTCACCAACGTCGTTCCGGTTTGGATGTACCCGCCGGTCACCGACCCTCGTTCCGTTTGCTCCGGGAACAATTTCCTCGAAGTTGGTGATCCGCAGGGGAATGGTCCAACTTTCGACGACTTCCCTGCGGTTGTAGTCCCGATCGATGGCGTGCCGTATCACCTGCAGCAGCTGGTGCTGTTCCAATGGTTCACGGACGAGGTTCCCTCTTCCGCCGAGAATGGCTGGTACACGTTCCCAGACCCGACCTCGATCACCACACCGGCAACCTACTGCCCGTAGGCAGCCTGGCGTAAGGACGACCTGAAAGGGCGGGGCTGCGGCCTCGCCTTTTTTTCGGGAGCGTCCTCGGCCGAGTCCTCCAGGCGTCCCAGACTTCTCCTGCAGGCGATAGCAAAACACTTTGGGGGACGCAGGACAAGGGTTACCCGGTCAGTTGTTATGAAATCGCGATTTACACTTATTGGGTCGAGCAGTCAGCCCACCAAGAATGCGTCTTCTTTTCGACAATGCTGTAGTGGAAATATTCGCAGGAGCGTTCCTTTTGTGCCCCTGACCATTCAGGGGGTTGTCCGTCAATTGGGCAAACATTCTTCTTGTGACTCGTCTCAGGACATCCAAGGAGAACCATGGCTAGAGCTAGGGGCGCGGTCCTCCTGATCGCACGAAATGAGCGCAGGGGTCGTGACATACGGTGTTGCATTCAGGTACTTCTACCACAAGTGATCTGGAGCGCTCGGATGTACGTTCGTAGCGGTTGGAACATCCCGTTACACTCAGTGCCGAGATGGGGTCATTCGTAGATTTTCCCGCCATATAGGAAAGCGGCAAAACGCCTCCAAGGGTTGTCCGGGTGGAATCCCTGCGTAAGCCCGAAATTCGTGGATTCTGCCCACGCTGCCGCAGCTTCAAGAAATGCCTCGATAGAAGTGTTCTGCCAGCCACCCGCATCTGCGCCGTAGGGACTCGTCGGATTCTGCTTCTCAGCGATCATGGCATCCCGGCGATCTTTAACGAGTGCCGCAATGAAATCAAGAAATGATCTGTCGGAGTTCACTACTGCAAGCAAATCGTGCAATGATTCACTCGGCATCGGGTGCTCCTAACCTGAACTCGCACCAGTATATTCAGCCCGAGTTTCGTCACTTCAACAAGTCAGTTGGCGAAAAATCCCCGATAACACCAACGATGCCGATAGTAGACGGCCCAGACAGTCAACGAGCAGATCATCGTTGCGCAGGCGGTCTGTCTTGGCCGATGCCGAAAACCTGCAGGTTGATGAACAGACGTTGAGTCAATTTAGTGACACTTCGGCTCGGCTGAAGCCGCGCCCTGATACGAACCTCTCGCTTCTCTCTACAGTTACTACTTCTTGCGCTGGCGGATTTTGATGTCGAAGCTGATTACGCCGTTCTGGTCGCGGGTGCCGACGATGGAAACGTTGCGGCGCATGTAGTACTCGCCCTGGATGATCTGCTGCGAAGCCTGGGAGACGTTCTGGCTGAAGGTCAGGGTGAAGTTGTTGGAGATCTGCTGTTCGATCGTGACCTGGGGGCCGCGGGTAGGGTTGGTTTCGGTGCTGAGGCCCTGGGGATCGATTTTGATTTTGCTGACGCCCAGCAATTTCTGGACGCGGTTGCTGACGGTCGAGTTGAGCGCCTCGGTGAGGATCAGGTTTGAAGCGGTTTCGCTGAACGGAGAGGTGCTGGTCTGGGACAGTTGCGCGGACTGCTCGCGGGTCTGACCGACGGCAAGCAGGGCGACGATGTCGGCTTCGGGCAAAGGCGGATCGGAGCGGTACTTGACGCTGAGAGGCTTGCTGGTGTCGCCATTGACGCTGACGGTGATGTCGTAGTCGCGAACGCGGGTACTGGCCTGCAGATCGAGCACGGGCTTGATGCTGACGGGACTCTGGAAGAGTACTTCACCGCGTTCCAGGCGGTACTTGGCGCCGTTGAAATTGATTTCGCCTTCGAGGACTTCGACGCGTCCGAGGAGTGCAGGTTTGGCGGCGGTGCCGCGAAGACGGAGGTCGGCATCGCCGGAGAGGCGCGCGATGGCAGTTTGCATCTGGAGGTCGGGCGCGGTGACGACGTGGACGTCGAGCTTGACGCGGTAGAGCGGCGAGGTGGCCGGGGGCACGACAACCGATTGCGAATTGCTGGCGGCGTAAGCGGCGAAGTCGAACCCGGGCGTGATGGCGAGTTTGGTAATGGTGACGTCACCGCTGAGGGTGGATCCTTCGCGGGAACCAAAGAAGCGGAGATCGGCGCTCGCGGTGGAACTCACGCCGGCGGGATAGCGGAGGCGGACGTCCTGTGCGGTGGCGCTGAAATCGAAGTTGATCTGGCCCTGATAGGTGGTGGCGCCTCCCGCCAGGGTGATGGTGCCTCCGCCGCTGCGGGCGGTAAGAGTCTCGATCTGCAGGTGGTTCTTGTTGAAGATCAGCGAGCCGTTCATATCGCTGAGGCCGCTGGGCAGGTCGGCATAGGAAACGGACCCGTGGCTGATGTTGACGCGGCCTTGCAGGAGCGGGTCAGCGACGGGGCCGGTCGCGGTGAGCGAGACATCGACCTGACCGGCGGAAATGAAGTCGGGGTTCAGCGTCTGGACGAGTTGCAGGTCGAGGTGGCCTTCGGCGACGAGGTCAACATCGTAACCAGCGGCCAGGGCCGCGGTGCCGTGGGCGGAGAAGTCGGTATTCTCGCCGACGATGTGGAATTGCTCGAGGCGGAGGGTTTCCTGGGAGACGGCGGCACGAATGGGTCCCTGATTTTTCAGGCGAACGTTGTCGATGGTGGCGTCGAGGCCTTCGAGATTGGCGACGATGTTGAGATCGCGAGGATGGCGGAGAGGGCCGCGGAGCTGAACTTCGCCGGTGATGCCGGAGTGGCCGGTGATGCGGCCGTTGAGATATTCGCGGAAGAAGGGATCGAGATCGAGGTGGTCGAGGCGGAGGGTCATATCGACGGGCAAATCGCCGCGGGGAGTGACTGTGCCGTCGACGTTGAACTGGGCGTGCTCGAACTCGGAACGGGCGCTCACGCGGATGGCGTCTCCTTCAGAGACGGCTTCGATCGCGAGGTTGCCGGTACGCTCGCGGTCGAGCGTGAGGTCGTGGACAAGAATTTTCGCGTTGATCTGGGGAGCGTCGAGCGTTCCGGAGGCCTGGGCGGTGAAGTCGACGTGGCCTTCGACGGGGATGCGCGTAGTTTGCAGGTGAGGAACACGGGAGAGATCGAAATTCTTCCCGGTCAGGTTGACGCGGTAGGTGCGAGTGTCGAAATCGTAGGTACCGCCACCGCTGGCCGCCGCGTCGTAGTAGTCCAGGTGGAGATTATTGAGCGAGAGTTGATTGTCGTTGAAGCGCAAGTCGGAGTCGAACTGACGCAGCGGCTGCTGGTAGACGACGACATCGGAAAGGTGAATGTGTCCTTCGGCATGGGGCTGGGCGCGGGTACCGGAAGCCTGGATGACGAGGTTGGCGCGGCCGGTAACGGGATAGTCGTATCCGGCGAGAGCTTCGATCTCGGCGACGTCGGCATTTTGCAGGTTGAGGCTGGCGGTGAAGGAATCGGACGGACGGAACTCGCCTTGGGATAACGCGAGGCTGACGTCGAAGTGGGCGGAGGCGTCGTCGTGAACGGCAGCGGCGCGGCGAACGGAAATCGCGTGCGGCGAGATCTGGATGTCAGCGGCCAGCGAATCCCAGTGAACCTGCTGCTCGGGGGCGCGATCGGTAGCGGGGATGGTGGTATCGAAGTCCTGAATCTGGAGATGGCCATTGAGGCTGGCGGAGGAGATTTTCCCGCTGGCTGCGCCGTTGAAGCGGGCGCTGCCGTGAAGTGCGACGGGCAGACGGCTGGGACCGTGCAGGGCGAGGATCAGCGGTTGGAGCTCGGCAAGGTCCGACGTGCTGGCGGAAAGCTGCAGCGAAGAAGTGGCGGCGAGTTTCCCGCTAGCGTGAATTTGCGTGGCGCGAGTCGCGAGGTCGAGCTGGGCGAACTCGAGTTCATCGTTCCAGCCACGGTAGACTCCGCGCGCCGTGGCAGTGATGGGAACCTCTCCCGGCTGAAGCTTCGATGGCGGCGCAAGATTGAGAGCAAAGTTGGCTTCGGCGCGGTTGGGGTTGCCGGTCCAGCGCGCCTCGATGGTGCCGTCGGCGGAGCCGGCGAGCTTCAGACGCTCGAGGGGATACTGCCGCGAGCTCAGAGCGGTCGCAACGGCTCCGGCGGAGATGTCTTTGAGGCGGAGTCGAACGATGCCCTGCTGTTCTTCCGGCTTTTTGCTTTTGGCGGTGCGAGCGGTGGGCGCAGCGGGAGCGAGCCAGTTGGTCAGTTCGGCGTCGCCTGAGAATGATCCTCCCAACACGCGGCCCTGCGCCTTGGTCAGTTTGATCTGCTTTTCATTAAGAGAATAGTCGCTGGCAAGGCTGACCTCGCGGACGGCCAGTTGATCGTCGCGCCACTCGAAATTCTTCAGAGCGGCCTTTCCCTCGGAAGCGAACTTTTCGGCGGACCACGTTCCCTTCCCGTTCAGATCGAGGAAACCGGCACGCAACTGGCGTTGATGGGTAATCGCAGCGGCCTCGGCAAGATCGATCGCACCCGTGTAGGCGGCTTCGACGGAGGGCTGGTGAAAATCGCGAATGTGCCCGCTGGCTTCGACATGGGAGTGAGCGGAGTTCCACTTCAGCGAAGTGACTTCGACGTCGTTCTTGCCCAGGCTGAAGTGAGCGCTGGCCATCCAGGTGAACGGAGCGAAATTCTGATAGCGGCTCTCGACCCTCCCCAGCAGGAGGTTGCTCTCGTAGCGACCGTGAAAGAACGAGTAGGTGAGGTCGGTGGAGACGCCGGCGACGTTGAAATCCATGGGCGTGCGGTGGTCGTTCCAGAGGAACTCGCCACGGCGAACTTCGAGCCGGTTGATGGAGAGCGCGAAAAACTGCTCCACGGGGGTGCGCGTCGAGGAAGTTAGCTGCACCTTGGGTTCGGGCAGGTTCGTGCTGCCGTCGGGGTTGACGATCAAATGTACGACGGGGTGCTCGAACACAAGCAACTTGAAACCGAAGTTGGTTTCGAGCAGCGAGATGACCTTGATGCGAGCGACGATACGATCGACGTGCGCCAGCGGAACCTCACCCGCGGGTTCGAGACCATGAATGGTGAACTCACGAATCTCGACCTGGAGGCGAAACGGAATGGTGTGATAAGCACCGAGTTCAACGCGGCCGCCAGTGGCCTTCTCGACGGCGGCGACGATACGCGCGCGCACGTAGGACTGGAACGACTCGGTGGTCATGTACCAGGCGCCGCCGGCGAGAGCGAGCAGGCCGAGAACGAAAAAGACCAGCAGGTATTTCCACAGACGGCGAGGAGCGGGCTTCGGGCTCTCCTCGGTCAATTGCCCTGGCCTCCGGTGGGAGCAGGCGGATTCGAGGATGGAGTGGAGGAAGGAGCGGCGGTGCTGATCTTGCTTTCCGAACGCAGGCTGCGCAGCCAGGAAGCGAACAGCTCGTTGATCTTCTGCTCGGTGAGGATCTCTCGGATTTTGCCGGAGACCTGGGCGAGCGGAACGACGGCGGCACCGGCCTTGCGTAGCTGGGGCAGGAACGTGTCGCGGTAGTAGGACTCGATGGTCTGCGGGGCGATCTGCACGGCCGGACGCAGGCGGGCTTCGACCTGGCGCAGGATGGAAATATCGTGGGCGACATGGATCTCGAGCTGTTTCTGGTCGAGGCCGTAGCTGGCAAGGGCCGACTGCCAGGAAGCCGGATCGGTGGCGTCGTGCTGCTTCTGGAGTTCCTGAACCCGTTGCTGTACTTCGTCGGCGGGCGGCTGCGCGGTGTCGCTGGTCTGGGACTGTTCGCGGAGCAGTTCCTGATCGATGAGGCGGTCGAGCGCCTTGCCACGGTCCTGGTCGGTGAGCCGGTTCAGGGGACGTCCTTCGACAAAGGCTTCGTAGCGGACGGCATCGTCCCAATCGCTTTGCAGGATCACGTGCCCATTGACGGTAGCCACGATGCGATCAACGACATCAGCAGCGCGAACAAACGAGGATGAAATGAAAAGAAGAGCGAGCAATAGGAAATGGGAGAGGTAACGCATCAGAATGCCTGTCCAATGCTAAAGAAGAAATTGAAATGACTGGCCCGCTGCGGAACGAACTGCGACTGGGTAGTCACGCCGTTCACAGAATTCGTCGTAGCCTGAAAACTTGGGAAAGCGGGCGGATTCAAATTGTACCCGAAATCAAAGCGAATGGGACCAATGGGTGTCTTGTAATGCACCCCCAGTCCGACGGCATGGGAAATGTAGTTGAAGTCGCACTGGTTGGAAGTGTCCTGGCGAAGGCAGAGGTCGGGATCCTTCTGGCGCCAGCGAAACAGATTGTCGACCATGTCGGCCGGCTTGGCGAAGACGTTGCCCATATCGTGAAAGATGGCGAAGTTGATGTTGTTGCCGACGAAAGGCAGATCGACGGGGGGCAAGCGCAGTTCCAGTTGATTCAGGAACAGGGCGCTGCCACCCAGGGGGAAACCGGTCTTCAAATCGCGCGGCCCTGCCTGATTTAACCCGAATCCGCGATGAGAGTTGCCCCCGCCGGAGAGAAAACGCTCGGGGAGCGGGATGAGGCTGGCATCGACCGGAGGCGTTTCGTTGGGCTCGAGAATGACGGTCTTGCCGAAGGGATTCTGGATGCCGATGCGAGTCGAGCGCGCGAAGACGAAGCGCTTCTCGAGGGGACGGTTTTTCCCGAACGAGTAGTAGCTGGAGTTTTGCGCGAGGATACGGCTGAAGTCGGCTTCGGAACCGAAGAAGCTGGCGGCCACGCCGGCGTCGAGCGTGTTGTAGGTCCCCTTGGTGGACTCCAGCGGATTATCGCGACGATCGCGGATGATCGTGACCGCGGGTATGCCGACGCGGGTGGGCTGGGAAAGGATCGGGATCAAGTTTGACGTGATCACCAGGTTGCTAGCCTGCACGCGACGATAGGTCATGCTGTAGATCGCCTCGGTAGGCGGGCGACCGGAAGTGCATTGGTCGGCGCTGCCGAAGCACTGGTGGATCTGGGCCGAGCCCTCAAGGCGCTTGGAAGTGAAGGTGGTGACGTCGAGCGTGTTGTCGTAGAAGCCGGTAAACAACAGCGTGAGCTTGTCGTTGTTGAGCCAGCCGGGCGCGTTGTAGCTGATGAGGGCGCGCTGCTGCAGACGGCCGAGATGTCCTTTGAAAGTCACGGTGTGATCGACGCCACGGAAATTCAGGCGCGTGATTTCCAGCGAGACGCGCGGACTAACGCCGGTCTTTCCTTGCGGGACGGTTTGACTGGCGGAGGGCTGCCCGGTCTGGACTTCGAGTCCGACGCCGTAATTGAAGGTGTAGCGCTTGGCTTCGCGGGTGTCGATCAGGACGTTCTTGGAGGGATCGTCGCCGTTCGGATTCTGCACGGCGGTGTCGACTTGGCTGAAGATTCCGAGGTCGTAGAGCGCAGCCTGCGTCTTGAGCATATCTTCCTGGCTCAAGGGATTACCGGGGACAACCTTAATCTTTCGTTGAACCACGTGAGGACGGGTGTGGCCGAGGCCGGACACCAGGACCTGATCGACGAAGAACTGTTCGCCTTCCTGCACCGTGAAGGTCACGCCGATGTGGCCCTGCTTTTGAGGCAGGAGGGCGGTGGAAACCTCGAGCGTCGCGTTGGGAAATCCATTGTTAAAGTAATAGTTGAGGATTGTGTCGCGATCGCCGGCAAGGCGGTAGTCGGAATAAGGCTGATCGGGGGCGGTATCGATGCGCGACAGAAGCTCTTCGGTGGGGACTTTCGCGTTGCCGACGATCTGCACTTCGCCCACGAGGGTTTGCGGGCCCTCATGAATTTCGAGTGTGATGGCTAGCCGTTTCTCGGCGCCTGCGTAATTGTCCTGCACCGTGCTGTTGATCTGTATCTCGGGAAAGCCGTTGGCACGATAGAGGTCTTTCAGGCCGTTGAGGTCGCTGGCGAGCAGAGCCTGGCTGAAGCGTCCGCTGGAGAGCAAGCGACTGGCGGGCTGCACTTGCATGCGGGATCGCAATGCCTGCTGATCGAAATACTTGTTGCCAACGATGATGACCTTGACCAGTTTGTGGCGGAGCCCGGGGTCGACCACATAAATGGCGCGGAGTTCGTTCTTTTCAGGCTCGGATTGCTTCTTGATCCCAACTTTGGCGTCGAAGTAGCCGCGAGTTTGCAGATAGTCCAGGAGGTTGCGGCGGCCTTCGTTCAGCAGATCGTCGTCGAGGGCGTTTTCCTCGTAGACGGGAACGCGCTTGCGAAGGACGGATTTGCGGATTTTGTAACCTTCCACGGCGATGTCGACGGTCGGGCCCGGATCGATGATGAAAGTGAAATCGAGCTTGTTGGTCTCGGGGCGGTAAATGCGCTCCGCGATGGAGACCTGCGCGAGCAGCCGGTTCTGCTTCAGGTATTTCTTGCGAATGCGTTGCAACGCATTCGTGATTCGGTCGGCGCTGACGCGATCGCCGGTATGCATGCGGGCGATGTCTTCGATCTGGCCCTTGGAGTAGCCGGTGTTGCCCTTGACGGAAACCTCTCCGACGCTGGCGGCGGGACCGGGGGTCAGGCGGAAGGCGAGATCCATCTGCGAGGTTGCGGGGTGGGGATGCTCGTCGTTGGTGACCGACGATCGGTAGAAACCGTTGTCGGACATGAGTTGCAGGATGTTCTTTTTGGCGCGTTCCAGCTTCTCGGGAGTGTAGACCTCGCCCAACTGGAGTTTGGTGGCGCTGACCAACTGGTTCTCGCTGGGCCGGCCGGGTTCGCCGTCGACGGTGACCGATCCGACGAAGTAATTGCCGATGGTGGTGAAGGTGAGGATGACCTGATTGTCGGCGGTCTTTTCGGCCTCGACCTGAATGTCGGCAAACAGGCCGGTATCGAAGAGAACCTTGACGCTGTCGCGCAGGAGTTCGCGGTTCAGGGGCTGGCCGAGTTTCTGGGGCACGAGCTGGCGCAGGTGATCTTTTTCGCGCTCGGCGACGCCCGAGAAACGAATGTCGTGGACAGGCAGTCCGAGGTAAGAAGAAATAGCGCCGAAGGCGGGGTTGGGGGTCTGCTGATTCGGATCGGGGGGATTGGCGGCAGCGGGATTGGCGGTTTGGGGCGCGGTCTGCTGCACCTGCGGCGGTTGTGGGTGGGGCGTCTGCTGCGCCCTGGCGGGCGAGAGTGCCCACACGACCAGCATGGTGCACAGGCTTGCCCTTGCTCGCAAACACACTCCTCGACCTGGTCGCTGGCTCACTGGTTCGATGAACGGGTGGAAAGCAATGTTGTCTCGTCTGGATCCGCGCCGCTCCATCGAATAAACCCGGCTCGAGCCGAAGGTCGCGGCGCCGGGACTTATAATAAAGGTTTCGCGGCTTGAGATTGGTTATGTCTTTGGAACTGGACGAACGATATTCGCGGCAAATCCTGTTTCGCGGGGTGGGCGCGGAGGGACAGAAGCGCCTGGCTGCGGCGCGCGTGGTCGTGGTCGGCTGTGGCGCGACCGGGTCGGCGGTCGCTTCCCTGCTGGCGCGCGCCGGCGTGGGTACGATCCGGATCGTTGACCGCGATTACGTCGAGCCCAGCAATCTGCAGCGGCAGACGCTCTTCGATGAGAGCGATGCGCGCGAGTCGTTGCCGAAAGCGGTGGCGGCGGCCAAGCGCATCGCCGCGTTCAATTCGCAGGTCGTGGTGGAACCGCAGGTGGCCGACCTGACTCCGGCGAATGCCGATCTCCTGCTCGCGGGCGCGGAGTTGATTCTCGATGGCACCGACAATTTCGAGACGCGCTATCTGGTGAACGATTACGCGCTGAAGCACGGCGTGCCGTGGATCTACGCGGCGGCTGTCGGAAGCTATGGGATTACGCTGAACGTACTGCCGGGTGAGACGGCGTGCCTGGCGTGCGTGTTTCCGGATTCGCCGCAGGGGACATTTGAGACGTGCGAGACGGCGGGGATCCTGAATCCGGCGGTGAACCTCGTGGCGTCGATCGAGGCGGCCGAGGCACTGAAGATTCTGGTGGGGGCGCGGGATCAGGTGCGACGGACGCTGCTTTCCTACGATGTGTGGACGAACGAACGGGCGGAAATTCAGGCGGGCGCGCCACACGCCGGGTGCCGGGTATGCGATGCGCACGACTTCGTTCATCTCAGGGGCGAGGGGCGTCCGCATATCACGCTGTGCGGCAGGAACTCGGTGCAGATCCACGAGCGGCATCGGCCGGTGGATTTCGCGGAAATGGATGCGCGGTTGAAAGCGCACGGAACCGTGCGGCACAACGACTTCGTCCTGAAGTTCTGGCGCGAGCCTTACGAGATGACGCTGTTTCCCGATGGGCGGGCGATCATAAAGGGCACGACCGACACTGGCGTAGCGCGGAGTTTGTACGCGCGGTTTGTGGGGAGCTAGGAACAGGTCACGGGTAGCTCGTGGCTTGTGGCTGGTAGCCAGTTGCGGGCTAGTACCGATGCTGAATTTCAACCTTCGCAGTCTGTTGTTCTCAAGTTAGCTGTCACCTGTTCCCTGTCAGCTGTTACCTGCCATTATTCAAATCTCTTCGTTGGTAAGAAAAGGCTTGTCGAAGATTTTCCCAGGTTCGCAACATCTCTGATCGACTGCCGATAACAAGCATAGAACGAACTACCAACTGTTCTTTTATTTGCACTCAGAAGATGGGGCGACTGTTGCCGTCGGGTTGGCCAGATGAATCTCTGGTAACCGCGGCGGAACTCTTCCCTTTAGTTTTGCGCGACGAAACGAGCGAACGCTCACCAAGCAGAAGGAAACAGTATGAGAATTGACGGCACAAGCCCGGTATCGGAGGGATTGAGTGGTCAGGGTGCGGATGGCAGCACGCTGGTTCGGAGCGGGGAAAACACGCTGGCCGATGTTGCGTCGCGACTGGGAGTAAGCGTCGAGGACCTGAAGAACGCCAACCCGCAACTTGCAGGTCTCAATGAGCTGAGTCCCG
>Ga0070765_100002279_pt1 | contig 11985 bp, 8 predicted proteins | sample HubBroMetageWFT5_FD_71516 | JGI IMG/M metagenome (GOLD analysis project Ga0070765, IMG submission 71516) | Warmed and freeze-thawed soil microbial communities from the Hubbard Brook experimental Forest, New Hampshire - Hubbard Brook CCASE Soil... | ecosystem: Environmental > Terrestrial > Soil... | reverse complement strand
ACGCAGTGGCTGCGGAGTTCGTACGTTTTTCATGCGCTTTGCCTTGTCCGAGGAGACAGCATGATAGCTGCGTTACGTCGTCTCTGCCACAGCACGAAAGTTTTTCGGGTGCGAAAGCGCCGGATGAGCGCCGGCACGGATTTGAATCAAGCCATGGGGGATGCAGTGACGCCTCACACTCCCGCCGACACGACTTGCCCGGGCGCGCTCGTGACTATCTCGGTCTGATTCGTTTCCAGCGCCAGCCGCCGCCGGTAGCGCACATGCCGCCAGCGCGTCATCTCGACCAGCGGCCTCCACACCGGGTTGACGAGGTCATGCTTGATCAGCAGGTGCCAGAAGCGGTTCGAGCGCTTGTAGAGGTACGACATCGCCAGGTACAGCGGAACCGCCTGCCACTGCAGCGGGCGCCGCCGCCAGATCGAGCTATGCGAAAACAGGCGCTGGTAGATCCACGCGTAGCCGTGTTCGAGTTCTTCCGGCGACATATGCTTCGGCTGAAAGACGGCGTGCCCGGTGTCGTAGAGCGTCCAGTCGCGGTGCAGGATGCGGCGTTGCGCTTCCATCTGCTGGAACAGCGGCGTGGCGGGATACGGCGTGAGGATGTGAAACGTGGCGCACTCGAGACGGTTTTCTTCGATCCAGTCGGCGGTCTGGACGAAAACATCTTTGCGGTCGTGATCGAAGCCCAGAACAAACGATCCGTTTACCTGGATGCCGTAGTCATGCAGCATGCGCACGCGACGCGCATAGTCGGCGGTCTTCGGGGTTTTCTTATGCGCGTCGGCGAGGTTGTCGTCAGAGAGTGACTCGAAGCCGATGAAGACCCCGGTGCATCCGGCCAGCGCCATTGCTCGGATGAGGCTGCGATCGTCGGTCACGTCGATGGTGACGGCCGCGCTCCAGATTTTGTTCAGCGGGCGCAGCGCGTTGCAGAGCGCGTGCAGATAGTCGCGGCGCGAGCCGAGATTGTTGTCGATAAAAACGGCGTAGGGTTCGCCGTTTTCCAGAAACTCGGAGGCGATCTGCTGCGGACGCTTCATACGGTACGGCATGCGCAGGCCATCAGTTGCGAGATAGCAGAAACCGCAGCGATTGTGGCATCCGCGGGTTGCGATCAGGCTGGTGGTGGTGAGAAAGCTGCGGCGGGGAAGGATCGAGCGGCGCGGCGCGGGGTCGTCGCAATAGTCGTTCTCATACGTGGCGGCGTAGCGCCCTTGCAGGGTGCCGGCTTCGATGTCGCGCAAGATGCGCGGCCAGAGTTGCACGCCGTCGCCGAGGGCGAGGGCATCAGCGTGCGGCGCGCATTCGTCCGGGCACGAGAGCACATGCAGCCCGCCGAAGATTACTTTCGCGCCGCGGGCGCGGTACCAGTCGGCCAGTTCATAGGCCCGCTTCGCGAAGGTGAGATGTACCGTAATGCCCACTACCTGCGGCATGGGCCGGATGGGTGGGCGGCCGTGGAGCAGGTTTTCATCCCAGTACTGCACGCGCCAGTGCGCAGGGGTCGTCGCGGCGAAACTGGTCAGGGCCAGCGTCGGCGTGAGCACGTGCTTGCCGAAGCTGGCATTGGCGTCTTTGGGATAAAAGGGATTGATCAGCAGGGTGTAGTGAGGCTCGACCGCACCGCACGGTTCGCCGGAATCGAGCGCGGGCGGGGTCATCATTTCGCGGGGAATCCAGCGTTTGCGAATCGCAGTGCGGAAGGGGTCCGGATGGTCTGACATGGAGAGTACTTTATATTACAAAGCGCATACCGTCAAGGTGGTTACGTCTATGTATCCCGGACCTCGTCCGAGGGTGCGGAGTATAGGAGTGTGAGATGAGTAGACGCTGTGTGTTAGTACGGAAGAAATTCTGGGGCAGGAGCATCATCACTGCCGAGCGGACGGGGCGTCCGCCCCTGCGTGGGCTATGTTCAACCTAAGTTCGGTATCGCTTGCCTGATTCTTCTGAGTACTGTTTCTTTCCCCAGGACCTCTAACGTTTCGAACAGGGGCGGGGCGTTCTTGCGTCCGCAGACGGCGACTCGGATCGGCTGAAACATCTGTCCGGCCTTCACTCCTAATTCCTGAGCCGCGGCGCGCAGAGCCTGGTCCAGAGGGTCGTGTTTGAATTCTAAGTTCGGCAGGATGGCTTCCGCTTTTTGCAGAACTTTCAGCGCCATGGCCGTATCACCTTTTTGCGGGACGAGTTCGGTCGGATCATAGGGCGGAAGCTGGTCGACGAAAAAGAAGTCCGCGGCCGTGAGGACTTCGCGCAGGAGCTTAATGCGTTCCCGGATCAGCAGAGTAATCCGCAGCATTTTTTCTGCGGCGACCGTTGGATAGACCTCGTGAACTACGGGCAGCAGGCGCTGCGCTAGATCTTCGACGGACAGGGCGCGAATGTGCTCCGCGTTCAGCCAGATCGCTTTGGGATCGAATGTTTCCTCGGCGTAAGGAACACCCGGGTTCCTCGCTTCGCTCGGAATGACAGTTCTGCCTGGGATGACAGTTCTGCCTGGAACGACAGCGTTGCCCGGAACGAGAACCGCCGAAGAATTCGGAGTCTCCTTGAAGTTCACTACTGCGTTGGCGCGGTTGATGCCTTCCAGAGAAAATGCATCGATCAGTTCCTGGCGGCTCATCATCTCGCGGTCGTTTTTCGGCGACCAGCCCAGCAGGCAGAGAAAATTGATGAACGCTTCGGGCAGAAATCCCGCGTCGCGATATGTGGTTACGCTTACCACCGGACCATGGCGGCGCTTGGAAAGTTTGGTTCCATCGGGCGCGACTAGAAGCGGCAGATGCGCAAACTGAGGCGGAGCGGAGCCGGCAGCTTCAAAGATCAGCACGTGCTTGAACGTGTTCGAAAGATGATCCTGCCCGCGAATGATGTGGCTGATACGCACGTCGGCGTCGTCGGCGCACGACGCGAGATGATACGTCGGCATGCCGTCGGAGCGCATGAGGGCGAAGTCTTCAATGTCGTCGGCGACCTTTACCTGTTCGCCATAGACGGCATCGGTGAAATGGACCTGCAATTTTCCTTCGGAAAATCGGACAGCCGAGGGGGGCCGTCCCCACGTAGTTCCTTCTACACTGCCGTCCCTGGGCACGCGAAAGCGCAACGCAAACGGTTCGCCGGCAGCGGCGCGGCGATCGCTTTCTTCGCGCGAAAGCTCCCGCATGCCGGGATTGAACAGCCACGTTCCCTGCGCTCCCGACCGCTCGCTGTCGCCGGTATGGGCAGGAGTGAAATCTCGGTAAGCCAGGCCCTTTTGAAAAATGGCTTCCGCCGTTTTCCGGTGCAGCGTCACGCGCTCCGACTGCTTGTATTCCTCGTCCCAGCCCAGCCCGAGCCACTTCAGCCCTTCGAAAATCGAATTCACCGAAGCATCCGTGTTGCGCTCGACGTCGGTATCGTCGAGGCGCAGGATCATCGTCCCGCCGGTGTGCTGCGCGTAGAGCCAGTTGAAAATAAAAGTTCGCGCGCTGCCCACGTGAAGAAATCCCGTGGGCGAAGGCGCGAAACGCACGCGGGGTTTACTGCGCGACAGCGGGTTCGAAGATTCGGACATAAAGGTTGAGGCAAAGCCGGTAGAGATTCAGGAAATCGAATGACTTCCGCGCTACTCCACTGAACCGCGACGCGAGCCCGACACCGCAGCTTTGAACGAAGTCTCGGTGACCGAAGTTTCGATACTACGGGCGGCAGTTCGTGTCGTCAAGCTTGCGCGCCATAACGATTCGGCGCGCAGCCCGCTGATTCCATTGGAGATTGAAGCAGGCCAATGTACCGAATTCTTGTTGTCTTCTCATCGTTGGTTGTGAAAACATTGGGGCACCACTTCCCCTCGTAATTCAAGCGCGCGGAATGGGCCCTGGCGTCATCGGCGGCCGTATGAACAGTGTTGCCATCCCGACGATTATCATCCCCGGTGTCGTATCGGTTCTGTTGTTCTGCGTCTTTACATACCTGCACGAGCAAAGCCGGCAAGCCTACTTTCGGGCCTGGCAGCTGGCCTGGGCGTTTTACTCGCTGCACTACGCGCTCGATATTTTTTCGCCATCCGTGTTCACGTTTTTCTGCAGTGAACTTTTTCTGGTGGCGATGGCGTTGTGCCTTTTTATCTCGACGCGGCTGATGCGCGCCTCGTATCAATTCCGCTGGTATGACGCTGCCCTCGCCGCGGTCGGGGTCACGCTCGCCGGTCTCACTCTACGCGGACACATCGTGAGCGGCGTCTTCCGTCCTGACGTCGAGCCGACTATCCGACTGGGAATCGGATTGGCTGCGGTTCTGCTTTATTGCTCGGCCGTGTTCTACGTCAACGGCCACCGCCGCGGATCGCTGGCCTTTCAGGTGCTCGCGGTGGCGCTGGCATTGTGGGCGGTGCTGATGGGGATCGGCCAGTCGCAGGGTCCGTTGACGGAAAGTTTCGGCAACGCGAGCCGGATGTTCGGCCCAGTTCCGCAGATGCTGCTGGGCATCGCGATGGTGATGGTACTGTTTGAAAACCAGCGCAACGCCGTGCAGGAAAATACTCTCGCCCTGTCGACCCTAGGCGTAGACCCGCGGCGACTGCTCTTTGCCGACGATCTTGTGCCCAGCATGCAGGCCGCCCTCGATCGCCTCATGAGCGCTCTACCCGCGCGCCGGGCCGCGCTCTGCATCACCGAACGCTGGCGCGGGTTGTTGCCCTCCGTGCAGCACGGATTTTCCTCGGGATTTCTCGACGCGCTCGAGCGGAGCGGAGCCAGCGATTACATTTGCGAACTCGCCTACCGCCAGAGCGGAATCTTTACCGTGCAGAATCTCGCCGACATGACCGAGCCCTTCCCGGTCGGGCGAGTTGGAACCTTCGCGGAATTCAAACGGATTCTGACCGAAGCTGACGTCCGCAATCTGACTGCCGTGACACTGCAGACCCGCGAACACAATTTCGGCGTGATCCTGTTTCCGCATGCCGAGCGCAAGGCCTTCGGCTCGTCTGGTCCGCACCTGATGGTCGGCCTCGCCCTGCAACTTGGACTTACGCTGGAAAACTACGTGGTCGGTCACGATGCGCATCGCCGCACGCAGGAATACGAACTGCTGACTGAGATTGGCAAAGCGATCAGCTCGCGCCTCGATCAGGACGAAATTCTGCGCACCATTCAGGTCGAGCTGGGCCAGATTTTCGATACGACGCATTTTTATATCGCCTTCCAGGAAGGCGACGAGATTCGCTTTGACCTCGAGGTGAGGGATAATCGCGTGCTGCCGAAACGCACGCGGGAACTACGCAACGCCTTCACCGAGCACGTGATTCGAACCGGCGAGCCGCTGCTCATCCGCTCCGATCTGGAGAAGACGCGGAACCGGCTGGGGATCACGCACGTCCCGGAACGCCCCGCCAAATGCATGATTGCCGCGCCGGTGTTCATGAACAACAAACCCGCCGGCGTGATGGTCGCAATGCATCCTGACCGCGAATTTGTCTTCGAGCAGCGCGATCTCGACGTGCTCGTAACCGCTGCCGGACAGGTCTCGGTTGCAGTCGAAAACGCCCGCCTGTTCGCCGAAGAGCAGCGCCGTTCGCGACAGCTCGCCTTTCTCAATAATGTTTCGCGCACCGCAATTTCGAGCGATGATCCAGTGCACATGCTGGGACAAATCGCGAGCGAGATCCAGAAAAATTTCAGCTTCGACCACATCGGCATTGGACTGCTCGATTACGGCACCAAGGAAATCGAGATCAAGGCCGAAGCCGGAGCCACGGCTCACGCCATGGGCCGGCGCATTCCCCTCGGAACCGGCATTCTGGGCCGCGTAGCTCGCACCGGAGAACGCGCCCTGGTGCAGAACGCGCTGCCCGGAAATCTGAGCGGCATTCTTCCCGACGCGCGCGCCATACTTTGCATTCCGATCACTTACGGCGAAACTTTGCTCGGCGTGCTCAACGTCGAGAGCAACAACGAGAACGCATTCTCGCCTCAGGATGTGCTGATTCTCAACACGCTGGCCGATCTGCTCGCCACGGCGCTGCACAATGCGTTCGTCTTCCAGAAGCTGCAGCAGCAATCGATCACCGATGGCCTTACAGGAATCAAGACGCGACGCTTTTTCTGGGAAGCGCTGTCGGCGGAGTGGAAACGGGCTTCGCGATCGGGCCGGCCGTTCTCGGTGGTGCTCATCGATCTCGACAAATTTAAAGAAGTCAACGACACCATGGGCCACTTCGAGGGCGATCTCGTTCTGGCGCGTGTGGGGCGACTGCTGGAACAGAAATCGCGGCAGTCGAATGTGGTCGCGCGCTACGGCGGCGACGAGTTCATCGTGCTCATGCCCGAAACCGGGGCCGAACAGGCACAGGTACTGGCCGAGCGCCTGCGCCAATGGATCGCGACCGATCCCATGCTCAGCGAACACAAGGTCACTGGCAGCTTCGGCGTGGCCAGCTTTCCGATGCACGGTTTTTCCATCGAAGATGTGATTCGCGTGGCCGACGCCGGCATGTACGTCTCCAAGCGTTCGGGAGGAAACCTGGTCTCAACCGCGCAGGAATTCGTCGAGGGCCAGGACTTCGCCCGGCAGCGCCAGCAGATCTCCGCTTACATCGAGGGCTTTCTGCAGCGCGAGCACAACGGCCCCGAACATCTCGAAGAGCTGACCACGATGTTACGGAAACTCTGCAGCGGAGAAGCGGGCTGTAACGTCTCGCTGTTGAAAGAGTCGATCGAATCCCTGAGCCGGGCCGCCGAGTCGCGAGAGCTGCACACGGCCGGCCACGGCGATCTGGTCGCGCGCTATTCCGAGGTCATCGCCCGCGCGCTGGGCCTGTCTTCCGAAGAAACTGCCGATCTGGTCTACGCCGCGCGCGTACATGATGTGGGAAAAATTTTTGTTCCGGAACACATTCTCAACCGGCCCGGCCCGCTCGGCGACCGGGAGTTTCAGCAGGTGAAAATGCACGCGCACGTGGGCGCGGAAATCGTCGGCACGATTCCAAAAAGCGCCATGATGCGCGACGCCATCGAGCATCATCACCAGCGCTTCGACGGCTCGGGCTATCCGGATGGTCTGCGGGGCGAGCAGATCCCGCTCTGGGCAAGGATTATCGCGTTGACCGATGCCTACGCCAACATGCTGACCGAGCAATCCATTTCCGCCGCGAGAACTCCCGAGCAGGCGCTCGACGAGCTTTCCAAGATGAGCGGCATCGGCTTCGATGGACTGCTGGTGCGTCTTCTCCTGCGCGAACTGAAATCCGAACGCATGTCGTCAGGATCTGGCAACTGACGCAGAACCCTTGACCGCGAAGGACACGAAGGAATTCATAGGAATGTGTTTCCTTCATGATACTTCGTGTCCTTTGTGGTTATGGGTTTTGGGGACTTCTGCGATAGCCTAGTCAGTCATGTCGATCCCTCTATCTCTCTCTGGGAAAGTTGCCTTGATTTCCGGCGGTTCACGCGGCATTGGAGCGGCGACGGTGCGCATGTTCGCGGCTGCTGGCGCCAAGGTGATCTTCAGCTACCGCAGCGCGCGGCTCAAGGCCGAAGAACTTGCCCGGCAATGCGGAACGGATTCCTGCGACGCGGTGGCCTGCGATTTGAATTCCCCCGCGGCGGCCCGCGACTTGATTCACGCAACGGTCGAGCGCTTCGGCCGCCTCGACATTCTGGTTGCGAACCACGGCGTGTGGCCGCCTGAAGATGTTCCGATCGAGCGCATGACCGACGGCCAATGGCGCTCCACCATGTCGATCAATCTTGACGCCGTCTTCGGCCTGGTGAAATACGGAGTCGCGCAAATGAAAGCTCAGCCCCGCCAAAATTCAGCCGCCGCAGGACACATCGTGCTCATCAGCTCCACCAGCGGCCAGCGCGGAGAAGCGTTTCACTGCGACTATTCCGCGACCAAGGGCGCCATCATCAGCATGACCAAGAGCGTCGCCAGTGAACTCGCTTCCTCGGGCATTTATGTGAACTGCGTGGCTCCGGGCTGGGTCGATACCGACATGAGCGCAGGCGCGCTCGCCGATCCGAGGATCGGCGAGACGATCCGGCAAACGATTCCCCTGGGCCGCGTCGGCACGCCCGAGGAGATTGCTGCTCCTGTTCTGTTTTTGTGCACCGAGCACGCCGGCTTCATCACCGGAGAAGTCTTCAACGTCAACGGCGGCGCGGTCCTGGTGGGATAGAAAGTTCCCGCAAAAACGGCTGCCCCCGCGGCTGTCCTCCGGCCGTTTTTCTGCATCCAACCGGGAAGAGGAGCTTTGGCTACTGCGGGCAGAAAGTCCACAAGAAACGCTACAATTCTGGTTGCGCGCAAACACTCCCACAGTTGGAATGAAACGGTTTCTCCCTATTCTGCTTTTGGTGTGTTCAGGCTGGTCCCATGCCGGGGACCCGTCGCAGGCCCAATCTGCGCCAGCGTCGCAGCCGCCTGCGTCTTCCACCGAAGCGGTGCCCGCGGCGTCGAGTCAATCCGCAACCAACCCGCCCGCGAATGTCGCCGATGAAAACACGCGCAAAGCCAAAGCGGTGATTGAGCAGGCGATCGAGGCCCTCGGCGGATCGGCCTATCTCAACATTCGCGACCGCGAGCAGCAGGGGCGTGGGTACGCTTTCCACCATGGCCGCTCCAGCGGCGACGGCGTGCTGTTCTGGAGCTTCGCCGAGTTCCCCAACAAAGAGCGCGACGAACTCACCAAGGAGCGCGACATTGCAGAGTTGTACGTCGGCAACAAAGCCTGGGAGATCACTTATAAGGGCGCTCATCCCCTCGAGGAAAAAGATCTCGCCGACTACCTGCGCCGGCGCCGCTTTTCGCTCGACACACTGCTGCGTACCTGGGTCAACGATCCGAGCGTCATCCTGCTCTACGAAGGCAACGCGATCGCGGCGCAGCATCCCGCGCTGCAGGTTACGTTGATTAATTCGAAGAACGAAAGCGTAACCCTCGACTTCGACGAAGACACGCATTTGCCCATCAAGAAGTCTTTCGAATGGCGCGATCCGGTCGACAAACAGAAAAATCTGGAAGAGGAGATCTACGAGAACTATCGCCTGGTTTCCGGCGTCATGGCGCCCTACAACGTCACCCGCTTTTTCAATGGAGACATGGCCAGCGAACGTTTCCTGTTCAATGTCACCATCAACCAGGGGTTGGACCAGGCCATGTTCGATCCGAACTCCGGTTACAACCCGAACAAGCCGCAGAGCAAACATTAGGGTCGGGCAGGGATGTAGCTAAGTTCCTGCTTTACAATGATTTACAATCAGCACTGGCCGGGTTAGGCTTCTGGTTCCCCAGCTCACCCAAGCCACGGAGTGTGGCTTTCTTGCCACAGCCAACTTTCCACTTCGAGTAGTACTCTGATCCGTAACATTCAAAAGATTGATATTGGTCCAAGAGCAGACAATCCGCGCAGCAGTGGAATGCAGCGGGGTCGGGCTGCATAGTGGCGCGCCCGTCTCGATGCGCATCCTGCCCGCGACGTCGGGCACCGGCATCGTCTTCCGCCGCACCGATCTTGACGGATTCGAAATCGAGGCCGTCAGCCGCAACGTCGCTCGCGTCAGCTACGCCACCAGCCTCATGAAAAAGGGCGTGCTCATCTCCACTACCGAGCACCTGCTCTCGGCCTTCATCGGATTAGGCATCGATAACGCCATCGTCGAGCTCGACAACCTGGAGTTGCCCATCCTCGACGGCAGTGCGCTGCCCTTTGTCGAGATGATTCAGAAAGTCGGCATCCGCAAGCAGCGCCGGCCGCGCAAGTATCTGAAGATTGGCCGCGAGCTGGAGTGGCGGGAGTCGAACAAGTTCATAGCTGTTTACCCCTCGGAAACCTATTCCGTTTCCTACTCGATCAACTTCCCGCATCCGCTGATCGGTAAAGAAACTTTTCAGGTAGAGCTCACCAACGGAAGCTATCTGCGCCACATTGCCGGTGCGCGCACTTTCGGTTCTCGCCAGGACGAACAAGCGATGCGCGACATGGGATTGATTCGCGGCGCCTCGCGCGAGAACTGCATCGTTCTCACTCGCGACGGAATCGAGAACGGCCCGCTGCGCTTTCCCGACGAATTCGTGCGTCACAAAGTGCTCGATCTGGTCGGCGATCTGGCGCTGGTAGGCAAGCAGATTCTGGGCAAAGTCATTGCCGATCGCGCGGGCCACGCCATGCATACCGCGCTGGTCTCGCGCATCCTGCGCGACAAAACGTTGTGGGAAGAAGTCACTGTCGATAGCGATGCGGAAGAAGTCGAAGCAAAGTCCACCGCCCACGCCGCTGCGGGCGCACACCTCTAGACTTCAGATTGTTTCCCGGAAATTTCAGGAAGACGTGGCGACGCGCTCAATCCGCGGGTTCGCAGGGCGATTCCGCTGGATCGCTCGCATCGCAGGGCCGCTCCCGCAGCAGACGCTCCAACTCGCTGCGCGTCTGGTCAATCACGGCGGTGGCAAACTTCCGGGCGGAAGCCTGCCGTTCCGGCGACAACTCTTTAATGCGCACGTCGAGCAGAACAATATCCTGTTCAAACCAGCGCAGCGAACGTTGTACACGGGCAATGCGGAAATCGTCAGTCAACATATGGAATGGATCACTATCTGGTCGTATGGATTGCGGTCGATTAGCCTTCTGATTGTCCAGAATGCCTCGAATGCCGCACAAGTTCCATGAGAGATACCTCCCGGGCAGCACGGAATTCGCAGGCTTCGAGGTGACTTGACGATTGAGCGGGAAAAACCGGGAGCTTTCCGGGTGTCAGTTCAGAGTTTCCGGTTCGACGGCGGCGATGCGCTCCTTGGCGCCCGGAAGTTCCTCTTCGAGCCGGTCGTTCAACCATTTCTCGAGCTGTGCCTGCGCCTCGCTCGACACATCGTGGAAGCGCACTCCGGCCCGGCCCTTCACATCGGCCCACACCACTTCGGCATCGAGATCGAGGTTGTACTTCGTTTCCGGCAGCGTGAACTGCAGCCGCGGCTTAGCGCCCTTGGGCAGAGCGTCGCGCAGCATCAGAGCGATTCCGCTTTCGCTGATGTTGGTGCTGGTGGCCCGCACCGACTTCTCGCCGAGAACAATATTGACCAGCATTTTGACTGGCTGACGGAAATAGCGGCGCCGCTCCCGGATCATAAAATTCAGCGCCGCGTGAAAACAGCGTGAGGCGTTGAGAACGCTGATCGGTTTCTGCAACACGAAGTTGGCGCCCATCCCGAAAGCCTGCTGCGTGGTGGTCTTCTTGCCGTTGAGGATGGCGAAGGTCACGGAGTTTTTGTTGCTGGGAGTGTTTCTCAGACCTTCCATGACCGCGAGACCGCCATTGAGATCGTCGCAGTCCACAATGACGGCGTCGAATTTTTCGGCGATCAGAATCTCGGCTGCTTGCCGTGCTTCCTGGCAGATCTCTACATCAATGGAGAGCTTTTCCAGCGTGGGCCGGATAACGCGCACCAAATCGAGATCCTGGCTTAACAGGAGCGACTCTAACGTCATGCCTCAATTTTAAGGGTCGCCGTGGGGTCACGAAAGTAACAAAGGTAATAGGCTGGGTAAGTCCCTTTGGACGTACCCCAGACAAACCAGCCTGGCGCTCCGGCGGTATCATGACGGGGCAGTTTGTGTCCGCACCGTGTGGCGGAGTACAAATGAAATCCGTTTTCAATGCCCGAAACCGCCTATCTTTCGCTCGGATCGAATGTCGGCGACCGCGAGAAGCATCTGCGCGGAGCGATCGACCGTCTCAGTGCAATCGGATCAGTGATTGCAACTTCGTCGTTCTACGAGACGGAGCCGGTAGAGTTCACCCTCCAGGCATGGTTCCTGAATTGCGCCGTCGGCCTCGATACGACTAAAACACCGCAGCAACTGATGGCAGCGCTGCTCGACATCGAGCAGGAGATGGGACGGCGCCGCAGCCAGAACAAAGGCCCGCGCACCATTGACCTCGACATCCTGCTTTTCGGAAGCACCGTCATCGATTCGCGCATCACTGATTCGCCCCA
>Ga0070765_100002277_pt1 | contig 11995 bp, 7 predicted proteins | sample HubBroMetageWFT5_FD_71516 | JGI IMG/M metagenome (GOLD analysis project Ga0070765, IMG submission 71516) | Warmed and freeze-thawed soil microbial communities from the Hubbard Brook experimental Forest, New Hampshire - Hubbard Brook CCASE Soil... | ecosystem: Environmental > Terrestrial > Soil... | reverse complement strand
TTTTTTAATGCGCGGTAAACCGCTCTCCCAGCCATTCTCCCGGGCATTCCTTTCCGAGTTACCCTTTCGCACAACGCGAGTAGTCCTATCGACCGTGTCGGACCGGAATGCTAGGCTTATTTCTTACCCCTCGGAGGATTTGGGTGACGGACGCACTTCCAACAAACGACCCCGGTACGCAGAAGCGGCGCAGCACGCGCATCGTGCAAGCCGTTCCCATCACTGTTACGGGTGTGGACGCGCTCGGTCAGCCATTCAAGGAACGCACGACCACCGTGATGGTGAATTGCCACGGCTGCAAATACCAGTCGAAGCATTACGTTCCGAAGAATTCTGCTGTGACGCTGGAGATTCCGCGGCCTGAACCGTCTACGCCCGCGCGATCTGTGCAGGGACGTGTCGTTTGGGTACAGCGGCCGCGCACGGTTCGGGAACTGTTTCAAATTGGACTTGAATTCGAAGTCCCCGGAAATTTCTGGGGCATCGCTTTCCCTCCTGAAGATTGGGCTACCTCCACTGCGGAAGAACAGCAAGCGGCAATTCTTGCGCCGTCGGATCCGATCATGGCTCCTCCGGGAACGTCGGCTTATGTGGCGGACATTGCTGCCGCCGAAGCTGCGGAAGCGCAAGCGAAAACTGGATCGCAGGCAACTGCTCCTCCCGCGGCTGCGGCGCCTGCTGCTCCCGCTGCTTCCACTTCATCTGCAGCGCCAACCGCTTCCGCGCCATCAGCGCCGGCGGCCTCTGCGGGTGATGCGAAGATTCACGTGATGCCGAGCCCGGCGCAATCGCAGGAGTCGCAGGTTGCGGTTGCGCGGCAGATGGCGAAGATGGTTGCGGATGCGAAAGAATCGCTCGATAAGACGATGCGCAAGGGAGCGCAGACCGCGATCAACGAAGAAATGACCGTGGTGCGGCAGCAGTTGGATGCGCAACTCCACGACGCGGTGGAACACGCGATCAAAGCCTCGATGGAGCGAGTGTCCGAATCGGCTGCAAAGAAAGTGGTGCAGCAAGCCGCGGAACGTACAGCGGCGATTGTGGAAGAAGCGCGAAAATCAACCGCTTCAAACGTGGCGCAGCTGGACGAAAAAGTTCGCCAGGCGGTGAAGGATGCGGTGACCGACGCGGCGGAGCAAGCCGCGCAACAAGCCGCGCAACAGACGGCGGCGATGAATCTGAAGCAGACGGTGGAGAGCGTAGTCGAGCGGGCGCTTTCGGACCGCGAAGCCGCCACGCCGTCACTGCAGATTCTTTCTTCGCCGGAGTCGGCGCAGAAGCACCTAGACCAGTGGAAAAAAGATCTGGAAAATACCGCGCAGAACGTGCGCAACCAGACTGTGGAGCAATCGCAATCCGATATTGCCGCGGCGAGCCGCAAGTGGACGGAAGAATTCGAAGCTGCGCTAAGAGGCGCTTCGGAAAAAGTCAGCGAAAAACTAAACGAGACTTCGCAGGCGGCGATGGCGCAGGCCGAGCAGGATGCCGTGGCGCGCGCCGCGCAATTGCACGCATCACTCAATGAAGCGGTAGCGGGAGCGCAAGGGCAAATTCAATCCGCGACGGCAGGCCTGGAGCAGGAACGCGCGCGCGCCGAAGAATTGCGAGAGCAGCTGCAGATTGCCGCGAAGGCGGCCATCGAGCAGACGCGGCAAGGCGTGAGCGAAATCGCCGCTTCGCAGCGCGAGGCGCTTGCGCGACAAGCGGACGAGGTAATCGCGGAGCGCACGCAACACATCCAGCCGATCCTGCAAAATTCCGTTCAGGGCGTGCTCGATCATTTCTCAAACGAGCTGGACCAAAAGCTCGCGCCCAAGCTCGACGAAGTGCAGAAGGCTGTTTCCACGCTCGCGAATGTGGAACAGCAAGCGTCGCAGATCGAAGATAAGATTCGCGGGCAGGTGGCGAGCGCCGAGCAGCATGCCGCAGGATTGCAGGAAAACATCCGCAATCAGGTTGCAGAAGCGGCGGGGCAAGTGGAGCAGTTGCAGGCCACGATTCGCGATCAGGCAAAAATAGCGTCCGAGCAGGCCGTGCAGGAATCGCTCGAGCGGTTGCGGGCGGAAACGTTAAAACTACCGGCGGAATTCCAGGAAACATCCCGCGCGATGCTCGCGAAGATGGAAGAAGAGCTGGCGCAGAAGACCACCGAGGCGCAGCACGAGACGTATGAATCGTTGCTCAAGGCTTCCGAGTGGTATCAGAAGAAGGCGCAGACGACGATGCAGTCCACGCTGGAGCGAGCCGTGGAGCAATCCACGACGACCTTGCGGGACCGGGCCGCTGAAATTTCAAGTCTGGTTGCATCCGAGCTCGATCACTACCGGCGCACGTATGTGGATCACAGCAAGGCAGAGATTGAAGATGTTGCCAAAGAAGTGGTGGACCGCGAGCGCACGAAGCTGAACGAAACGGCGGAAATCGCGGGCGCGGGGTTTACGAACCACGTCGCCAATGCCACGGACGAATCGCTTCGCCGGTTTGAAACTACTTCGCGGGAGGCCCTGGAAAAAGCGCGGTCGGATATGGAGTATGACCGCGAAGGGTCCCTGGCGGAATTCCAAAAAAAGTTGGAAGAGCAAATGTCACTGGGCGTGGATCAGGCGAAGCTGTATCTGCAGTCCCAGCTGCTGCCGATGATGGAGGAGTGGGCGGCGCAGCGCGACAAGCAACAGAAACAGTGGGGCGACAAGATGGAAAAGTCGTCGGACGATTCGATTGATATTTACAAAACGCGGCTCGAAAACGCTTCGAATTCGTGGCTGCTGGCTTCGGCAACAACGCTGGGGCAGCATTCGCAGGCGGTGCTCGATACACTGGCGAAGTCCGCGGAGAAGCGCATCCGGGAAACCTGCGCGGATGTATTGTCTGGGATGGGCGATACGATCAAGGCGCGCTTGATGGGAATTTCGACTCAGATGGAAGAAGAAGGGCGCGAAGAAGAAGACGACGGCGAAGATCACCCCGCGAAGAAGAAATAGCTGCGCCACCCGCACCGAAAAATCTTTTCTCTATTTGAAGCCCCCTGATTAAAAGGATTAAACGTCGTATAATCCAGTGCGCGCAACGGGGGAGCGGAACCTATGAACGTACAAGAACAAATCAAAAAATATATTGCCAGCCAACCGGAGCCAAAGCGAAGTGACTTGCAAGAGTTGCATCGGCTCACGCTTCAAGCGTCACCAGGATGCAAGTTATGGTTCTCCGATGGTAAAGACAGCGAAAATCGTACTGTTTCTAACCCGACGATTGGATATGGCCTTCACACGATAAAATATGCCGATGGAAAAAGCAGGGAGTTTTTTCAAATCGGCGTGAGCGGAAACAAAACCGGAATCTCTGTCTATTTAATTGGTCTGAAAGATAAAAAGTACCTAGCCAAAACGTATGGGAAAAAACTAGGCAAGGCGAGCGTGACCGGATATTGCATTCGGTTTAAAACTCTAAAGGATATAAACGTCGATACGCTTGAAGCGGCAATACGATTTGGGCTCGCAGCTCGGAATGAAAAAGGTAAGGCGGAGAAATAATTCCGTTGTTAAAGGGAAGCAATTATCGAATCCATCGCGCGCTGAAATCCAATCGATAATAAGACGGCAAATGGAAGAAAAAGGCCGAACGGAAGACGACGGCGAAAATCACCACGCGAAAAAGAAATAGCTTAGCCGCCCGCCCCGGCGTTAGTCGCGCCGCGAATGGCGGCTCTTCGGTCGCCTACGGCACCCTTCGATCCGCCATTCGCCACGCCTGTTCAAACGGAGGTCGTGCTATAACTCTCTCACTTCTCCTGGACTAAAAACCCGGGCTTGTCAGTCGGATGGATCAGTTCTCGAGTGGGAAGCATCGTCACAACGACAGCTTGGTGGTGTTGCGTCGACCTGTTGAGCTGGCACGACTAGTCAGAACTTAGTTCTCACCGCCAAGACCTGATCCGGCCGTGGCCGGTTCGGCGGCAAATCCGTTGTGTCAGGCACAGGCGAATAGTACGATGGCGCGACTCGAGTTCCGGCTCGAAACTTCCTGATGAAATGCTCTTCTTGCGCACGCGAATTGCCGAATGGGGCAGCATTCTGCCCTGCCTGCGCGACGCCTGCGGACTCCAGCTCTACTCCGACCGTGACACGTGCCGACTCGCCAGCGGCCCGCGCCATTCGAGCCGATTTGGAAGCTCAAGCGGATCGCGAGGGTGAAGCAGCGTCGCCCGCGCAGCGTGACGAATCTGGGCCGCGTCAAACACCTCCGTTGCATTCTTCCGATTCTGGATATGAAGCACGCTACGTTCCCGGCACCACGTTGCTCGAGCGGTATCGCATTGTTTCGCCCCTCGGCAAGGGCGGCATGGGCGAGGTGTATCGCGCCGAGGATTTGAGACTTGGGCAGACTGTGGCGCTGAAATTCCTGCCGAAATCTTTGGCGCGAAATGAAGAAGCTCTGGCGCGCTTCACCCGCGAAGTGCGGATGGCGCGGCAAGTTTCGCATCCCAATGTGTGCCGCGTCTTCGATATTGGCGAAGCCGAGGGGCAGACGTTTTTGACCATGGAGTTCGTGGACGGCGAGGACATGTCTTCGCTGATGCGGCGCATCGGCCGCCTACCCGGGGACAAAGCGCTGGAAATTGCGCGACAAGTTTGTGCTGGCCTGGCCGCGGCCCACGAACACGGCATCATCCATCGCGATTTGAAACCCGCAAACATCATGCTCGATGGACGCGGCCGAGCACGAATCACGGATTTCGGGCTCGCCGGAATCGCCACCGAAATGAAGGGCGAAGACGCGCGCGCCGGAACACCTGCCTATATGTCTCCCGAACAATTTTCCGGCGGTGAAGTCACCGCAAAGAGCGACCTCTATTCGCTGGGCCTGCTGATGTACGAAATTTTTACGGGCAAGAAACCATACGAAGCCGCTACGTACGCTGAGATGGCGCGCTTGCGTGAAAAAAGCGCGCCAATCGCACCATCGGCGCACCTGAAAGACATAGATCCGCTCGTCGAGCGCGTGATGCTGCGGTGCCTGGAAAAAAATCCCGCGAAGCGTCCTGCATCAGCCCTGCAAGTAGCTGCCGCACTCCCAGGAGGCGATCCGCTCGCCGCTGCCCTAGCCGCGGGCGAAACACCCTCTCCTGAAATGGTAGCAGCGGCAGGCGGGAAAGAAGGGTTGCGGCCGGCGATTGCATGGAGTTGCCTGCTGCTAATCGTTCTGGGCCTGGCCACAATGGCCGTACTTTCCGAGAAAACCGAATTGCTGAACCTCGTCCCCATGCCCGACCCGCCCGACGTGCTGGCAGCGAAAGCTCATGAAATGCTTCGCGAATTTGGTTACACCGCCCCGCCGGCGGATACCGTCTATTCATTCACTTTGCGCTCTGGATATTCCCGGTACATCCTGCGGAATGACCGCAGCCTAACGCGCTGGAACAGTCTTTCCTCGGGTGTTCCTCCGACAATTCTTTTTTGGTACAGGGAAAGCCCACAATTCTTTTCCACCAACAACATAATGTCTCTTGGCGGTGTGCAGGAAGATGACCCTCCTAATTTGATTTCCGGAACGCGCGAGATATTTCTAGATCCGCAGGGACATCTCGTGAAATTTGAGGCCGTGCCTCCGCAGGTCGATACCTCGACCGACGCAGCAACGCCGACAAATTCGGGTGCGCTGCTTACGGCGGCGGGGCTGGATTCGAATCAATTCAAACCCGTGCCGCCGCAATGGACGCCGCTTGCGGCAACTGACGCACGCGCCGCATGGGAAGGAAGCTGGCCCGGGCATCCCGAATTGGCCTTGCGTGCGGAAACGGCGTCGTTTCGTGGAAAGCTCGTCTATTTCGATCTCATTTCCCCTTGGACGGGAGGAGATCGAATGGGCGAGGCGCAGACAAGTACTGGTGAAAGGATTCAGGGCATAGCCGGGTTTACGATCTTTGTTTCGGTCTTCCTGCTGGGTGGTGTGATGGCGCAGAACAACGTCCGCTCGGGGCGAAGCGACCGGCGTGGCGCGGCGCGGCTGGCTCTGCTGGCCTCCTTTTTGGCCTGGACAACTGTATTTTCTCTGGCGCACCACGTTCCCGCGTCGTCCGAATTCGTGATTCTTTTGATGGCAACTCTAGCGGCGTTGATCATGGGAGCAACATCCTGGCTGTTCTACGTTGCGCTCGAACCGCATGTCCGCAGACGATGGCCCAATTCGCTGATTTCCTGGGGTCGCTTGCTGGCCGGGCAGACGCGAGATCCCGTGGTGGGCCGCGATCTGCAGGTGGGAATCCTGGTGGGAGTCTTTTGGGCGATTGCGTACAGGGTGGATGATTTGCTTCCCGGCTGGCTGGGAAAGATACCTTCGCTACCCGATTTCATCCCTGATCATTCCAATTTGTCGGGTCTTCGCATGATGATCGGCACGATTCTCATAAATATTGTTTCCTACGTTGCTTATTCCCTCTTTTTATTTTTTATCTTCTTTCTAATCCGACTAGCGCTACGTAAGCAGTGGTTGGCCGTGCTCGTCTCACTCTTATCCGTCTCCCTCATTTCGGTAGGGGGGGATCACCGAGCGTTGCACACGACTTACGAACTGGTCATTTGGAGTATCGGCTTGGTGGTGCTGATTCGTTGTGGGCTCCTCGCACTCGTGATTGCTCTCTGCACGCAGGGCATTCTCGAAGATTTTCCTTTGACCGCGCATCTGTCAGCCTGGTACGCGGAACCAACAATTTTCGTGTTCTCCGCCATCCTGGCCGCGGCGATTTTTGGGGTTTACACTTCGACGGCGGGCAAATCTCTGTTGGGTGGTATTTCATTCGACAGTTGAGCGAGCGTCGCGCGTTGAAATCCAATCGATAATAAGACAGCAGATGGACTACGAAGGGCGAGCAAGGGCGAGGCTAGCCCCGCCCTTGCTCGTGGTGCAAGACCCGGAAGTTTCACTTCCTAGCTGGACCTAAATTGGTGGGACCTTCAAGTGATGTAAACTCCCTCATTCATGTTGGTACAAAAACTCGGGCTAGCAGTCTGCCGTGAGGTATGCCGTGAAAACCATTATGAGATTATGGTTACCCGTTTTCGTATTCTCCTGTATTAGCTTGGCTTCAGCACAGTCTCACACCGATTCCGGTCCTATTGTAGCGATTGACTCCGGAGTGCTCGAAGGCGTGCCATTCGGCTCAACAAGGGATGAAATGATGTTCCTGGGGATTCCTTTTGCTGCGCCGCCGATCGGAGAGCGACGCTGGAAACCTCCTCAGCCAGTCGAGAAATGGCAGGTTACGCGTAAGGCGAACAGGTATGGCGGGGATTGTTTTGAAGCGGAAGACCCTCATTCAGACGACTTAACGAAGGAGATGGTCCAGACGGTTGATCCTTACTTCACCTATCGACACGATGAGGACTGTCTCTACCTGAATGTGTGGACGACAAATCTGCCGCAAGATCATTCCGGCGGAGAGTTGCCCGTCATGGTCTGGATTCACGGTTCCGGCCAGGCAGCCCAATTTCTGTCTGCTGGGCCGACGCTGGCGCGAAAAGGAATTGTTTTCGTCAGCATAAACTATCGCACAGGCCCACTTGGCTTCATGGCCCATCCCGCTCTCACCGCGGAATCTCAGCATCATGCCTCGGGGAATTATGGAATTCTTGATCTGATTGCTGCGCTCGAATGGATTCAGCGCAACATCTCGAAGTTCGGGGGAGACCCCGCAAGAGTCACGATATTCGGCGAATCATCAGGCGGGATGATGGTTTGTTTCCTGATGTCTTCGCCATTGGCCCAGGGACTGTTTCAACAAGCCATCATGGAAAGCTTGGGCTGCGCTGATACCATCTCGCCCGAGTTGAAAGCTTCATCCAACTATGAAGGCGGAGTCGGTACAGCCGAAGAGATAGGGTTGCGCCTGATGCGGGATCTCGGGATTGCTCCCGGTCCCGATGTATTGGCAAAACTTCGCGCTAAGAGTCCGAAGGAAATCACGGATGTGGCGGACCACGACGGCTCTATCAACTTCGATATCGAAAGCGTCATCGACGGCTGGGTCTTGCCCGAACAACCAGCGACGATCTTCGCACGAGGCCAGCAGGCGAAGTTGCCCGTGATCGTCGGTAGTAACGCGGATGAAGGGACCACTGTCGTCGAGGAGACGCTGCACGCTTCCCCAACTTTGGCTAGTTACAAGGCTTTCCTGAAGAGTGAATTCGTGAGTGACGCTACCGCCGACGAAATTTTTCGCTTGTACCCGGCGACCTCGGACGCAGATGCTCGCGCAGCCTTTATTGCCTTCGATACAGACTATGAATTTGGCAATTCCGTCCACGTTATCGCCACTGATATGGCAGACGGTGGACAAAAAACCTGGTTCTACTATTTCAGTTATCCGGCGAGGGCTAAGTTCTACGAAGGCTTGGGCGCGTTTCACGGCATCGAATTGAAGTTCCTCAGCGGATGGTTTTATCCCAGCCGCTGGGGCAAGCCCAGCGCCGAAGACAAGAAGCTTGTCGATTTAATGACGGGATACTGGACGAATTTCGCGAGGACTGGCGATCCCAATGGCCCGAATCTTCCACATTGGCCGGTCTACGATCCGAAAGTAGACATGGTCCTGGAAATCGGGCACGAGGTCAAACTGCGGCCGACTCCCCACTCAGACCGCTTTCCTGTGTTCGTGCGCAGCCTCAACAGCCGGCTGAAATCGATATCGAGGTCGGGCCAGGAGCTGGGCCCGACTCAGCAGAAATGAATGCAGGAAACAAGAGAAATTGAGGTCTCCCGCAGGCTGTGATTCCGGATGTAATCGATATAAGCGCGAAGTTCGGACGTCAATTGCAATTTCTGGGGAGCATCTTGCACGAAGCAGAGTTCATATTTTATCGAAAGTGATTGGAACGACCTTCTTCGCTCTGCTGGGTCTCTGGATTCATAAAGCGTCGCCGCGACTTGCAGTGCGGGGAGCCTTTCCCATGGGAAATCACGTTTGTGGGCGGGATTCTGCTTCTTCAATGGCGCGCCAATGCGGCGGCACATGTTGCCGCCCCGGAGAATTCAGTGCCACTACTAATCGCTTATGGTATTACGACCTCGGAGTTTTTCGCGTTTGCGTTTCTTGCGATGATGGTGTCGCCATTCCCGTCGCCCGCGAGCGCGGCTTTCACCGGCAGTTCACCGCGGTACAGATGGTTCGTGAGGGGTTTATTGGTTCTTGGATCCTGCGTTTTTGCTCTGTTTGCAATTCGTATGTTGCAAGATTTCATCTCCAGTCCGTCCCCTGCTCTCCGCACTAAATCCCTAAAGCTGGAGCGGGTATCAGTGTGGGCGACCGTAGGTCTTTACCTCTTCATTCTCCCCAGGCCCTGGATTCCGTTGCTGGCAGATCGTCTCGGGACAAGTGTGCCTTCGTCGGTTGATTAACTGGCCTTTGCTTCTATCTCATCAATTGCGCTCGCCTGACAGGACCGCGCTAAGCAGTTCAAGCCCTTGTCCCTCGCCAAAACTCTATCCGCAGCGAGAATTGCGCGATTCTCATTTGAAAAACCCTTGAAAACTTGGAACTCGATCGAGAACTGCATTGGGAGTTCCGGGTTCACTTAAGCTCCGAGCCCCCAAAGAAACTCGGCCAGGCATCGGGCATGCAAACAGGGCGATTTCGTGCTGGGGCGGGCAGACGTTATAATGCTGGCCATGGCGAATCAAGCTTACCTGCGAGTCTGGTGCAAGGATTTTCCCGAAGAGTTGATACTGGAGAGGCTGGGAAGTTTTCTGGGGACGGTTCCCTTTTCTGCCACCAAGCCGGGATTTACATACCTGACGGTGCGCGCGGTGGATTCCACGGAAATTCCGGTGTTCGAGCAGGATTTGCGGTCGGTGCCGCTGGACGCTGCGGGAATCCTGGAGCTCTCGCGCGAATTTCTACACAACGATACATCCTACGAAGTCCGCTGCGATTGGGATTTATGGGTTTCCGAAGGCGAGGCGGCCCGGTGGAAGCAGTCGCCGCAACCTTTGGAGATTTCCTGCTACGGCGAAGACTACGGCGAAAAAACGTGGGTAGAGAGCGGGCATTTCGAAGCGAATCTTGGTTTCGAGCATCTATTTACAGGGCACGCCGGATTGCTGGGATTCCAGCGCGGAATGCGCGCTGCGGCGGAGAGCCCCGAAGAGGCGCGCTTTCTGGAAGCGATGGCGTGGCCGGAGAACCTGCACAAATACCAGGAAAAAACGCAGGAAAATATTCGCAAGCTGATGGAGTGGGCGAAGCGAATCGAGCATGCGCTGCCGGTCGAGCGGGTGCAGATGTGGTCTGAAGGAGAAGAGAATTTTGAGGCGCGGCTGGATGAAATATTGGCGGCGCGTTGATCATTGTGCACGGAGAACGGTGAACGAAGGATTGCGAGCGCTGGTTCCAAACAGCTTCCGGAACAGGATGCGGGACGTTAGAATTGCTGCGGAGCGCGAGGCTACCGATAAATTGATGAGAAAAACGACCATTATTGCGGCGGCGGCTTTTGTGGCGCTGCTGTGCGTTTCCTGCGGGGACTCGAAGAAGCAGCAGGAGCAGGCGCAGCCAGTGGTGCCGGCGATCCCGGCGGAGTATCAATCGGCGGCGGAGCACGGGCTGGGGTCGGATACGGATGTGTTGCTGTACGGCGACCTGGCGAAAAATGGGCACGTGCAGATACTGGCAGCGAACCGGATTAAAGTGACGCCCCAGGGCGCCGCTCCTGGAACGTTGGTGACGCGCGCGGCATTGCTGGAGAACGACAACGGCTCGTGGAAAGAAATTTTTCGCTGCGACGAACACCTGCAGAACACCAAGGGATTTCTGGGTGGAATACCGCTGGCACCGGTGAATGGCTGGAGGCTGCAGGTGGAGCAGGATGTGGCGAAAGGGCTGGAAATGTATTTCACGCCGATTCAGAAGCCGGCCGGGGGATACGTGGAAACGATTGGCGTGAGGTGGAATCCGAAAGTGGAGCGATACGAATCGATGGACAGGAAGTACGAGGTATTTTTGACTGAGATACCGGCACTGGAAACGCCGCAATCGCAAATACGCTGATGAGCGCGATAGCACAACCCGTCTCGACAACTGGTGCGGCCGCCGCTGCACGGCCGGCGAGGAAGCCCTCCGGCTGGGACCATCTGAAGACGCTGCTGCCATACGTGCGGCGATACAAAGGGATGGTCGCGCTGGGGCTCGTTGCGCTGGCGCTGATGGGAATTGTGGGGTCGATGCCGCAACTGATTCTGGGCGCGATTACGGATTGCCTGCAGGGATCGAAAGTGCCGCTGGCCACTTTGCACGGCGCGCCGCGAACCCTATTGTCGCCACTTTTTTCGATTTATGCGCCGTCGAGCACGCGAGCTCTGGAGATTTTCTGCGTCGTGCTGATGGGAGTGATGCTGGTAAAGGGATTTTGTTCGTTCTGGACGCGGTGGATTTTGATCGGCGTGTCGCGCGAGATCGAATACGACTTGCGGAATGATATTTTGACGCGGCTGTTGCGGCTGGAACCGGAATTTTATGTAAGAAACCGGACCGGCGATTTGATGTCGCGGGCGACGAATGACTTGAACGCGGTGCGGATGGTGCTGGGGCCGGGGATCATGTACAGCGCGACGACCGTGGCGACGATGGTGCTCGCGGTTTATTTCATGTTCAAGCTTTCGGTGGGATTTTCGCTGTGGATACTTTCGCCGACGCCGGTGGTGGCGCTGGCGGTGTGGTATTTCGGGCAGATCATCCACCGGTTTTCGGAGCAGATTCAGCGGGTGCTGGGCGTGCTCTCCACGCGAGCCCAGGAAAACCTGACCGGCATCCGCGTGATTCGGGCGTACGCGCAGGAAGATCAGGAAATCGCGAAATTCGACGAGGCGAATCGGGATTACGTGGACCGGAACATCAAGCTGATTGCGGCGTGGAGCCTCTTCTTTCCATTTCTTTCGGCGATTATCGGCGTCACGTTTGTGATTTTGCTGGGGAGGGGCGGAGTGGACGTGATCGACCACCGGTTTT
>Ga0070765_100002276_pt1 | contig 11995 bp, 7 predicted proteins | sample HubBroMetageWFT5_FD_71516 | JGI IMG/M metagenome (GOLD analysis project Ga0070765, IMG submission 71516) | Warmed and freeze-thawed soil microbial communities from the Hubbard Brook experimental Forest, New Hampshire - Hubbard Brook CCASE Soil... | ecosystem: Environmental > Terrestrial > Soil... | reverse complement strand
GCCGCCTCGGAGGCGGCCGCTACACGTCTGTGCTTCACTCACTCCTGCAACTTAGACGTTTCGAGTTTCCCTTACGTCAGGAGAGCCGGCCATCGCAGGCTGGCTCCCTCTGTAAGACACCGTCCGTGACAAAAAGTTACGACGCGATGAACAGCGTACGTCCTTGCCGGTTCACTAGAAGCAGCGGATCGCTTCCGCCCTTCTTGACGGCGCTCTGGAACTCAGAGACGTTCTTCACCGGTTGGTGATTCACCTCTTGAATGACGTCGCCCCTTTGCAGGCCCGAATCCGCCAGCTTGCTGGCAGGATCCACGCCCGAGACTACGACGCCCTTGGTCGAAGCCGGCAGGCCCAGTTCTTGTGCCGTGTCCGGCGTCAGGTTGCTGACTTCAACGCCCTCGAGCGCCTTGGTGGAGCCTTCCCCATCCGACTCCAACTTGGCGGTTTCCGTGGGCATTTCTGCCAGTTTCAGCGACAGGTTCTTTTCGCTGCCATCGCGCAGCAACTTCAGGTTGACGGTGGCGCCCGGAGTCATCATCGAAATGCTGTTGCGAAGCTGGTTGCTGGTTTCCACCGGCTTGCCGTTGACTTCGAGGATGATGTCGCCGCGCTGCACGCCACCTTCTTGCGCCGGGCTGTTGGCGGTAACGTCACCTACAACAACGCCACGCGCTTCTTTTTGTCCGAAGGCTTTCGCCATGTCTGTAGTCATGTCCTGCGGCAGAATGCCCATGTAGGCACGGACAACCTTGCCGTTCTTCAGGATCTGATCCATTACTTGGTGCGCCAGATTCACGGGAACCGCGAATCCGATGCCCTGGCTGCCGCCGGAGCCATGCGAAATAATGGCGGTGTTGATGCCGACGAGTTCGCCGCGATCATTGATCAGCGCGCCGCCGGAATTTCCCGGATTGATCGGTGCGTCGGTCTGCAGAAAATCCTCATAGGCCTCGATGCCGAGGTTGCCGCGGCCGGTGGCGCTGATGATGCCCTTGGTCACGGTTTGTCCCACGCCGAAGGGATCGCCAATGGCCAGCGCGGTGTCGCCCACTTCGACTTTGGAAGAGTCTCCAATCGTGATTGGCTTCAGGTTGGTCGCATCAATTTTCAGAACGGCGATGTCCGTCTTCGGATCGGTGCCAATGACTTTGGCTTCCAATTCGCGCTTGTCGCCGAGGGTTACGCGGACGTCCGTCGCGCCTTCCACAACGTGGTTGTTGGTCAGAATATACCCTTCGGGACTTACGACCACGCCGGAGCCGAGAGCCTTTTCACGGCGATCTTTGGGAACGTTAAAGTGTCCTTCGCCCTGGCCAAAGAATTGGCGGAAGAACGGATCCATGTCCATTCCTTCAGGCATCTGGTCCTTCGCTTTCACGACTTTGGAGGACGAAATGTTCACCACCGAGGGCAGTACGCTTTTGAGTATCGGAGCGTAACTATTCTTCGTTGGCCCCTCGTTGCTATCCGCCATCTTTAGAGTTGCCGGCGGATTCGAGCTCGATTTTTCCGCTACTGCTTTCTGCGTGGTATGCGCGATGCCCAAACCGGCAGCGCCCAGGAACACGCCCAAAATCAACGTAGCGGGCTTCGATAAAACAGAAGATCCCTTTGCGGTCATGTGTCCATCCTTAATTGGCTCGCACCTGCGCAGAGGTCTCTGTGTCGCTGTGTTCTCCGCAGGTTGCGTAGTTGTCACTCACATCCATTCAGACGCTGCGGGGTAGGCGCGTGATTCTCCCTGCTGGTGGGGAGGAAGGAGGCCGATGATTGGGGATGCGCAGGTACCTGCAAACAAAAGGGTTAGAGGCCTATTACTGCTTTGTGCGGCCCGCTGAGCCACGGCTGGACACGAGTAGTCGGACGAAACTTGTCATCCTGAGGGCGCGTACCTTGCATCCGAAGGATCTCAACGTCGTGAATTGAGTACACACTTGAAGTTGAGATCCTTCGACGATCCTCGTCGGATCGCTGCAGGATGACAACGCCGAGGAAATGTTAGGCGATGATGCCTTTTCGGACGGCGTAGAGGATTAGTTCGGGGACGCCTTTCAGGTTTAGCTTTTCCATTAGGTTGGAGCGGTGGCTTTCTACCGTGTAGACGCTCAGGTTCAGCAAGTTTGCCACGTCTTTGTTGGATTTTCCTTCGGCGATGAGTTGCAGGATCTCGCGTTCACGCGGAGTCAACAGATCGTACGCGTCTTCTGCGCCGGAGCGCTTCAGTTTACGGACGTAATCGTCCAACAAAACTTTGCTGACCGCTGGACTGAAAAATGATTTGCCGCCCGCGACGACGTGGACCGCTTTGATCAGATCGGCCTCTGCTGAATCTTTCAGCAGGTAGCCTCTGGCTCCGGCTTTCAAGGCGCGCAGCACGTAGCTTTCATCGGAGTGCATGCTGAGCATCACCACCGCCAGCTCCGGATTGTGTTGGGTCATTTGCAGCGCGGCTTCAATACCATTCAGGTTTGGCATGCCGATGTCCATCACGACTACTTCTGGCTTCAACGTTTTTGCCAGTGCTACCGCTTCGCGGCCGTCGCCTGCTTCTCCCACAACGGTTATGTCCGGTTCGCGCTCCAGCATCAGGCGCACACCACTGCGCATCAATTGGTGGTCGTCAGCAAGCAACACACGCGTTTTTCTCATTGTTTAGGCGAGGTCCTGGCCGGCTAGTGGCAACTCTGCGTGAACGGTCGTCCCTTTGCCTGGGGCTGAATCAATCTTGAAAATGCCGCGCAGTTGGCGAACGCGTTCTTCCATGCCCAAGATTCCCATGCCGCGTGTGCGTTGCGCGTCGAAGCCTTCGCCATCGTCGATAATTTCGACTATAACTTTGTCGGCTGCTTGCTTCACGGCCACTTGGGCGTGTTTCGCGCGAGCATGCGTAGCCGCGTTCTGCAAAGCTTCCTGCACCAACCGATAGATACCCACCTTGATCTCGTCGGGAAGATTTTCTTTCAGTTCGCCCGCTTCGACGTCGACTTCCATGTCGCTGCGTCGAGAAGTTTCACGCGCTTGCCATTCCAAGGCAGGAATCAGCCCGAGATCGTCGAGCATCGGCGGCCGCAGCAGGAGGGCCATGTCGCGAATGGATTTCACGGCGGTCTCCGCGGCGGATTTGATGCGTTCGATCTGGCCTTCCAGAATTTTGTCGCCCGCGGGAACGAGATTTGTGAGCTGACTGACATACACGAGGAGCGCGCCCAGGGTTTGCCCTACTTCGTCATGCAATTCGCGCGAGATAGACCGGCGCTCCGCTTCCTGCGCATCTACCAGACGGCGCGACAATCCTTCGAGTTCCTGGCGGCTGCGCACCAGGGCCACGTAGCGTTCGCGACCTTCCTGTTCCAGTCGCCAGATGTAAAAGCCGGCGGCCAGCGACAAAAGCAATCCGGCCACTAGGGTCAGCAGCACCATGCGCGCGAGCCTGGTTTGCAGGCTGCTAAAGTCCAACGCGAGGGTTTGATTTTCTTCCGCCAGCGCCTGGTTATTCAACGCGGAAACCTGCTGCGCCAGTTCTAAAAGCTGTGTCCGTCGGGGGATCAACTGCTGGTGCACAAATATGTGTCCACGGCGGACGCGGTCAGATGCGGGCCAGGTCAGAGCTTCGGTGAACGAGCTGTCCTGCGCGGCGATTAGCTGCGCGATCCGCGTCAGCAGGAGGCGCTCTTCGCGGCCACAATCTTGTGGGTAGTGATCCAGGGCGGAATGCGCCTCTGCCGCGTGATATTGCACCTGGGATGCGGTTGGAGAATCTGTGCTGGCGGTGTCGCTCATCAGATATTGCTCCATATTGTCGTTGTAGGTGTGGACGGAGACGATGACGGTGAGCAGCGCGCGACTGTGGCTGGTAAAGTGTTCGCTTAGTTCATTGGAAATTTGATTTAGTTTTTGGAGCGAATCGAGCGCGCTTAGGCCGGCGACAATCATCAGCACGAGCATTCCGCCGAATGCGCCAAGCAAAATCCAGCGAATCTTTTTCGCGTGGGCGTCGGCGGCGAGGTCCGGAGGTTTGGTTTTTGTGTCCGCTGGCATCGGTCTTCTGCGCTCTACCTATTAGATGCATCCAGCATAACGCAAAGTTTATGGGCGCACGGTGCAGTTACTCTGGAGTGCGGCGGCTTGCCGCCGCTTTGCGGACCTACTGCGGCAAACAATACAGGTTGTATAGGTTGTCGCTTACGGGCGGGGAAAGCCTCACCCCTGCAGGGGTGAGCTACAACTCTCTATTTATATCGCCGTTCGCGACACACGGTGGTCCGAAACCCTTATTAGTTCGCTTGAACTTGTGGCACTATCGCACCGGAATCCCGTTCTCCAGGGAGAAATGGAACACTAAACGATGGCAAATGTAAGCACTGGAAGTGCGGCGACAACCACGGGCGGCAGCGAAAAATATCCCGCGGCACTGGCGATGGTGACGGTGCTGTTTTTCTTTTGGGGCTTCGTGACGGTGTTGAACGATATCCTGGTGCCACACCTGAAATCCGTATTTGAGCTGAATTATACGAAGGTGATGCTGATCCAGTTTGCGTTTTTCGCCGCATACTTCATTTTTTCGATTCCGTCGGCAAAACTGATCGATGCCATCGGGTACAAAAAGACGATGGTTACCGGACTGGTGACCATGGGAATAGGCGCGTTTCTGTTTGTGCCGGCCGCGAGCGCCCTGTCGTATGCGCTGTTCCTCTGCGCGTTGATGGTACTTGCCGCAGGAATTACCGCGCTTCAAGTGGCCGCCAATCCGTACGTCTCGGTGCTAGGACCGCCGCAAACCGCATCCAGTCGATTGAATCTGACGCAAGCGTTCAATTCGTTGGGCACGACCATTGGCCCCTGGGTCGGCGGACTCCTCATTCTGGGAGGTGCTGCAGCAACGCAAGAAACGCGATTGCAACAGGCGGCATCGGTGAAGATGCCCTACATCGTTATCGGCTGTTCCCTCATACTTTTCTCTATCATCATCGGAATGTTTAAATTGCCTGCGATTCCTGAGGTGGAAAGGCACGTGGATGGGCGCCACGAAGGCAGTCTGTTCAAGTACCGCCATCTGATCCTGGGCTGCGTGGCGATTTTCACCTACGTAGGAGCGGAAGTCTCCATCGGTAGCTTCCTGATCAACTATTTCAATCAGAAAGATATTGGCAACCTGCCGGAAGTAGAAGGAGCAAAACTCGTCGCGTATTACTGGGGCGGCGCGATGGTGGGACGCTTTATCGGGTCTGCAATTCTGCAGAAAGTGAAGACCGGCACGGTGTTGGGCATCGCGGCGTTTTGCGCGTGTGCACTGGTGCTGACTTCCATGTTGACTAGCGGGCATGTGGCGATGTGGAGCATTCTGCTAGTGGGATTTTTCAACTCCATCATGTTCCCGAGCATCTTTACGCTGGGGATCGCCAAGCTGGGCCCACGTACTGGAGACGGGTCCGGATTGCTCATCATGGCGATTGTGGGTGGAGCGATTCTTCCAGTGCTGCAGGGAGTTTTGGCTGATCGGCCGGAAATCGGTGTGCACCACGCATTCGTTTTACCGGTGCTGTGTTATTTGTACATTGCGTACTACGCGCTTCGCGGATCGCGACCTGTGGGAGTGGACTAGGTTCCGTAGCGGGATGCCTACTTTGGCACAATCGAAGAAGGCGGCCTAAAGCCGCCCCTACAAAGATCCAAAGGCAGGAGGCCGCCGCCACACGATTCGGGGATTCCGCAGCGAGGCTCTTTAAGCGCGGCGGGATTGCGGCGGGCCGGTGGATTTGCGGGCGATCAATTCAGGTTCCACGGCGATTTCGGCGATAAATTCCGCACGGTCTTCGATTCGGTCCAGCAGCGTCTCCGCGGCGATCCGGCCCATCTTTTGGAGCGGCTGGCGGACGGTGGTTAGCGGCGGGATGGAGAACGCCGCGATAGAAATATCGTCGAAACCAATTACCGAGACGTCCTCTGGAATGCGCAGTCCAGCCTCTTCAAACGCGCGCATCGCACCGATGGCGGAGATGTCGTTATAGGCAAAGAGCGCGGTAAATGGGACATGGCGCGCGATAAGTGCTTGTCCGTACGGGTAACCCAGTTCGGGCGTGTTTTCCATTCCTTCCAATTGCAGAACCAGCTCCGGGTGGATCTGGATTTCAAAGTCGCGCGCTACTTGCTGGATCGCGGCCCAACGAGTCGCCGAGTCCGAGCTCTTTGTCTGCCCGCGCAGAAATGCAATTCGCTCGTGGCCGAGTTCCTTCAGGTGGCGCAAGCCGAGTTCCGCGGCGCGGCGGTGATCGAGAACAATGTTTGTCACGTTTTCTACTTTTTGATGGCCGGCAATCGCGATGGTGGGGAGGTTGGGTACCTCATCGATGGAAGTATCGATGGTGATGAGCCCTTCCACGCCGCGCGATGCCAGCAACTGCGAATAAGTCTGCAACAACTTCGGATCATGGCGATGGGCTACGGTAAGGAAGAAAAAATTGTTGTCGCGCAGGTAGGTTTCCATGCCATCGACGATGGCACCGCTGTAAGCGTCTCCGATCTCTTCGACAATGACGCCGACGGTGTAGGTGCGTTGGACACGTAAAGAGCGCGCCAGAAAATTCGGCTGATAATTCAGGTCGCGCGCCGCAGCGACGATTCGCTTGCGCGTTTTTTCGGGGATGGAGCGAGCGGCCTTGGAGTTATTAAGGACGGCGGAGACAGTGCCGGGGGTCAGGCCCAGATGCTGGGCGACCGCTTTCAAGGTTACAGTTCCATTGCGTTTGGGGCGGGGTGACTTGGCGCCTTTCATTCGGACGGGTTCCTCGACGAGCCCGCGGTGACAGCAAAGCGGGAAATTACAATTGCAGTCAAGTCTGCCGCCACCCCACGGCACCCGACTGCAAGCTGCCTATTCTAGCGAACCTTGTGAGAATCACCTAGTGACGTCTTGGCCCCCGATGTTTAGGGCAACTTCGCGCGCTGAAATCTCGTCCATTCAAGGGGACGCTCCGCAGAAACGATCTTGTAGAGCCTTTTCGGCGCCTGTGTCATATAATCCCGCGTCGCCGGGAGGAACCTGTCATGTCATGGATTGCCGAGGAATTGACCCATGAAGTGTTTGCATTCGCGTTTGTTTGGCGTGCTACTTCCCATACTTTGCTTTGCGACCGGGCTTGCTAGCGTGACGCATGCGCAGGAGTCCCCGGCGACGACAACTCCGGTGCCAGGTTCGCTCAACTATCTGCCAGCCAACAAGGGGACGTATCTAAAATTTGCCGCCGAAGTGGATGATACGTTCAACCGCGACATTCTTGCGGTGTGGTTTCCACGCGCCCTGGACAATGAACATGGCGGATTCCACTCCAATTTCAATCGCGAATGGAAACCTTTCGGACAAGACAGCAAGTTTTCGGTCTTGCAGGGCCGCCAGACCTGGGTTTCCGCGCAAATTGCGATGCGGCGGCCGGAATTGAGGGAACAGTTCTTGCCGTATGCGAAACACGGGATCGACTATCTTACCGGAACGCTTTGGGACAAGGAAAAGGGTGGCTTCTATTGGGGCCTCGCGGAGGATGAAACGATTTCACCCCAGTATACGGATGGAAAGCAGTTGTATGGGATGAGCTTCGCGATTTACGGACTGGCTGCCGCGTACCAGGCGACCAAAGATCCGCGTGCGTTGGAGTATGCGCAAAAAGGATTTCGCTGGATGGAGGAACATGCGCACGACGCAAAGAATGGCGGGTATTACGAGTGGCTTACGCGAGACGGAACGCCGGTTCAAGGACATCCCGAGACGGGGATCGTAGAATTTTCGCCTGTGTCGCTGTTTCCGCTGGGCTATAAATCGATGAACACACACATTCATTTGCTGGAATCGTTCACGCAACTGTATGAGGTTTGGAAAGACGATTTGTTGAGACGGCGGATTGAGGAACTGCTGGCGATCATTCGAGACAAGGTATGCGTCGATCCAGGGGCGATGAATCTTTACTTCACGAATGCGTGGCAGGCCTTCCCGGATCACGATTCGTACGGGCACGATGTCGAGGCGGCTTATTTGATGCTGGAAGCAGAGGATGTGCTGGGGCAGGGGCACGACCCGAAGACGGAGCGCATGGCACGCATGCTGGTGGATCACGCGCTGCACTACGGCTGGGACGTTATGCTGGGTGGCTTTTATCGCGAGGGGACTACGTATGGCCCTGCGGAAAGCAAACTGAAGGAATGGTGGGTGGAGTTTGAAGGACTGAACGCGCTGCTGCTGATGCACGAGCGTTACGGCAGGCAGACGGATGTTTACTTCAAGGCGTTCCAGTTGCAGTGGGACTTCATCAAGAAGTATCAGCTCGATTCCGAATATCACGGCGTGTACGAAATGGTGGGCGTGGATGGCAAGCCGGTGGTAACCGTGAAAGGTCACATCTGGAAAGGTGCTTATCACGATGGGCGAGCACTGTTTAATGTATCCGAGCGACTGAAACGATTGGCCGAAGAAGGGGTGCGATGATGAGCAGCAGGAAGGGTGGGCTGATGTCTGCGCGGAAGTTGTGGATGCCGTTCGCGGTGGTTGTATTGATGGGGATGGCGTTCGTCGGGGAGAGCTTGAGCGACGGCAAGATCGGCATCTTTGAAGGCAGCAACGATATCGGTGTGGGGACATTGAAGGGATCGGTTGCGTACGATTCGACCGGCGGCACCTACACGATCTCCGGCAGCGGCGAAAACATGTGGTTCGATCACGACGCCTTTCGACTTGTATGGAAGAAAATGAGCGGCGACGCGGTGATCAGCGCGGATGTCAGCTTTTTGGGCGAAGGGAAGAATCCGCATCGCAAGGCGGTGGTGATTATCCGGCAATCACTGGACGCCGATTCAGCGTATGTGGACGTCGCGCGCCATGGAGAAGGGCTAACTTCACTCCAGTACCGCGATGCCAAAGGCGCGACAACTCACGAGGTGCAGGCAAACATTTCCGGGCCGAAGACAATACGACTCGAGAAGCATGGGGACTATTTCTCGATGCTGCTGGCGACGAAGGACGGAAAGATACAGGTGGCCGGCGGTTCGATTCGCGTGCCTATTCAAGGCGAGTATTACATGGGGATCGGGGTGTGCTCTCACGAAAAGGATGTGGTGGAAACGGCAGTGTTTTCGAACGTGAATGTTCAACTGCCAGCTCCTGGTGGAACCCCCACACTGTACAGCACGTTGGAAACGATCAGCATCGAATCAACGGATCGCCGAGTGGTGCATGTCGCGCCGGAGCGGTTTGAGGCGCCGAACTGGTCGCGCGATGGAAGCTACCTGCTGTTCAATCAGAGTGGATCGCTTTACAAGATTCCTGTGACGGGCGGGACTTCGGAGAAAATTGACACCGGATTTGCGAACCGCTGCAACAACGACCATGGAATTTCTCCCGACGCCAAATGGCTGGCGATAAGCGATCAGTCGCAGGAGGAGCACAGATCGGTTGTGTACCTGGTGCCGATTACCGGGGGCGTTCCAAAGCGCATAACGAAGAATTCGCCGTCGTATTGGCACGGGTGGTCGCCGGACGGAACGACGCTGGCGTTCGTGGGAGAGCGGAATGGCGACTTCGATATCTACACAATACCCGTTACCGGAGGCGAGGAAACGGGCCTGACGACTGCCAAAGGGCTGGACGATGGACCGGACTATGCCCCGGACGCATCGTTTATCTACTTTAATTCCGAGCGAACCGGGCAGATGCAGATCTGGAGGATGAAACCGGACGGGAGCGGCCAGGAGCAGATCACTTCGGATGAGTTCAACAACTGGTTCCCGCATCCCTCGCCGGATGGCAAGTGGATTGTTTTTCTATCGTATGGGAAGGATGTAACGGGTCACCCGGAGAACAAGGATGTGACTCTGCGACTGATGTCTCTGGCGGATCGAAACATAACGATATTGGCGAAACTGTTCGGCGGGCAAGGAACGATCAACGTGCCGTCGTGGTCGCCCGACAGTAAGAGGCTTTCCTTCGTAAGTTATCAGTTGTTGCCCTGAGATGAATTACGGGTGGCGATGTACCGGGGGGCCGGCGGCGATTTGGGCCACGGAAATAATGCGCGCGAAAAACCAAGAGCCATCGATCAAAACTCGGTCTTAATCGGTTGTGTGTGCCAGATGTTCGCGCTGTATTCACGGATGGCGCGGTCGGAAGAAAATTTGCCCATGCGCGCGGTGTTGAGGATCGATTTTCTCGTCCAAGCTTCCTCATCGAGATAAAACTGGCTGACCCTGTTCTGGGCATCGAGGAATGAGCGAAAATCGGCGAAGAGCATGTACTCATCGCGATTCAGAAGAGAATTGACCAGTGGACGGAAGAGACCCGGATCTCCCTTGGAGAACTGGCCGGATGTCAATGCGTCGATCACTTCGCGCAGGGTTCCGTCCCGGTCGTAATATTCCCCCGGGTGATATCCGCTGGACCAAAGGTGCTCTACCTGCTCGACAGTATTCCCGAAGAGGAAGAAATTATCCTCGCCCACTTCTTTGCGGATCTCGACATTGGCGCCGTCGAGTGTGCCGACGGTCAGGGCTCCATTCATCGCGAACTTCATGTTGCCGGTTCCCGAGGCTTCCTTGCCGGCAAGAGAGATTTGTTCGGAAACATCGGCTGCAGGATAGATCACTTGCCCGCAAGTCACGTTGTAGTCCGGAACAAACACCACTTTCAGCCTGTCGCGAACGTCCGTGTCGTTGTTGACCACGTCACCGACGGAGTGAATCAGCTTGATGATCAGTTTGGCCATGTAATAGCCGGGTGCGGCTTTACCGCCAAAGACGAATGTGCGCGGTGTCACGAACGCAGCAGGGTTTTTCTTCACCAGCTGATACAGAGCAATGATGTGCAGCACCTGCAAATGTTGCCGCTTGTATTCGTGAATGCGTTTGACCATGACGTCGAACATGGAGTTCGAATCGAGCTTGATTCCGGTGCGCTGCAGAATGAGACCTGCTAATTGACGCTTGGCTTCCTGCTTGCTCTTCCGCCAGTCGTTGCGGAAGCCGGGGTCTTCGACAAAGTTCTCCAGTCGCCGCAGCTGATCCAGATCGGTGATCCAGTCGTCGCCAATTCGAGCGGTGATCAATTCGGACAGTCGAGGATTGCTGAGCAGCATCCAGCGCCGCTGTGTGACCCCGTTGGTGACATTGGTGAATTTCTCCGGAGTCATCTCGTAAAAATCGTGGAGCAGTTCATTTTTCAGGAGTTCGGAGTGCAACTCCGCGACGCCGTTTACGGCGTGACTGCCCAGGGTGGCCAGATGCGCCATGCGCACGTAGCGTTCGCCAGATTCATCGATCAAGGAAAGGCGAGCAACACGCGCGTTGTCGCCTGGAAAGCGGTGCCGCACGTCTTCGAGATGGCGGCGATTGATTTCGTAGATGATTTCGAGGTGCCGCGGCAATAAGTGCCCGAACAAGCCGAGGGGCCAGCGCTCCAGGGCTTCCGGAAGCAGCGTGTGGTTCGTGTAACCGAAGGTGTTTTGTGTGACGTGCCAGGCCGTGTCCCAGTCGATTCCACGCTCATCCACGAGCAGGCGCATCAATTCCGCTACGCCGATGGAAGGATGTGTGTCGTTCATCTGCAGCGCGAATTTCTTGTGAAACTGTTCCAGCGGATGATGCTGCCGCTCAAGCATGCGTAGGACGTGCTGTAGCGAGCAAGAGACAAAGAAATACTGCTGCTCCAGCCGGAGCTCCTTGCCGGCCTCCTTCTCGTCGTTCGGGTAGAGAATTTTGGAAATTGTTTCGCTGGCAACTTTGTTGCGGACGGCACCAAAAAAGTCACCGGTATTGAACGTGGCGAAATCGAATGATTCGGCAGCTTCCGCGGACCAGAGGCGCAAGTTGCTTACCGTGCTGGTGCGATAGCCAAGAACGGGCGTGTCATACGGCGTTCCCTGCACGCGGTAGCCGGGAACCCAACGCACGCGAAAGCCTCCGTGCTCGTCGGTGTATTGCTCCGTGTGGCCGGCGAAACCAACCGAAACGGCATCCTCGG
>Ga0070765_100002275_pt1 | contig 11999 bp, 11 predicted proteins | sample HubBroMetageWFT5_FD_71516 | JGI IMG/M metagenome (GOLD analysis project Ga0070765, IMG submission 71516) | Warmed and freeze-thawed soil microbial communities from the Hubbard Brook experimental Forest, New Hampshire - Hubbard Brook CCASE Soil... | ecosystem: Environmental > Terrestrial > Soil... | reverse complement strand
ACGTTCAGGACCTTGAGCTCTGCGGGCGGGAAGAGCCGACTCGTCAAATGACCAGGCAAGCGGCCGAGAAGGGTCGGGCCGAGCAGGATGCCCGCCAGGATCTGGCCGACGACGATTGGCTGGCCACATCGCCGTGCTGCGAGGCCGAAAAGCCATGACACGACGAGAACCAGGGCGACTTCGCCAATGACGTCAGCGATCAGGGCATTCATGGTTCCTTACCTCAGCCATTGCCGAACTAACACGGGCAGACTAGCGGAATATGGAGGTCGACTAAAATGGCCGCAAACGAGCCGGGCGAGCGCAGGGAACTTGCCGGGAAGCCCGCCGTGTAGCCAATGAGGCGCTGGAACAGTTCGGTCGCGACCAGGCGGCCGTGGCTGCTCCGGCATGATGATGCGCTGGCGCAAACCTTCGCTACGCCGCGATCACCCAAGCCAGGAATGCGCCCTCTTGCTGCGGCGACATCCGGCACGACTTCCGGCCGTCCGTATACTGCCAGCAGCACACAGCGTGATCATCGTCTCCATATGGAGTAGTAGCCACATGTCCGAGGTCGTAACAGATCCGAGCCTGTCCGTTGCCTACCAGGCACTCGAGCGGCGGCGAGAAGAGGTTATTGCGGCGCGCGACCGCATAGCGGCAGAGCTGGAGAAGCTCGACGCTGCGCTCGGGGCATTGCGAACCCTGGCGGAAAACGTGCCAGAGGCTGCCAAGGCGGATGGCCAGGAGGCCGCACCCCCCGCCGCCGGGCCTGCGGATGCGCCGACCAAAGTGGCGGCCAAGCCTGCGGCGGCGGCCAAGCCTGCGGCGGCGACCAAGTCTGTCGCGGAGGCCGGGAGGGCTGCAGACCGCAAGGCTCGTGTCATCGAGTTCCTGCTCGAGAACCCGCGGCAGTGGCTCACATCGTCTGAAATCGCGGTCTTGACGGAGGGCGAGAACATCTCGGGGACTCAGCGAAATGCTGTCTCAGAGACGCTGCGCCGATTGCTGCGCCGCGGGGCCGTGCAACGGGACGACAAGAGCAGGCCGGTAAGGTACCGCGCGGTCTCGGCACCTTTGCGCGAGCTCCTGCTCAGCGGGCAATAGCCTCTTCGACCCAGCCTGGGTGGATGGCGGCACTAACGCTGCCTTCGGGATGAGGGCCGTCACCGAGCTTGCCCGTTGTGGGATCGGGCCTGCCCTGCAGGCGCTGGCTTGGACTCGGAGGTGGGTGAACTGGGATGCGTGGGTGGCGGCCACCTCGTGCGGATCACGCAAGATATCGATGATCTATACTGACGCAGCTATAGCTGGCCCTCGAGCAGGTGCCCTGCGCAGTGCGCCTTTGTTTTAGCGGCGAGCGCATCCGAATACGAAGATGCGCGGCCTGGCCGGCTGTTCGACGCGCCGCGTCGGGCGGCTGTTCTGGACCCTAGTGCTGGTCAGCGGCTCGCTCTCGAGGTTGCCTCCTGTTGCCGCGCCGGTCAGTCGTCGGATCCGGAGCTATTGCGGTTTGAACCCGATGTGACATGGGAACGTCGGCAGCCCCGCAACGGGATGCGTGCCGTCCAGTCTGCGGATTTTGGGCGCCGCCAGGGCCTGTCTTACATATTCGGAATCAATAATCAACTCGATATGGTCGCAGCAGTCGGCACTCTCGCCGTTGACGTTGATGAGCACGCGGAACGCTTTTCACATACCCGCCAATCCGAGTTTCTTTCGCAAGGCTTGAATTCTATCTTTGCGCCCGAAATAAACTCGTCCGGTTTCCGCTCGTTCAACCGTTATGGTACAGCAGTTGAACATGCAAAAAGCGGATTGTTTTATTTGCGACTATGATCAGCCGGATAGCTGGCTATTGGCAAGCATCCGCTTGGCATATCAGCGCGCTGGGCGTGGCGAACGGGTGCTACTGATCATGGGTCAGGCGGCCGGCGGGAATGTCTGGTCGATGTATCAGGTCCCTGCGCTGACGAGTGCCGGGTATGAGGCAATCGCGTTCGACAACAGGGGTGTGCCGCCGTCGGACGTCCCGCCGGGAGATTATTCGCTAGCCGACCTCGCTGCGGACACTGTCGGGCTGATTGAGGGGCTGGACGCGGGGCCGTGCCGGCTGGTCGGGACGTCGCTGGGCGCGATGATCGCCACCGAGGTGGCCGTCAGCAGGCCGGACCTCGTGCGCTGCTGCGTCCTGATGGCGGTGCGCGCTAGACCGGATGCGGTTCGTCGTGCGGTGTCGGCTGGCGAAAGGGCGCTGGCGCTTGCTGGCGTCCAGCTGCCAGAAGCCTACGAGGCCTGACCTCATGTGTCCTCCGCATCTGAGCGCCGAAGTGGCCGAAGCCATCCCGGACTGCGACTATCTTGAGATTGGTTACTGCGGACACCTCGGTTACCTGGAGCGTCCAGCCGAGGTGAATTCGGCGATCATCGAATTTCTTGACAAGAATCGATCAGACTCTGCTCCCGGTGCCGTTCATCTGATGAGCGAACGCAGTTGAACGGTGAGCCCCCCGCGTCCGAACCTTGACAAGCCGCCTGGCTGGGTGACAACCACTCGCCAAGTTAGTCAGGAGTTTTCTGCCTTATGCCGGCTCAGTGACGATAGGTATGATCGCGGGTGATCATTCTGCCGTACAGAGCAGCGACGAAGGGGAATGCCGGTGGCGACGAATCCTTTTGAAGATCCCGATGCCAAGTACCTCGTCCTGATCAACGACGAAGGACAGCATTCGCTGTGGCCGGTATTCGCGGATGTGCCCGATGGCTGGGAGATCATCTTCGGTGAAGACGGGCGCCAGGAGTGCCTGGACTTCATCGAGAAGAACTGGACAGATATGCGGCCGAATAGCCTGATCAGGCAGATGGAGGCGGATGCCGCTGCTCGGCAGGCCGATGTCACGGGCAACGGCCGCTCAGGCAACGGCTCCGCGCCAGCGAAGCCCAAGAAGGCGGCAGCAGGCAAGAAGTAGCTGATCCGGCGCGGATGAGCGAGCGGAGAGGGCTTCTATGGCTGCACAGGACATCGAGTACGTCGAGCTGTACACGAGCGACATGCCGTCGGCAGTTGACTACTTTGTGTCGTCCTTCGGGTTCACGCCGCTGGCGGAGGCGGTAGGCAAGGGCAGCCGCTCGTTGCTGCTGCGGCATGGAACTGTGCAGCTAGTCGTGACGGCCGGCCGGGGGACCGAGGGGTTCATCGAGGCGCACGGCGACGGGATCGCGGACGTCGCCTTCGGATGTGACGACCCCGTGCGGACCTGCGAACGGGCCGTGGCGGCGGGCGCCTCGCTGATCGACTCGGCGCCCGGCAGGCTGGTCGTGTCGGGGCTGGGTAACTCGCGTCACTCGCTGGTGCATCGCTGCGCTGGCGCTAGCCTTCCCGGCGATCGGATGTGGAAGCCGGTCTCACGAACGTCGGCGAGACCGGGCCGGATCTGGCTCCTCGATCACGTCGCCATCCTCGTCGAGGGCGGGACGCTGCGGAGCTACGCGGATTTCTGCACCGAAGCCTTCGGGCTCGCTCGATATTCGGGTGAATATATCGAGATCGGCGAGCAGGCTATGGATTCAATTGTCGTGCGCAGCCCGTCCGGCGGAATCACATTTACCATTCTGGAGCAAGATCAGACCAAGAAGCCGGGGCAGGTGGAGGGGTTTATTGCCCGCTACGGAGGGCCGGGTGTCCAGCACCTCGCTTTCCTTGTCGATGATATTGTTACTGCAGTTCGTGAGTTCGGCCACCAGGGAGTGGAATTCCTGCGCAGCCCGAACTCTTATTACGAGATGCTCGCGGACCGGCTGCCGGGCATTACCGCGGAGCTAGCAGACCTGCGCGCTACCGGCGTACTCGCGGATCGTGACGAATGGGGCTATCTCTTGCAGCTGTTCACTCGATCGCCGTATCAGCGGAATACCCTGTTCTACGAGCTCGTGCAGCGCCGCGGCGCCCGCGGGTTCGGCGCGGCGAACATCAAGGCCCTCTATGAGGCCGTCGAGCGTGACGGGTCCGGTACCGCCGGATGAGCGAGTTAATCCCGACGGCCGCGACTACGTCGCTGCGGAAGGAAGACCTGCACGCCAGCCTGTCCGACCCCGTGCTCGACACGATGAACTTCCTGAACGAGATCACGTCCCTCTATCCCAATGCGATCTCGTTCGCGCCGGGCCGTCCATACGATGGCTTCTTCGACACCGAGCAGATATTCACCCACATTCGCCGCTACCTCGACCACCTGGCTGAGCACGGCAGCTCGCCCGAGCAGATTCGTGCCGCGATATTCCAGTACGGCCCTACCGCGGGGCAGATCCGCGAGCTGATCGCGTCCTCGCTTCGCGTGGACGAGAACATCGACGTTCCGGCCGAGTCAATTGTGCTCACCGTGGGCTGCCAGGAGGCGATGCTGCTTGCGCTGCGCGCGCTCTTCTCCGGGCCGGACGACGTGCTCCTGGTCTCCAGTCCGTGTTATGTGGGGATCACCGGCGCGGCGAGCCTGTTGGATGTAGCGGTAGTCGCCGTGGAAGAGCGGGAGGATGGATTCCGCTGCGCCGATCTCGACCTGGCGATTAGTATCGAGCGGGCCCGCGGTCGTCGCCCGCGCGCCTTCTACGTTGTGCCCGATCATTCCAATCCGGCCGGGACTACGATGTCGGCGGAAACCCGCGGCGAGCTCCTCGACCTGGCCGCGCACCACGACATCCTGATCGTGGAGGACAGCCCATACCGGATGGTGAGCCCAGGGCCGCACCTTCCGGCGCTCAAATCGCTCGACCGCCACCGTCGGGTCATCCATCTGGGCTCTTTCGCAAAGACGGCCTTTCCCGGTGCCAGGGTGGGGTTCGCGGTGGCGGACCAGCCCGTGACCGACGCGGCCGGGCACGCGGGCCTGCTCGCGGACGAGCTCGCCAAGATCAAGAGCATGGTGACCGTTAACACGCCGGCGCTCAGCCAGGCCGTGATCGCGGGCATACTCCTCGCCTGCGACGGGCGTATCTCTGAGCTGAACACACAGCAGGCGGCATACTACGCGCAGGCGATGCGGTCCACTCTCCGGCAACTCGCCCTATGCTTCCCGCCCACTAAGCGGGGTGCGCTCGGGGTGCGCTGGAATGAGCCGGACGGAGGATTCTTTCTCACGATGCGCGTCCCGTTTCGGGCAGACAATGCCGCGCTGGCGCGATCGGCCGAAGACTTCGGAGTCATCTGGACGCCGATGTCATATTTCTATCCTCAGGGCGGCGGACATTGCAGCCTCAGGCTGTCCGTCAGCTATCTATCCGAGGAAGACATTACTAATGGAATTACCCGCCTAGCGAGCTTCATAGAAGCCGAAGCCAAAGGAAGGTGAACTGAAGTGGTGACAGCAACACGATGCGTGCGCAGTCAGCGTCGCCGGTGGGGGTGGACGTATCGATGACCATAAGCTCGAGTCTTAGCCTGCCCCATGCAGAGAATGCGACAGAGTCTGGCCCTCAGCATTCCGTTCCCGCTCCTAAGATTGTCGGCGTCGGGACGGCGGTCGCCGGAGAATCCTACTCACAGCAGGACCTGCTCGAGATTTTCCGCATAACGGACTCCAGGATCCGTTCTATCTTCCTCAATAGCACCATTGAACGGCGTTACCTCTCGCTGTCACCGGCGGGTGCTGACGGGGTGCGGGCCGATGAGACGCAAGAGGATCTGCTCGCCAAGCATAAGGCGCTGACGCTCGACATGGGGGCGCGCGCGATCGAGGCGGCCCTGGCGAACGCGGGGGTGCAGATCGCCGACATCGGGCATCTGTGCTGCGTCACCACGACTGGTTTTCTCACCCCGGGCCTGAGCGCCCTGCTGATTCACCAGATGGGAATCGCGCCCCGGTGCAGCAGGGTCGATGTCGTGGGCATGGGCTGCAACGCCGGGCTGAACGCGCTTGGTGTGACGGCAGCCTGGTCGGCGGCCCACCCTCACCAGCACGCGGTTCTGCTGTGCGCGGAGGCGTGCTCCGCCGCGTACGTGTTCGACTCGACCATGCGGACCGCGGTCGTGAACAGCCTTTTCGGCGACGGTGCGGCGGCGATCGTGCTCACCGGCGATGAGGTCGGCGACCGCCTGCTTCCAGGCCGCTGGGGGCCGCGGATCCTGTCGTTCGCCAGCCACATCATCACCGACGCGCTCGGTGCCATGCGGTACGACTGGGATAACTCGCAGAGCAAGTTCAGCTTCTATCTCGATCCGGATATCCCCTATGTGGTCGGCGCCCACGCGGAGCTGGTTGTCGGCCGCCTGCTGGCCGGGACCGGGCTGCGCCGCAGCGATATCAGCCACTGGATCGTGCACTCCGGGGGCAAGAAGGTGATCGACGCGATCAGGGTGAATCTAGGCCTCACCCGGCATGACGTGCGGCACACCATCGGCGTGATGCGCGACTACGGCAACCTGTCGAGCGGTTCGTTCCTGTTCTCGTATGAACGGCTGCTTCGCGAGGGTGTGACCAAGCCAGGGGATTACGGGGTGCTGATGACCATGGGTCCAGGCTCGACGATCGAGACGGCGCTGGTCCAGTGGTAACCGGGCAGCCCCACCTGTCGCTCCGAGTGGACGGCAGCCGTCCGCTGTCCGCGGGAACGGTGACCGAGTTCGGTGCGGTCTGCGACACGATCGAGGACGGTGACACCAGCGGGCCCGTGATCATCTACGTGTCGGGTGTGCCCGGGCCCGAATGCACAAGCGGCCTGTCCGTGGCCGTGGTGAGCAAGTGGGAACGGGCCCTGCGCCGGCTGGAGCGTCTGCCCGCGGGCACGATCGCGGTTGCCGAAGGCGATTGTGGCGGGCCAGCTCTGGACGCGCTGCTGGCCAGCGACTACCGAATCATGCCGGACTGGGCCAGGCTGATCGTTCCCGTCGTGGACGGAGCGACCTGGCCCGGCATGGCGCTGTACCGGCTCGCCCGGCAGGCCGCAGGTGCGGCGCAGGCTCGCAGGGCGGCGCTGTTCGGCGCGCCCATCTGGGCCGCTGAGGCCCGGGCTATGGGTGTCATCGACGACGTGGCCGACGACGTAACGATCTGTGCCAAGAAGGCAATGGAGCTGGCTGCCGCCGCTGGGGGCGCCGAACTGGCCATCAGGCGGCAGCTCGTGCTGGAGGCGGCGACTACCACCTTCGAGGACGCGCTGGGGACGCACCTCGCTGCCTGCGACCGGGCGCTGCGGCGGGCAGCCGCCGGTTCGGCGTAATGACGCAGGCTCAGCACCAGGGCGACGCTGGGGCCGTGCGCGGAGACCTGGGCCGTGCGCGACAGACTCTGGCGGAGACCGCGAAGCGCGCCGGCGATGTGATCGCCTCGCTCCCGGAGCCGGCTGGACGATCCGCGGAGGAACGCGCGACCGTGGCCGAGGCGCACGATGCGGCACGCGCCGTCCGCTGTCAATTCCTGGACGTTCATGCTGAAGCGGTCTACGACGAGCTCACCAGCTACCGGGGGCGCGATCTGCGGTTGCCGGAACTCGTGGAGTCCGCGGCAGCCGCGTTTCCCGGCCTGGTGCCGACGGTGGATCAGATGACGGTCGAGCGGTCGCGCGTGCAGGCCTGCAAGGAAGGCTGCGAGATCGACCAGGCTATTTTCCTGCGAGGAGTCCTGCGCTCGCCGCTGTCCGGACCGCATCTGCTCAACGCGATGTTGCGGCCGACACCGCGAGCGCTGCGACTGCTGCCTGAGTTCAGCCGCACCGGCGTGGCCGACCTTGGCTCTGTGCGGATGGAGCGCCGCGACGGCGCGGCTGAGCTGACGATGTGCCGGGATGATTGCCTGAATGCGGAGGACGTCCAGCAGGTCGAGGATATGGAGACCGCCGTGGACCTCGCTCTGCTTGATCCGGGTGTGCGGGTAGGCCTTTTGCGCGGCGGAGAGATGAGCCATCGCCGCTACCTCGGCAAACGAGTGTTCAGCGCCGGAATCAACCTCAAGGCGCTACACGGGGGCGCTATCTCACTGGTGGATTTCCTGATGCGCCGTGAGCTCGGCTACATCCACAAGCTGGTGCGGGGAATCCTCGTCGAGGGCAATCCGCGCTGGCAATTCCCGACGGTCGCGAAACCGTGGGTCGCCGCCGTGGACGGCTTTGCCATCGGCGGCGGGATGCAGCTGCTGCTCGTGTTCGATCACGTGATCGCCGCCTCGGACGCCTATTTCAGCCTCCCGGCCGCTCAGGAAGGCATCGTTCCCGGTGCCGCCAATTTGAGGCTGACCAGATGCCTAGGGCCGCGGCTATCTCGCCAGGTAATCCTGGGGGGCCGCCGGATCTGGGCGAGTGAACCCGCCGGCCGGCTGCTCGCGGATGAGGTCGTCGAGCCCGCCGAATTGCCGGAGGCGATCGAGAGATCTCTCGATCGTCTCCAGAGTCCGGCGGTGGCCGCTAATCGCCGCATGCTGAATCTCGCGGAGGAGTCATCGGATGAGTTCCGCCGGTACATGGCCGAGTTCGCGGTCCAGCAGGCGATGCGGCTCTACGGGGAAGACGTGATCGCGAAGGTCGGTCGCTTCAGCCCGAGTTGAACGGGGCAAGTGACCGTTGCCGGTCACTGACGATGCTCTATAAATTAGGGTGCAATGGCGCCATTAATTCTGGACTCAGGCGACGACTATCGTCACGGGAAGGTTACCCCATGAATGAATTGACCGAGCGATTGACGGTCGAGCAGCCGATCATTATGGGCGGATCGGATCCCAGCGTGGAGGAGCTTCGCGAGCGGACCGGCGAAATGGGATACGTGCTGGTCAAATTCACCCAGACGCGAGGCGGCACCGAACTAGGATTCCCGCTGGACCGCGACGCCACCGACCTCAGCGCGGCGAACTTCGACGAGGGTACCGGGACCGTGCACGTCGAGGGTCATCTGATCCTGAACGATGATCCAGTCCGCTGCATCGCCGACATCGACCTGGCAACGCTCAACGGCACCGGCCGGCTGGCGCTCGATGACAAAGCCCTGGCCGTTGTTACAGAGTGACGACCCCCACGAGGGCTGCGCCCCGCGGGGCGCAGCCCTCGTGGCTTTTGCTGGCTAAGCGCCCCTGGCGGCCGACGGGTCGATGATCCGCGCCCGCCCATCCAGTTCCTGGGCGAAGTCCTGCCACATCTTCGCGTACTGGCGGGCGAGCTGCACTACGATGGCGACGCAGTGCGCGGGCACCGCGTCGGCTACGTCCGGCAACTGTTCCGCGCCGACCGCGTTGACCTGCAGCAGCCGCAGCATCCCCTTGCCACGTTCGTTGTTGCGCAGCGACGGGTCCCGTAGCAGCTTCACCACCGCGACGTTCGGCTCTGGCGCCGCTGCCCGCGAACTGAAACGAAGGGCCTCGGCGGAAGTTCCGCCGCTCGCCGTATCATCGGCCGCGCCGTTACCGCCGGAAGCCTTGCGGGCAGCGCTCACAACGGACCTGTCCGGCACGGGCGACTCGCCGCGTTCCAGGCGCTTTCGCACGTCGAGAACCGTGGCCGCGGATATGCCCGCTGCGCGGGCCACTTCGCGCAACGACGAGTCCGGCTGCTCCGTTAGGAGTTCCGCGGCCCGACGCCGGCCTGCACTGCTGTCCAGCGGACGGACTCGGCCGTCCCTGCCGATCCGCGCGTTTGAGTGCGTCGTTTCTTCGCTTGAACTTCTCCTGACGGCCGCCACAGTCTTGGCCGCCAGGCCGACCGAATGACCGATCGCTCGGTCAGACATGTGCGGATGCGACGTGACGATCCGTTCTGCCGCGGCTCGGCGATCGGCCTGGGACAGCGGCAGGCCGTGGGCGACGTTCTCCTGGACGGCGCGGAGGAAGACGTCCGCCTCACTCCCGTCGAAGAATATGACATCGATGGTCTGCCGTGCCTGCAATGACGCGGCCATCAAGCGGTGCATCCCGTCGATGACCCGCATGGTCCGCCGGTCTACGAGGATAGGCGGGAGCGGTGTCTCGGTCTCGGCTAGCCGTGCGATGTGTGCCTTGTCCTCACCGTTGAGCCGGGGCGAGTCGGCCGGGCGAAGCGTGAGGACGGGAACAGCTACCGCACTGGTCACCTCCGTAGTTTGTACGGTTGGGCTGGGGACCGTCGGACGGCAGGACGCCGTGTTGCGGACTTGCTGGAACGCGCGCTCACCTGACTGATCCACGGCTCTCCTTCGAGTGACCCTGTCGAATGAGGCTGTCGCTAGCTGACTGAACCAGACGGCGCTGGCGGTCCGCTGACGCCGGACTGCCGTACCTGCCGGTGCCGCGCCCGTTACCCGTTTCATGAGTGGTCTCCGGGCGGCGTTCACCCGCCCCGCCCGGCGTCAGCGCCGATCGTCCAAGGTCAGGAGCACTCTGCTGCCGCTCGAGCCAGTCACGAACCGGCGTGAATTCTCAGGGTTAACACGTTCTGTACGCTGCCTCGCGACATTGTTACAATTGAGATGATGTGTCCTCTTTTGGAAGGTAGTCGGATACCGCGTAGCGGCGTGAGGGGACGGGGCCTATGGGGCACGGCGACAGACCGGCATTCGAGTTCGGATCGTTGGTGCGTGCATACCGTGGCGAGGCGGGCCTAACCCAACGGCAACTGGCCGCAAAGGCAGGACTCAGCGTCGCCGCACTGCGCGACTTCGAGCAGTTTCGCCGGCGTTGGCCGCGCCCGAATTCGCTGGCGGCGCTGGCCGATGCTCTCGATCTTGACCCTGACCAGACCGCCGGCCTGGCCCGTGCTGCTGCGCTCCCGCGGCGACGCCCCGGTGGGGTGCCGTCACTGCCTCGTCCCGACGAGCCGGGATTCGCTCGCGCGTCGCACCCGTCCGGACACGGTGCCGGACTGTGGCTATCGGTGCTTGGGCCGCTCGAGGCCTGGGCTGACGGGACACCATTGCGGCTCGGGCCTCCCGCACGGCGTGGGGTGCTCGCGCTGCTCCTGATGGACCCGGGCGGACAGGTGCGCAGGGACACGATCATCGACGTGCTGTGGGGAGAATCGCCGCCTCGTACCGCCGTCGGTCTCCTCCAGGCGCATGTGAGCAGGATTCGCAGGCTCCTGAACTCTGATAATCGCTCCGGGGGCAATCAGAGGGCGATCGATTCGGTCAGGGGTGCCTATCGGCTGAGCCTTTCACGCGAGGAAGTGGATCTGCTGGTCTTCAGGGATCTTGCCGAACGTGCCGCCGCGGCCCGGGCGGCCGGTGACTATGTGACCGCAGTCGAGTGCTACGAGCATGCGTTGGGTCTGTGCCGCGGTGAGCCGCTCGCTGACGTTGACGTACTTTGCGGCCACCCTGGCGTCACGGCGCTGAGGCAGGAACTCGCTGCCGAGCTGTTGCGCTATGCCGAGGTAGCGTGCGCACTGGGTCAGTACGACCGGCTGATACCACGATTGCAAGCGCTAGCCGAGGGTGAGCCGCTCAACGAGCCGGCGCACGCCCGCCTGATGATAGCGCTAGCAGGCTCCGGACATCAGGCCGCCGCTATCGGGATCTACCAGGACATGCGGACGCGCCTCGACAGCGAGCTAGGGCTGACTCCGGGTGCAGAGCTAGCCGAGGCCTATCAGCGAGTGCTGCGGCAGGAAATCCGGTCATGGAATCCAGCGCGGGCGCGCGTCCGCCCTTCTGTGCTTCTCGGCACTGTGCAGGTGGCGCCGAGGCAGCTTCCTGCTGCACCAAGGTACTTCACAGGGCGCCATGCTGAGCTGGCCGTGCTCTCCGCCCTGGTGGAAGAGGACCTGAGGGAAACGAGCGGCGTGGTTATCGCCGCGCTGACCGGAATGGCCGGGATCGGGAAGACCGCGCTGGCTGTGTACTGGGCGCATCACGTCGCCGGCCGGTTCCCTGATGGTCAGCTGTTCGTGAACCTGCGTGGTTCCGGCCCGTCTGCCATGCCGCTCCGGCCGACGGACGCGGTGCGTGGTTTCCTGACCGCGCTTGGCGTGCCGCCCGGGCGGACCCCGCCGGACACCGACGGGCAGGCTGCCCTGTATCGCAGTCTTCTGGCTGACCGGCGCATGGTGATCGTGCTGGACAACGCTCAGGA
>Ga0070765_100002274_pt1 | contig 11999 bp, 10 predicted proteins | sample HubBroMetageWFT5_FD_71516 | JGI IMG/M metagenome (GOLD analysis project Ga0070765, IMG submission 71516) | Warmed and freeze-thawed soil microbial communities from the Hubbard Brook experimental Forest, New Hampshire - Hubbard Brook CCASE Soil... | ecosystem: Environmental > Terrestrial > Soil... | reverse complement strand
TCCAGAATCGCAAGAAGAAGATATAGATCGGTAGCCGCTCAGATGAACATCTCATCCTGCGGTACAGGGCGCCGTTCCTCGCGGCTTGCGCCGTTCTTGCGTTCGCGTCCTGCAAATAGGAACTCGAGTCCAACCGTGATCCCCTGCATGATTCCTGACAACTGGCGCACGGGGGAAACCACTGTCCTCTGCACCATCTCCGAAGTTTGTTCCACGCGGTCCAGAGTTCGACTGAAAAGCTCATCGGCCCGGATCACCTGCAGTCGCGCACGGTCCACAACATCATTCACCGTCGCATCCACGCGATGTACCTGGGAGCGGAGGACTGTCGTCGCGTCCTGAAGATTGTCGGCGATGACTTCGATCTTGGGGCGCATGACCGTTAGCATTTCCTGTGCCTGCTCGACCGAAGGCAACAGTTTCGTCTTCACTTCCGCAACTAGCGCTTCCATACGTTCGCCGCTCTTACGCATCGCGAGGTACATCGCTAAGAGAACGCAGGCCTGTAGAAGCACCGCAAACCCAGTCAGCGCGACGAATACGTCCATCTTGTCCATAAGCGTTTCTCCGGCTCCGTCGAGCGCGCTCGCAGAATGCCGGCGCGTTGAAGCTTATTTCGGTGTTCCTGTCTCCGTGGTGGCCTCGTGATAAGCCTGGCGCCCCGCCTCATAGGCTGCGCGGAACTGCTCTTTCTGCTGGCTAACCACGTCCTTGCCGCGGTCGGCCCACTGCGAGGCCTGATCCTTTACTTCACGAGCCCGGCTGCGCATATATTCGCGGCCTTCTTCGGCCCGTGCGCGTAATACCTCCCGCGTCTCACTGCCCGAACGCGGTGCGTACAACACCCCGGCTAGCGCTCCGAGTCCCAGCCCGGCCAGAAACCACACAAAACTATTGCCGTCTCGATCCGCCATAACAATACCTCCCTTGATAAAAGCGTCTATGACGGATGGTACATCCTCCGTCTTGCAAATTCAATTACAGGGGATGCTGTAAATCGGCGTCCGCGACATGCGAAAGCGACCTCGCGGATAGAGGTTCTTACGGATGCTTGACTGCGAGGAAGCGGTTATTTCTGTTGTGCGGGAGGAGCGGTTGGTGCCTTCGCCGGTGCCGCCGGCTGCGTCTTCACCGGTTGCGACTTTACGCCTTGCAGCACTGAAGAGGGACCGCTTCGCTTGCTGGCATAAACCGACAAGGTGATGGACGTGATCATGAACGCTACGGCCGACCAGGTCGTGGCTTTGGAAAGTGCGCTGGCCGCTCCGCGCGGACCGAATGCAGTCTGACTGCCTTGTCCGCCGAACGCGGCGGAGATGTCACCGCTCTTGCCGCTCTGCAGCAACACGACAACGATGATGAAGAAACAGACCAGGATATGGATAGCGGTGATGAAATAAATCAGCATTTTAGCTTTTCCTGAAGATCCTCAGCTTTAATGGCTCCCCAAAAGGGGCAAAATCATGGTGCGGAAGGGGGGATTTGAACCCCCACGCCTTTCGGCGCCACCCCCTCAAGATGGTGTGTCTGCCAGTTCCACCACTTCCGCACTGATAAAAACTTCACTTCCCAAGCAGCACTTGATTATAGCAAAGCGCCGCGTGGCGTCTCGGCGAGCGGATCTCGGAAATCCCTGCTCCGGAGTGAATCCCCTGGCATGCGCCAAGCCACAAGCGCCTGTGATTCGGGTCACAGCATGGCGTGCCGGTCATCTTGCATTATGAAAATGAATTTCAATTTCAGTTGGCTTTTTTCGGGTTCAATCATGAAAACGATCTATCAGCCGAGCGCATGGAAGGAAAATAACTCCAGGACCTCGCTCCTCTGGTCTGCCATCCAAAGGCGTCTCATTCGTGTTGGCCTGGCCGTCATAGTTTTCCTTGCCGGCACATCTGGATGGGCGAGCGACGGCTCTGCCAGTATCTTGGGCACCGTCTCCGATCCCACGGGCGCTGTGGTGCCGGGAGCGACCGTTGTTCTCCAAGACTCCAGCAATGGCTGGCGCGGTACATCTGCCACGAATGGCGACGGTTCCTATTCGTTCTCCACATTGAAGCCTGGTCATTACCAAATCGAGGTCAGCAGTAGTGGATTCAAGCCGTACCGGCACGAATACGTGGAACTCACTTCTGGTGCAATTCTGAGACTTGACGTCACTTTGGCCCTCGATTCCCAAAGCACCGTGGTGGAAGTCTCCGCGAATGGCCCGCAACTCGACCTTCTGAGCACGCAAATGGGAGAATCCATCAGCGCAAATCAGATGGAGAGCGTACCCGTAAATGGCCGGAGCTTCACCGATCTTCTCGCGATCCAACCGGGCGTAGTCCCCGCCAGTTCTGCTCAACCTAACGCCGTCGTTATGTCGGGCTGCACGAACACACCTCCGTCGGGCGATCTCGATCCAGGCAACCTCTCGGTGAGCGGGCAGAGGGAAACTGCCAACGGATTCTCCGTGAACGGCAGCATTGTCGAAGAAGACTTCAACAACGGCACAGCCGTCGTCCCGAATCTCGACTCGATCGACGATCTCCGCCTGCTAACCAACAACTTCGATGCCGAATATGGAAATTTCAGCGGCGGACAGGTGTTGGTGACGACCAAGTCAGGCAGCAACGAGATTCATGGAAGCGGTTTTGAGTTTCTGCGTAATACCGGGCTTGACGCTCGCAACTACTTCGCAGCCGATCGCGCCGCTTACGACCGAAATCAATACGGCGGCTCGATTGGCGGGCCGATCCGCAAGAACAAGGCATACTTCTTTCTCGACTACCAAGGCACGCGGATGACGCAGGGGCAAGAGACTGGGAATATCGTCGTTCCCAGCGCGGCCGATCGAGCCGGAAATCTTCTCGACCTTGGGGGACAGCTCACTGGCGAGGTCAGTTCGGGCTACTGGGCAACGCAACTTTCACAGAAGCTCGGATACCCCGTTTGGGCAGGAGAGCCTTACTACGCTGCGTCCGGAGCGACTTCTCCTGCCTGCAAGAGCACTACTCAGTGTGTTTTTCCGGGAGCACAGATCCCGAACTCGATTTGGTCCGATCCTGCGCAATCTTTGTTGCGGTACATTCCCCAGCCAAATGCCGGATCGAACTTGTTCTCCAGTTCTTCGGAAAACGAAGTCCTGAACGACAACAAAGCGTCTGCACGATTCGACGTTCACACTCATTTCGGTGATCTGACGGGCTACTACTTCATCGATCAATACGAGATGAACAATCCGTATCCGACGGGTCAGGGAGGTGCGAATGTTCCGGGTTTCGACGCACTCTCCGATGGCCGCGCGCAACTCTACAACCTCGGGCTCTCCCGGTCATGGGGCGCCAATACCGTGAACGAATTTCACTTCAGCTATATGCGCTATGCCAATCGGATCGGTCAGCCGATTGGAGGCGTAGGACCATCGCTGGCCTCCCAGGGTTTCGTCGAGGGAGAGGGAACGTTAGGTATCGTGCCCTTAAACCAGAGCGTCGAGGGCATTGAAAATGTCGCCTTTAACGATTTCACGATCGGCGTCGATGTCACCGGCGAGGGTCAGACCAATGATACGTATCAGTGGAGTGACAATCTGACGAGGGTCATTGGCGCTCACACGCTCAAACTTGGCGGCGGTTTTCATCTCGACCAGGTCAACATCAAATCGAATTCGATCAACAACGGCTCTTTCCTTTTTCAGGGAACTGAGACCGGTTCCGACTTCGCTGACTATCTTCTTGGCATCGCCAGCACTTATGAGCAGGGCGACGCCAGTCCTTTCTATATCCGAAACAAATACATCGGCTTATTCGGCCAGGACAGCTGGCGACTGCGTTCGAACCTGACTCTGAACTATGGCCTGCGCTGGGACGTGCTACCTCCTTGGCACGAAAAATACAATCAGCTTCAGACGTTTGTGCTCGGTCAGCAATCCCAGGTTTATCCTGGGGCACCGCAAGGCCTCGTATTCCCCGGAGATCGCGGCATTCCCAACACGTTGGCTCCCACGCAGTGGGCCAATTTTGCCCCGCGTTTTGGCGTTGCTTATACGCCGGGTTTCGAGGGTGGACTGTTGGGAGCTTTTTTTGGAGGCCCTGGCAAAAGCAGCGTGCATGCCGGTTTCGGGCTATTTCATACGGCACTGGAAGGACTCTCAGCGGGGATCATGAGCGCCTGCGCCCCTTATGGATATGACTACGACAGCACCGGCGGAAGACCGCTCTTCAACGAACCATTCGTTTCCGCAACCACGGGGACGACAAATGGACAGCCATTTCCATCCCCGGTTCCAGTCTTCGGAGCCTCGGTTCGCCACCCCAACACTAGCGTTGACTGGTCAAAGTTCGATCCGATCACGGGCGACCCTGCTTTCTACTATCGCAATACTTCGCCCTACACCGAGAGTTACAACTTCTCCTGGGAACGGCAACTCAAGACTGGCATATTTTTCCGTTTGAGCTACGTTGGTTCCGAAGCCCACCGGTTGCTCGTCCTCACATCGGCGGACCCAGGAAACGCGGCGCTCTGTCTAAGCGTCAGCAAGCCCGACGAGGTTATGCCGGGCACGCCTACTTGCGGTCCATTCGGCGAAGGTGGAGTCTTCACCAAGTCCGATGGAACGACACTGCAAGCGAGAGGGCCATTCAGCGCTTCCTTTGACGGCATCACGTATCAAAAGACGGTTGCTTCGTCGAACTACAACGCCCTGGAGATTTCCTTCCGCCACAGCAGCAAGACGCTCGAAATGATGGCGGGGTATACGTACGGCAAATCTCTGGATGACTCCTCGAGTCTCGCCGAGCCTGTTTATCCCATGGGCGCGAACCTTACAAAAGCGATTTCCGCGTTCGATATCCGACACAATTTCGTTCTCAGCTACAGATACCAGATTCCATTCGTTTCGCTATTCCGCGTGCAAAACCGTTTGACCACTGGATGGTCGCTATCGGGCATTACCCGGTTTTCGACGGGTCTCCCAGTGACTCTTTACAACAACACTGATAGTTCGCTGCTCGGCAGCATGCCGAACGGAATTAACAACAATGGAGTCGACACACCGTACTTTCTGCCCGGCGATCTCGAAATCAATACCAATCCGCGGAACGGGCGCCCGGCCTTTAATGCCGCCCTGTTTCCGTCCGACGTGACGCCTTATCTCGGTCAGTTGGGAAATGCTCGACGCCGATTTTTCCATGGGCCTGGGTTAAACAACTTCGATATGGCGATAGCAAAAGAGCTCGTCGTTAGAGAAGGAAAGTCGTTTCAATTTCGACTGGAAGCCTTCAACGTTTTCAATCACGCGCAATTTTTCGGAGCCGCCTCGGTGAATGGCAACATCAGCAGCGCCGGCTTCGGACAAATCGTGAACGCCGACTCTCCGAGACTGCTGCAAGCGGCGGTGAAGTTCTTGTTCTAAAGTATCGGACGTGTGGGGACAGAGGCTTCGGCTGTCCGGTCGAGCCAAGCTCGACTCGCGGGTTTTGTCACTGACAGGGTTCGGAATTTCTTGACACGTCCTTCGCAGCGTCCTATCGTAAGTTGTTCGGGCATTCGTGCCTGAATGAAGCCGTATCTCATGCAGAGTGGCTGAGGGTAACGGGCCCGCAGAAGCCACGACAACCGGATCAGGAAACAGCCTGATCATCTGGTGCCAATTCCCGCCCGGTTCGCGGGGGACATGAGATTCTGGTGAGTATGTGCCTCATCCCCAAAATCCCGGATGAGGCATTCGTGTTTTTAGGCGCGCAGAGCCGAGCGCAGCCGCGTTGGAGAAAGTCATGTCGCGAATCTATTTCGATCATTCCGCCACTACACCGCTTGATCCCCGAGTCCTCGACGCGATGGCGTCATCCCTCGGCGGAGCCTTCGGCAATCCCTCGAGCCTCCACCGTGAAGGACGGGTCGCCCGAGAGGCCGTCGAAACTGCGCGAGCCCAGGTCGCCGCGCTCGTTGGTGCCGAGCCGGACGAAATCATCTTCACCGCCAGTGGAACCGAGGCCGATAATCTTGCGCTCATCGGCGCAGTCCGCGCCAGCCGCAAGCCCGGACACATCGTTACCAGCTCCATCGAGCACGCCGCAATCTTGGAAACTTGTCGCTCTCTCGCGAGCACCGGAACGAAGATTACGCACCTTCCCGTGGATCACGACGGATTAGTCGGTCCTGACGGTCTGCTTCGCGCGCTGCAATCAAATGTGACGATCGTATCGGTGATGGCTGCCAATAACGTCGTTGGAACACTCCAGCCGATTGAGGAACTTGCTTACCTCACGAAACTGCATGGCGTGCTGTTTCATACCGACGCAGTGCAAGCCGGCGGAAAGATTCCGCTCGATGTGAATCAGTTTCACGTCGATCTGCTATCGCTCTCCGCGCACAAGTTGCACGGCCCCAAAGGTGTCGGGGCTCTCTACGTTCGCAAGGGTGTCCAGTTATCGCCGATGATTCACGGAGGCGGCCAGGAACGCGGCCTGCGTTCGGCCACAGAAAACGTCGCCGGAATCGTAGGATTTGGCGCGGCAGCGGCCATCGCCAAAGCAGAACTGGCACAAGAAGCAGTTCGCCTGGCGAGATTCCGCGATCGCATCGCCAGTGAATTGAGTAAGAGTCTTCCGGATTCCTACATCTTTGGACATCCCGTTCACAGACTGCCCGGCCATTTCAGCTTCGGATTGAGTGGCCAGGAAAGGGAAGTCGGGAAGCTGCTCGCGGTACTCGACAGTCAAGGCGTGGCAGTCTCCGCAGGAAGCGCGTGCAGCGCCAATCATGCCGGCCAGCCATCGAACGTTCTGTTAGCAATGGGCTACGACGCCGAGCAGGCTCGCGGTCTGATTCGCGTGAGCCTGGGTCGCTTCAACACGGAGCAGGAAGTCGATCGCTTCCTGAGGATATTAGTTTCAAGCGCGGGCCAACTGAAGAATGCCATTCCAGAACGCGCCATTTCACCAACTGTTGAGGCGCCAGCACTCGCCTGAACAGACGGGGACGCCTTAGACGGGGTTGAACTCTCCATTGACGATCATCGCCTCGCTCATTTCGCGGGCCCGGCGCAAGCGATCGGCTTCCTCGGGAGCAGCGTCCGACGGCAGCTCTGCCAGGAGTCGTTCCAGTTCTTCGTCGAACATCTGCGTGATGAATTGCGGCGTATGTTTCACGACTGCTCGGTTTTCATCTTCAATCGGAACCAAGTCGCGATGCAGCACGCGCTGTGCGATCATCAGCCGGTAAATGCGATCGGTGGCCAAATCCTCCATGTATCCGTCGAGCAGGCTCGCCCCCCTGCCGCTAAGCACGCCGTGCCGATAACGAATCACTGTACGCACCGCAGCCCGCGTACCTTTCACCGTGCGGCTTCCCACGCCTTCAGGCCTCGGCCGCAAATCGGGATATCGGCTTGAACTCTTGGGTCGCGACAACAATTGATTCGGGTAAGGGAACTGCGCCACCGCGATCGCATTCTGATCGGGATGTCCCGTCCACGCTCCATCCATCAGGCAATCAGCCTCATTCTTCTTGTCTTTTTCGAGCGCCGCAAGCGCACGCGCGTTCAACTCGGCATCTTCGCGGCTCGGATACAGCGCGGTCATCCCGCCGATCGCCAGAATCCCACGGCGATGGCAAATTTCCGGTATGAACTCGCGCAGATTCTGAAAGAACGCGACATTGTGCGGAATCGTGTTGCGATCGGGCAGCACCCATCCCGGTTCGTCGAGATTGAAATGGATCAGGCTTGCCATGTAATCCCAGCGTCCGAGGTTCAGCCCGACGATGTGATCGCGCAGGTTGTAGGTGAACTCTTCCATCTGAAATGCCAGTGGGTGCGACTCGACCAGCGCCATGCACTTGATGTAGTTGCGCGGCAGTCCGCGCGATTCCGCCAGCATCCGAAATAGATCGCGCCACCACAACGCTTCTTCCGCCGACTCCGATTTCGGAATGTAGATGCAGAGCGGATGCTTTAGTTCCGCCGGATTGATCTCGTAGAAAATGCGCGCAACATCAAATAGCGACGCGGAGACCAGCTCACCAGGAATCAGTCCCGCCTGGTTCAAATGCAATCCCCGGGGCCGCGTGAAGATCACCGTCTTGCTCGGTTGGATCGAAACCGCTCGGTCTCGTTTCTTGTCGTAATACGTCAAGTCTCCGCGCAAGCACGCCAGGACGTTGGCCACTCCCGTTTTGTGATGCGCCCACTCGTTGACGCACGAATCCTCGAGGTCGAGCATCACGCCCTGAGCGCCCGAGTTCAACATCTTGACGCAGAGTTCGCCATCGTCCGCTGGACCGGTCATCTGATTTCGTTGGTCCTGGCACCATTCCGGCAGCGTGATTTTCCAGCCGTTGCGGACCGTGTCGGAAGGGAAGCGGTGTGCCGGTTTTTCTCCCTCCAAAGACCGCTGCAGGGCTTCGACGCGCTGCGTTGCTAATTCCTGCTGGCGTGGAGTGAACACCCTGTGCAGGGGCAGGAAGAAGTCCATAAAGCCGGCGGGAAGATCGCGACTCGGATCAAAATCCGGCAGCGTACTGCTTATGGGATTGATTAAAGCTCCGGTATCTGGCGTGGCCTCGGCGGTAGGCGTCATCGAAAGACTCCAAAATCGAACAAAGTCCGTCTTATGAATATTCTTGGGAGTGTTCAATATGCTGAACAACTATTCATAAGACTGGCGGATCGTATGTCGACAATACCGAGTGGTCAAGGCCGTTGTTCAATAGGCAGAACATGCATTCACTTTGTTGTCCAGCTCGGGGTTTGCTACCATAACGATTTGGCGCTGATTTCAAAAGACGATTCGCCTTCGGTGGCCGTCGAACGTGCTCTCGGCATGCTGGAAGCCGTAGCCCATGAGCCCGATGGTCTCAGCAATGCGGAAATCAGCCGCAAACTCGAAATCCCCAAAAGCTCTGCCAGCTACATCCTGCGCACGTTAGAAAAGCAGGGTTACGTCAACCGGGACTCGCAGAGCGGGAAATATCGCGTCGGGTTGAAGATCCTCAGCCTCAGCCGGGGCGCTCTTAGTGGCATCGACGTGCGCGAGGTCGCGCTCCCGATCATGCGTCATCTGGTCGAGAAGACCAGCCTCACTTGCCACCTTGCGATCCTCGACGGGCCGGAAGCGGTCTACATCGAAAAGGTTGAACCGCCGGGCTTCATTCGCATGGACACGTGGGTCGGACGGCGCATGCGTGTCCACGCCACGAGCGTTGGCAAGGCGCTGGTAGCGCACATTCCGCAGGCGCGTCTCGAAAAGATTCTGGCCGAGGCGGGCATGGAGAAGCGTACTCCGAAGACGATTACAACGGTGCCAAAGTTCTTGAAAGAACTCGAGAAGGTCCGCACACAAGGTTACGCGGTGGACGACGAAGAGAACAACCTCGACGCCCGTTGCGTGGGTGCGCCTGTCTTCAACCAGCACGGCGGAATCGAAGCGAGCGTGGGGCTAAGCGGTTCCATTCACCAGGTCAACGCCCAGACCATGCCGCGTATCCTCGAAGCACTCAAAGACGCTGCCCGCCATCTCTCCATGCAATTGGGATACCGACCGCCCCACCGCCGCGTGAGTGGCGCGTAAGCCGTTTCGTTTTTGAACCAGCAGAAAGTGATAATGACCGACGACGATTCCATCGAGCGAATTGTTCGATACTACGGCGACGCAGAGGAACAGTCTCGTCTCCGTCAGGGGTGGTTTCAACTCGAGCATGCGCGCACGCGGGAATTAATTCTTCGCCATCTCCCGCCCGCTCCGGCCACCATTATCGATGCCGGCGGGGGAGCAGGAGCCTATGCCTGCTGGCTCGCCGCTCTCGGACATCGCGTGCACTTGATCGATCCTTCGCCCAAGCATGTTCAACAGGCGCAAACCGCATCTGCGAGGCTGCCGGATCATTCGCTGGCCTCGGCAGAAGTCGGTGACGCTCGGAAACTTCCGTACGCTGATAACAGCGCCGACGGGCTTCTCCTGCTAGGCCCTCTTTATCATTTGGTGGAAAGGGAAGAGCGGCTTGCCTGTCTCCGCGAGGCGCATCGCGCGCTTCGTCCCGGAGGCGTGCTTTGGGGTGCAGGCATCAGCCATTTCGCATCTCTCTTCGATTCGCTGACACACGGATTCTTCGACGATCCGGTCTTCGCTCCCATCGTTGCACGGGATCTGGAAGACGGCCAGCATCGCAATCCGACTGGAAATCCTTTGTACTTCACTGACGCGTTCTTCCACCGGCCGGGCGAATTGTCGCGGGAGTTTCTGGCCGCCGGATTTGAAATCCTTGCGGTAGTCGCGATCGAAGGTCCGGCGTGGCTCGCGCGCGACTTCGACCGACTGTGGGACGATCCCGCGCAGCGCGAGCGTCTGTTGGCAGCAGTTCGAAAGGTCGAGCGGGAGCCGTCAGTTCTTGGCGTCAGCGCACACGTCATGGCGATTGGACGTAAGTAGCACAGAAAGTTCCTCCAGTTACTCCTTTGATCGGCACACGCCGGACCCTACGCTGCGGTGGTCGCGTGCTGGTAAACGAACTGGTCAACCGTCGGATTCACGAGCCGCAACAAGTCGTCCCAGTTCATGCGAACCAGTTCACGATGAGTCCCAGCGCTGAAGGTGATCTCTTCGTTTTCAGCCAAGCTTTTATCCGCATAAACGGGCATATCGTAGAGAAGTCCGAAGGGCGGCATCGCCCCGGTTTCGCAGTCTGGGAATGCGTCTTTGAACTCGACTTCCGTTGCAACTTCAACGGTTTGCGCGCCCGTTACCTTTCGAATCCTTTCCAGATCAACGTGAAACGATGCCGGAATCACTGCCATGGCGAGGATGCCGTCGATCTTTACGATGACCGTCTTGGCCAGTTTCTTGCCGGAAACATGTGCGAGCGCGGCCACGCCTTGGGCCGTGTACGCGAGTGAGTGAGAAATCACGAGGTATTTGACATGGTTTAAATCGAGGAATTTGCGGAGCTTGGAAAGCGTCATACGACCTCCTCAGTACGTGAGGTGAGGATAAGAAACTACCCTGAATCGATCCCATACCTCCTTCACGAAATCCTTGCAGTGATGTAGGTCACGAATAGGAATGACGATCGAAGGTTAGTTCAAAAGCGGACCGATGCTACAGATACACCTGGCCGGCGTAAGATTACGGTTGAGGAGAAATCGGTTGAAGTGTTATACCCATCCCGAGCGCGACGCCGTCGGAACCTGCAAAACACTGCCACAAGGGAATTTGCCCGGCATGCGCCAAGGAGTCGGGATTCGGCCTTGTGTGCAGCGGCCCCTGCGAACAAGAAATGCTGGGTCTAAAGGCGATCATGGAGCGAAACCGCAAAATGCTCCCTTTGGGCGCCAAGGCGCATGTGCGAAACGCAATATGGCTCCTATTGATGGCAGCCATTTTTATCGGTTTCGCTCTCACCCAGCGCGAAGGCGGTTTCGCCATTTTCTTGATCGCATTAGGGGCGGTGATGCTGCTGGGCGCCGCCTTTTCGTTCTTCAATAGTCGCCGACTCAAGAAACTGCAGGGCTAGTCTTAGTACTTCACGATCGCTGCAAACGATTTTGGGTCGAGCGAAGCACCACCCACCAACGCGCCGTCGATTTCTTCCTGCGCCATCAGAGTCGACACATTGTCCGGCTTCACTGAACCGCCGTAAAGGATGCGCAGTTGCCCGGCAAACTCTTCGCCGAAAACTTCCTTCGCTTCGCGCCGGATGACTGCATGCGCCTCGGCTGCCAGTTCCGGTGTTGCAGTCTTTCCCGTGCCGATCGCCCACACCGGTTCGTAGGCGACGATCAGCTTTGCGGCCTTCTTCGCGGAGATGGCATGAAACGCACGTACGCACTGGCGCCTGAGCACGTCGTCGGTCAGTCCCGCCTCGCGTTCTTCCAACACTTCGCCCACGCAGCAAATCGGCGTAAGGCCGCTCTCTAGAGCGGTCTTCAACCGCAGGTTCACCGTATCGTCGGTCTCGCCAAAGTATTGCCGCCTCTCCGAATGGCCGACAATCACATGCGTCACGCCAAGGCACAACAACATGGG
>Ga0070765_100002273_pt1 | contig 12002 bp, 10 predicted proteins | sample HubBroMetageWFT5_FD_71516 | JGI IMG/M metagenome (GOLD analysis project Ga0070765, IMG submission 71516) | Warmed and freeze-thawed soil microbial communities from the Hubbard Brook experimental Forest, New Hampshire - Hubbard Brook CCASE Soil... | ecosystem: Environmental > Terrestrial > Soil... | reverse complement strand
TCCGCTCGCTGTATTTCTGTCAGCGAGAGGACCACGCCAATTTCACGCTGGCCGAGCCGGTTCCGGGCCCTACCACCGACGTCCTATCCCGTCTGGCCGGGGAACTGGGCGTGGTCATTATCGCCAGCCTGTTCGAGAAGCGAGCCGAGGGGCTGTACCACAACACGGCTGCGGTGATTGACGTCGACGGAACTCTGCTCGGCAAATACCGCAAAATGCACATTCCGGACGATCCCCTCTACTACGAGAAGTTCTATTTCGCGCCGGGCGATTTGGGTTTTAAGGTCTTTCCGACGCAACATACCAAGCTCGGCGTGCTCGTCTGCTGGGATCAGTGGTATCCGGAAGCGGCCCGGCTTACCGCGCTCCGCGGAGCGGAAATCCTGTTTTATCCGACCGCCATCGGCTGGCATCCGTCGGAAAAAGCCAAGTACGGTCGGCGCCAGCATCAAAGTTGGGAGCTGATCCAACGTTCCCACGGCGTCGCGAACGGCTGTTATGTCATCAGCGTCAATCGCACGGGTCACGAAGCTGACCCGGGCGGCTCCGGTGACGGCATCGAGTTCTGGGGGCAGAGCTTCGTCTCCGATTTCAGCGGCGACATCCTCTGGCGGGCACCCGTCGACGAACCGGCAACCCATGTCGTCTCGCTCGATCTGGCTCAGGTTGACGTTGTTCGCACGCACTGGCCGTTCCTTCGCGATCGACGCATCGACGCCTACGGCGACATCACTCGCCGCTACATCGACGAATGATTATTTACGCCGACGGACGGCATCCGTCGGCCTTCTTTCCCGAAAAGTCTCGCGTGACGCACAGCGAACTAACCCCCAAGCAGCTCGGCTATCGCCTCCCAGCGGAATGGGAGCCGCACGAAGCGACCTGGCTCTCCTGGCCGCACAAAGAAGCGTCATGGCCAGGAAAAATCGACTCGATTTTCCCCGTCTATTCGCAAATGGTCTCGTCCCTGGCCCGTTCCGAAACGGTCCACATCAACGTCAACGACGCCGAAATGGAGGCCGCCGCCTGCCGGCACCTACAACAAGCGGGCACGTCATTAGGCGCAGCGAGCAATATCGTCTTCCATCACTTCCCGACGAACGATGCCTGGTGCCGCGACCACGGTGCAATCATTCTCTCGCAGCGCGACATCCCCCGAGCGGCCGGCGTAAGCCGGCTGAGCCCCCGCTTGGCGACCGATTGGGACTACAACGCCTGGGGCGATAAGTATCCCCCCTACGACCTAGACAATCTGATCCCGACCAAAATGGCGGACCACTTGGGAATCCCATCTATCAAAGGAGGCATGGTGCTCGAAGGGGGCTCGATCGACAGCAACGGCGCCGGCCTGTTGTTAACGACAGAGAACTGCCTTCTCAATCCCAATCGCAATCCCCACCTGACACGAGCCCAGATCGAGGCCAGAATTGTCGATTTCCTCGGCGTCGAAAAGGTCCTCTGGCTGGGCGAGGGTATCGTCGGCGACGATACCGACGGGCATATCGACGACATCACGCGTTTCGTCAGCAGGCGGACCGTCGTCACCGCGATCGAAGACGACCCTGCAGACGATAACTACAAGCCACTGCGTGATAATTTGCGCCGCCTTGAATCGATGTGCGATCTCGACGGCCGTCCGCTTGAGATCGTCACCATCCCGATGCCGCCGCCGGTCGTCTCTAACGACCAGCGACTGCCGGCCAGCTATGCGAACTTCTACATTGCGAATACGGTCGTGCTGTTGCCGACGTACAAACATCCGAACGACGAACGCGCGCGAGTCACCTTGGCGAAGTTATTCCCGACGCGTGAAGTCGTCGGCCTCGACTGCACCGACCTCATCTGGGGTCTGGGCGCATTCCACTGCCTGACCCAGCAAGTGCCGGCCGCTTAGAGTGAAGCTCACGCCTTGCGGATGAAGTGGGCGGCGAAGCTGCGGATTTGACGGCCGTTCAGGACATGAAACGTCCGGAGCTGCTGGATTGTCTCTTGGCTGAAGCGGCTCAAGGGGAGATGGATCAGCTTGCGGTGGTATTTGCGTGCCAGCCGTCGGATGCCCGGTCCGGGCGGAGCCGCGCTCAAGAGGGCAACGTGACGCTCCCGGCTGTGGAAGCAACCAGCCGCAATCAACCGTTCTTCGAGCGTGTCCGTAAAGTCAAACCGCCGGTCACGCCAGATATCTTTGATTGGCCGCGGAGGGAAGAGGAACGCGGCCCCGCCGTAGCTGGCCGCGGCGATCCCTGGTCCGACGACGTCTTTCATGAAGTCGGTCGCGAAGAAGGAGAGGGTCGATTCGTCGTGGTGCTCGGCATGCCAGGTGATCCGCCACGGATAGTCGCGCGGGTCGGCGGGCGAGTCGAACAGCATGATCACACAATCGAGGTTTCCTCTCGTCGGCGGATAGACGCGAACATAAAGCTCGCCGGTATGCCAATTCCGCAGCGTCTCGCGGATATCGAGCCCATCCTTCAGGCTCGCACTGAACTTCTCGGTGCGGGCCAAATCGTTTCCAAGCAGAGCTAGCGCGGTGTCTTTCACATGCGTGCGGAACCGTTCAATCGCCACGTCCTCGGGGGGCCAACTGCATTGCGAATAGGGGTTCCAACGCATGAGCCACTTGAGCTGTTCCGGTTTCGGCGGACGGGGCCGCAGCTCACATTTTCGCCAGACCACTGATTGGCCGGGGAGACGATTCTTCATCCGCACCATGTCACCGTCGGGCAGCCGGGCGCGGTCGATCCCCATTTGCAATGGCGGAAAGGGGCTCTCGCCCGCGTCCAGATATTCTCGGGCTGCTTCGGCAAGGTGGATTGCAAATTGATCCCCAAAGATTTGCTGAGCTCCGACAATCAGCGAGTACAAATCGGGCGTCAGTCGCCGTTCCACGAGCGACAAATTCCGCACGTATTGGAAGTAAGCCGACATGAGCTTCGGTGTCACCGATCGGGCCCGCGATTTGAGGTCCTGGCGATAGCGATCTCGCGCGGCAAGGAGCAATGCTTTGACGCCGTCGATCGACAGATTCTCGTCATCGTCGAGATTCGCGCGGGCCTGTTCGTACTGTGCCGTCACGAAAGGAAGTTCGCCCAGCAAGAAGACGAGAGTGGCCGGCACAACTGAGAGAATCTGCGTGGGTTCGACGTCGTCGTCCTCTTCGGCGGCGAAAGATTCGTGATACGCTTCTCGGATCCAGGGCCAATCCATGATCGAGCAGACCAGCAGGATCGAATGATGTCGTGCCTCAAGCTCACGCAGGCGGGCTCCCATTGTGTGGCACCGCGCCGCTTGTTGCGGGCGGGCAGGACGTGGTATGGCCGGCAGCACGGCCGCCGCGAATCTTTCGGAGGAAACCCGTTTGAGCGCATAAGGGTCGGGAAGGACGGCTCCCATGGGTTCGAATTCCGCCGTCTCCAGATCGATGAACGCTCGCGGAATTTGCTCCCCCAACGCGATGCGGATGGCCGCGATCACCCCCTGACACGGATCGATCGGGACGTAGCTCGTGGCGAGGGCCGACTCGGGCTCCTCAGATTCCTGAGCCGTCCAGTCGCGATCGAAACGCAACGGCTCCGGTTGCACGACGGCCGTTATCGAGGGCAAGAAATCGATGGCCCGTTCGACGTCGCTTTGAAACGATGGAGGAAGAGGAACCGCGAGGCAGTCGAAAGCGGACGAAAGCATGGCGCGACGCACTTCGACGGCAAAATCACCGCTGCCATTAATGATCGGCAAGACGGAGATACGCGGACTGATTCGCAGGAATTCGCAGAGCATGGAAGTTCAGAAAAGAACAGAACTCGCAATCCTACGGAACGCCTTCCGTGGGATTAAGGGCTCTCACCTTCGTCCTCGTCTTCTTCGTCGTCCTCCTCGTAATCCGGATTCAACGGATCATCGGGGGAGAAAAAGAAGTCGCCCAAGCCCATCGGCACCGCGTTGCTGCCCAGCGTGCGGGCTTTGCGCTCGGCCATCGCCTTTAGATCGAGCGCTTCGTCACCCAGGCAGCTAAAGAGCGACTCCCGCCAGGCTTGGTCCTTGCCGAGCGGATGCTTTGGATCCTGGGCGATCCGCTTGAGTGCGTAACGCAACACGTTGATTCCGTCGCGCGTGGAAAAGTCGAGCTTGAGCTGGTGCGAATTCTGCAGGAATTCGACCGTCAGATTGAGCATTTCCAAATCGGAAAACGGCAGATGGTACTTGAGGATGGCCAGCTCATCTTCGCGGGATGGGTGCGAAAGAGGCAGCGTCGGCTGCAAGCGGCTTTGGATGTAGTCCGGAATCTCGAAGGTCGATTCATCATCGTTCATCGTCACGGCGCAGCGGAAGTCGCGGTGTGCTGGAATCGCGATCCCCGCGACGATCGACTCCACGTAGCGCCGATGATCCAAAAGCGGCGCGAGGCTCGCCCACGACTTTTCGTTCATGCGATTGCCCTCGTCGAGCACGCAGACGCCGCCGCGGATCATCGCGGTCACCAGGGGCGAGGCGTGGTACTTGATCGTGCCACTTTCCCCTAAGACGGGGGTGACAAGCAGGTCTTCCGGCCGGGTGTCGGCCGTGCACTGATAGACGAACAAGGGCTGCGAACGTTCCCGTGCCGCGGCCATTGCAAGTGTCGTCTTACCGATTCCAGGAGGCCCGATGATCCGCGGCGTCAGCGGAAGATCTTTCGGATCAACGACCAACCAGCAGGCGAGGATCTGTTTGAGAATCTCTCGCTGTCCGATCCAGTTTCCTTCGGAGGAGTCGGGAGGGCCAAGATAAAGGCGTACGCCGTCAAATTCGTGAAATTCTGACATTATTTTGAGTATACCGGGAGGTGATTTGTGCCGACAGCCCCGGCGCGGAGATGCGCCTCGCTCGTCCGAAGAAAGAATTCAGAGAGAGCGTCAGGACAAGTCCGTCGACTCGTCGCCCAGCGATGCGGCCGAATCGGGTGATCGCCGCAGGCAGACGACGCACATGTCGTCCCGCTGCGGACGATTGCCGCAAAACCGGTCCACTTCGGTCACGATCGCCTTGACGAGCTGCTCGGCGGATGTCGGGTGCCTGGCGATCATTTCCTCAAGCCGGACGCGCCCGAAGAGGTCGTGTGCCGGGTTCATCGCTTCCGTGATTCCATCCGTGTAAACGGTGAGAGTCGTTCCCGGCTCGACTTGGAGTTTCAACTCGCCGTAGAGCTGTTTCGCCCGGATTCCCAACGGCATTCCCGACTCTTTCCGGCCGATTGAGGCGGCTTTGCCCTGTGCCGAACAGAGAATGGGCGAAAGGTGGCCTGCGTTAGCAATCGTGAGCTCGTGCGTCTCGGGATTGAGCATCAGCAGGACGAAGGTAACGAATCGGTGTCCCATTCCCTGTGTCAGAATCTCCTCATTCAATGCGGCAAGGACTTTCCCTGGCGTGGGCTGCGTGAAGAGATGCAGGCGAACGGCCGAATACAGTCGGGCCATCAACAAGGCGGCTGGCACGCCCTTTCCCGCCACATCCGCCAATCCGATCGCGATCCGCCCGTCGGGCATGGCCACGTAATCGAAGTAGTCGCCGCCCACCCGGAGAGCCGGCTCATAATAGTCGAAGAACTCATAACCGGGCGGACTCGGACGCTGTTCAGGGAGGAAGCCGAGCTGGACTTGGGTGGCGAACCGCAGCTCGCGCTCGATATCGGAGCGCTGCAGCAGATCCTCGTGCAGCCGTGCGTTCTCGATCGCCAGGCTGGCCTGCGCGCCGACGCTGACCAGTACATCGAGATCGGTCTGCGTAAACTGGTGGCGCAGGCTCTTAGTATCGAGTTGGATCACTCCCAGCGAGCGTCCCTCCTTGTCGAGCAGCGGCACGCAGATCATCGATCGGATTTTCAGCCCATCCAGGCTGTCGCTGGCATTGAAGCGGCTGTCCTCGAGGGCGTCGGCGCTGAGGATCGCCTCGCTGCTGTCCATCACCTTTTTCACAATGGTGTTCGAGATGCGGACGGAGCCGGTCGCGTCGCCGCCGCGCGCCTGCGACGCCTTCACGAGCCTCTTGCCGTCCTCACGATCGGCCAAGATGACGAACCCGGTGTCGGCCTGCGGGAAAACTTTGAACAATCCGTCCAGCAAGCCCTGCAAAACGTCGTCCAGCTTGAGCGTTCTCGCCAGCGAATTGCTGATCTCAAGGATCGCTCGCAGTTTGGCCTCCGGCTTGACTCCCAGCCGTTGCGTGGCCGCCGTCTTGGCGTTGAGCGTCGTGATAATCGACGACTGCATGAGAACGTCTTCCGCATCGCCGGCGGACAGGCCGTCAAGAATCGTCTTTGGCGGACTTGGATCCCCCGTTGAAGCGGCAGAAGCCGACGCGGAACTGTCGTCGCCGCCTCGTTCCGGAATGGGAGGGTGTTGTGCGGCGAAAAACTGCAGAACGACGTCGCAAATCTTGACCTCATCGGCGTCGGCGAGCGGGGTCCGTTCGTCGACCGGATTACCGTTGAGGTACGTCCGATTGCGGCTCCGCAGATCCTCGAGAAAGAATTGTCCGTGCCTGTTGGTGATCTGGGCGTGCTGCCGGCTGATGGCCGCGTTATCAAGCACGATCTCGCAGCTCGGATGGCGTCCCAGCACCATGCGCTCGCCGCGCAATTCCAGAATCTGCCCGGGACGGCTTCCTTTGACGATCTGAAGAAAAGCCACGGCTCAGCGGCCTCTCTGATGGGGCGACGATGCATTCGTGGCAGAGAAGTTCGACAACAAGGAGAAATTGTAATGGCCAATCAAAAGTTCGGTCAACGAGCGATCCCCTTCTTACAAAACTGACACGGTTAAAACAGTTCCCAAGTAAGCTGCGCAGGCTGGACAGGCGGTCCGGCCACTTCCAGAATAAGCCCACATCGCCGCGGATGCGCGGCCGGTTTGATTCAACGGTCGCATACGGGTTCGGTTTAATGCCGATCCGTCCTTTCGGCCAGCCCGTCCAAGGAGAAAGACGCCGTGAAGAAAGAGGATGTTCTGGCCAAAGTCAAATCGGGAGAAATGACAATCGAGGAGGCGACCAAGCTTCTTGTCGACGAGCCCCCCAAGCGCGGCACGCTTTACTGCAAAGTCAGCCAAAAGGGGGCCATTAGCGTCTACGGGCTGCAGCGAATGCCCGTCACGCTTTATGTCGAGCAATGGGAACGACTTCTCGGTTTCGCGGAGACAATTCAGAGTTTCCTCAAGGAACACGAATCTGAATTAAAGCGAAAAGAGAAGTAGACCCAATCGCCGGCAGGCAATTACTCATTGGTGTCGGAAAGATCGCGAAGGTAGGCCAGCGCCTCGTCGAGTTCGGGGACGATGGCTCCCGGAACTCTCCCTGCGGCGTCGCATTTCGCGAGCAACATCAGCTCGTCGCCGCTCTCGGAGTTTTGGAGCCGTCGCCGGGCCCGGACGCCAATCGTTCCCTCCAAAAAGGTGTGTGCCAGCGAAAGATTCTCGATGAGCCATGCGGTCCGTTCCGAGATCGACTCGCCAAGCGCCTCGAGCCCGGCGGCAACCGAGTTCATTGGATCGATCGCCTGGCCAACATCGTGCAGCAGGGCGGCCGCGAGGAATTCCTCGTCGTAAGCCAGTTCTTCGCAGGCCAAATTGAAGACCTGCAGGCTGTGATAGAGGACATCCGCCTCGGGATGACGCCGGCGGTCCGGCTGGATTCGCGACAGCGGCAAGAGCAGCCGTCGATACCGTGCGAAGCGTTCGTCACTTTCCCATTCCGCGCCGACCGCCGTATCCGGAGCGTCGGGAGTGGGGGGCATGGTGTAGGAACTGGAAAGGCGCTCTAGCTCTTCGCGAATCTCGCGGTTGGTCGGCAACTCGGAAGGTCGCAGCCGCTGGCGGCACACCAATTTTGCTGCGCGGACCCTGGCCCGACCGTATTCCAGCTCTTGCCGCTGAAACATTAGCCGGGCGGCCTCAAACACGATCTGCTGGCGAAGCTTATCTTCGGACATGAGGGGCTTGCGGTCTCGGGTCAACCATCGGGCTTGCCGGAGACCGCTCATCCAGCGCCCAAACTCAGGGATCGAGTTCAACGTTCCAGTACGCCTCGCTGACGAATTTCGTCCAGCTATCGACGCGTACGTGCTGTATCGCATAAAGCGGCTTCCAATCCGGACGGCCGGGATCCTTCTTCAAAGGCATCTTGGCCTGTTCGGGAGTACGATCGGCCTTGTGCTTGTTGCAAGAGATGCAAGCCAGTACACAGTTTTCCCAGGTCGAAAGCCCTCCCTGCGAGCGGGGAACGACGTGATCAATCGTCAATTCCTCGCTTCCGGGCTGAGTTCCGCAATACTGGCACGTGTACCGGTCGCGCTTATAGATGTTACGACGGCTGAAAGTCACCGCGCTGGTCGGCATGCCGTCGTAGCGAGTCAGGGCGACGACTTCCGGCACCCGAATGCGGCTGTAGACCGTCGACACATAGAGTTCGCCGTCCCGGGGAACGAGCTTCGACCAGTCGAGCCAACCGTAAAGTTGGTAGTCTTCCGGGTCGACGACTCGAGCCGTCTCGTTCCAGACCATGACCAGGGATCTGGCAACCGAGGCGACGCCGACCGGCTGCCAGTTCCGGTTGAGGACCAACGTGGGTCGCTCGAGGACCATCGAACTCATCATTCATTCTCCGCAGAACTCTGCCGGAAAATCAGTTCCTGAATGATAGGGGGAGTTTGATGCGATGTCGAGCGCCGCGGCGACGTTAGCAGCGGTTGGAACCTGGCAATATTTCGTTAAGATTCCGCAAGGAGTTTGGCCGAGAATGTCCTCTGCTCACGGCGGAAATGTGGTTTCCGTGGTCGCAAGCGCCCAAAGCGACTAGTCAATCCGGCGTGGATTGCGCTTGAAAGCGTGCGGATCGGGTTCTGTCTCGATGTGGGCGAATCGCCTGAATCCCCGCTTGTCGAGATGATCGACGATGAGCCGCTCTCGTTCCTCTTCACGCAATCCGTTGAGGACGCCGAAGACCACGCAACCAATCACAATGGTTGCAACTGGCACGACGGAGGCAGGCAGGCAATATTCTTTCAGGTCAGCGAAGATCTCTTCCTGGCCGCAGTATTCGCCGAACTTGTCGCCCGCAAACATCAATTCAATGCCGGCGAAGTCCTTGCTCCATTCGTAATCAAACGGACCGTATCGGCGGCGGCGGTGTGTCACCCAAAAGCGGCTTCCCTGAAAGACAATGCCGTGCGATGCAAACACGTGCGGCTCCGCCGGCTTCGCATTTGCGATCCGGGGAAAGGATCGAGCCTGGGGACAAAAGCTTGCCGCCAGCGGATCAATTTAGGCCGCAAGGCGGGCCAGAATGATGACGTTTGGCTCGAATTCCGACAAGCCCGGCTCACCGGGAAACCCGGCATAGAGAAATCTCGAAAATCGAGGCGGGGGGAGAAGATAGGCGCTTGACAAAGCCGAAAAACTTTAATACTTGAAGGGGCCGAATCTCCCGGAAACGGGGGCGGGGCAGGACGCCGGTCTCGGGGATCGAAATAATCCAACGACAGTGAGAGGCTCACACAGATGGTACGGGAACGGAGCGACGAGTTGGTGTGGTCGGGGACCTTTTTTGCCGGGGGGCAGGCGTCGATGACATTCAACGGTTTGGCCGAACCCCCCTTGTGGAGCACGACGATGGACGTGCGTCTGGCCGATGAAGAAGAGGAGGAGGCCGAAGAGGACGAGGAGGACGACGACGAAGACGAGGAATTCGAAGAAGAAGAATTCGACGACGAATTCGATGACGAGGAATTCGACGACGAAGACTTCGACGACGACGAAGACGACCTCGACGATGATGAAGACGAAGAGGAGGAGGCCGAAGAGGCAGAGGGCGACTACTGAATGCGATTCGCTCATCGTCCTCTCGAAATGTGCGCCGGAACGGGCTCGTGAACGGACTTTTCGATCAAATTGCCGAAGCCCGGGCCGCGATTCGGCTCCGGTGGGAGCGCGTTCCAAAGGTCGGTCTGATTCTGGGCACGGGTCTCGGGAACTTTGCCTCGTCGATTGAGACCGACACGGTCATTCCCTACGCCGAAGTCCCCCACTTCACAGTCTCCACCGTCCAGTCGCACGCCGGCCAGCTCGTTTGCGGTCGGCTTGGCGGGGTCCCTCTCATGGCCATGGAGGGGCGCCTGCACCACTACGAAGGCTACTCCATGCGGCAGGTGACCTTTCCTGTCCGCGTGATGAAGGCCCTCGGGGCCGAGATTCTCATCGTCACCAACGCTGCGGGAGGGATGAATCCGCATTATCAGTTGGCTGATGTGGTGATCATCGAGGATCACATCAACCTGATGCCCGAGAATCCCCTGCGGGGAGTCAACGACGACCGCCTCGGTCCGCGGTTCCCCGATATGATCGCCCCCTATGACCCAAAATTAATGGCCCTCGCCGAGCGGGCGGCCTCCGAGCTGGGAGTTCCGACGCGAAAAGGTGTACTCGTCGCTGTGCCCGGCCCGAACCTCGAAACGCGGGCCGAGTACCGGATGCTGCGAACTCTGGGGGCCGACGTCGTCAGCATGTCGACGGTGCCGGAAGCCATTGTCGCCGTTCATGCCGGGCTGCGGACTCTGGGCTTTTCGATCGTCACCGACTTGTGCCTGCCCGACACGTTGGAGCCGGTAAAAATCGAGAAGATCGTCGAAGTCGCGGGGCGCGGCGGCAAGCACCTGGAACGCTTGATCCCCAGAATCCTCGAGCGCCTGTAAGAGCGAACCGCTCAGCCGCGCCGCGCATCAGTCACGCTTGACGCACTATTTCCCCGCAACGAAGCTAAGTGAGCCCGCTTGGTCCGGTTTTTTGCCGACCGCCGTCTCACCGCAAAGCTCTCCGAGGATTTGGATAAGCAATGTTTGAAAAAGTAGCCGGAGCTGATTTTCTCCGCGGCGAGCACGAGGTGCTGCGATTCTGGCAGCGTGCCTCGATTTTCAACAAGCTCCGTGCGAAGAACGCCGGCAAACCACGGTGGAGCTTCCTCGACGGTCCGATCACTGCCAATAATCCGATGGGTGTCCACCACGCCTGGGGCCGCACGTACAAAGACGCCTACCAGCGCTTCTTCGCGATGACCGGCCACGAGCTGCGTTATCAGAATGGTTTCGACTGTCAGGGGCTGTGGGTCGAAGTTGAAGTCGAACGCGAACTGCAGCTCACCACAAAGCCGGCCATCGAAGCGCACGGCATCGACAAGTTCGTCAACGCGTGCAAAAAACGCGTTTTGAAGTTCGCCGCTAGGCAAACCGAGCAGTCGATTCGCCTTGGCTATTGGATGGACTGGGACGATCCCGAAACTCTGCGGAAGTTGGCTCGTCACATCGGCACCGACGAGACGGTCGCAATCACCACGCCCACCGGAAAAAAGGTGAGCGACGAAAGTCACCGTATCGTCTCAAAATTGGGCTGTGCCGAATGGGGGGGCAGCTACTTCACCTTTTCGACTGAGAACAACGAAACGATTTGGACCTTCCTCAAGAAGTGCCACGCACGCGGGAAGGTGTATTCCGGCCACGACGTGATGCCCTGGTCGGGTCAGGCCGGCAGCGCCTACAGCCAAATGGAGGTAGCGGACGGACGTCGACTCACCACGCACCGGTCGTGCTTTATCCGCTTTCCACTGGCCGACGCGGCGGATGAGTATTTGCTCGTCTGGACAACGACCCCCTGGACGCTGACCAGCAACATCGCCTGCGCGATCAATCCGGACCTGGATTATTTGCGAATCCGCACGACACGAGATAACGCCGTCTACTACTTTGCGAAGGACAACCTCAACTTTCAGCGGTTGGAACGCGAGTTCAAGGAGGGGTTTGGGCGCCCCGAGTGGGCTTGGCCGAAGAGTGTTCCCAAGCTCAAAACGATCGCGCAAATCTTCAAGGAACAGGGCGGATTCGAGACTCTGGAAACGATCAAGGGCTCCGCCCTCATTGGCCGCCCCTACAATGGCCCCTTCGACGACCTGCCGGCACAGAATGCAAACGGGGGCGTCCCCTACAATCC
>Ga0070765_100002272_pt1 | contig 12002 bp, 8 predicted proteins | sample HubBroMetageWFT5_FD_71516 | JGI IMG/M metagenome (GOLD analysis project Ga0070765, IMG submission 71516) | Warmed and freeze-thawed soil microbial communities from the Hubbard Brook experimental Forest, New Hampshire - Hubbard Brook CCASE Soil... | ecosystem: Environmental > Terrestrial > Soil... | reverse complement strand
GAATGAGGCGCGCCGCCAGCCGAACATGTTGCCGCACCTGACATTCCCCGAGATCGCAACACTCGCTGGTCTTCGAGCATTGTGGAAGGCCCCAGACTGGGGGCTCAAGCTTCTCGGGTTGGCCGCCGCCTTGAGAAGATTTCGAAGAAGCGATCTGTAGTCCGACTTAGCGCGTCTCGCGCCCGCACCGGGCGACCCCAGAACGTCGCCGATCACAAATGCCGGAAGCGCCGGGCAGGGCGGCACCAATGGTGCTGCACGGAGGGGGAGGGATTCGAACCCTCGTCGGAGGAGAAACCCCCGAAACGGTTTTCGAGACCGCCGCATTCAACCGCTCTGCCACCCCTCCAGGTGGGCGTTGGCAAGGCTAGTGGATCGACGCAACCAGAGCGATGCGGCCGAAAGCGGCCGGCGCCGACGGCGATGAGCACGTCTACTCTGTCGCCGGGGCCCCGCGCCCTCGCCTCATAATCGGCCGCCAGCACGCGCCCGCGTCCGGCCGCCTTGGCGCCGGTAGAGCGCCTGACGGCGGCGCGGGAGGACCGATCACGTAGCCGCGGTGACGGCTCCCTGCGAGACGACCGCCGCGCCGTGGCGGATCAGATCGGCGGCGCGCTCGGCGAGGGCGATCGTGGGGGCGTTGGTGTTGCCGCGGGGCACGGTCGGCATCACCGAGGCGTCCACCACGCGTAGCCCCCCGACGCCGCGCACGCGCAGCTCGGTGTCCACCACCGCCTCGGCGTCGGCGCCCATGCGGCAGGTGCCGACGGGGTGGTACAGCGTGAAGGTCTGCTGGCGGATGTGCGCGCGCAGGTCCTCCTCGGAGTCTGAGGTGGGGACGTAGCGGGGCCGGGTGGTGTAGGGGGCGAGTGCGGGCTGGCGGGCGATCTCGATCGCCAGGCGCAGACCCTCCACCATCCTCGCCATGTCCGTCTCCTCCGCCAGGTAGTTGTGGAGGATGTAGGGCTTGGCGGTCGGGTCGGGGGTGAGCGGCACGACGAACCCACGGCTGGCGGGCGTGAGCACGCACGGTGCCACGCCGAAGCCGTGCTCGAGCACGGGCTCGTCGACGTACATGGCGGGCGCGGCGTGGAACTGGATGTCGGGCGCCTCCAGGGCGGCGCTGGAGCGGACGAACCCGCCAGCCTCGGCGACGTTGGAGGTGAGCGGGCCGCGCCCTTCCCCGACGAACGCGGCGAGGTTGGCCTCGGTCAACGGGTTGAACAGCGAGACCGGCTCGTCGTGCGCCCACGTGAGCCCGGACGCAGGGTGGTCCTGGAGGTTCTGCCCGACGCTGCCCAGATCCTGGACGACGGGGAGCTGCAGCATCGTCAGGAGCTCGGCGGGGCCGACCCCGGAGAGCATCAGCAGCTGCGGCGAGTTGTAGGTGCCCCCGCAGAGGATCGTCTCGCGCGTGGCGCGCAGCTCGTGAAGCTCGCCCAGCCGCGCTCCCTGCACGCCGACGGCGCGCTCGCCCTCGAACAGCACGCGGTGGACCTGTAGGTACGTCTCCACAGTGAGATTGGGGCGCGACATCGCGGGGTGCAGGTAGGCGACCGCGGCGCTGCAGCGCCGCCCGTCGCGCTGGGTGCGCTGGTAGCGCCCGAAGCCGTCCTGCGCGGCGCCGTTGAAGTCCTCGTTGGCCGGGAGGCCGGCCTGTGCGCAGGCCTCCAGGAAGGCGTCGGTGATCGGGTTGGGCGCGCGGTCCTCGCTGACGCTCAGTGGGCCGCCGGCGCCGTGCAGCTCGGACGCTCCGCGCTCGTTGTCCTCGGCGCGCTTGAAGTAGGGGAGCAGCTCGTCGTAGCCCCACCCCTCGCAGCCGGCCTCGCGCCACCCGTCGTAGTCGGCGCGGTTGCCGCGGATGTAGACCATCGCGTTGATCGAGGACGAGCCGCCGAGGGTCTTGCCGCGGGGCAGGTAGATGCGCCGTCGGTCGACGCCCGGCTCGGCGGTGGTCGAGTAGTCCCAGTCGACCTGCGTGCGGAACAGCGCGCTGAAGGCGATGGGCACGTGGATGTTCTCGATCGTGTCCGGCGGGCCGGCCTCGACCAGCGCGACGCTGACGTCGGGGTCCTCGCTGAGCCGGGCGGCGAGCACGCACCCAGCCGAGCCCGCACCGACGATCACGTAGTCGTATTCGTGCATGCTGACCTCCCTCGTTGCGGCGAGCGGATGCTCGGGTTGCGATCCATGCTACACCGCTGCCGCCGGCGGTTGAGCGTCTGCTTCGGGTACAGATCTCCCCGATCTCCAGCGGCGGAGATGGCGCCCGGCGCGCCAGCTGCGCGGGCTGAGCGCCCGACGGAGGCGGAGGCCGAGCGCCGGGCAGCGGCCCCGGTGCGTCACGGACAGCGGCCCCGGCGCGCCATACAGTGGGAAGATGGGCGCCGAGCGTCGGTTTGCGGATCGCCACGACGCGGGCCGCCGCTTGGCCGGTCTGCTGGAGCCCTTGCGGGCAGCGCGTCCGGTCGTCTGCGGGATCCCGCGCGGGGGGGTGCCGGTGGCCGCGGAGGTGGCGCGTACGTTGGGCGCGCCACTGGACGTCGTGGTGGTGCGCAAGATCGGTGCGCCGCTGAACCCGGAGTACGGGATCGGGGCGCTGGCGGAGGGGGAGGTCGGGGTGCTCGACCGGGCGGCGGTGAGGGCGCTGGGCGTCGCGCCGGAGCAGCTTCAGAAGCTGATCTGGCGTGCCGAGCGGGAACTCGCGGAGCGGCTTGCGAGGTACCGTGCCCCGCTTCCCGCGTCCCTTCCGGAGCGTCCGCCGCTCCCGGTGGCGGGACGCACGGCGATCGTAGTGGACGACGGCCTGGCGACCGGGCACACCGCGCAGGCGGCGGCGCGCTCGCTGCGGAGGCGCGGCGCGGCGCGGGTGATCCTCGCGGTGCCGGTGGCGGCGCCGCGCTCGGTGGCGGCGCTTGCGGAGGAGGTGGACGAGGTCGTATGCGTCGAGGAGCCGCTGGACCTTGTGGCGATCGGCTTCTGGTACGAGGACTTTGCCCCCACGCCCGATCGCGAGGTTGCTGCTCTGTTGGACGAGGCCGCGGCCCGGATGGGCGACACGTCGGCTCCGCGGTGAAAGGGATGTGTCCTGCCCACGGGCCTACCAGCCGCGCGACCCCGCGCCTGCTGCGGGGAACTACGGATACCTGCGCCCTGCACGGACTGTACCTTGAAGACAATGCCCGAAGAGGAGGCTCACCAGCCAGGCTCGGGCGCGGTCGATGACGGTACGCCGCCCGCGACGATCCGGATCGTCCTCGCGGACGACCACGTGGTGGTGCGCAGCGGCCTGCGCCTGCTGCTCGACAGCGAGGCCGGCCTCGAGGTCGTGGCCGAGGCCGGCGACGTGGAGGACGCGCGCCGCTACGTGCGTGGGCACCACCCCGCGGTCCTGGTGCTGGACCTCAACATGCACGGCGACTCCAGTCTGGAGGCGATCCCCACGATCCGCGCGGAGTCCCCGGACACCCAGATCGTGGTCCTCACGATGCAGGAGGAGCCGGCCTTCGCCCGCCACGCGCTCGGCGCGGGCGCGCTCGGGTACGTACTTAAGGAGGCCGCCGACGACGAGCTCGTACAGGCCGTTCGCCGGGCCGCCGTGGGCGAGACCTATATGAACCCGCGGCTCGGGGCGCGGCTGGCCTCCGAGTCCCCTTCGGGACGCCCCGACGACCTCTCCGAGCGCGAGGTCGACGTGCTGCGCCTGATCGCCCTCGGCCACACCAACGCGGAGATCGCCGAGCAGCTGTTCCTCTCGGTGCGCACGGTCGAGACCCACCGCGCTCACGTCCAGCAGAAGCTGAGCCTCTCCTCCCGCGCGGAGTTGGTCCGCTACGCGATGGAGCACGGGCTCGTGAGTCTCTGACGAAGGCGCTCGCGTCAGCCGCCGCCGCGGGTGTCGCGCACAGCGGCCAGCGCTGCGACCGCGCGGCGCTGGACGGGGAAGCTCGCGCGCACCGTGGTGCCGCGGCCCGGGGTGGAGTTGAACAGCAGCGTGCCGTTGAGCAGCTCGACCCGCTCGCGCATGCCGAGCAGGCCGAAGCCGTCGGTCTCCGCGGCTGGGTCGAAGCCGCTGCCGTCGTCGCGTACCTCCAGGTGGACGGTCTCGTCGTCCTCGTGGATCTCCACGACCGCGCGTCGCGCGCCGCCGTGCTTGGTGGCGTTGGTGAGCGCCTCCTGGACGATGCGGTAGATCGCGGTCTCGAGCTCCGGCGTGTGGCGCGTGCTCTCCTGTCCCCGCTCGTGCGCGAGGTCGATGCTGACGTCGATCTCGATGCCGTGGCGGGAGGCGCGTTCGGCGAGCGCCTCGACCGCGGCCTGCGCGCCGAGCTCGTCCAGCGCCGCGGGACGCAGGTCGGTGATCAGCGCGCGGAGGTTGGTGATGCCCTCCTCGAGCTGCTCGATCGCCTGGCGGTAGGCGTCTCGCAGCGCCTCGGGGCGCTCCGAGCGCGACGCCGTGGAGAGCCCGATGCGCAGCGCGGAGAGGCTCTGGAGGGTCTCGTCGTGCAGCTCGCGCGCCCACCGCTGACGCTCCCCCTCGGCCGCGGCTAGGCGCTGGCGCTGGCGCTCGGTGGCGACCGACTGCGCGGTCGCGACTGCGGTGGCGGCGCTCGCCGCAAAGGCCTCCAGCAGCCGTTCGTCCTCGGCGGTGAAGCTGGGCCCGTCCTCGAGGCGGTCGAGCGCGAGCAGCGCGCCGTAGCGGCGACCCTGGAAGAGCAGCGGGACCACCAGCCCGCCCTTGGCGTGTACTCCCAGCGGGCCGGTGCCGTGCTCGTCGAAGCGGGCGCGGTTGAGCTCGTCGTCCAGGCGCAGCGTGCGCCGCGCGCGCAACGCTTGGCCCGCGACCGAGTCCTTCATCGTGACTCGCTCGCCGATCAGATCGGGGGGGAGCTCTCCCGCGCCGGCGGCGACAAGCAGCTCCTCGCGGTCGCACAGCTCGATCAGCAGCACGCGCGCGCTGACCAGCGCGCGGCCGCGCCTGGCGACCAGCTCGAGCACCACGTCGAGGTCGAGCTCGGCGAGCACTCCGCGGGCCAGGTCCAGCACTCCGCGCGCCGCTTTGTCCATCAGTGGGAATTCTACAACGAGATCATTGCGTGAACCAGCCTGCCCCTGCCACCATATTGGCCGGCCCATATATGGCTCGTATATAGGTCCTCAAATGAGGTCTGGCGAGCACATACAGGTCCTCGTATAAGTCTCCACGAGCTCCCCGACATGAACCGGAAGCGGCCAAATAGACAGCGGGAGCAGCCAAAGAGATAGAAACAACACTTGACAACACCAGAGCATCCCGCCTACATTAGACATGCAGTGACAGGCCGCAGGGGCCGATCGCAGGGGCCGCAAGAGACGGAGGGTTCGTGGATAGGACCAGCAGGCGCGGAGCTCAGGACGGCGCGGAGAACGGGCACGGGGCGCTCGCGAGCGCCTCTCCGCGCGCCCGCGCCGCGCTGGAGCGCGAACGCGTTGCAGAGATTCAGCGCGTGCGGATGCTCGGCGCGATGGTCGACCTGACCCGCGAGCGTGGGGCCGAGCGCGTGACGGTCGCGCACGTGGTGGCTCGCGCGGGAGTCTCGCGGCGCACCTTCTACGAGATCTTCGCCGACCGCGAAGCGTGCCTGCTGGCGGCGCTCGACGAGGCGATCGAGCAGATCGCCGCGGCTGTGCTCCCGGCGTACCAGCGCGACCGGGTGTGGCTCGGGCGAATCAGGGCGGGCCTCACCGCGGCGCTCAAGTTCTTCGACGAGCAGCCGGCGGTGGCGGCGCTGTGTGTGGTCGACGCGCTCGGCGCGGGCCCCGCGGCGCTGGAACGCCGCGCAGGGGTCCTCGACGCGCTGGTGAGCGCGGTCGACCGCGGCCGTCGCGAGGCGCCCGCCGGGAACGGACTGAACCGCGTGACCGCCGAGGGCGTGGTGGGGGCAGTGTTGGGTGTCCTGCACACGCGCCTGCGCGAGCCCGACCCCAAGCCGCTGCTGCCTCTGCGGGGTCAGTTGATGAGCATGATCGTGCTCCCCTACCTCGGCCCCAAGGCCGCCGCGGCCGAGCTCGCACTGCGCCCGCCGCGCCCGCGCAGAAACCGCGCCCCCGAGGATCCGCTGAAGGGCCTCGACATGCGCCTCACGTACCGCACGATGCGCGTACTCACCGCGGTGGCGGACAACCCGGGCCTGAACAACCGCCGCGTGGCCCGCGAAGCGGGAGTCGTCGACCAGGGTCAGATCTCGAAGCTGCTCGCACGCTTGGAGAGCATCGGCCTGCTGATCAACACCGGAGACGCCGCGCGCGGCGAAGCAAACGCTTGGCGACTCACCGAGCGCGGCTACGAGCTCGAGCAGGCGATCCGCGTGCGCGTGGAACGCTGAGCGCCCCGCCGGGTCACGCCGTAGGCAGACGTATCCCAGTCGGCGGCGGGGACCTGTGTGGTGGGGGTGTACGGTCGGGCTAAGGTCAGGTCCCGACGCCGGGGCCGCGCGGCACGTCCCCACCATCGAGCACACGCTGGACACGCAGGCGTGGGCGCGCGGCCGCTCCCGTCGGAGTCTCGACGCCGCTGGGCACGGAGGCCCAGCGCACACCCGCTCGGTGGGACTCGGGCGCCACGCGGACGATCCCCAAGCACCCCCCGGTACGCCCGCGCCACGGGTACCCTGACCAGCCAGGGTACGTGTCCCTACACGGCACTAGACAAACCATCGCCCCGGCGTCTATAATCGGGCTATCGCGCGGGTCGGCGCGATCGAGGAGATAGGGTTTGGGGGAGGATCGTGCCGATGCGTACAACAGCTGGCGGTCGTACCGCGCTCACGGGCGCCTTCGCGGGTGCCGCCCGTCGCTACTGGCTGGGCGTCTTTCCGCGCGTCTGCGCAGAGCGCCGCCGGCGGGAGGCCCGCGCACAGGAGATCCCCGACCCGCTGCTGCGGCGGGTCGTCGTCGACGCGCTGCACAAGTGGGGCAACATCGAGGGGGCCGCGGCGTTCGCGGCGTTCGTCCCCCGCCGCCGTAGGGCGGCCGCGGTGCGGGCGATGGCGTGCTTCCAGGCCGCCTACAACTACCTCGACCAGCTCACCGAGCTACCCGCCGCCGAGCCCGAGGCGAACGGGCGGCTGCTACACCGCGCGCTGCTCGTCGCGCTCGACCCCGACGCGGAGCACCTCGACTACTACGCCCACCACCACCTGCACGCCGACGGGGGCTACCTCGCGGAGACCGTCGACAGCTGCCGCGCGGCGCTCGCCGGGCTGCCCTCCTACGCGGCGGTCGCGCCCGCAGCGCGCCGCGCGGCAGAGCGCATCATCGCCTTCCAGAGCTGCAACACCGGCGAGGTGCAGGGCGACTACCTGGCCCTCGAACGGTGGGCGCGCGCCCACACCCCGCCCGGGACCGGCCTGCGCTGGTGGGAGACCGCCGCCGCGGGGGGCTCCTCGATGTGCGTGTACGCGCTGCTCGCCGCCGCCGCCCGGCCCGACGTGGACCCCGCGGAGGTCGCCGCGCTGGAGGAGGCCTACTTCCCCTGGATCGGGGGGCTGCACTCGCTGTTGGACAACCTTGTCGACGCCGCCGAGGACTACGCCACGGGGCAGCGCTCGCTCATCGGCTGCTACGCCTCCCCACTCGACGCTGCCACGCGGATGGGCCTCCTGGCGCAGCGCGCGGCCGGCGCGGCGCGCGCACTGCCGGGCGGTCGCTCCCACGAGTTGCTGCTCGCGGCGATGGCCTCCTTCTACCTCTCCACGCCCGAGGCCCGCGCGCCCGAGACGGCGCCGGTCGCCGACGCGGTGCTGGCCGCGCTGGGGGAGCCCGCCGAGCTCTCGATGCGGGTCTTCCGCGCGCGGCTGGGCCTGCGGCGCTTCGTGCCCTCCGCGCCCGGGGCGCCCGCGCGGCGCGGCGGCGGGGCGGAGGTCGTGATGCCCGCGGTGGTCGGAGAGCTCACGCCGGGCGCCGCCGTCGGGGCGGGCGCCATCGCTGCGCCGGTGCCGCTGAGCCATGAGGCACATGGTGTCAAGTAGAGTCTTGTCTGTCGGGGTCCCCAGGGAGGTCTCCGGACGGTATGGTCGTTGTCGCTGTCACGCTCGAGGGTCTGAGGGAGAGTCGTCTTGCTTGAGTTGCGCGATCTCGTAAAGCACTATCCCGAGATCGGCGGGGAGCCGGTGCGCGCCGTCGACGGCGTCTCGATGACGGTCGAGCCGGGCGAGATGGTCGCGCTGTACGGCCCGTCGGGCTCGGGCAAGACCACGCTGCTGCTGATGGTCGCCACGCTGCTGGCCCCGACCTCCGGCGCGGTGCTGATCGGCGGTCGGGATGTCTCCTCGCTCTCCGAGCGCGAGGCCTCGCACTTCCGCCTCTCCGAACTGGGGTTCATCCGCCAGAACTTCGACCTGCTGCCGGGGGTCACCGCGATCGACAACGCGGTTCTGAAGCTGTTGAAGTCGATGCGCTGGCGCGACGCGCACCGCCAGATCGCGCCGCTGCTCGAGCGTCTCGGCCTCGGGGGGCGCCTGGAGCACCGCGCGGAGACGCTCTCGATGGGCGAGCGCCAGCGAGTCATGATCGCACGGGCGCTCTCCACCAAACCGCGCCTGCTGCTCGCCGACGAGCCGACCGGGTCTCTCGACACGCAGCGCGGCCGCGAAGTGCTCGAACTGCTGACCGAGCTCTGCCGCGAGCACCAAGTCGCGATCGTGCTCGTCTCCCACGATCCCCAGGCGGCCGCGTACGCCGACCGTGTGTACGCGCTGCGCGACGGCAAGCTCGGCGAGTACGAGCCCGACCAGTGGGCCGCGCGGGTCTCCGCGCAGTAGGGCGGGTCGCGGCCGTGAAACTCGTGCTCGCTCTGCACCTCCACTGGCTCACCGGGCAGCGCAGACCGGTTCGCGGCCGGACGGGTGTGTCTGACCTCGACGGCCCGCGCCTCGTGTGCGGTGGGGGCCCCCCGCAGCCGTGAAGTTCGGGAACGTGCTGCACCTCTACCGCGTGCGGCTGCGCGCGCGCCTGCTGCAGGAGTTGTTCGCGGTCGTGGGCATCGCCGCGGGCGTGGCGCTGCTGTTCGCCTCGCAGGTCGCCTCCCAGAGCCTTTCGAGCTCAGTAGCGCAGCTCTCGCACGGGATCGTCGGAAACGCGACGCTGCAGCTGGTCGCGCGCGACGCGGGGGGCTTCGAAGAAGGTCTTGTGCGTCAGGTGCGCGCCCTGCCCGGAGTGCGTGTCGCGGCGCCGCTGCTGGAAGGGTCCGCCAACGCGAGTGGGCCTCGCGGGCACGAATCGGTCGAGCTCGTCGGCGCTGACGCGAGCCTCTCCGCGCTGGGGGGCACGCTCGTGCACCACACCCAGCTCTCGCCGGTCGCCGGCATCGGGGCGATCGTGCTGCCGGCCCCGCTCGCGCGGAAGTTGGGGGTCACCAAGTTCGGCGAGGAAGCCACCCTCCAGCTGGATGGGCGGGTCGCGCAGGCGCCTCTGTACGAGCAGCTCGGTGCGCGGCAGATCGGGCCGCTGATCTCGAGCCCCATCGCGATCGCTCCGCTCGCGTTCGCCCAGGAAATGAGCGGCCTCTCCGGGCGCGTCTCGCGCGTCCTCGTGGAGCCCGCGCCGGGACGGGAAGCCGAAGTGCGCGCGGGGCTGCAGCGGCTTGCGGCGGGGCGGCTGGACGTGGAGCCGGCCTCCTACGACGAAAAACTGTTCGCGCGCGCCGCCGCCGCGACCAACCAGTCCACGGCGTTGTTCGCGGTGATCTCCGCGCTGGTCGGCTTCCTGTTCGCGTTCAACGCAATGTTGCTCACGATCCCCCAGCGCCGGCGGCTGATTGCGGATCTGCGCCGCGACGGTTACCCGCCACTGACCGTGATCGGGGTGCTGATGTTCGACGCGGTCGTGCTCGGGGTGCTGGCGTGCGTGCTCGGGCTGGTGCTCGGCGAGGAGCTCTCGATCCACCTCTTCCACTCGAACCCCGGCTACCTCTCCTCGGCCTTCGCGGTCGGCTCCCAGCGGGTGGTCTCCGCGCAGTCCGTCGGGGTCGCCGTCGTGGGCGGGATGCTCGCCGCTTCGGTCGCGGTGCTGAGTCCCTTCAAAGACATCGTCTCGCGCCAGCCGCTCGCGGCGATCACGGAGAAGGAGGGGTCGGGCGCGGGGGGCAGTGGGCGCTGGCTTGGGCTCGCGGGCGCGCTCTGCCTGGCGGCTGCCACCGCGATCCTGCTCGCCGCACCCAAAGCGGCGGTGCTCGGCATGGTCTTTCTTGTCGCCGCGCTGCTGCTGCTGCTGCCCCTCCCGCTGGCTGGGACGCTCACCCTGGTGCGGCGCCTCGCGCCCTCGATCACCTCCGCGGTGCCGCACGTCGCGGTGATGGAGCTGCGCGCCGGGCGCGCGCGCGCGGTGGCGATCGCGGCGACCGGCGCGGTCGCGGTGTTCGGCTCCGTCGCGATCGAGGCGGCCCACGGCGACCTGCTGCACGGCCTGGAAAACGCGGCGCACGACATGAACGCGTTCACCGACGTGTGGGTCTCCCCGGCCGGCTCCTACAACCTCCTGAAGACCACGCCGTTCGTCCCCACTCAGCAGGCTGCCCTCGCGCGCCTTCCGGGCGTGAGCGCGGTGCGCCTGTACCGCGGCGGGCTGCTCGACATCGGCGAACGGCGCGTGTGGGTGATCGCGCCGCCGCGCGCCTCCACGCCACTGTTGCCGGCGAGCCAGATCGTCGAAGGCGACGTGGCGCGCGCCGAAGCGCTCGTGCGCGCTGGCGGCTGGGCGGTCGTCTCGCAGGCCATCGCCAACGAACACCACCTGCACATCGGCAGCCCCTTCGCGCTGCCGACGCCCGTCCCCACCACGTTCAGGGTCGCTGCGATCGGCACCAACATCGGGTGGGCGCCCGGGGCGATCATCATGAACGCCACGGACTTCGCGAGCGCGTGGGGCTCGAGCGACGCGAGCGCCTACAACGTGCTGCTCGCGCCCGGCGTCTCCCAGGCGCAGGGCGCACGCGAGATTCGGCAGGCCCTGGGGTCGAGCTCGGGCCTCGCGGTGGAAACCGCTGAACAGCACGCGGCCCAGCAGCGTGCGCTCAGCCGTCAGGGTCTCGAACGGCTTACGCAGATCGCCACGCTGATCCTGCTCGCGGCGGTGCTCGCGATGGCGGCGGCGATGGGCAACATGGTCTGGCAGCGCCGCCCGCGCCTGGCGAAGTTGAAGCTGGAGGGCTTCCCGCGCGCGGAACTGTGGCGGACGATTCTGCTGGAGAGCCTGTTGCTGCTCGGTGTGGGCTGCCTCTCCGGGGCGGTCTTCGGCCTCTACGGGCAGCAGCTGCTCGACCGCGCGCTCGCCAACGTCATCAACTTCCCGGTGGTCTACTCCTTCGGGGCCCTGGTCGCGGTTACGAGCCTTGCGCTGGTCACCGCCGCCGCGGTGGCGATCGTCGCGATCCCCGGGTACCTCGCCGCCGGGGTTTCCCCCGCGGTCGCTCTGCAGGACTGACCCCGCGGCGGTCTCGGCCCACGGGCGGTCTCCCGGGTCCCCGCCTCCCCGGTCTCCGCTTCCGCTGGCGGTCTCCGTCCGCTCGCGGTCTCGGCCCACGGGCGTCTCCGCCTCCGCGACGGTCTGGGCTCACAGCCCACGGGGCGGTCTTGGTCTGCTCGCGGTCGCCGCGGCGGTCTTAGTTCTGTGGAGCTCGGCCACGGTTGTCTCGGCCCACGGGCATTTGCCTCCGTGACGGTCTCGGCTCACGCCCACGCGCGACCTTGGTCTGCTCGCAGTCGCTGCGGCGGTTCGCCCTACTCGGCGGCTCGGGTCGTCGGTTTGACGGGTCCGCCCCGGACCGGTGCGCCTCCACGGTGGTTTGGGGCGGGTGGTCCTCCCCTCGCTCCCGGCGGCCGCCGGCCAGGCCACACGCCCCCGGGGGGGTGTGGCCTGGCCGCGCCCTAAGAGCGCCTAACAAAATGAATGTTGGAGTTGTTGGTGGCAGATGAGGGCGCAGCCGATCGTGAGGAAGGCTTCGTGGATGTCGGCGCGTCGGTCGT
>Ga0070765_100002270_pt1 | contig 12004 bp, 12 predicted proteins | sample HubBroMetageWFT5_FD_71516 | JGI IMG/M metagenome (GOLD analysis project Ga0070765, IMG submission 71516) | Warmed and freeze-thawed soil microbial communities from the Hubbard Brook experimental Forest, New Hampshire - Hubbard Brook CCASE Soil... | ecosystem: Environmental > Terrestrial > Soil... | reverse complement strand
CGGGAGGAGCTCGAGCAGCAGGGCTCGGAGTTCCTGCAGTTGCTGCCCGCAGCAACCTCCCAGGGCGGACACGCCGGGAATCTGTCGGATGCGGCCTCGAAGCCGTTACGCGATTTTCTGGACAGCCTTTCCAGGACGCGCGTGCAGCAGGGCTTTTCCTCCACCGAGACCGCAACCTTTATTTTCTCACTGAAGCGGCCGTTGTTCGAGCTGCTGCGCGTCGAGGCGGGCAACGACGCGCAACTGCTTGCGGATGGAGTCTGGGTGGCCACAGAGCTGCTGGATTCGCTGGGGTTGTACACTTGCGCGGTGTTCCAGCGCACGCGCGAGGAACTGATCAATCGTCAACAGCGCGAAATGCTGGAGCTATCCACTCCGGTGGTGAAACTGTGGGACGGTATCCTGGCGCTTCCAATGATAGGTACGCTCGACTCCGCGCGCACGCAGGTCGTCATGGAATCGCTGCTGCAGCGGATCGTCGAGACCGGATCGCAGATCGCGATTCTGGATATCACCGGGGTGCCCACGGTCGATACGCTGGTCGCGCAGCATCTGTTGAAGACCGTGACTGCACTGCGACTGATGGGCGCCGAGTGTGTGATCAGCGGAATCCGGCCGCAGATCGCGCAGACCATCGTGCATCTGGGGGTTGATCTGCAGGGTGTGGTGACCAAAGCCAACCTCGCGGATGCGCTGTCCTGGGCTCTGAGACGTACCGGCAACACCATCGGTAGCAAGTAAGCGCGCCATGGAGCGAATTCCCGTTCTGCGCATGGGCGAGCTGTTGCTGGTCACGATCCAGGTGGACATGCACGATCAGCTCGCGCTGCAGCTGCAGGATGATCTCACCGCAGCGATCGAACGCTACGGCTCCAAGGGTGCGCTGATCGACATTTCGGCGCTCGAGATGGTGGACTCCTTCATTGGCCGCATGCTGTCGGATATCTCGAGCATGGGGCGGGTACTCGATTGCGCGACCGTGGTCGTGGGTATGCAGCCGGCGGTAGCAATTACTCTGGTGGAACTTGGCCTGTCGCTGCCGGGAGTCGCCACGGCGCTGTCGGTCGAACGCGGTATGGAATTGTTGCGCGCACAGATCAAGAGCGTACATGAGCGAGATTGAGCCCTGCGGGGAAGCGCCAATCCGCTCCGAACGCGACATCGTGCTGGCACGGCAACTGGTCCGCAAGATGTCGCAGGTACAGGGCTTCTCGCTGGTGGATCAGACCAAGATGGTCACTGCGACAAGTGAACTGGCGCGCAACGCTCTTATTTACGGCGGTGGCGGCACGATGCGCTGGCAGATGCTGAACGAAGGTGCCCGCAGTGGTCTGAGGCTGGTATTCGCCGACGAGGGGCCCGGCATCGCCAATGTCGAGCTGGCAATGACGGATGGTTGGACGTCTGGAACTGGGCTGGGCATGGGGCTTTCCGGAGCCAGGCGCCTGGTCAATGAATTCGATCTCGATACCCGCGTGGGGGCGGGTACGCGCGTGACCATCGCCCGCTGGAAGTGACGTGGAGCTCTACGGCGCCATGCTTCAGACCCGGCACCTGATCGACGAGGAAACCAAAGTTGGCGAAGCGCGACGCCAGTCGTCGGAGCTCGCGCGGCGGCACGGGCTCGATCCTGCAACGGTTGGGCGCGTGGCTCTGGCGACAACGGAACTTGCAACCAATCTCCTGCGACATGGCGGCGGCGGGGAGCTGCTGGTCCAACCGATTTCGCGCAGCGGTACGAACCTCATCGAACTGATAGCGATCGATCGCGGCAAAGGCATGCGCGACATCGAGCGTTGTCTGAGCGATGGCTATTCCACCGCAGGTTCATCCGGAACCGGCCTGGGGGCGGTGCGTCGTCTGGCGGCTGAATTTGACATCTATTCCCTTGCCGGAGAAGGTACGGTGGTGCTGGCAAGGATTGGCGCGGAATCGCAGATCGCACTGCGCAACCGGATAAACTTCGGCGCGGTCAGTGTGCCGGTCGAGGGGGAATCGGTGTGCGGAGACAGCTGGCGAATCGCGCTGGATGGCGGCGCCACCGCCGTGATGCTGGCTGATGGCCTGGGTCACGGCATCTTGGCCGCCGACGCGGCGCAAACTGCGGTGGCGGCATTCGAGAGTGGACCGTTCGATGAACCGTCCGAGGTGCTGCAACGGGCTCATCGCGCGGCTGCGGGCAGTCGTGGCGCTGCCGCGGCCTGTGCGCGTCTGGGTATGGACGGTGAGGTGATGTACGCCGGGGTTGGGAATATCAGTGGATCTGTGGTGTCCGACGAGCGCGCGCGAGGCATGGTGTCGCACGGTGGGACGCTGGGTCTGCGGATGCCGAGGCTGCAACAGTTCGATTATCAGCGCAAGCCGCAATCGCTGGTGATCATGCATTCGGATGGGATCTCCGCGCGCTGGGATCTGAGGTTGCGACCGGGCTTGTTGCAGCGACACCCGGCGATCATTGCCGCGGTGCTGTATCGCGATCATGCCCGCGGTCGGGACGATGCAACCGTCGTGGTGACGAGCTGATGTCCACGCCGGGGGATCTAACGCGGCAGCTGGCACAGCGCGAACGCGAGTTCGCAGCCTTGCAGGAGGAGTTGGACGAAACCAACCGCGGGGTGGTGGCCCTCTATGCGGAGCTCGATGACAAGACGGTCGCTCTCAACCAGGCGCTGGATCTCAAGAGTCGTTTCCTGTCGTATATGAGCCACGAGTTTCGCACGCCGCTGACCTCGATCACGAGTCTCACCAACATGTTGCTGTCTCGTCTCGACGGACCGTTGAGCGTCGAGCAGGCGCGGCAGGTGGAGTTCATTCGCGGCTCGGTGCTCGAACTCACTGAGATGGTGAACGATCTGCTGGATCTGGCCAAGGTGGACGCGGGTCGCATTTCGATCTCGCCCGAGTGGTTCGATATGGTGGATCTGTTTTCCGCTCTGCGCGGCATGTTCAAGCCGATCGTTGCCAATCTGTCGGTCTCGCTCGTGTTCGATGAGCCCAGAGATGTGCCGCGTCTCTATACCGACGATCAGAAGCTGTCGCAGATCCTGCGCAACTTCATATCCAATGCGCTGAAGTTCACTTCGCAGGGAGAGGTACGCGTCAGCGCGGAACAGACCAACAAGGACGAGATCCGGTTCGCGGTAAGTGACACCGGCATCGGCATCGCACCGGAATATTTGAGCACTCTGTTTGCGGATTTCGTGCAGATCGACACGCGGCTGCAGCGACGACTGCGCGGGACCGGTTTGGGCCTGTCGCTGGCGCGCAAATTCGCAGAGCTGCTGGGCGGGCGCGTGGGCGCGGAGAGTCAGCTCGGCGTTGGATCGAAATTCTGGGTGGTGCTGCCGGTGCAGTATCAGGCGCAGACGCGCACGGGCGAAGCGGTATGAATCAGCAGCTTCCGGCAGCGGTCGAACGCCAGAAGATTCTGGTGGTCGATGACAATCCTTCGTCGCTCTACGCAACGTCCCGGATCCTGCGCGCGGCGGGCTTCGAGGTGATCGAAGCGGATAATGGCGGCAAGGCGATGGCGCTCGCGCATCAGGTCGGCCTGCTGGTCCTTGACATCAACCTACCCGACGTTGATGGCTTCGAGGTTTGCCGCCAGCTGCGCGCGCGCAGCAATACCGCTTATCTGCCAATCGTGCATTTGTCGGCGACCTTCATGGACACCGAGGACATGTCGCAGGGCCTGGCGGCGGGAGCCGACAGTTACCTGACGCACCCGGCCGACCCCAAGGTGCTGGTGGCGACCGTGCGCGCGTTGCTTTTCGCCAGGCAGGCGGATGTGGTCAAGCGCGCCGCGGATGCGCGCTTCCGCAAGGTGTTCGAGCTGGCCTCGAGCGGCATCGCGCTGCTCGAGGAGGATCTGAGCTGCCGCGATGTCAATCCAGCATTCTGCGCACTGACGCGCCGCGTGCGCGGGGACATCGTCGGCCGGCCGCTGCGGCAGTTGATTGCGCCGGGCCAGGACGCGGAACTGGTGGAGTTGGACCGGCAACTCTCAGAAGCCGGACAATGGGAAGGCACGTTGCGTGTGCTGCGCGCGGATGAGGCGATCGCAGAAGTCGAATGGCGCATAGCCGGAGAGCAGGAAACCGGCGCGCGCATCGCGATTGCAACCGACATCACCGAGCGTCGGCGCGCAGAGGCCGAGCGGGAGCGGCTCCTGACCGGTGAACGCACCGCGCGTGCCGAGGCCGAACGCAGCAATCAGCTCAAGGACGAATTCCTTGCGATGCTGTCGCATGAACTGCGCAACCCGCTGAACGCCATTCTCGGCTGGGCAAAAGTACTGGGTCGTACGCCCGGCACGACACCCCTGATCGCGCAGGGACTGGAAGCGATCGAGCGCAACTCGCGCGTGCAGTCGCATCTGATCGCGGACCTGCTGGATTTCGCGGGCATCCGCTTCGGCAAGATGCGGCTCGATCTGGAAGTCGTCGATCCGGCGAGCGCCATCCTGGCATCGGCAGAGGTGTTCGAGGCGCAGGCCCGGGCCAAGAACATTCAGATCAACATGCACATCGCCGACCGCGGCGCGCGCGTGATGGCTGATCAGTCGCGCCTACAGCAGATTGTGTGGAATCTGCTCAGCAACTCGATCAAGTTCACTCCGCAGAACGGGCGTGTCGAGGTGTTTGCCAGAGCTGAGGGCGGGTTTTATCAGATCGAAGTCGCGGACAATGGTCAGGGCATCAGCCCCGAGTTCCTGCCGCGACTGTTCGATCGCTTCAGTCAGCAGGATACCGGTATCGGCAAGAGTCACGCGGGGCTGGGCATTGGGCTCACGATCGTCCGGCATCTGGTGGAAGCACACTTCGGCACGATCGAGGCCACCAGTGAGGGGCCGGGCCGTGGCGCTACTTTCCGGGTGCGTATTCCCCTGACGCAGGAGCAGGGTCGCGCGCTGTCGGACATGACCAGCGTGCTGCTGCCGGGACTGCAGGTGCTGGTGGTGGAAGATGATGCCGACGCTCGGGCGCTCATCAGCCGCATTCTGACGGATGCCGGCGCGCGCGTGAGCGCAGCTGGTGGCGCAGATGAGGCATTGGCGCATATTGGTCAGTCGCTGCCGCATATCATCGTGAGCGACATCGGCATGGCGAAGAAAGATGGGTATCAATTGATCCGCACGCTGCGCGCCGGCGGCTACGACGCACAGCGGCTGCCGGCGATCGCGCTGACAGCGTTCACTCGCCCCGAGGATCGAAGTGATGCGCTCGAGGCTGGCTTCCAGGTACATCTGACAAAACCAGTCAACGCCGATCAGTTGAAGGGGGCCATCGCAAAGCTGCTGAGCTCGGGCAAACCGGGCGACCAAGGCCCCGTCGCTAGTGGGCGCTCGCCACAAAATTGATCGGTTTGGGAGGAGCGGCGTTGGGAAATTCGAATTCGCGGCTGCGCGCATTCCAGGTCACCCGGTCGCCGAATTCCAAGCGCACATCGAAGCGGCGGCGGATCTGCAGATCCACGAGTGAGCGCTGCGGGGAGACGGCATAGAAGCCGTAGGCGGCAAATGGAGCGGAAGCGGCCTGCGGAGCCTGAGCGATCTGATCCAGGCGCAGGCCATAGACCCGGCTTGCACCGCTCAATAGCGGTTGACTCACATAGAGCATGAGCATCGGGCCGTGTGCCGGGGCAACCGCGCCGCCCGGCTCCGCAGCTGATACAGAAGTGGCGCGTGCGCTCAGCAGCACACCCAGAAGTACCAGCATCGGACTGATCACCCGTCCCGTCGGAAGCCCGTTCAAGCCAAGCTCCTCCAGATCCGTACGACCCGGAGTCAGTATGCTCGCCGCAACATGAATGGCGGCCGACAATGACCATAAGCGGCGGGAAACGGCGTTTTTGCGAGAAAAGCCCCGGATTATGAAAAGAAGTTGTGTGACTCGTGCAACGAAGTGCTAGCGACGAAAGTACGTCGCGCTAGATCGTCGGGCCGCGCCGCCCGAACAGCAGCGAGATCACGAAGAGCACCAGGAAAACGAAGAACAGTATCTTCGCGATGCCGACTGCGGCGCCGGCAATGCCGAAGAAGCCGAACGCTCCGGCAATCAGCGCGATGATCAGAAATACGATTGAGTACCACAACATGATTTGCTCCTCGAACTGCCCGCGTCATTTGGTCGGGCATACGCAGCTTCTCGCGGCCGGACAGCGAACGCTCCCTGAGCAGCTCGCAAGCCACTGTCGGCGGCATCTGATTCGCACGCGCGCGTGAGCGAATGCGGTGCGATCCAGCGGCGCAGTTCAATTGTGGTTGCGCTCGAACTGCGTAGTCGTCGGCCGCGCGCTGGCGCAGCAGTATTCTGTACGATCAGTCCTATCACAGGTCACGACATTCGAACTTGAGAGGTCACCGCAGCCGAGTACAGTGCCGAGAGGTTCTGTGCGCGAGCCCGCGCGAGTCCTGGCAAATGAGGTGACCTATGAAGAAGCTGATGTGGACGATGCTTTTGAGTGTGCCGCTTGCCGCTTGGGCGGCGAATTCACCGGACGAGTCCTTTTATAAGGACGCAGCTCAGGGAGGCCTCGCCGAAGTGCAGGAGGGCCAGCTGGCGCAGCAAAAAGGCGAGAGTCAGGAAGTCAAAAGTTTCGGCAGCCTGATGGTGCATGATCACTCAGCCGCGAACGACAAACTGAAGTCGCTCGCAGCCCAAAAGGGCATCGATTTGCCCTCATCGCCGAGCGTCGGGCAGATGGCGAGCAAGACCAAGCTCGAGGCGCTGTCCGGCGATACCTTCGACAAGTCTTACATCAAGGGCATGATCAAGGATCATCAGGAAGACATCCAGGCTTTCGAGAAAGAGGCACACAACGGGCAGGATCGCGAGGCCAAGGCGTTTGCCGAGGCGACACTTCCGACGCTGCGCGAGCATCTGAAGAAGATCCAGCAGATCGCGGCATCGCACGGCATTTCCGCCGGCTGAGGGATCGTGCGGCTGGTGCCGAACGAGCATCTGCAGGAAAGGCTACGGGCGATGGAGGAGTCGCGCGACGGCTATGCCGCGCTGTTTGATTTCGCCCCCATCGCCTACCTCATGCTGGATCATGAGGGGGCAATCCAGGCCATCAACCTGGCGGGCGCCACTCTGTTGGGCGTTGCTCGCGACACCGTCGTCGGATGCTCGCTGGGTGGATACGTGTTGCCAGAGGACATGGAAATCTATGCGAAGCACCTGAGGCAATGTGGCCAGGGCGCCGGTCGTTTCCTGTCCGAGCGGTTGCGCGTTCGTTCGAAGGATGGCCGCACCGTGCCGGTCGCGGTGCAAAGTGAGGTCACTTTCAACGCGTCCGGTAAGTGCCAGATTCGCACCGCACTGAGCGATATGACCCAGTACGACCAGGGTCAACGCGAAAAGAACGAGGCTCAGCTCCGTGAGCATTCTGCGCGCATTGCTGCCGAGATGAAGGACCGCCTGGTGGCGGCGGTGTCGCATGAGTTGCGCACGCCTCTGTCTGCGATCCTGCTGTGGGCGCGCGTACTGTCGTCAAAGCTGGCCGGCAACGAAGAGTACGTGCAAGGTCTGCAGGCCATCACGCGCAGCGCCGAAGCGCAGCGATCGATGATCGACGACCTGCTCGATACTTCGCATATCAGTTCCGGAAAGCTGCGCCTGGAGTTGCAGCGGGTCGACTTGAGCAATGTGTTCATCAATGCCGTGCAGTCATTGATGTCAACAGCGGACCGGAAGCGCGTGACACTGGAGGCGCACGTGTTCCCAACTGTCGGTTGGGTCTGCGCGGACGCGGCACGGATTCGACAGATCCTCTTGAATCTGGTCACCAATGCCATCAAATTCACCGGCCCGGGTGGCCACGTGAAGGCGTCACTGTCACGCATGGACGGCGACGTGTACATCGTCGTAAGTGACGACGGGCGCGGAATTGATCGCGCATCTCTGTCGCAGGTATTCGAGCCATTTCACCAGACCGATGCTGGCACCGATCGGCAATTCGGGGGCCTCGGGCTCGGCCTGTCAATCAGCCAGCAGCTTGCGCAGTTGCACGGTGGGCATATCCAGGCCTCCAGCGAGGGGGTGGGTCATGGCTCGGCTTTTACGCTGCGATTGCCACTACCAATACTCAAGCCAGGAGATGCCCCTCAGGGCGAGCCGGATGCTGAAGCTGTGGCTGTTCAGGATCGCGTCAACTTGAGCGGCTTGCACCTGCTCCTCATCGAGGACGATCCCAACACGCGCGCGGCGCTGCAGAGGTTGATGAACGAGGCGGGTGCGGAGGTCATGGCTTTCGCCTCGGCAGGCCAAGCCATTGACGCGTTTCAGGCGCTGCGCCCAGACCTCATCATTGGCGACATCGGTATGCCGGGAGAAGATGGTTATAGTCTCATCAGACGCGTGCGTGAGATTGAAAAAGCGAAGGGCTCAAAACCTGTGCCCGCGATCGCCTTGACGGCTTTCACGCAGGAGAGTGATAAGGAAAAAGCACTGGCCGCAGGTTTCGACCGTCACATGGGTAAGCCGGTGGAACTGACGACGCTGGTCTCGGTGATGCGCTCACTGGTACCAGGCAGCTGAGTCCAGGGTGTGGCTCGTGGTGGCCAGTTGAAAGTCAGGGATCAGGCCGGCTCGAGATAGTCTTCGAACAGATCGATGTACACCGAGTCGGATTCAGAGGCCTGCATCCCCCACAGCTCGCGTGCCTCGAAACGCACCGAATACAGCGGCTGCGGCTTCTCACCCTGGAAATGCGCGTTGCTGTCTGGAAACACGAATACACCGTGGCAGCGGTCGATGGTCCCAACCTTGTCCCGCGCGTAGCGCGGCAATCGGGTGTGGCCGGTCGAATTGAGATTACGTGTGTGGACCGCCTGACCGAGTTCGAAGTGCGGCTGCAGACCGGTTTCACGCCGGCATGAAACGCCCTTTCTAACGAGAACAGCAGCGCTGTCCACGCTCATCGCCGGTGTTGCCGCCTGCTGCGCGCCATCGGCGTGACCGGCCGCGATCTCACCCTCGGCGATGAATCCAGACGCCATCAGCATCTGAAGGAAGGCCGCGAACTGGCGCTCGAAATAGCTCTGTGCGAGATATTGCTCCGCAGGCAATCGTTCGATCGAATGCCGCGTTGCATCGATGTTCCATTTGCGCCACGCCCCCATGGCGCGGCGCAGTGCGAACAGACGTGCTTCCCAGGCTGCGTGGAATACGGGCTCGTTGCGCGCATAGTCGAGCGCACCCAACCCGTGCATCCCGCCCATGTCATGCACGCCATTCACAGCGCACTCACTCCTATCATTGCATCGCGCGTGACCAGGTCCGCCAGAGCGGACTCGTCGAGGGTGTGTGTGTTCAGTGGACGCTGCGGTAGAACCAGATAGCGGATTTCCGCGGTGCTGTCCCAGACCCGCAGCTCCAGATCCTCGGGGAGAGTCACGCCCAGTTCACGCAGCACACCACGCGGATCAATCACCGCTCGCGACCGATAGGCGTGCGACTTGTACCACGCGGGCGGCAGGCCAAGCAGCGGCCAGGGATAGCATGAGCACAGCGTACAGACGACGAGATTGTGCGTTCGCGGCGTGTTTTCCACCACCACCAGGTGCTCGCCCTGCATGCCACCGTAGCCCAATTCTGCGATCGCGGCGTCCGCGTCGGTGAGCAGTCGGCGCCGGTACGCGGCATCGATCCAGGCGCGCGCGACCACGCGTGCGCCGTTGCGCGGGCCGATCCGGTGTTCGTAGGTATCGATCAGGAAATCCAGGGCCTCCGGGTCCACCAGCCCTTTCTCGACGAGCACGGATTCGAGCGCCTTGACCCGCAGCGCAATATCGCTCGGCACATTGCTGTGCTCGCTCTCGTGCGCATGCTCATGCAGCTCACTCATGATTCACCACGATGTCCACGCTCTCGGTGTCCGGATCAAACATGATGACGGCCTCCCTGCGCTCGAGCTGCGCCATGACGTGGTTGACTTTCTGCGCCAAAGTAAACTCGCGCATACCGTAGTCGGTGCCTTCACGCAAGATAAATGCTTCAACCAGGCCCTGGAGCGCATCGGCGCTCAGTTCGCCATGTGGAATCGGAAGTCCGTTGCCGGCGACGCGTGGCATATACTCCATCTTACGTCGGGGAGCGGACAGGAATAAATGCCTCGATCAAGTCTGATAGTGGGCTACGCGCTGGTCGCAGCCATTGTCGTGATGGTGCTTTCGGGAATCATCGGCTGGCGGGCTGCGCAGTCGTCCATCGCTGCGAGCGAAGCTATCGCGCGCAACAAGGATACCTTGCTGAGCCTTGATAGAGCGCTGTCCGCCGTCAGGGACGCGGAGAGCGGGCAACGCGGGTATCTGCTCACCGAAAAGGACAACTATCTGCAGCCCTACAACGGTGCAGTGTCCGATCTACCGTCGCGACTGTCGCAATTGAGAGCCAGTGTTTCGGGCGATGCGGCATCGGTCCGGCAGGTTGATCAATTGCAGGCGGCGATTGCGGCAAAGATGGAGGAGCTGGCGAATACCATTCGTTTGCAGCAGAGCGCAGGCCACGACGCTGCGATGGCGGAAGTGCTGACCGACCGCGGGATGCAGCTGATGGCGGCTGTCGTGGAGCAGATCTCCGCCCTGCAGTCGCAGCAGACCAGCCTGTTCGAGTCCGAGATCCAGCAGCTGAATGCCGCACGTGCGCGCGTGGCGGTCAGCGTCTTTGCGGTGAGATTCCTCACGCTCGCGCTGCTGATCACGCTGGTGCTGCTGGTACGGCGAGAGACCAGGCACGTGCGACTGAGCGAGGCGCGTCTGGCAGTGACGTTACGCAGTATCGGCGATGCTGTGATCGCCACGGACTCGGAAGGTCGTGTCGTGCTGCTGAATACCGTTGCCGAGGAGTTGACCGGCTGGAGCAGCACTCGAGCCCGCGGTGCCCCGCTGACGCGGGTGTTTCGCATCGTCGATGAGGCGCACCGCGAGCCGGTCGAAAGTCCGGTAGCGACGGTGATGCGCGAGGGGCGCGTCACCGGCGTCGGCAACCACACGCTACTGCTGCGGCGTGGGGGTGGCGAAGTACCGATCGAGGATAGCGCGGCGCCGATCCGTGATAACGCCGGCGCCATCATCGGAGTCGTGCTGGTGTTTCGCGATGCCACCTCCGAGCGGCAGATCGCGCGCCAGTTGCTCGAGGCGGATCAAAAGAAAGACGAGTTCATCGCCGTGCTGGCACACGAATTGCGCAACCCCCTGGCACCGATCCTGCAGGCTGTTCAGATTGCCCGTCGGCCATCCGTGACACCCGAGCAGCTGCACTGGAGTCTGGACGTCATTGAGCGGCAGGGGCGTGCAATGGGCAACCTGCTGGACGATCTGCTGGATGTGTCACGCATCACACGTGGCACCGTGGAGATCAACAAATCCCGCGCCACCTTGCGCGAAGTGGTCGACGGTGCGGTGGAGACGGCACGCCCGCTGATCGAGGAGCGAGCGCACGCGCTGGCGGTGGAGGTGCCGCCGCAGCCGGTGACGATCGAGGTCGATCCGCTGCGTATCTCGCAGGTGCTTGCGAACCTTCTCACCAATGCCGCGAAATACACCAATCCGGGCGGAACCCTTGGACTGACGGTGAGTGTCGAGGGGTCGCTGCTGACGCTGCGTGTGCGCGATAACGGCATGGGTATCGACCCGGCAGCACTGCCACGCGTGTTCGACATGTTCGTGCAGGTCAAAGGGCCGCTCGAGCGCCAGGAGGGGGGACTGGGCATAGGACTTGCGGTATCCAAGAAACTGGTGGAGCTGCACGGCGGCACGATCGAGGCGCGCAGCCTGGGGCGCAACCAGGGCAGCGAATTCATCGTGCGAATTCCGTGCGTGGTTGAGACTCTCGAGCCGCCTGCTCTGGCGCCTGCTGCGCCCAGCGCCCCGAGTGGTGGGCCGTCGAGGCAACGCGCGCGGCTGCGCGTGCTCGTGGCCGACGACAATCGCGACGCCGCCGATAGTCTGGCGACCATCTTGGACATGTCCGGCAACGAAGTATCGGTCGCTCACGGCGGC
>Ga0070765_100002269_pt1 | contig 12004 bp, 9 predicted proteins | sample HubBroMetageWFT5_FD_71516 | JGI IMG/M metagenome (GOLD analysis project Ga0070765, IMG submission 71516) | Warmed and freeze-thawed soil microbial communities from the Hubbard Brook experimental Forest, New Hampshire - Hubbard Brook CCASE Soil... | ecosystem: Environmental > Terrestrial > Soil... | reverse complement strand
CCCGGCGCGCTGAGTCCGGCGCTGGCCGAGCACCGGGAAACGCTCGATCGCCCGGTCGATCGCACCGGCTCGGTGTGGCCGGCGCTCTTGGGCCACGGCCATGCGCAGGTTGTCGAGAACGGAAAGACCGGGGAAGATGCCGCGTCCTTCGGGGATGTAGGTCAGCCCGAGCTTGCGGATGCGGTGGGGCGACAGACGCGTGATGTCGTGGCCGTCGAAGTGCACCGAGCCGGCGCTCCGGGGCACCAGCCCGGACGCGGCGCGGGCGAGCGTGCTCTTGCCGGCCCCGTTCACGCCCAGCACGGCGACCACCGTTCCCGGCTCGACCGCGACCGACACGCCGAAGAGTGCCTGGGACGGTCCGTAGAGGACGTCCAGGTCGCGCACGTCGAGGAGGAGTTCCGTCACGACGTCGCCTTCGGCCCGCGCTCGAGCTGGGTGTCGCCCAGGTAGGCCTCGCGCACGCGAGAGTCGTTGCGGATCGCTTCGGGGCTCCCGGCGGCGATGAGCTCGCCGAAGTCGAGAACGAACACCGTGTCCGAGAGTGAGAGGACGGCGGCCACGTCGTGTTCGACGATCACGAGGGAGAGCGGGCGGTCATTCTGGTCGACGATCTGTCGGAACACGGCGAGCAGGTTCTCCGACGCCTTCATGTCGAGACCGGAAAGGGGCTCGTCGAGGAGAAGGACCCGGGGCTCGCTGGCGAGGGCGCGGCCCACCTCGACCAAGCGGGCCACTCCCAGCGGCAATGCCGCGACCGGAGCCTGGGCGACGCGGGTGAGCCGCAGCATCTCGAGCAGACGGTCGATGTGCTCGTTCTCCCGCTTCGAGGGCGGCAACAACGAGCGCGGATCGAACATGTCCCGCCAGAGGCGCACCGGCGAGACCCGCGCCCGGTGCGCGAGCACGAGGTGCTCTCGCACGGTGAGCCCCAAGAAGAGCTCGGGCTGCTGGAACGTCCGGGCCAGGCCTCGGCCAGCACGGGACCGGGCCGAGTGGCCGCTGACTTCCTCCCCATCGAGCCAAACCTGGCCCGTGTTGCACCGCTGCAATCCGGACAGCACGCCGAGCAAGGTGGACTTCCCGGCGCCGTTCGGACCAACGAGACCGGCAATAGAGCCGCCCGGCACCTCGATCGAAACATCGGACAGGGCAGTCAGGCCCCCGAAGCGGACGGTGACGCCTTGGGCCGCCATGGCATGCTTCGCACCGGTGGCGCCCGACCCCGACCCGGGCTCGAGGGTCAGTGGCCCCGTCGTCACGAAACGCCTTCCGCCACGCGTGGCACAGCCGTATCGACCTCACCCGCGGTGAGGCTGATCTCATCGAAGCGCTCGGGCCCCCGTCCCGTGCGGCCGAATCGCAACAGCAAGCCTCGCAGCTTGCGGCCGTTCTCGGCCAAAGCTCCGTCGGGGTACTTTGCCGCGGAGATTGCGCCCAGGCCGAAACCAATCTGCAGCCAGACGGGCAGGTTGGTGATAGAGGGCCAGTAGTACTGGAAGATCGCGCTGGGGAAGACCAGGATCACACCTGCGATCACCGCTGCAGCCGTGGACCGGACACCGATGGTGACCAAGACGGCGAGCCAGACGATGCCTTGGAGGGTGGCGAACTCACTCGGCTCGAACGTCGTCTGCGCCATGGCATAGAGCGCGCCCCCTATGCCCGCAACAAGCGCGGCCGTCGCGCCTGCGATGACCTTCATCTGCACCACGCTGATGCCAGAGGTACGAGCACCCGCCTCGCTCCACCGCGCCGCGTTAAGGGCAAGCCCGGTCGTCGAACGTCGGAAGTTCACGATGAAGAGTGCGAGGATCCCGAACACGATGAGAACGAAGTAGGCGTAGGAAAGGTTGGAGCTGACGAACCCCGGCCGGTTGAGGGTCAGCCCGACCCCCTGGTTCACAAAGCTCGGCAGAGTGAAGACGAGTGTTTCCATCAACAAGCCGAAGGTCAGTGTGACCAACGCCACATAGAGATCACCGAGCCGGATGCTGAGAAAACCGACGATCGCTCCCATGGCGCCGGCGATGAGACCGCCCACGACCACGCCCGCCAGGACCGGCCAGCCGTAGTGGTTCGCCAGTTGGGCCGTGGTCAACGCTCCCACACCCGCAAACGTGATCTGACACAGCCAGAGCATGCCGCCCTCTCCGGTGACGATGGTCCAGGAGAGACAGATGATGCCGATGGCGAAGGCCGACGGAAAGAGCCCGACCCAGTAACCGCTCACGAGGAGAGGCGCCACCGCCACTGCGACGAGAAGCAGAAGCGGACCCGCATATTTGCCGATGAAGTTGAGCGATGCGGTCTCGATCACGTTGCTCGTCGAACCGGCCAGGCGGCTCTCCCCTTGCGGGGTGATGGCCCGGTCGAGCGCGCCGCCCCAGCCTTCGGTCTCCCCGACCCGCCCACGCCGGATCAGGCTGTAGATGAGGAAGAGCGCGATCACTATGAACGGGATCGAATTGATGAGCCCGGTGGTCCATTGGCTGTTGGACGGCAGGTACCGCTGAATCAGCGACGTCGCCACACCCATCAGGAGCCCGACGATGACGGCCACCGGGAGACTGCGAAGCCGGGCCGCCACGACGGCTGCGAACGACGCGGCAATGAGGAGCGTGAACTGGCCCGGGTCCAGTCCGTTGAGCGGGGCGATGAGTACCCCCGCCAAACCGGCGAAGAACGTGCTGACCGCCCATACCCCCACCGAGATCGCTGTCGGACTCGACCCTGACAGGTCGGTCATCGCCGGCGAGTCGACCATCGCGCGCACCTTCAGGCCGATCTCGGTGTAGCGCAAGACGACGGCACCAAGTACCACCATCGCCACCACACAGATCAAGACGATGATCGCGTTCTGATCGATCGGAACACCCAGGAAGTGGTAGACCGCGTTCGGGTTCGGCGCGAGGCCGGGGGCAGACTGGATGGGACCGTTGCCGAACAACCATGTCGCGACGGCGGGAATGGCCACCAGCAGCCCGATCGTCGCCACCACCTTGATGAGGGGTGACGAGAGGCGCATGTGGCGGAACAGCACCACGTAGAGCAGCACACCGATTGCCGGTGCCAAGACGACAACGGAGAGGACCGCCGCCGGGGCGATGCCCCAGCTGTGCTGGGTGTGCAGGTAGTAATAGAAGCGCGCAACGAAGTACGCGATCGCGCCGAACGCGAAGTTCAAGATGCCCGATGACGTGTAGGTCATGACGAGCCCGGCCGAGGCGATGGCGTAGACCCCGCCCGTGACCAGCCCGGCGATCACGAATTGCAGCATCCTGCGGAAAGCACCCCCTTGCCGGCCGGATCAGCCGGCAATTTCTGAATTCGACGTCGATAAATATTAACTAGGCGGTGTGCTCCCCGCACGACGGCAAACCTGGCCGTTGAGCTGGAATTTCACTGCCTGGTTCCCACTTCAGCGGCTCGCGGCTCGGCGACACGGGGCACCGCCTCGCCGGCTGGAGAGCAGATCTTGCTCAGGAGTCGGCGCGGACCTTGTCCTTGACCGCCGGCACGATCGGCGGCGCCTCCTTCCAGTTCGGGATCCCCGAGTCCTCCTTGGCGACCGGGAACCGGTCTTCGTTGACCCAGGCCCAGTGCGAGTGGTTCAGCTCGTGCAGGGTGAAGCACGCGTTGAGGGCGTTGTAGAAGCCCATGTTGTCGACGCTCTGGTTCACCGACTCCTTGATGAGGAGGGAGGTCATCGTCGGCAACTGCGCGATGCGGCGCGCGAACTCGATCGTGCGCTCCTCCAGCTGGTCCTGAGGAAAGATCTTGCTCACCATGCCGAGGCCGTGGGCCTCCTCCGCGTCGATCGAGTCGCCGGTGAGCAGCAGCTCCTTCGCCTTGCGCGGCCCGAACTCCCACGGGTGGGCGAAGTACTCGACCCCGCACATGCCGAGCCGAGACCCGACGACGTCGGCGAAGCGGGTGCCCGCGGCGGCGACGATGAGGTCGCAGGCCCACAGCAGCATGAGGCCGGCGGCGTAGACGTCACCGTGCGCCTGGCCGATCGTGATCTTGCGGAGGTTCCGCCAGCGGCGGGTGTTGTCGTAGAAGTAGTGCCACTCCTGGAGCATCAGTGACTCGGAACCCTTGCGAGTCGCACCGTTGATTGCGTGGGTGGGGTGCTGATTCGGCCCGGGCATGTACTCCTCGCGTGAGGCTTTGGAGCCCAGGTCGTGGCCCGAGGAGAACATGGGCCCGGTGCCGCCGAGGATGACGACGCGCACGGTGTCATCGGCCTCCGCCTGCAAGAAGGCGTCGTTCAACTCGACGAGCAGCCCACGGTTCTGGGCGTTGCGCGCGTCGGGACGGTTCAACATGATGCGCGCGATCGTCCCGTCGTCGAACGTCTCGTACAGCACGTACTTGTAGTCAGGCATCTCCGGCTCTCCGTGAACTGTTCTCTCGTGGTCGGGCCGACCCTATCGTCAGAACCGGCGGCGCTGCGATGGGGCGGGTTACCCCGCTGTGCCGACGGGCACGTCGACCTTCATGATCTCGGCCAGGTTGCCGCCCATGATCTTGCGCAGATCCTCGTCCGACAGCCCGGCCGGCAGGTGTTCCGCGTAACTGCGCGGTTCGGCCAGCCCCTCCGGGTGCGGATAGTCGGAACCGAAGAGGACGTGATCCGCCCCGATCGTGTCCATGAGGAGCCCGAGGTTGTCCTCGTGGAACGGGCTGATCCAGACGTGAGCCTTGAACTGCTCCACCGGGTCCTCTTCGAAGGCCTGGGGCATCTTCTTGTAGGTGTCGGCGACGTGGTCGAGGAACCCGGCCACCCAGTCACCGCCGCTCTCGATGGAGGCAACGCGCAACTTGGGGAAGCGCGAGAACACGCCGTGGCAGAGGAACGCCGTCATGGTGTCCTCCATCGGCCGCTTGCCCACGCTGATGGCGCGGAAGGGGTCGAGCCGGAAGGGCAGCATCTCGTCCGTCTGGCCGATCCAGTCGTTCTGATACCGGGTGTACCCGCTGTCCGAGGAGTGCATGGAGACGAGGATGTCGGCCTCCTCCACTGCCCTCCAGAACGGGTCGAACTCGGAGTAGCCGAACGAGCGCGAGCCGCGGTAGCCGGGCACGGGGGCCGGTCGGATCAGGACCGTCTTGGCGCCCCGGTCGAGCACCCACTCCAGCTCCTTGAGCGCCTTCTCGACTATCGGCAGTGTGATCACCGGTGTGGCGAAGATGCGGTCTTCGTAGTTGAAGGTCCACTCTTCGTACATCCACTCGTTCAACGCATGGATGGCGGCGTGCGTCAGCTCGGGGTCTTCGCGCATCCGCTCTTCGAGCAGGCTGGCCAAGGTCGGGAACATCAGGGCACGGTCGACGCCGAGCTCGTTCATCAGCTCGAGCCGTGGGCCCGGTTCGCGGAAGGCGGGGATGCCGCGCATGGGATCCCCGACGATCTCCCGGTACGACTTGCCCTCGGGGTTCCCGTCGCGGAAATACTCCTCCTGGGCGCCCGGACGCGCCACGACTTCGAACGTCGGGTTGGGGATGTATTCGCTGACCGTGCCGCGGATCATGATCTTGGTCCGGCCGTGCAGGTCCACGTAGTCGATTGCGCCCTTGTACCGCTCGGGGAGATGGCGCGTGAACGACTCCCGCGTCTCGTAGAAGTGGTTGTCGGCGTCGAAGACAGGGAAATCGAAGGCTTTGGCCATGCCCTCAGGCTAACCTCTTTTTGACTACGACGTCAATATCAGATTAGGCGGGACGCCGCCCGCAAACCCGCAGGCCACGCGTCCCGTCGGGCGCTCAGAGCCGGTACAGCTGGCGGGCGTTCTCCCCGAAGATCTTGCGGCGGATCTCGGGGGTGAGGGTCTCCATCTTTGCTTCGACCGTCTGCAGCGGGTTGGGGTACAGACAGGTCGGGTGCGGGAAGTCGGTCTCGAAGAGGATGCGGTCCTCACCGACCGCCTCGATGAGGTCCGGCAGCTTGTTGCGGTTGTTCTCGAACCAGAACGTGGCGTAGAGGTTGGTCCTGAAATAGTCCGACGGCATCCGCTGCAACTGCGCGAGCTCCTGCGGCGCGTTCTCCGCCATCTCGTAGTCGAGTGCCTCCAGGATGAACGGGATCCAGCCCACCCCGCTCTCCACGGAGACCATCTGCAGAGCCGGGTGGCGATCGAACATGCCCGAGAGGATCAAGTTGGTGACCACGCGCGCGTTGCCGATGAAGAGAAGGGTGCCGCCGATCGCCAGCTTGGTGTTCTCGGCGTGCGACTCCCACGGGTACTGCCCGAAGAACGTCATCGCCGTTTGGCTCGCACCGATGTGGAAGTGGACCGGCAGGGCCAATTCGCAGCAGACCTCCCACAACGGGTCCCACGCCGAGTTGGCCAGGTCCGGCGCGCCCAGGTCCTGCGGGTCCGAAGTCATGTTCACCCCGCGCGCACCCAGGCCCGCCACACGGCGCGCCTCTTGCACGCAGGTGGCCACGTCCCACGCCGGCATCAGCGGGAGCGGCAGCAGCCGGTTGCCCGAGTCGGCCTGGATCTCGGCCATGGCGTCGTTGTAGATCTCGATCGCCAGCCGGCACAGGGCGGGGTCGTCCACCATGCCGAGGTCCTGGCCCCCCAGCCCGATGGTGCTCGGGAAGATGATCTGCGCGTCGATCCCGCATTCGTCGAGCACGCTCAGGCGCACCTCGGGGTCGTGCGCACCGAGATGGACCTCGTCGTGGTCCCACTCCATCAGCGCGTGGAACGAGCTCTCTTTCGTACCGTCGCGTGCAATGACACCGCCGGCACTGAAACGCCCGACCGGGTGGCCGTCGAACACCCACATCTTTTGCCCGTCGACCTCTTCGACCCGGGGCACCCGGTCCTTGAAAGCGGCGGGCGCCCGCTTGGTAAAGAGATCCGGGGCCTCGCACCAGTGCGAGTCTGCGTCCACGACCAGCATATCCTTCAACATTGACGTCAATATTAGAGTAACGTCGTTGTCGCAGCAATGGTCAAAGGGGCAGGTGGACGAGTGAGCATCGATGACGACGGGACCTGTGCGACCGCTGCCTGAGCTGACACTCGCGAGCGAGTGGTTCTGGACCTCGGGGGCCGACGGAGTGCTCCGGATCCAGGGCTGCCAGGACTGCGGCCAGCTCGTCCACCCTCCGACTCCCGTCTGCCCGGCGTGTCGCAGTCGCTCCTCCAAACCGGTGGCCGTCTCCGGCCGCGGCACCGTCGTCGGGTACACGGTCAACGCGCACCAGTGGCACCCGGCCTTCGAACCGCCCTACGTCATAGCGAACATCGCGCTCTCCGAGGACCCGAGCGTCCACCTGACGACGAACGTCGTCGGCTGCGCGCCGGCCGACGTCGCGATCGGCCAGGAAGTCACGGTGCGCTTCGAACAGCACGAGGACGTCTGGTTGCCGCTCTTCGAGCCGACGGGGGTGATGGACCCGGTCGATCGGGTGCTCGAACCGACCCGTCCGCTCGCGCGCCGGCCACCGACCTCCGAGCGCTTCGAACACCGCGCCGTGTTGTCGGGTGTCGGACGCTCACGGATGGGACGGCGCCTGATGGTCGACCCGCGGTCGCTCGCCGTCGACGCCTGCATGGCGGCGGTCGCCGACGCCGGGCTCAGGCTCGAAGACATCGACGGGCTGTCGACGTACCCCGGCGCCGGGGGCATGGGAATGAGCGAAGGTGGCGTGACGGCCGTCGAAGAGGCGCTCCGACTGCACCCGACCTGGATAAACGGCGGCGGCGACCTGCCGGGCCCGGGAGGGTCCATCATCGCCGCGGCCATGGCGGTCGCCGCCGGGCTCTGTCGCCACGTGCTGTGCTTTCGCACGGTCTGGGAGTCGACGTTCGCGGCACTCGCGGCCCAAGGCAAGGCGAGCGCAGCTCGAGCCGGCGGCGGCCGCGCGTCCGGTCCGATGCAGGAGTGGCGTGCCCCGTTCGGCGCATTGTCCGCCGCCAATTGGATCGCAATGAACGCGCACCAGTACCTCCATCGCTACAACGTCCCGCGCGAGGTGCTCGGGCTGATCGCGCTCAACGGCCGGGCCAACGCAGCACGGAACCCCGTCGCCATCTACCGGGACCCGATGACGATGGACGACTATCTCTCGGCACGGCCCATCACATCGCCGTTCGGGCTCTACGACTGTGACGTCCCGTGCGACGCGTCGATCGCGGTCGTCGTGTCCGCGGCAGACGTCGCGGACGACCTGCCCCACCCAGCCGTGCGGATCGAGGCCGTGGGGACGCAGATCCTCGAGCGGGTCTCGTGGGACCAGGGCACCGTGACCCACGAGCCGCAGGTGATCGGGCAGGCGGCCCACCTCTGGACGAGGACCGACGTCGGGCCCTCGGAAGTGGACCTGGCGCTCGTCTACGACGGCTTCACGTTCAACGCCATCTCGTGGCTCGAGGCGCTGGGCTTCTGCGGTTTCGGCGAGGCCTACGACTGGCTCGACGGCGGACGCCGCATCGCGCTCGACGGGGACCTCCCGGTCAACCCGCACGGCGGCCAACTCTCCGAGGGACGCACGCACGGCTTCGGTTTCGTCTACGAAGCGATGCAGCAACTGCGCCACGACGCAGGCGAACGACAGGTGCGAAGCGCCCGGACGGCCGTGGTCACCTCCGGCGGAGGCACCCCGTCGGGTGTCCTCCTCCTGCAGCGGAAGGACGGCTGAGGATGCGGTCGCACCAGGCATACGTCCACCAGCGCCCGCCACAAGCACGGGTACATTGATGGGACCCCCGGCCCGGGAGCCTGCACGGAAGGAGACAAGCGTGTCGACGGCGCGGCCGGACACGAACGGCAACGACAAGCCCAGCGGACCCCGTTCCCGCAAGGGTGTCGAGACGCGAGCGCGCCTCGTGACCGCCGCGAAGGAGATCTTCGAACGAGACGGTTTCCTCGACGCCCGCATCTCCGATATCGCGGAGAAGGCGGGGCTCTCTCACGGATCCTTCTACCACTACTTCGAGTCGAAGGAAGAGGTCTTCCGCGAGGTCGTCGCCGAGGTGGACGAACGCCTCAGTGCGCCCATGACTAACATCATCCTCGATCCGAAGTCCTCGCTGAGCCCCTTCGACCGCATCCAGGAGGCGATGCGCGTCCACCTCGAGGCCTACCGCGACGAGGCTCGCATCATGGGGGTCATCGAGCAGGTCTCGCGGTTCGATCCGGACGTCGCGGCGACCCGTTTCGAGCGACAGCTCCTCGGGCTCGAGGAGGTCGCGAACTCCATCCGCAGCTTGCAACGGCACGGGATCATCGATCAACGCCTGGACCCGACCATCACTGCAGCGGCCCTGGGGTCGATGACCCGCCGCTTCCCCGAGGCCTGGCTCGTCGAGAAGATCATCGACGACGACTTCGACGACGTGCTCGAGCAGTTCACCTTCATCTTTGCGCGTGCCCTCGGGCTCGACGTCAGCGAGCGCGACCTGCCGCGCTCACACGAGGCCGGCTCTGCGGCTTCCAGCAAGTCTTAGCCGGCCCAACTCCTGTCAACCCGTCTGTGGGACGGACATCAGAGGAACGGCGTCCTCCGGTTCTTCTCTTCCTAGTGGCTATTGACTTGATTGAACGGGCACCCGAACGACAGAGGAGTACCCGAGATACCCGTTCGATCGGAAAGGCGGCAGGAGGATGTAGAGCGCTCCTTCGTAATACACCGCCTGGTTCGGGAGCAGACCTTCTTCCTGGTTCGAGATCGGCTCTTGCTGGTACGGCAGCGTTGCGGCAACGCTCTCCGTACCCGTCTGCGGATCGATGGACACGATCTGCTGGACGCCCGCGTTCAACTGCAACGTCCACAGACCGTCTGTCTCGTCTCCGATGACTGTGAAAGCCAAGAAGTTGCCGGGCACGGAGAACAGGGGTGCGGTGCCGTAATCCACGAATCTCTCCACGGTCTGTTTCGCACAGGCATTTTGGAGACCCGCACCGACCCACGCACTCCTTCCGTCCGCCTGGAGCCAGCAGATCGGCACGTTCGTGTCCGCGATCACGACGCTCGGAGCAGAGGACGATGCACCGACGTAGAACAGGGCCGGCGCAGGCGAACCTCCGATCGAGTTGGCAATCCAGACGCCGCCGTCATCGGCGGCCAGGAGGGGCTTGTAGAGAGCCGGCATGCGAACCGTGTCGACGACATCGCCCGAGGCATTCGAGACCTGGAGGAGCTCGGGGCCGTTGGTGGTCTCGTTGTCGTAGACCCACATCCATTGGGTCCCGTAGGCGATCACCGGCCGGGTGTCTGAATAGGACCCGTACGTCATCACGACGGGTCCGTCACTGACCTGACCGTTCGCCGGGTCCGCCACGTTGATCGAGATCGTCGCGTTGTTCGACTGCGGCATTTGCGTGTTGACCGCCTCGACCGTCCGACCGGTGAGCAGCGGATCACCGCAGCTCCCGACCGCGAGCTTCCCGACGGCGAGGGACTGCGGATCGAGCGCTGCACCAGCACAAGTCGATTGGGGGCTGGACTCCGGGCTCTCGCCGTTCGCAATAGTCGTGCCGGTGAGCAAGAGACCGCTCGAGGTAACGGAGATCTGGTTGAACAGGGCCGACGAGGGAAGTGCCACGCCCGGAGGCTTCGGCGTCGAAACGGGCGGAACCGCGCGAGGCGGGGCCGTTCCCGCGTGGTGGTGGTTGTCTCCCGGCCGACGGCCGCCGCCGTTGCTCATGGCCACTACGAGCACGATCGCGCCGAAGATCGACACGAACGCCAGCGCGGCGAGGAGGTACCGCCGGCGTTGGTGCCGTCGGGCCTCTTTGATGATGAGCTCTTCAGCCTGCCGAGGATTGGTGCCTGTCGGTCCTGTCGATGCCGGAAGCGCCGCTGGCTGCTGCTCGAGCGTCTTCACGAGATGATACTAACTTAGGTGGTACAATCTGTCCATGGCTTTCGACGGCGACGGCGCCCTGCCGGTGTACCTGCAAGTGGCCGCCGAACTTCGCCGCGAAATCGCCGAGGGAGCGGTCAAGCCCGGAGGACGGTTGCCCCCGGCTCGCGACATGGCCGCTGTGCGCGGCGTCAACCACAACACCATGTTCCGCGCGCTTCGCCAACTGCGGGACGAAGGACTTCTGGAGTTCCAACGTGGGCGAGGCATCACCGTGGCAGGGGAAGCACCCGGTTTGAGTGAGGTCGTCGCGCGCTGCCGGGAGCTTCTCGGATTCTCGACCCGGCACGGATACCAGAAGGACGAGGTCTTGGAGATCATCGCGGGACTCTGACGAGGCCCGATTCGGACAACGACGAAATTCGTGATCAGGCCGCAGGCGGAAGCTGGTTCAGGGCGTCGATCATGACCTGTGTCGCCTCGGGAATGCGGGCGGGGCAGTTGTACTGAGCGGCCAGGATAAGGGCGAGGTAGGCCTCGTACGTGGTGAGGTTGCTCGCTTTGAGCGCGGCCACGATTTGTTCGAATGTCTGTCGCTTCCCGAGATCCGTGCAGGCAGTCGTGGCCGCCGAAACGAGGAGCGCGTGACTGGCGGTCGTCGACACGCCGGCGAGCTGCATCACTTTGAGGTACGCCGCGTCGGGACTCTTCGGGAGTGCAGGGTCGGCGTAGTAGACCTCGGCCGCCGCCAAGGCGGCGGCGGGCTCCCGGGCCGCCACGTGCGGCAGGCCACCGGGGGGAAACGCGATGAGGTCGACGTACAAGCGACGCTGCGCGCTGTTACCGGTCTGGCCCGGAGCCAGGCCGTGATGGACCATCCACACGATGGACCCGGTCTGATAGAACTCCTCGCCGCCGGGTCCCTGGTCGCTCACGCCGTCGGCGTGGGACGCAACCCACGAGTGGTCGAGTGGTTTGGTGCAGGGGCCGACCACCGAGGCGCAGCTGGCGATCCCGATGCCGTACGTCCGGTGGCCCCAGAGGCTGCCCGAATAGAAGAGCCAGATGTGGTTGTGGTCCTGGATCATGGTCGGCGCCTCGACCAGGTGGTCCTCCCACGGCTGGGTCGCACCGATGAGACGGTTCGGCGGCCCGACGGTCGTGAGCCCGTCGGG
>Ga0070765_100002267_pt1 | contig 12013 bp, 13 predicted proteins | sample HubBroMetageWFT5_FD_71516 | JGI IMG/M metagenome (GOLD analysis project Ga0070765, IMG submission 71516) | Warmed and freeze-thawed soil microbial communities from the Hubbard Brook experimental Forest, New Hampshire - Hubbard Brook CCASE Soil... | ecosystem: Environmental > Terrestrial > Soil... | reverse complement strand
CGTCGCGAAAGAGATCGACGACGCGGCCGGGGCGCCGGTGACGGCGGTGACCTGCGATACGCGACCGCTGGCCGAGCGGGCATTCGCAGCCGCCGCGGGCCTGGGATGGATCGGCAAGCATACGAATCTGATCTCGCCGGCGCTTGGCTCGTTCGTCTTCTTAGGTGAGATCGTCACGACGCTCGAACTCGTGCCGGACGCGCCGCTACGAAAATCGTGCGGCGCATGCACCCGCTGCGTCGACGCATGTCCCACGCGAGCGCTGCGCGGCGACTACACGATCGATGCCAATCGCTGCATCTCCGATCTCACCCAGCGGACCGACTCGATACCACGCGCGATGCGGCCGCTCATCGGCGACTGGGTTTGGGGGTGCGATCTCTGTCAACTCGCCTGTCCGCCGACGGCGTCGGCGCCAGCGCGCGCCGGCGGCGAGTGGGCGCCGCGCGATGCCGGTTCCGCGCGTCCATCGCTGGTCGAGATGTTGCATCTGCGCAGCGGGGCGTTCAAGCGCGGCTATCGGAAGACCGCCATGGGTTGGCGCGGAGCCGCGGTGCTGCGGCGCAACGCGGCAGTAGCGTTGGGCAACGCGCTCGACCGGTCGACGGTCGGCGCACTGAGCGAGAGTCTTTGCCTCGACCGCCATTCGATGGTGCGCGGCCACGCGGCGTGGGCTCTCGGTCGCATCGGCTCGCCGCAAGCGATCGCCGCGTTGCGGCGAGCGCATCGGACGGAGAAGAACCACGCCGTTCAAACCGAGATACTCTCTGCCTTGGAGCCTTTCGCATGATCTTGCTAGCTGCCGCAATGGCCACGTCACTGCTCGCGCGGATGGAAGCGGTGAATCCGAACCTACATGCATTCACGGCGACGATGCACGCGCACGTCGTGATGAAATCGTTTCCATTTCTCGCAGCCGACCTAGATGGGACGTACTATTACAAGGCGCCCGACAAGAATAAGGTCGTCTTTACCGGCGGCGTGCCGCTTGTTGCGCAGCAGTTCGATAAACTCTACGCGCACATCGACAGCCCTTCGCAGTGGTCGGACAAATATGTCGTGACGACCGTCTCGGACGACGGCAGTACCACGCGCTTTCGACTGGTTCCACGCAAGAGCGGGAACGTCGAACGGGTCGATGCGACGGCCGACGACAGAAGTGCGACCGTCACCTCGATGCGCTGGAACTATGGCAACGGCGGTTATGCCGAGGTGACCAATCACTACGGCCGCATCGACGGAAACCTGCTCGTCGAATCGCAGACCGGCCACGTGGAGGAGCCCGGGTACGTCGCCGATATCAGCTCGACGATCGGGGACTATAAGATCAACCCGGCCCTCTCCGACGGGATCTTCGCGGGGCCATGACCGCGGGCCGGGCGGCTTAGCTGTCACACGAGGGAAGGACGAACCGTTGCAGAGGGATGTGGAGGCTTGCTCCGGGACCGATCGAACGGCAATCGCTCAAGCGCGAACCGAATCGCTCGTCCTCGAATACCAAACGAAGCTCGGCCGCTACCTGCGGCGGATGGTGGGCGACGCCGAGGTCGCGCTCGATCTGACCCAAGAAGTCTTTCTTTCGGCGTATCGGATGCTGCAAGCCGATCCGCAACGCGAGCTCACGGCCGGTTGGCTCTATCGCGCCGCGACGAACGGAGCGATTTCGTTTCTCCGCCGGAAGCGGATCCTGCGAATGCTGCCGCTCGATCGGGAGATCGACCGCAACACGTGGCGCGTTGACGAGCGCAGCGCGGCGTCGGTCGATTTGCAGGTTGCGTTGGGGAAGCTGCCGCCGGACCAATCGGCGGCGTTGCTCTTGACGAGCTATGCGGGGTACTCGTCGACCGAAGCGGCCACGATGCTTGGTACGACCTCGAGTGCGGTGCGCCAACGCGTCTGCCGCGCGATGCGGATTCTGCGCACGATCATGCGGGAGGGCATGGAATGATGACGAGCCGGGACGATTGCTCCGCGGCGCAAGCGCTTGCGGGTGCGATCGCTTTAGGTGAAGCCAGTGATAGCGAACGCGATCGATACCGCGCGCATCTCGCTGGTTGCGCACACTGCGTGAATGAACTCGGCGGCGAGCGCGAGCTGGAGCGCGTCATGGCGGTTGTCGTACAAGCTCGCGACGATGAACGCTGGGAGCCCGACATTCGCAAGGCGCTCGCTCGCCGGCATGCTCCGCGGCGAGCGTGGAGCTGGGCCGCGACATTCGCTGTAGCCGTCATCGTCGTTGCCGGGTTCCTCGCAGGAGAGAAGAAGCCGCAAGCCACCGCGCCGCAACACACGGTTTCGGCAAAGGACGTGCGCGCGATCGCCGCGCTCGACACCCAAACCGCGCCGCGCCGGGAAGGACGGGCGGAATCGCTAGTCGTCGGCTCGGCGGTGCCGGTTACAACGGCGTTCGCGGTCAGCGTCGATCAACGCGGGATCCCGTTGCGTTGCTCGATCACCAAGAGTTCGGGGTACAGCGCCGTCGATCGAGCGGTTTGCCGCGCCGCATTGCAAGTGCACTACCGCCCACCCTCACACCACTAGCGAAGCGCGTAGGCGCGAGTCGAAGGACGCCCGAAACGGCCTGCCATGGCGGACAGGCCGTTCATCTATCGCTTTGCGAAAGACCTGCGTCTTGACGATCACGCGGGTTTAGCGGCGGCCGCATCGCGCGGGAGCGTGCTCCCGCTGCTCGCCATCGATCGTGCCCTGACGGCGCGGCTCAAGACGTCGCCGCGCCGCGCCGCGTTCTTTTGCGATGCCGTGGCGGCGCTTGACGGCGAGCTCCGCGAGCGAGGCAGCCGGTTGATCGTGCGGCGCGGCGAAGCGGCGCCGGCGATTGTGACGCTGGCGCGTGCGGTCGATGCGCAAGGCGCCGCCTGGAGCACATCCTACGACACCGTGGCGATGGCGAGCGATCGTGAACTGCAATCGTTGCTCGAAGAGGCGGGGCTCGCGGCGCTGGTCGTGCACGATGCGCCGGCGATCCCTCCGGAGGAGAGCGCTGCGGCGCGCAGCGCCGGCGGACCCGGCTACCGAGCTTTTGCGCCGTACTTCGACCTCTGGTCCAAGCTGCCGATTTCCTCGCATGAGTATCCGCTGTTGTTGCGTTTTGACGCCTCGGAGATCGAAAGCGAGCCGCTGCCAAAAGCCGAAGAGTTTGGAGGGTCGAGGCAGGCAATGCCGGCGGGAGCCGCTCGCGCGCGCCGGCTTTTCGAACGTTTTTTACGGGACGATGCGGCACAATATTCGATTGCCGCTAATGTACCGTCGGAGGACCGCACGTCGCACCTGTCGGCGAACCTCTCGTTTGGCACGATTTCGGCGCGCGCGATTGCGCGCGCCGTTCGAGAGCGAATGCTCGATCCGTTTGCACTCAGCGAAGAGCGCCTTTCGTTACGAATCTTTTTGCGAGCGCTCGCGCGCCGCGATTTCTTCCTCCAGCTCGGCTGGTTTCATCCGTTGACGCACGACGAGCCGCTGCAGGAGAAGATGCGCGAGTTTACTTGGCGGCAATCACACGCCGCGCTTGAGGCGTGGCGCACCGGAACGACCGGATATCCGTTCGTCGACGCGGGAATTCGGCAGCTGCGCGCAACCGGCTGGATGCATCCGCACGTGCGCGCCGTCGCTGCGTCGTGGCTCTGCTTCGACCTCGGAGTCGATTGGCGCGTCGGCCGTGCGCAATGGGACCGCTGGCTCATCGAAGACGACGAAGCGCTTGCGACCGGGAACTGGCAGTGGATTGCCGGGGTCGGCGCGGACATGGCACAGTACCCGCGGATCTATAACCCCGAACGGCAACGGCGCCGCTACGACCCGGCCGGAATCTACGTACGCCGTTGGATTCCCGAACTGCAACAGGTACCGATTGAGGCGTGGCGTGGCCAGGCGGTCGATACGCCCCAGCTAACGCTCGCACTCTATGCCCGCGACGCCTATCCGCACCCGGTAGTCGACCATGCGGTCGCGGCGCGAGGCTTTCTGAGCAGCTACCGCGCGTTTGCGTCTTCTTGAGGGTAGCGCTCGTCGAGCCAGCTGCTGACGACCGGGATGCGCACGTCGTCACCGTTCCACGTCTTGATGCCGTAGTAGACGCTGGCGACGAGAAAGAGCGGTGCGAGCAACGGCACCAGCACCCAGGCGGAGAAGCCGAGGAACGGCACCTGAGCGATCAGCGAGAGCAGACCCCAGAAGCCCAGAAAACCCACGTTGAAGCCGAGCGCCTGCAGCGCTTGACGCCGCAACCGGCGCGACTGCTTGCGATCGAGCAACGACACCAGCGCTAACGGCCAGAGCGGATAGCCCAGCGCGACAAGCGCGCGGGATTCAACCGGATCCTGCGGCGTCGCTAGGGTAACCCTTCCGCGTACGCTCGCTGGAGCCGGCCGGGGCGGGACCGCGCCGGCAATCTGCTGGCGGGTCGCGGTGGCCGCTTCGACTTTGGCTGCGAGACGGCAACTCGGGCAGCTGCCGCCTTCGTCGCGACAGGTCGAACAGATCGGCTTGCTGCAGTCGACGCAACGCGCCATCGATGGGACGTTCGAGTGAAAATAGCAGTCCATGAAACTCTCCGAATCCTCCATTTGCGTTTGCCACCTTCACGTACCGAAGCGCGCTACGGGAGGTTTCATCCCGGTGTGACGGCAAGACCGTGCCGCCGATGAGCCGTCGCTCGATTCTGGTCCGCTTGGCCCGAGAGGCGAGCCCGTACTATCCGCGTCTCGCGGTCGCGATGTGCTTGGGCATCCTCGCCGGAATACTTTCTATCGTACCCCCGCTGTCCTTTCGAATCATCATCAATCAGGTGCTTGTCCCGCCACACGGTCACGCAGCCGACCTGCGGGCGCTGTACTTGTCGCTCGGCCTCACGGCGGTGGCCCTGGTGCTCGCCAACGCAGCTATTTACGGGCAGACCTACCTAACGGCCTGGAGCGGCCAGCGTCTGGTTGCGCGCCTGCGCGTGCGCCTCTTTGAACGTTTGCTGAACTTGCCGCTTGGGGAGTTTGACAAGTGGCGACCCGGCGAGCTCATCGCGCGGTTTGCCACCGATCTCCAGATGATGATCGATGCCGTGAGCGTTTCGGTGCCGCAACTCGTCGTCGCGCTTGCCACGTTCATTTCGTCATTTGCGACGATGATCTATCTCGATTGGTTGCTAACGCTCTCGCTCGTACTCGTTGCTCCGATCCTTTCGTTCGCGGTCTCGAAGTTCCAGCGCCTGATCTCGGCGAGCACGCAGCGCGCACAACAGCGCATCGCGGACCTTACGTCGAATCTGTCGGAAGTATTGCAAGGTCACCGCGTCGTCAAATCCTTCGGACGCGAAGAGTTCGAAGTCACGCGCTTTCAAAACCGAAACGACGATTTCTTCGGCGCTTACATGAAGCTCACGCAGTTCATTCAAACGCAACCCCTCGTCATTTCGACGATTATGGTGGCAGCCGTCGTGGCCATCATGTGGTACTCGGTGCGAGAAGTCTTGGTCGGACGGCTCGACACCGGGAAGGTCTTTATGTATTGGGGGCTGCTCGTCAACCTGATGAATCCGATGAACCGGGTGGCGGCCTTCTTCGGCGACATCAGCAAGGCCATCGTCGGTGCTGGGCGCGTCTTCGAGTTGCTCGACTTGCCGATAGAAGTGCGCGATCCGCCGGGCGCGGTGCCGTTGCCAACCGTGCGCGGAAGGATCGAATACTGCGACGTCACCTTCCGCTACAAGAGCGACGAACCGCCCGCGCTGCGGCACGTGACCGCGGCGATTGAAGCGGGTGAAATCGTCGCGCTGGTCGGGCCGTCGGGCGCCGGCAAGACCACGATCGTGAACCTGGTACCGCGTTTCTACGTGCCGCAGGAAGGCAGCGTCCGCATCGACGGGATCGACATCGCCGGGGTTCGGCTCGCCGATTTGCGTCGCGCGATCGCCATCGTGCCGCAAGACGTTCAACTCTTCCGGGGCTCGATTCTGGAGAACATCCGTTACGGCCGCATCGAGGCGACCGACGAGGAAGTCCGCCGGGCGGCGAGCGACGCCAACGTCGACGAATACGTCCGAGGCTTTCCGGACGGTTATGCCACGCAAGTCGGCGAGCGCGGCATTCGACTTTCAGGCGGCGAGCGTCAGCGGATCGCGATTGCGCGCGCGGTCTTGCGGGATCCCCGGATATTAATCCTCGACGAAGCGACCAGCGCGCTCGACAGCCACTCGGAAGCGATGATCGAGGAAGCTCTCGACCGGCTGCTGCCTGGGCGCACGACCCTGATCATCGCGCATCGCCTCTCAACCGTGCGACGGGCGAATAAGCTCCTCTTTATCGAGGCCGGCCGCGTGGTCGAGATCGGTACGCACGAGGAGTTGTTGGCGCGCGGCGGGGCGTACGCCCGGCTGCACGCCGCGCAGTTTTCGCTGAAGGCGACTTAGGGGCAACGGGACGGAAAGTTGCCGGGAATCAACAATCTGGAGGCGAAGAACCGGCCCATCAGGGGACGTCCTCCTTTAAAGTCCCGTGGTTGAGTGATGGGTGCCCCTTCAAATTAGCCTCCCAGAAAGGAACTCCAGTTGAATCAGGGATTCACCGTGTGGCTTACCGGACTCTCCGGCGCGGGCAAAAGCACGATCGCGGAACGGCTCGCACCCGAGCTAAGCGCTCGCGGTTGTAGCGTCGAAGTTCTCGACGGCGACGAGGTCCGTACCCATCTCTCAAAAGGGCTTGGATTCAGTCGCGAAGACCGCGACATCAACATCGGCCGCATTTCGTTTGTCGCATCGTTGCTCGTGCGGCATGGAGCTGCCGTCATCACTGCGGCAATCTCGCCGTACGCGCAGGCGCGAGCCGAGGCGCGCCAGCGCATCGGCGATGGTCGTTTCGTAGAAGTTTACGTCCGTTGCTCGCTCGACGAGCTCGTCCGTCGCGACGTCAAGGGCTTATATAAAAAGGCGCTTGCCGGCGAAGTGCAGCACTTCACCGGCGTCTCCGACCCGTACGAGGCGCCGGAAAATCCCGACGTGACGGTGGATAGCGAGCGCGAAGCGGTCGAGGAGAGTGTTTCCAAGATCCTCACCGAGCTCGGGAAGCGCGGCTATCTGCAGGCCGACGCGAAGGCGGCGCTATGATTGCACCGCATGGTGGAACCCTGATCAATCGAATCGCCGATTCCGCGCAGGCCGAACAAGAGCTGCGTGACGCGGCGCAGGGTCTTCGGAGGCTGACGCTTACAGGACGCGAGTTGAACGATCTCGGCTTGATCGGCAACGGCGCGTTGAGTCCCCTGACCGGCTTCATGACGCACCGCGACTACGAACCGGTCGTCACGACGATGCGGCTGGCCAATGGCTTGCCGTGGAGCATTCCGGTCGTTCTCGCGGTCGACCGCGAAGAGGCACCGACCCCGGGTACCCGGGCGGCGCTCTACGACGGCGAGGGCCGCCTTCGCGGCATCATTGACGTTGAAGACGTCTTTGAGTACGACAAGAAAAACGAAGCGCGACACGTCTATCGCACCGAAGACGAAGCGCACCCGGGTGTTGCGGCGCTCTACGCGCGCAAAGACGTGCTGATCGGCGGCCCGGTTTCGGTGCTTCCGGCACAACGGGATCCCGAGAGTCTTTCTCCCGCCGAGACGCGCGCCGAGTTCGAACGTCGCGGCTGGAAGACGATCGTCGGATTTCAAACGCGTAACCCGGTGCATCGTGCGCACGAGTACATCCAGAAGTGCGCGCTCGAGACGGTCGACGGGTTGCTGCTGCATCCCCTGGTCGGCGAAACCAAAAGCGACGACATTCCCGCGGACGTACGTATGCGCTGCTATCGCGCCTTGCTGGACAACTACTATCCGGCCGATCGCGTGCTGCTCAGCACGCTGCCCGCAGCGATGCGATATGCAGGCCCTCGCGAAGCGATTTTCCACGCGATCATGCGCAAGAACCACGGCTGCACACACTTCATCGTGGGCCGCGATCATGCCGGGGTGGGAAGCTACTACGGAACGTACGACGCGCAGAAGGTCTTCGACGAGTTCACGCCGGCAGAGTTGGGCATCACGCCGCTCAAGTTCGAAAACAGCTTCTACTGCCGCCGCTGTCAAGGGATGGCTTCACGCAAGACTTGCAGCCACGATCCCGAGAGCCATGTAACCCTCAGCGGCACGCAGGTGCGTGCGATGCTGCGCGACGGGCAGTTACCGCCGCCGGAGTTCTCGCGTCCCGAAGTCGCCGCGATCCTGATCGAAGCCTCGCGCGAAACGGCGTCGGCATAATTTAACGCTCCGAACGTGGCTTAGGTAAACCGCCTAAGCCACGTTTTCGGGGGCCGGCGAGCGCCGCTGATGGATCGCAAAACGATTGCCTTCGGGGTCGCTGGCAAAGCACGTCATACACGCTGGAAACTCATGCACCTCGCTCACTTCGGCCCCGGCGGCGCGCAACCGTTCGCGCATTGCATGAACGTCGTCCACTTCGAAAGCCGCGCCCGTCGATGCGCCGGGCTCGTATCCAAGCGACTCGCCGTTACCGATACCGAAGGTCACATTTCCAACGTCGAACTCGATCCAATGGTCACCAAAGGAATCACCCGGTTGGAGTCCGAGGACTTCGGTGTAAAACGTTCGCGCACGCGGTACGTCGCGTACCGAATAAGCGAAGAACGCAATATCTTTGACCACGGTCAACTCCCTTCAACTTTTGCCTTTGCATGCGAAGGCAGCGGAACCCTAGCCGAAGAACCTCGCGTTTTGGCGCTCGAGCCCGCCAAGGAGGGCACTTTATGCTTGTGCTCAGCCGCAAGGCTAATCAGTCGATTATGATCGGTAGCGACATTCGCATCATTGTCGTGGACGTCGACCGCGATCAGGTTAAACTTGGAATCGACGCACCTCGCGATGTGCCCGTGCATCGCTTGGAGATCTTCGCGGAAATCCACCGTGGTGACGGCGAGGCCATGTCTTCCGGCGCGCTTACGCCGGTAGGAAATCCAGTTGCCCAAAGAGATATAACCGGCGATGCGGACCGCGAATGAAAGGAGCCTCGGCGATCGGCTCGCACATCAGCCAGCCGAGCGTTCGAAAGTTTGTTTCGTGATCCATGGGAACGCGGCCGGGGGGCGTCGAATATTGACTAGGGTTCTCTCTCGCACATCGGGGTAAGACTCGCCTAATGCACATTAATTGGAGCTTCGTTCTTGTCGGCTTCATCGTCGGTGTCTGCATGTCGTATAGCGGCGTCGGCGCCGGCGCAATCACGACGCCGCTGCTGATTTTTCTCGGCGTCGGGACCGACACCGCGATCGGCTCGGACCTGCTCTTTGCGCTGGGCACGAAAATAGTCGCGATGCTGACGCACATGCAAAAACGAACGGTGCAGTGGTCGGTGTTGTGGCGCCTCTCCATTGGAGGCGTGCCCGGAGCGATTATCGGCGTCATCATTAGCGCCTACCTTCATCGCCATCTCGATATCAAACAGCTCGAGCAGGTGCTGCGGATCGCTGTCGCAATTGCGCTGCTGATTTCCGCCGCCGGGATTGTGTTCAATCGGAAGCTCGCGCGTGATAAACCGGTAGGCGAGCCGACGAATTTGCCGACCGTTCAGTTGGCGGTGCTCGGCCTCTTCGTGGGCGTCTGCGTCAGCATTACGTCTATCGGAGCCGGCTCTTTGACGCTGCCGTTGTTACTGGTTATCGTACCGAGCGTAGCACTGCGGCGGCTTGTCGGGACGGACCTTGCATTCGCCGTCGTGGTGCTGGTACCGTCGCTCTTAGGGCACTTGAAAATCGGCGACGTCAACCCCGCGATCTCGGCCTCTTTGTTGGTGGGTTCGATTCCGGGCGTGTTCATCGGGACGCACTTTGTCACGCGGTTGCCGGAGCGATTGTTCCGCGGTGCGCTGGCCGGCGTTCTGTTCGTGGTCGCGCTCGCACTACTTCCGATTTTGCACCACGCGAAAGGCTAGCGCCGGCTCCTAGGGCCTTCGCAACTCGCCCGCGCGCTGACGCGCGACAAGTTGGGTCGCTCGAAAGAGACTCTCAAACGTTCCCGCGTCGCTCCACCAGCCCTCGAGCAGGTCGTAGCAGAGGTCGCCGTCGTGAATGTAACGGTTGTGCACGTCGGCGATTTCGAGCTCGCCGCGCTGCGACGGCGTCAGCCCGCGGATGAAATCGAAGACCCGCGAATCGAACATGTAGACGCCGGTCACGGCATAGCGGCTCTTGGGCTGCACGGGCTTCTCTTCAATGGCGACGATATGCTCGCCGTTAAAAACCGGTACGCCGAAGCGCTGCGGGTCGTCGACCTCCTTCAAGAGGATGCGAGCGCCGGAAGGTTGTTCCCGAAACTTGCCGACGTACCGTGAGAGATCGTCTTCGAGGATGTTGTCGCCCAGCACGACCACAATGCGCTCTCCTTCGGCGAAGTGTTCGCAGAGCCGGAGCGCGTCGGCGATTCCGCGTTCGCCCTCTTGATAGGTGTAGTAGATGTCGTCGAGCCCGAACTCGGCGCCGTTGCCTAACAGCCGAAGAAAATCACCCGCAGAGTTGCCGCCGGTGACGATCATGATTTCGCGAATGCCGGCGCGGCAGAGCGCCTCGAGCGGATAGTAGATCATCGGCCGGTCGTAAACCGGCAGGAGATGCTTGTTGGTCACCTTCGTCAGCGGACGCAACCGCGTGCCGAGCCCGCCCGCGAGCACAACCCCTTTCATTCAAAAGCCTCACGACTTCGCCGTTCGGCTGGCGCTGACTGTCGCCGCGTGGGCCTCCTATGGCTTCGCATAACTTTTCAACGGGCGCCACCACGCCTCGTTTTCGCGATACCAGGCGATCGTCCGGGTCATGCCCTCGTCAAACGGCACTAAGGGACGCCATCCCAGCTCGTGGATACGGGTGCAGTTGAGGGCATAGCGGCGGTCGTGACCGAGACGATCGGTAACGTGCGCGACGTGACTTTCCATCGATCGGCTGCAGCTTTCGATAAGCAGACGGGTGAGCTCGAGATTCGTTTGTGGCGTTCCGCCCGCGACGTTGTAGATACCGCCCAGCTCACCGTGTTCGAGGACCTGCAGGATGGCGCGCGCGTGATCTTCGACGTAGATCCAGTCGCGAATTTGCAGGCCGTCCCCGTAAACCGGCACGGCGCGATCGTCGATCAAGTTGGTTACGAAGAGCGGCACGATTTTCTCGGGATACTGATTGGGACCGTAGGTGTTGCTGCCGCGCGTGATCAACACCGGCGCGCCGTAAGTCTCGCGGTACGCCAATACCAAAAGATCGGCGCCGGCTTTGCTTGCCGCATAAGGACTGCGCGGTCGTAACGGATCGCCCTCGAGCGACTCGCCTGAAGCGACGTCGCCATAGACTTCGTCGGTCGAAACCTGCAGGTACCGGGGAATCTTCAACTCTCGTTGCGCCGCTAGCAACACGTGCGTGCCAAGGGTATCGGTGCGCAAGAACGTGCCCGGATCGCGAATCGACCGGTCGACGTGGGTCTCGGCGGCGAAGTTGAGGATTGCGTCGGCGCCCCCGTCGAGCGCTTCGCGCACCGCGCCCGCGTCGCAGATATCGCCTTTGAGGAAGCGGTACCGGCGCTCTCCTTCGAGGTCGCGCAGATTCTCAGGGTTGGCCGCATAGGTCATCGCGTCGAGATTGACGATTTCCAGCTGCGGCCGTTCGCGAAGCGCGAGGCGAATGAAGTGCGAGCCGATAAACCCCAAGCCGCCCGTGACTAGCCAGCGCATGATCCTTCATTTGTCGAGCAGCGCCGCAAGCTCCCGGCGCGAGGTCCACGACATGGGCGATCTCCAGGAAGTGGGCCTGGCGCTTGCCGCCCAGGCAGACGAGGCGCGAGGACGCGGCCAAGCCAGCCCCTAGGTTACCCAGCCGGGCCCTAGGCCACTAGGAGCAAGTTGCGCGGCGTGCTATAATCGCGCGGCTGTCTACCACTTCACCCCCACACGGAAGCGGGGGTGGCTATGGCTCCACGACGCGACCGCAAGGCCAAGGATGGCTGCGGCCGGGAGCCAGAAAGGGAT
>Ga0070765_100002266_pt1 | contig 12014 bp, 10 predicted proteins | sample HubBroMetageWFT5_FD_71516 | JGI IMG/M metagenome (GOLD analysis project Ga0070765, IMG submission 71516) | Warmed and freeze-thawed soil microbial communities from the Hubbard Brook experimental Forest, New Hampshire - Hubbard Brook CCASE Soil... | ecosystem: Environmental > Terrestrial > Soil... | reverse complement strand
CCGGTCAACGACACGCAGGAAGGATATGACTATCCGGCGCGGGTGCGGTGGTCGCTGGCGCAGGATGAGCTGACCTCGTATGAGGAAGCGGCTGAGTTCCTGAACTTCAACAATATCGACATGGTGTGCCTGCAGCATGAGTATGGAATCTTCGGGGGTCCGGCTGGAAGCAATATTTTGCACTTGCTGCGGCGCCTGAAGATGCCGGTGGTGACCACGCTGCACACGGTTTTGCGGGAGCCAGACCCTAACCAACTGAGGGTGATGGAAGAGATCGCGGAACTCTCGGACCGCCTGATCGTGATGAGCCAGCTCTCCTCCCAGTTCCTGCAAGAAATCTTTAGAGTTCCCTGCGACAAGATCGACATGGTTCCGCACGGCGTTCCGGACCTTCCATTCCTGGATCCCAATTTCTACAAAGACAAGTTCGGAGTAGAAGGGAAGGCGGTTCTGCTCACGTTCGGCCTGCTCTCGCCGAACAAGGGAATCGAGAACGTAATTCAGGCGCTGCCCCAGGTTTTGTCCAGGCACAAGAATGTGGTTTACATGGTGGCAGGAGCGACCCATCCTCATATCCTCCGGCGCGAGGGTGACAAGTATCGAGCCAGCCTGCAAGCGCTGGCGAAGGAAGTGGGAGTGGAATCGCAGGTGATGTTCCACAACCGCTTTGTCAGCCCGGAAGAGATGGTGGAGTTCATTGGCGCGGCGGACATTTACATCACTCCGTACCGGCATGAGGCGCAGGTGGTTTCGGGAACGCTGGCCTATGCGCTGGGGGCGGGAAAGGCGATCATCTCGACTCCGTACTGGCATGCGATCGAGTTGTTAGATGAACGCCGGGGCGCGCTGGTGCCGTTCCAGAATCCAGACGCGATCGCGCAAAAGACCATCGAACTGCTGGACACTCCGGCGATTCGCCACGCTATGCGGAAGCGCGCATATCTGTTCGCGCGGGAAATGATCTGGAAGAGAGTGGCGCAAGGCTACATGGAAAGCTTCTCCCGGGTCCGGAACGACCGTATGGAGAGTCCGCGAGTTCAGTTCTCAGCCCGCGCCGCGGATCGATCGCTAAATCAACTGCCGGCATTGAACCTGGGCCAGTTGAATCGCCTGACCGATGACACAGGAATATTGCAGCACGCGATCTTTACCGTCCCGAACCGCGGGGAAGGGTACACCAGCGACGACAATGCGCGGGCGCTGATTTTCGCAGTGTGGCTAGAGCACGTGGGCAAGGCGACAACTGAGGAAGCTAGTCCAGATGGGATCGCGCTGAATTCATCCTTCCGGTATTTGTCGTTTCTGGAGCACGCATTCAACCCGAAAAGCGGGAGGTTCAGAAATTTTCTCGGCTATGACCGCCGATGGCACGAAGGCGAGGGTTCTGAAGATTGTCACGGGCGCTCGGTGTGGGCGCTGGGCACGGTTCTGGGGCGGTCGAGTGATCAGGGACTGCGGTGTGCGGCGGGGCGGCTATTCGAGTCCGCGCTGCCAGCAGTTGTGGAGTTTTACAGTCCTCGTGCCTGCGCCTACGCGTTGCTCGGAATTCAAGCCTATCTCGATTCGTATCCCGGCGACCGGGATGCACAGAAGGTCAGGTCGGTGTTGGCGGGGCGACTGCTTGCCATGTATGAGTCGATCCGGCGTCCGGATTGGAAGTGGTGTGAGAACATTCTGGCTTACGGAAACGCAAGATTGCCCCAAGCCATGCTGCTTGCTGGTTCGGCTTGCTCGGATGATCGCATGGTCTCCGCCGGACTCGACTCCATGGATTGGCTTATGGAAACTCAGCGTTGCCAGGCCAACGGCCACTTTGTGCCGATCGGGTCGCAGGGTTTCTATCGCCAGGGAGGTGAAAAGGCTCGCTTCGACCAACAGCCGCTGGAGGCCGCAGGTGCGGTGTCGGCGTGTCTGCAAGCCTATCGCGTAACCGCTGACAGGCGCTGGCGAGACGAAGCCTGGTCGGCATTCAACTGGTTTCTTGGCGGCAACGACCTCCAGGTTCCTCTTTATGATTGCGTCACCGGAGGATGCCGCGACGGTCTTCATCCCGAGCGCGCCAATGAGAACCAGGGAGCGGAATCGACGCTATCGTTCCTGATGGCACTGCTGGAGATGCGAGCGCTGCAGGAGACTGAAGCAACGAAAAGCTCCTCATGACAATGCCCACACAAACCATAATCAGCCCGCCAAATACTCGCTTCGAGCCGCTGCTTCTTCGCCACCCCGCCAACCCGATTCTGACCAGTAAGGATTGGCCATACTTGATTAATAGTGTGTTCAATCCGGGCGCAACTCTGTTGCCCGATGGGAGGACGTTGCTGCTGTGCCGGGTAGAAGATCGCCGTGGGTTATCGCATCTTTGCGCCGCACGCTCGCGAAACGGCATCGATGGCTGGGAAATCGACAGCGAACCGACGCTTATGCCCAGCCCGAAGGATCATCCCGAGGAGATCTGGGGAGTTGAGGACCCTCGCATCACGTTCGTGCCCGAACTAGAGCAGTATGTGGTCACTTACACGTCCTATTCACGCGGGGGCCCGGGAGTGTCTCTGGCGCTGACCAAGGATTTTCGGAGTTTTGAGCGCTACGGGGTAATCATGCCGCCGGACGACAAAGACTCGGCGCTTCTGCCCCGGAGAATCGGTGGGTACTGGGCGCTGATTCATCGTCCCGCGACCAACCTGGGAGCGCACATGTGGATTTCCTACTCTCCGGATTTGCGCCACTGGGGCAGCCACAGGCTCATGCTGGAAGCGCGTCGAGGCGCCTGGTGGGACGCCAACAAAATTGGGTTGTCGCCGCCGCCCATCGAGACCTCCAAGGGATGGCTCGTGCTTTACCACGGCGTACGGCACACACCTTCGGGCTGTCTGTATCGATTGGGCCTGGCCCTTTTCGATTTGGAGAACCCTGCAAGATGCCTGTTGCGGGGAGATTCCTGGGTCTTTGGGCCGGAAGCGGACTACGAGTGCCACGGCGACGTTGACGATGTAGTCTTCCCGTGCGGCTATACGATGGACCCCGACGGGGACACGCTTAACATCTATTACGGAGCCGCGGATTGCGCGATTGCCCTGGCTCGGGCCAGCGTGCGTTCACTGCTAGGTTGGCTGGAGGACAACGGAAGTTGCGAGCGCCGGCAGCGCGCGCAGGATGTGTAAAGCGCCATTGCACCGCGTGTTTTCCGCAAGTGAGCTATCTTGCTCAGACACGAAAGTCTGCACCTGTCATTCTCTATTCTCCTGAGTGTGTAGACGGAGCCGCGGACGCTGATTCGTAGCTCTCATTCTCAGGTCGCTGCGGGCCGGGTTGGCATCAATTCCGGCGAAGCGACCACATCCAGCCAATCGGCATTCTTCATCCGTGTCCGCCGCGAACCTGCGGCGGCCACGATTCGACCCTAAAAAGCTCTCGAAGATTGAAACCAGGGCAACACCTCGAGTGGATGTGAGGGTTCAGCCCGCAACAAGAAGAAAGGTCAAACGATCATGCCTTTAATTCAACTTCTGGAAGTTCTCATCGTAGTGGGTGTTCTTCTATGGCTGGTGAATCGCTTCATTCCCATGCAGTCCTCCATCAAGTCAATTTTGAACGGGGTTGTGGTGATTGCGGTGGTTCTGTGGCTGCTGAATGTTTTTGGGATGTTTCATTCCCTGTCCCGAATCCACGTTGGCACCTAAGGAACAGCTTCACTGAAAGCAGACAAGAAGTCTGAAATGCGCTCGCAAAGAGATCGATACAAAGCACCATGGCAGATACCTGCCACAAGGAGATTCGTGTGAAAACAAAACTGTTGTTAGCAGTTGCAGTTGCACTCAGTTTGCCCGCAGTCGCTCAGGTCACCTCCTCGGCAACCGGTAGCGTAGAGCAGATTAATTCGACGCCCACGTTCCGCGTAACGGTGATCAGCCGCAGCGTGCAAGCGGTTAATTATGAGCACCGCAGCGGAAGTTCGAAGCTGGATTTTGCGGGCACCAGCCTGATGCCCTCGGCAAACGGTGAAGCCAGCGTCAACAGCAAGCGGGGATCCATTGAGGTGGAAGCCGAATTTGGCAGCCTGCAAGGGCCCACGACTTTCGGCAACGAATATCTGACCTACGTCCTGTGGGCGATTTCGCCGGAAGGCCGGGCGGTGAATCTGGGTGAAGTATTAGTTGGGGGGAACGGTCGCAGCAAATTGCACGTAACCACAGACCTTCAGGCCTTTGCCCTGATTGTCACCGCGGAGCCTTACTACGCGGTGCGGCAGCCGAGCAATGTGGTTGTGCTGGAAAACGTGGTTCGGGAAGACACCAAGGGAACCAGCGAAGCGGTCAATGCAAAGTATGAACTGATGGAGCGGGGCGGCTACATTCCGACCGGCTACAAGTTCGACCCGGTGGTGCTGAACGCGAAGTTGCCATTGGAGTTCTTCGAGGCGCGCAATGCGCTGCGCATCGCTCAATCTGAGGGCGCGGAGCAGTACGCCGCCGACAGTTACCAGCGCGCCGTCCAGTTAATGAAGAACGCGGATGGCTACGCCGTCAACAAACACATGGATCGAAAGCCGCTCATCGCGGTCTCCCGCGAAGCAGTGCAGACTGCGGAAGATGCGCGCGCCATCGCGGTCAAGAAGATGGACGAAATGCGCCTGGCCAACGAACGGCAGGATTCCGCGGACGCACAGGCACAATCGCAACAGCAAGCAAATGACGCTCGCCGGCAGAAGGAGCAAGCCCAATCCGATGCAGCGCAAGCCCAGGCGGCAAAGGCCCAGGCAGACGCGGATGCGGCGAAAGCGCGGTCCGACTCTGCCGATGCACAAGCCGTATCCGCAACTGCACTCTCGGCAGCGCAAGCGGATGCGGAGCGATCCCGCCTGGCGGCACAGCAGGCGCAGTTGAGCGCGCAGCAAGCGGAGACCGACAAAGCGGCCATGCGCGCGAAATTGTCGGAGCAGTTGAATTCCATTCTTCAGACTCGCGACAGCGCGCGCGGGCTGATCGTCAGTATGTCCGATGTTCTGTTTGACACCGGGAAATTTTCGTTGAAGCCGGGTGCGCGGGAGAAGCTGGCAAAAGTCGCCGGCATTCTGCTGGCCTATCCTGGACTCAACATTGAAGTCGGCGGATATACCGATAACGTCGGCGGCGATGCCATGAATCAAACCTTGTCGGAGAACCGGGCCGGATCGGTGCGCGATTACCTGGTGCAAGAAGGCGTATCGAGCAATTCCGTCAGCGCAAAAGGCTTCGGCAACACTTTGCCGGTAGCCTCCAACGATAACTCCGCCGGCCGGCAGCAGAACCGGAGAGTGGAGCTTCTTGTGTCCGGCGACGCCATCGGCAACCCGGTCAATGCGACTACGGGAAGCTTGCAGTAGAGGAATCGCAGGTAAAGGATCGATCGACAGACAATGGAGGCAACAACTCATGAGACTACTTGGAGTAATCGGCACAGCAGCCCTGTCTTTAACTCTCGCCGCTCCGGTGTACGCACAGCAGGAGCAGCACGAGCAGCAGGAGGAACAGAAGGACAAGCCCGCGGAGAAGAAAGCACAACCAGAAAAACCCGCAAAGCAAGAGGAGAAAAGCGCGCAGCAGGAGAAGAATGCAAAGCCTGAGGAAGCTAAGCCTGAAAAGCAGGCCCAACACGGCGGTGGCGGCCGCATTCCCGCGGACCGTTACAAGGCCAACTTCGGACGCGAACACACGTTTCGCGTCAGTCAGGGCGATTTCAGGAGTGGCCGCTTCCAATACGGCGGTTACTGGTTTGGATTCGGCGGCGCGTGGCCCAGCAACTGGCTCTACACGCAAGACGTCTATGTGGTCGAGATCGACGGTATGTATTACCTGTGCAATCCGATGTATCCGGGCGTGAACCTTGTAATCAACGTCACGCTATAGCACAAGGAGCGAACAAACTGAAACTTGGTCGGCGCGAGTCCATTTGTCTCTGGGCTCGCGCCACTTTCTTGGGGGCGCATTTTTCGGAAAAGTGAGCCGTACTGCACAGACTGGGCAGATGCCTCCGTGGCATTCTTACGTTTGACCCATCGCCCTCACTCCACGCAGCCCGCAGCAGCAAGGTAGAACCGGGCAATCGAAGGATGATCCGGCAAGGTGACTAAAATGCGTATTTCCCGCTTGGTTTTGTTAGCAGTTGTGATACTGGCCGTACCGGCCGGTTTGTTCGCGCAGTTCGGAGTGTCGATCATGATCGCTCCGCCCGCGCTTCCGGTGTACACCCAACCCATGTGCCCCGCCGTCGGATACATGTGGACGCCCGGGTACTGGTCCTATGGGGATGAAGGCTACTTCTGGGTGCCGGGCACATGGGCGATGGCTCCGGAAGCTGGTTTGCTCTGGACTCCGGGTTACTGGGGTTGGGGGGGCAGCGCCTTCGCCTGGAATGAAGGCTATTGGGGTGCGCAGGTCGGCTTCTACGGTGGCGTCAACTACGGCTTCGGCTACGGTGGTATCGGCTACGGAGGCGGATATTGGAATAACGGAGCCTTCTACTACAACCGCTCGGTGAACAATGTGAACGTCACGGATATTCACAATGTTTACAGCAAAACCGTAATCAATACCACGACGGTAAACCATGTCAGCTACAACGGAGGCAGGGGTGGAATCAGCGCCCGGCCGACCGCCGCGGAAGAGAGTGCGGCTCGCGAGCAACACACCCCGCCAACCTCGATGCAGACCGAGCATGTGCACGCTGCCAGTTCCAACCACGCGCTCCTGGCGTCGGTGAACCGGGGGCGTCCGGCAATCGCTGCAACGGCCAAGCCCGGCGAGTTTAGCGGTCACGGAGTAGTGGCAGCCAGGCAGGCGGGAGCACCTTACAAAGCTACTGAGAACAAGGCTGTCGAGAACAAGGCGGCCGGGAATAAGGCAGCGACGACTCGCTCGAATGAGAATAAGGCTGCCGCGAATAGGGCAGCGACGACTCGGTCGAACGAGAATAAGGCTGCCGCGAACAAGGCGACGACTCGCTCGAACGAGAATAAGGCTGCCGAGAATAAAGCAGTTACGACTCGGTCGAATGAGAATAAGGCTGCCGCGAATAAGGCAGCGACGACTCGGTCGAACGAGAACAAGGCTGCCGAGAATAAGGCAGCTACGACTCGGTCGAACGAAAACAAGGCTGCCGCGAATAAAACAGCGAAGCCTAAGGAGGCTCGTCCGACCACTGAGTCCAGTAAGCCGACTGCAGCGCATGCGCAGCCTGCTTCGCGTCCGGCTACCGCGGCCCATGCGCAGCCTGCTCCCCGTCAACAGCCTGCGCCTCGCCCTGAAGCCGCACCCCGTGCGCAGAGTGCACCGCATGCGGAAACTGCAGCGCATGCGCAGCCCGCGCCTCGCCCTGCGAAGGAAGCTCCCAAGGCCGAGGAAACCCCTCGCCGGTAGGGAAATGATCGCGATGTTTGTGTCAGACCGCTGGGAAGAATTAAAGAAGTCGATTCACTCTCTGGTGCGGGCCCGCTCTTTGGCCCGCACCATTTTCTTTCCTGTGGCGCCCGGCGATCGAAGTGGTGTTCCGCATTTTCAGGAGAGAATCGATCGAATCCATTGCAGGATTTCTTCGCTCACTGAGCAGTTTTGACCATTAAGAAACCGACGGAACGCCTATAACCAAGGCTGATTCGCGCGGAATAAGGAGCAAAACATGCTTGGAACTATATTGATCGTGATCTTAATTTTGGCACTGGTTGGGGCACTGCCGCGGTGGTCACATAGCCGGGAGTGGGGCTATGCCCCGACAGGCGGCCTGGGGCTGGTTCTTTTTATCGTTGTCATTCTGCTGGTTCTCGGCCGCATTTGAATCAGGAGTCACCGATAACGATCGATCGAGCAGTGCGAATAACGCCCTCCACAATCTTTCAACACGAATGCTGGGACCAAGAACTTAGAAAAGGAGAACCATGATGACGCCGAATGTGCAGGTTAAGTGTGCGCATCTACCATGCCGATGCTTCACGCAAGATGGAGACAAATACTGCGGTCAAGCTTGCAAGGAAGCCGGATCCAAAGAGGTCGAGATTGCATGCCAGTGCGACCACGGGACTTGCCCGCTTACCGTATGAAGGACGGTAACCTTTTGGGGTCGAGGATGCATCATAGATTGGCCATGGCGAATGTGGGAACGGAGGTGCGTCGAACGACGCTCTTGTTGTTGGCAATGGTGGCCACCGCCGCTCTACCGGGGCTGGCTACGGCGCAATCGCTGGCGACTTCGGAGGATTCCTCCAGCGTTGGCGCAAGCACTTCGGCACAGTCGGACCTGACATACACGCGTCCGACGCAAGCAACGAAGCTCCGCAATTACTTGTTCGACGCGTTTGGCCCGTATCCGGTCGTCGGCGCTGCACTGGTTGCGGGCGTCAACCAGGCGTACAACACTCCGCCGGAGTGGAAGCAAGGCGCTGCTGGTTACGGCAAGCGATTCGGGTCCGATTTCGGCATTGCGGCGATCAGCACTACAACGCGCTACGGACTGGCGCAGGCTTTCAAAGAGGACACGCTGTACTACCGGTGTGAATGCAAAGGATTAATGCCGCGCTTGAGACACGCGGTGATTTCGACCTTGATCGCACGCCGGGGCGACGACGGCCATCGTGTCTTTTCTTTCCCGGCGCTCATCGCTCCCTACGCCGGTAGCATGACTGCCGTCTACGCCTGGTACCCCGAGCGCTTTAACGGCAAGGATGCGCTCCGTATGGGCAACTACACCATGCTGGGATATGTGGGCGCGAATGTCTCGCTGGAATTCCTTTACAGCGGGCCGCACTCCTTGCTTTCCCGCATGCACCTCAACAACGCGCACGGGGCGCCGAGTTCGGGATCAAACCCATGATCGACCGCAGACTCAGTGCGCCTCCGGATATGGCTGCTGTGCTTCCCGCGCCGTCGACCCTGCCGGTGTCTTCGGTTCTTTCGATCAAGGGACCGATCAGCCAGTTTCTGGAATGGTTCGGCGATCTCGGAATATTTTTCTGGCAAGTGGTGCGGGCGGCGGTGACGCCGCCATTTGAATTCCGCGAATTGTTTCGACAGCTGGACGAGATCGGTTCAAAGTCTCTGCCATTGGTCGCCCTGGCCGGCGCCGCTACCGGGATTGTGCTCTCCATGGAGGCCCGCTACAGCCTGACTCGATTTGGGGCGAAATCACTGCTTCCCGCCGCGATCGTGTTCTCCATTATCCACGAGACCGGCCCGATCATCACCGGTCTGGTGGTGAGCGGCCGGGTAGGCGCCGGCATTGGCGCGGAGCTGGCGTCGATGAAAGTGACCGAGCAGATCGATGCCATCGAGGCGTCCGCGGTGAACCCGTACCGGCTGTTGGCGGCGACCCGCATCCTGGCTTGCATTCTGATGCTGCCTTTGTTGACCCTCGCCGCCGATCTTTCCGGCTTGGTCATGGGTTGGGTTGCGCAGGCTGTGGTTGAGCCGCTCTCGTTCCACCAGTTCATCAACAGCGGTTTTAAGGGCGCCGACTTCAGTGATTTCCTGCCTCCCACGTTCAAGACCATGGTGTTTGGCCTGATCATTGGACTAATCGCGTGTTTTCAGGGGATGCGGACACAGGGTGGCGCCGCGGGTGTGGGCCGTGCGGCCACGAGTTCGGTTGTGTTGTCTTCGCTGTTTGTGATCCTAGCCGATGTCGTGCTGGTGAAACTGATCCTCATATTTTTCCCGTGAGCGTTTTCCTGGGAGCATGTATGGAAACAATCGATCAAATCGCGATGAAGCAAGGAGAAGCCGAGGAAGTCGGCAGCGCGGCAGTTATCGCCGTCGAAGGCCTGCGCAAGTCTTTCGGAACTCAAAGGGTCTTGAACGGGATAAGCCTCAGTGTGAAGCGTGGCGAGACCCTGGCGGTGCTGGGGCGTAGCGGCACGGGTAAGAGCGTGTTGCTGAGGCTCATCATCGGCCTGGAGAAGCCGGACTCGGGATCGGTTCGGATTCATGGGCAAGACATCGCCGGGTTGGCTCTCGACCAGATGGGCGAAATCAGGAAGAAGATGGGTTTTCTGTTTCAGCACGCCGCACTTTACGATTCCCTGACCGTCGAACAGAACGTGGCTTTTCCGCTGCAGCATCATAAAAAAGAAATGTCGAAGTCTGAGCGGGATGACCGGGTTCGGGGGTTGCTCGCGGAAGTGGGGATGGAGGGCAATCTTGCGAAGATGCCTTCGGACATCTCAGGCGGCATGCAGAAACGGGTAGGGCTGGCACGCGCGCTGGCTTTGGAGCCAGACATTCTGCTGCTCGACGAGCCCACGGCCGGTCTCGACCCCATCAGTTCGGCGGAGATCGACGACCTGGTTCTCAAACTCCAACAGGAGCATCACATGGCGTCCATCGTAGTGACTCACGATCTGCACAGCGCGAAGGCGATTGCGGACCGCCTGGCCCTGCTCAATGAGGGAGACGTTGTAATTCAAGGCAATTTTGAAGAACTTCAGAACAGTGACATCGAGTTTGTTCGGGAATTTCTAAAGCATTCGTAGGAGAACACAATGTCGAGAGCAGCGCGGTTGGGAGCTTTCATTGTTACTACCCTGGCCATCCTGGTGGGCGGGATCTTCATTATTGGCGGCAAGCAGTATCTTTTCAGCTCGACCTACCAGTTGAAAGCGCAATTCAGCAACGTGGAAGGCCTGGATGCCGGAGCCGATGTGCGGTTGGGTGGCGTCCACAGCGGAACTGTGCGCAACATCGTGTTGCCGCGCAAGCCGGGCGAAATGGTGACGGTGGTGATGGATCTCGGCAAGTCAACGCACGAGATCATCAAGCAAGACTCGGTGGTTACAATCGAAACCGAAGGCCTGTTGGGCAACCAATATCTGGCGATCTCGTTTGGAACCGCGACCTCGGCGAACGTGCGGGATGGCGATATGCTGGCCAGCCAACCGCCTCTGGAAATGTCGGACCTGCTGGCAAAGACCAGCGGCATCCTGGATGGCAGCCAGCAAGCAATTCAGAACGCCACGCGCGCCGCGGCGAATCTGGACTCAATCAGCGCCAAAATCAATACGGGGCAGGGAACGGCCGGAGCCCTGGTTAACGACAAAGAGCTCTATACCAATCTGGCACAGACGACGGCTGCCATGCATGACACCATGATCCAGGCGCAAGCCGGGGCCACCGACTTTCAGGAGAACATGGAGGCGCTAAAGCACAGCTTTTTCGTGCGCGGGTATTTCAAGAGCCGCGGCTATGAGGATTCGGCTGAGCTCGCCAAGGACGAGATTGAAGCATTGCCCCAAAGCATACCGATAAAGGAGTTTACGTACTCCGCCAAGCAGCTTTTCGATAAGCAGGAATCGGCCAAACTGAAGAATCAGAAGTCTCTCCAGGCCGGCGGCGAGTTCCTGGCCAATAACCCGTTTGGATTTGCAGTGGTGGTGGCATCCACCGGCATGGAGGGCGATACCCAGAAGGATCTGCTGCTGACGGAAGCGCGCGCTATGGTTGTGCGCGAGTACCTGGTGGAAAACTTCGGATTTGACGACAGTCAGCTTAAGACTCTGGGAGTCGGCAAGCAAACGGACACGAATGCGGATACGGGATGGGGTACGCTGCAGATTCTCATCTACCCGGCGGGGACTGAAATTCCACCTAACAAGCAGGCGCGAGCGAGTGCCTCTCAAGAAACATCTTCGGTGCAGGCCGCGGCGGGCGGTCAAGCTGCCCACAAATAGATGTTTTCTGCTGTCGGCGGCTATTGCAGCTTAGCGTACTCCGCCTTGGCTTGCTTCAGTATGGGAATGTCGGGGTCGGCATCTTTCCAGAATGCGAAAAAATCCTGATAGGCGGCCTTGCCTTTAGCAGTATCGCCAGCTAGTACGTATGCACGCGCAAGCCCGAGATGCGATAGGACCCCACTCCCGCAATTCAGGACGAGACCTCGATGGCCAAGGATTTTATGGAATTCCGTTGCAGCGGCGGTGCCTTGACCAGCTGCCAGGTATGTCTCAGCACGAAGATAGACTGGGTACAGGCAAGTTACGCCCTGTGTCGTAA
>Ga0070765_100002265_pt1 | contig 12017 bp, 10 predicted proteins | sample HubBroMetageWFT5_FD_71516 | JGI IMG/M metagenome (GOLD analysis project Ga0070765, IMG submission 71516) | Warmed and freeze-thawed soil microbial communities from the Hubbard Brook experimental Forest, New Hampshire - Hubbard Brook CCASE Soil... | ecosystem: Environmental > Terrestrial > Soil... | reverse complement strand
TCATGCAAGACGACGAAATCGCGGTAGGCGAGATTATCCTCCGGAGAAAATCCGTAAGGCGGATTCCAGAACCAGCCCGCAATAAATGCCAGCCCAACCAGCGCGACAGCCCCGGGCCAATAGCGTAACCGCCGGCGCAGCGTCGATACCGCGACGAGAATCACCATCGGCACTGCCGGCAGCAGATAACGCGCCAGCACCGCCCCGCCGATCAACGCCATAGCAACCACGTACGCGGTCACCACGAGAAGAAAAATTATCTGCACCGGGATCGCAATTCGTCCACGTTCGACACCGGCGTCTTTCACCGGCGGCAACAGCATCGCCCCCAGCATCCCCAGAGTGAGCAACCACAGATGCATGTATCCGAAGGCCTGCCACAGGCGCAACGTCAGTGCCAGCAGAAATCGCACGGGGTTGAGCGTGGCGGCAACGTTGTAGCGGAAGAACTCCGGATTGCCGAGGACGTATCCCGTGCGCGAGTAATGGTACGCATACCAGAGCGCTAGCGGCAGGAGCGGGACAAGCAACGGAACGATTCGCGTTTCGCACGAATCTGAATCCATCCACAACCCGGATCGCGCGACCGGTTTTGGTGCAATCCAGCGCGCGCACTCCCAGCACGCGAGCGCCGCCGGGGCAAGCACTGCTGTCTCCTTGGCCAGCACGGCGAGCGAGAACCAGATCGCCACCGCAACCCGCCGGTCTTCAAGATAAGCACTCAAACCCCAGAATGTGAGTCCAGCAGCGGCGAGATCGACCTGTGCCAGCGAGCTCTGCGCAAAGAAAACCGGGTACAGAGCCGTACACAAAGTCGACGCGACGGCCACTTCAATATTGGCTACGCGCTCGGCCAGCCGGAAAAATCCCAGCAACGAGAACGCTGCAACCACCAGCATTGCCGATCGCGTCACCAGTGGCGCGTAGCCCACAACCTTCCACCACAGCGCGATCCAGGCCATCACCAGCGGCGGATGCGCATTCGAAATCCCATGCGGAATCAGGCTTCCGCTGAGCAGAATGTCGCGAGCGGCTGGAACGTAATATCCCGCCTCATCCCAAAAATACGGAAGCTGCAGCAAAGGCGCATGCAGCAGGAAAATGGCAGCAAAGATAACGGCAAACATCAGGGCCGGATGCAGGCTGGAGCGGGCGAAACCGGAGCTAACGAAGCTGGAGCGGCGCATGAGAGAAGACATTCTATAGGCGCCAGCGGCGATAGATTGCAGGAAAACTCGCTCGTAGAGACGTTGCTTGCAACGTCTCTTGCCGGCAGAGGCAGGTCTGCATGTGCTGGAACTCTTCGAATGAAGAGAATATGGCGAGAGAGACGTAGCAAGCTACGTCTCGACGAATGGAGCCGCTCTAGTGCACCGGTCCCGACGGCCCCATCCGCGGGTCGAGCTTGATCTCACCGAAGGCGCTTTCGTATCCAGCCACGTTCTGCTGCAGCAGTCCGAGCAACGCCTTGGCCTGTTGCGGGCTGAGATAGATGCCCTGAAAATTCTTAATTTCAACCTGAGTCTCGGTCTGCTGCTGCAGCGTGCCGAAGACCAGAAAGAAATCCCAGATATTGACCCGCATCTGCACACTGTTGGCGTAATTCTCGCGATAGTCGGGACCGTTCTGCAACTTGACGTTGGGCTGACTTGGAAGGTTCATAGCCTCGAAGTGTAAACGACTTTGTCCTCGAAAGAACACCCGCGACGAATCCAGCCACGATCCGCGGGCTCAAGCGGCGACATGACAAAAACTGTCAGTGTGGAATGTCTTCCGCGGGCCCGTAAGTGGCTTGTTCCCTGCACCAAGCCAATTCGGGAAGTGATCGTAACTGAAAACAAAAGACTTCCCCGTGTGACCCGGGTTACTTTGGGGTGTACCTTTTGGCGCGCTAAGTGCGATAGAGTCTATGTGGCTCCGGTGCACATGGAGATGGCTTTGGCTATGACCCAAAATAACGATCCCGGCATGATGGAAGAAGTCGTACTCCCTGAACACCTGCTCCCGTTGGGGTCGGTGCTTGGGCCAGGAGTCTCTTCTCTCGATCTGTGCATGGTTCTGGCCAAGATTTTTCGCGTGCAATACAGCGAAGTCGCTCTCATGCGGCTCGACAAGGGCCTGCTACGCTTTGTGTTTCCCGAATATTTGCGGACCACCGGCGCGATTCCGCTCTCGAGCAAAGCAGTGGCCGCGCATACGGCCCTGAGTAAGAAAGCCGAAATCTTCAATAACTTTGCCCGCGTAAAACACGCGAGCATCTTCGAGACCATCAAACCGGGTCAGGAAGAGACCGAAGAAACTGCCGCCCCGCCCCCGATTCAAAAGCTGATGTCCGTGCCGATCATGGATCAGGATTCGAACGTGGTGGGAGTAATCCAGATTTCGCGCAAAGCACTCGACCCGAAGTTCGCTCAGGACTTCAGCCGCGAAGATCTGCACGACCTGGAACTCGTGGCCGGCTTGCTGGCGACGGCCCCGGCGCTGCTCGCGAACTAACTTCGTTTCTGCAAAATCCGCAGGTCCGCGCCAGTCATTTCCTTCGGCTCATCGACACCGAGCATCCCTAAGATCGTCGGAGAAATATCGCGCAACGATCCGTTCGACTTCAGCGTGAACTGTTTCGCATTTTCCGCAACCACGATAAACGGCACCGGATTGGTTGTGTGTGCCGTGTGCGGACCGCCGGTCGCCGGATCGATCATCATCTCCGCGTTCCCATGATCGGCCGTAATCAGCATCGCTCCGCCCTTGGCGCGGATCGCGGACTCGATGCGAGCCAGGCAGGCGTCGACCGTCTCAACCGCTTTCACCGTAGGCTCGATCTTCCCGGAATGTCCGACCATGTCGGCGTTGGCGAAATTCACGATGACCACGTCAAACGTTCCATCTTCCGTAGCCTTCACGACGGCGTCTGCGATTCCAGCCGCGCTCATCTCCGGCTTCAAATCGTAAGTTGCGACTTTCTGCGAAGGGACGAGCACGCGGTCTTCTCCCGGGAACGGAGTCTCCACGCCGCCGTTAAAAAAATAAGTAACGTGCGCATATTTCTCGGTCTCGGCCACGCGCAGATTGCGCATGTTCAGGCCGCCCATGACGTTGGCCAGAATGTTCGCCATCGACTCCGCGGGAACCACTACCGGCAAACTGAAATTCTTGTCGTATTGCGTCATGCAGACATAGTGCAGATTCCTCGGCACACGGTCGCGAGGAAGCGCAGCGTCGAGATCGGCAGCACCAGGCAAGTCGCTCCCGCCAGTGGCGTTGAGCCCGCTGTTACGAGCCAGAGCCCGCGTAATCTGGCGCACGCGGTCGGCGCGGAAGTTGAAGCATATGCAGGAGTCTTCATCGCGGATGGTCGCCAGCGCCTGCCCCCGGCCGTCCGTGCACACAAACGGAATCACGAATTCGTCGGTGACTCCTTTGTTGTATGCATCCTTCATTCCCTGCACCGGGTCGGCGTTTTTGCCGCCCTCGGCCTCGCCGAAAACCATTGCGTTGTAGGCCTTGGAGATGCGCTCCCAGCGCCGGTCGCGATCCATGGCGTAGTAGCGCCCGTTGACCGTCGCGATCTTGCCGCAGTTGTACTCGCGCATCTTCTGCCGCAGTTGCTCGAGATATCCGGCACCGTTGGTGGGCAGCGTGTCGCGGCCATCCATAAAAGCGTGCACGAACACGCGCTCCAGGCCATTCTGCTTCGCCATCTTCAGCAGCGCGTAAAGATGCGCCTGCTGCGAGTGCACCCCGCCGTCGGAAATCAGGCCGAACAAATGCAGCCGCCGGTCGCCCGTGCGCGCCTGCTTCATTGCCTCCAGCAAGACGGGGTGCGAGAAGAATTCGCCATTCCGGATCATCTCGTCGATGCGCGTGATGTCCATATGAACGATGCGCCCCGCGCCAATATTGAGGTGCCCAACTTCGCTGTTGCCCATCTGCCCCTCGGGCAGTCCGACAAAAGGTCCACTGGTGTGAATCAGCGTGTTCGGATACTCGCGCAGCAGCCGGTCATAGGTGGGCTTGTGCGCCAGCGCGATGGCGTTGGCCTTGATTTCGGCGCGATATCCCCAGCCATCGAGGATGACAAGAACGAGTGGTTTAGGACGAGACATTCGTTTGCAAATTATACGATGTCCCTTGAGGCTCTACTGGAACTCCAACATCACGATTTCAGGATTCGATCCCAACCGCAGCGGTGGTCCCCACGTCCCTGCTCCGCTCGAAGTGAAGACTTGCATCTTCCCGATTCGACTCAATCCGTAAACAAATTGACGATACATTCTCCGCGCCATCCAGCTAAAAGGGACAAACTGTCCAAGATGCGTGTGCCCCGAAAGCTGCAAAGAAACTCCGGCAGCCTCCGCGGCCTGCGGATGATCCGGGGCATGAGTCAATAAAATGCTCGCGCGGTTCCGATCGAGGTGCACGCGCTGTAGTGCGTCGGCCAGGTGTTCGTCCCGCGTCGCATTCCGATAGGGCACGCCGACAATCTGTAATCCGTCGACATCGACTTTTTCGTTACTGAGCACGCGCACACCGGCGCCCGCAATCGCGCGCAGATATTTGCTGTCATCGCCAAACTGCTCATGATTTCCCGCGACAAAATAAACTCCCTGCGGGGCTGTCAACTTGTTCAAGGGCTCGGCAGCGCGCCCGGCATCGATGGCGGTGCCGTCAAACAAATCGCCGGCAATAAAAATCGCGTCCGGCTCTTCTTTCAAAATCTTCGCGACCATGCGCCGCAGAAAATTCCCGTTTCGCACGTGCCCCAGGTGTACATCGCTGATCAACGCTGCCGTTCGACCGCGCCAGGCTTCCGGAAGGTTCGCCAGGCGCACCGTGGCTCGCGTGATTCTGGTAAAGCTCGCATTGAGAACCGCATAGAGCCCAACCGCGAAAGCAGCGCCGAACAGCCATTCCACCGTTCGATGAAAGTTCAGACTCAGTCCAGCCAGATGCGCCGCTCCGAAGATAATCCAGGAGCCAACGCCCGCGACAAAAAGAAACGTCAGCATGCCAAGCCAGACCGCGGCAGCCCGGTAAAACGCCCGCAACACCGGATTCGTATAACGAAAGGCCAACAATGAAGCGGTGACGAAGCTGACCGACAAAAAGCCGAGAACCAGCTTGATCCACAAATCGCCGGAAGCACCGCCCGAAGACGCAAACGTCCAAGTTTGATAAAGAAAGAAATGGCCGAGGAACAGAACGAATTGAATGATGAGAACGAAACCGAATATACCGCTTCGATGGCGCATAGAGGTTAGATTACACGCTCCCTGATTTGGATTGAATTGTTCTGTGCCCCGCAAACCCGCGATTCCACACGGGATGCAGCCGCGCGGTTATACTTTGCAGCGGAGGCAATCATGGCCATCAACGAATTACTGCTGGTTGAGTTCGACCAGGAAATGAAAGCGACCCGAACTACGCTGGAGCGGGTTCCGGCCGACAAGAAAGATTTTGCTCCCCACGCCAAGTCGATGCCGCTGGGCAAACTGGCGCCTCACGTCGCGCAGTTGGCCGGTTTCGGCCTGACCATCCTGACGACTCCGGAACTGGACTTCTCGAAGGGCAGCATCCCGCCAGTGCCGTTCGAATCTTCTGCGCAGCTGGTGCAAGCGCTCGATGAAGGCACAGCCAAGGTTCGCGCCGCCCTCAAAGCCACTCCAGACAGTGCATGGACAGAAAATTGGAAGCTGAGTTTTCAGGGCAAGCCTATCTTCGAAGGATCGCGGTTCCTTGCCTACCGCCAGATGTTTCTCAATCACCTGGTGCATCACCGCGCGCAGCTGGGAGTATATCTGCGCTTGAACGGCAAACCTGTCCCCGCGACTTATGGCCCATCAGCCGATGACACGCTCGGGTTCTGAGCGCCGCGCACCAATACCAGCTCGCGAGGACGGCGCGGGCGGAGAAAAAGCTTCGAACCGCAAAGGCCGCAAAGAAAATCCGCAAAGATCGCGAAGGGATTCTGCCCCGGTTGCCTCTCTTTGCCACCTTCGCGGATTTTCTTTGCGACCTTTGCGGTTAAAAGCTCGGCTCTCACTGCCCCCGATAATTCAACGCCTTCAATCCCAGGAACCGCGACGTTCCCCCCAACTCCTCTTCGATCCGCAGCAACTGGTTATATTTCGCGATGCGGTCGGTTCGCGAGGCCGAGCCCGTCTTGATCTGTCCCGCGCCAGTCGCCACAGCAAGATCGGCGATGAACGTGTCCTCAGTCTCGCCCGAGCGATGCGAGATCACCGACGTGTAACCGTTGCGCCGCGCAAGATCGATCGCGTCCAGCGTCTCGCTCACCGTCCCGATCTGGTTGACTTTGACCAGGATTGAATTGGCCACTCCCTTATCGATTCCCTCCTGCAGAAACTCGACATTGGTCACGAATAAATCGTCGCCGACCAACTGAATTTTCCCCCCGAGTTCTTTGGTGAGGTTCGTCCATCCATCCCAGTCATTCTCTGCCAGCCCATCTTCGAGCGACACAATCGCGGGATAGTCGTTCACCCACTTCGCCCAGAACTTCACCATCTCGTCAGAACTCTTCGCCGACTTGTCGGACTTCTTAAAGACATATTTCCCGTCCTGATAAAACTCGCTGGCCGCCGGATCGAGCGCGATGGCAATCTCTTCTCCGGGCTTGTAACCGGCTTTGCTGATCGCTTCCAGCACAACCTCAATCGCTTCCACATTCGATTTCACCGACGGAGCGAACCCGCCCTCATCGCCGACCGCGGTGTTATATCCGCGCTTCTTCAACACGCCTTTCAGCGTATGGAAAACCTCCACGCCCCACCGCAGCGCCTCGGAAAACGTCGGTGCACCCACCGGCATCACCATGAATTCCTGGAAGTCGACGTTATTGTCGGCGTGCGCCCCGCCATTCAGAATATTCATCATGGGCGTCGGCAGCGTATTGGCCCCGGCTCCTCCGAGATAGCGATACAAAGGAATATCCAGAGAAGTAGCGGACGCGCGCGCCGCCGCCATTGAAACTGCCAGAATCGCATTAGCGCCCAGACGTCCTTTGTTCTCGGTGCCGTCCAGCTCGATCATCCTGGCATCGAGCCCGCGCTGGTCGAACGCGTCCCCGTTCGCCAGCGCTTCGGCGATTTCGCCGTTCACATTCTCGACCGCCTTGAGCACTCCTTTGCCCAGGAAACGGTTCGTATCTCCGTCGCGCAGTTCGACCGCCTCGTGCTCCCCGGTCGACGCGCCGCTCGGGACAATGGCGCGGCCCATCGAGCCGTCCGCCAGAAAAACCTCCGCTTCCACCGTAGGATTGCCGCGTGAATCCAGAACTTCCCGTGCATGAATGCCTGCAATATTTGACATGAGATTACTTTTCCTTTTCGTTTTGGACTGCTTCGTTTGGAGCTGTTAACGAGGCGATGACCGAAAATTCTCTGTGGAAACGACCTGCCGACCGTCGGACGTCTCCGACTTAGCTAGCCGATGCCCTGAGGCGCGTGCCCACATTTCTGTTTGTGAAACCCATGATTATATCGGATGGCCCATGAACACAGTGTGACACCGGACACGCCACTCTGGCTCAATTTCAGCTCCGGCAGTGGCCATCCGGACATGGGTGCCCCATTTCTCGCGCGTTCTTTGCGCGAGAAGTGGACATCCTCCGCCCTCTTATCTCCAATGGTTCGCCCTGTACTGCCTGCCGCTTGTCCCGGACTGCCGCCTGGTCTAGAGTCAAAAGAGGTACATGGGCATTTTTCGGAGGACCACGATGACTACGCGGACGAATTCGAAGACGATTTCGAAGAAATTTATGGCTCTACCCAGCGTCCTGCTGCTGGCCACAATGATGGCCGCGCAGACCGCCACGCCAGTTCCAGCCGGAACGGCGTTGATGGTCCGGCTCGAAACCACGCTGGCAACTTTCAGCAACAAGCCAGGAGATCCTTTCCGGGGGAGCCTCAGCCAGCCGGTGGTGCTCAACGGCCAGACCCTCATCCCCGCCGGAGCAATCGTCGAAGGCCGCGTGACGAAAGTGAGCGAACCGCGCCGCATTTCGGGCAAGCCGAGCATCGCCATTCTTCCTGAAGCCGTGATCCTTCCTACCGGCGAGCGCTGCTTCCTCGACGCTACGCTCACGGATACGAACATCCCCGGCACCGACGTAAATTCTGAAGGCCAGTTCAAAGGAGTGGGCCACGACCGCCGCGATCAACTCGAAGTCGGCGGAGGAACTGCCGGCGGCATGCTGATCGGCGGACTGATCGGTGGAGGCCCCGGAGTTCTGATCGGCGGTGCAATCGGCGCGGGCGGGACAACCGTGCACTGGCTCGTCCAGCATCGCTCCGCAACCCTGCCCGCAGGCACCCAACTAACGCTAGAGTTGAATCGCCCGCTGACGTTGAGCGGAGCGCCACCCGCCCCGGCAGCCACCGGCGGCAGCAAGTAGTTAACTTCCCAATTTGCACTGCAAAGACCGAAGCGAACCTGCTTCGGTCTTTTTGCTGGTCGGGTATTCAGATTGACCGATGGCCATAAATATGGCAGTATGAGTCTATGAGGACCACGGTCGATATCCCGGACCCGCTCTACCGCGAACTCAAGGGCAAAGCGGCCAGCGAAGGCCGCACAGTCAAGGAGTTGATTCTTCGCGGAGTTGAGCAGGAACTGAAAGGGCGGCGCCGAACTGGCCGGATCAAGCTGCCCATCGTGCCGTCGAAACGCCCCGGATCTCTGAACTTAGACAATGCCAAGATTTTCGAGATCATTCCTTTTCCCTGACGTTAATGTCTGGATTGCCCTGACGTACGGGGGCCACGTGCACCACAACGTGGCGCGAGACTGGTTCGACGGGCTCGACATGGATGCTCGCGTGTGCTTCTGTCGGTTTACTCAGATCAGCTTGTTGAGGCTCCTCACTACCTTGGCCGTGATGGGTGCTGATGAAGTCATGACCCAGGCACAAGCCTGGCGTGCTTACGACTACTGGAGACAGGACGGCCGCATCATGTTTCTAGAGGAACCGGAAAATATCGAATCGCTCTTCCGCAGTTTGACGGGAAAGCTCAGGCCAAACCCAAAGAACTGGGCTGATGCCTACCTGGCGGCGTTTGCGTCGACCACGGAGATGCAGTTCGTCACTTTTGATAGCGGGTTTAAGGGCAAGATTGACCGCCTGCTCATTCTGCGATCGTAAGCCCGGGCGATTGCTCACTCCCCAAACAACAACTCCCCTTCGCTGACTACATGCAGTTCGATCCAGCCTTCGAGCGGCAACGAATCCACAGGCAAGCGGTTCTGCCAAAGACTGAAGCGCAAACGCAGTCGACTCGTCGCCGCGATGCTGGCAGCCGCAACCGTGACACCCGCCTTGTGCTCGGCGCCTCGCTCCACGGTTGAAGCGGGCGTCGCCAGCAGCCAGGCGAGCGGAACCTTGAACTCAAAGTTTCGCAGCAGGGCGAGCTTCGCGACATCATCTGCGCGAGCGGTAGCGGACGAGGCCAACTCCCGCGACTCCGCGACGTTCTCAATTTTCCATTCCTTCAGCCGCCGCTCGTGAGCCGACGCATCCACGCGCAGCGCGCGCCGCGGACGCGCCTCCCCCGCAGCCCACGATTCAACGTTAACCACAAGTTCAAAATCCGCCGCCGGAATTTCGCCTTTGAAGTCGAGCCGCCCATACAGATGCGTGGCATCGATTCCCGCATAGACCGAATCCAGCAGAAACTGTTTGCCGTGCATCGCCCCGGCGCGATGATCCGCCGTGTATGCCGCCGCGCCCATCCACTCGAAGTAGCGCACCTTGTCCCCGGCGATTCTGGGATGAATGTAGGCCGTCTGCGGCACAAACGCAGGCCGCACTTCCGCTCCGGTGATCGGCTGCGCAAGATAATCCGGTGGAATCGCGCCCAGCGCCTGATAGACGTTCGACAGATGCTTCCGGTAAAGCTCATCAAAATCGCGGTCGTTGGCCGAGTGATGCTCAGGGCCATACCACCAGTTCCAGTCGCTGCCTTCAGCGATAAGAATTTCCTCAAAGGCCAGCTTGCGCTGCGCCTCGGTGGCGCGCGCCGCATTCTGCGCATAGAACTCGCGGGCATGGTGCAGGTAATCCCACGCACGATTGTCCTCCGGAGCGCCGATCCATACGTTGAAGTTCGCGTTGATCCACGAACCGGGCACCAGCGACGGCAACTTGCCGAAATCTTTATGCCGGGCGATCGCTTCTGAAATCGTAACCGCTTCAACGCCGGGCTCGCGTTGTAGCCCGTCATAGAAGCGCCGCAAGAACTCGCGCCCCGATTTCGGATAATATTCCCAGGCATTTTCTCCGTCGAGCATGATGGAAACGACGGCGTCGCGGCCCATTTCGAGCACCGGTCGCGCCGCGTCCCTGATGTTCGCAATCAAATGCCGCGCCGCATCCGCCGGAGGCATGCCGGAGTACACGAAGCCGATCAGATCGGAAATCGTGTGGTCGCGAAACACCATGTGCATCGCCGCCGAGCCGTTTTCGTAGCGATGAATGTTGTAGAGTTTCTCCGCCAGGTGGCCGGGCAGCCGTCCATTTCCGTCCCGCGCAAAAAATGCGCCTGAACTCCTGCCCAGCACCCCTTCGTCGGTAGCCATCCACTGCACGCCGAGGCTGTGCGCGATGGCCAGAACTTCGTCCGACACGCTGCCTTCCGACGGCCACACTCCCTGGGGACGCACGCCGAAGACTTTTTCGTGAAGATCGAGCCCGCGCGTCAACTGCTCGCGCGCATCTTCCGGATGGCGAAACCGGTTCTGCGGCAGCGGCAATCCAGGAGAAGAAATCGCTCCGGCATTGGTGTCGCATACCAGCGGCAGGATCGGGTGATAGAACGGCGTCGCCGATATTTCAATCGACCCTTTCTTCGCCGCCTCAGCATGCGCCGGCAAAACTTTGCCCAGGAATTCCTTCTCCCGCGCAATCACCAGTTTCTGGTCGTCGAGCGAATAGCTGTGCCCTTTCGCGACCAGAGCCGCAATGTCTTTTTCCTCGAGAAAAAATTCATCGAACCACGCCAGCTGCGACAGCACCTGCAGATCGGTAAAATCCTGCGCATGAAAATAGCGCTCCGCCCGCTCGGGATGATCGCCATGCTCGCGAAATCGCTCCCACAATTCTCGATACCGCGGATACCGCCCGATCAAATTCTGCGGATTCGCCTGAAACAGATATTGCAGCGCAAAGCGGCGTTCATCGAGCGACAGATCCTTTGCAGGGCGGGCAGCCACGCTCAGAAACGGATCCTGAGCCGTCCCCGCAACATAGTCCTGAATCTGAATCATCAGCGATGGCACCAGATTGAAATTCTGATGAACGTTGGGAAACTCGTCGAGCAGTTTCACCATGCCGTAGTAATCCTTGAGCGCATGGAGCCGCGTCCACGGCAGACGATATTCCCCGCTGACCAGGTCTTTGTAGAACGGCTGGTGCTGATGCCAAAGCAGAATGACGCGGAGAGCGGGCATGGCTGGAGGAGTCAGAATAGCATGGGCAATTTCTGGACGATAAGCACTTAAGGCGTAGCGGAAAATACGGCCTGTTCAAGGCCGGGCCCGCGAGAAGGCCGCTGGCAGATATCATCCGCCGACAAATCCTACGTGAACGCTGCTTTCTTCCGGTAAACTAAGGCGCACACACATTCCGTCCAGCCCATGAGCCCCGAATCGACCATCGCCGCCCCGCGATTCCTTACCGACCAGGATCTCTACCTCTTCAACGAGGGCAACAACTACCGCATCCACGAAAAGATGGGAGCCCACCTCATCACCCACAACGGGGTGGCCGGAGCCGTCTTCAGCGTGTGGGCGCCGAACGCCCGCTCCCTCTCGGTCGTAGGCAGCTTCAATCTCTGGGATCCGAAGACGCATCGCCTCGAGCCTCGTGGATCGTCAGGCATCTGGGAGGGATTCATCCCCGGCGTCACCAAAGGCGCGCTGTACAAATTTCACATCGAGTCACGGCAGAACGGTTACCGCATCGACAAAACCGACCCCGTCGGCCTGATGCAGGAAAAGCC